>Ga0326728_10004011_pt1 | contig 44360 bp, 39 predicted proteins | sample MB3enrmetagenome_FD_207602 | JGI IMG/M metagenome (GOLD analysis project Ga0326728, IMG submission 207602) | Lab enriched peat soil microbial communities from McLean, Ithaca, NY, United States - MB31MN | ecosystem: Environmental > Terrestrial > Soil > Wetlands > Peat | place: USA: New York...
CAATGAACCGCGAATTCCCGCCCCCGCCCCATCGAGTGTGATGCTTCCGTTCTGACCGGGAAGGGGATCCTTAACGTTGAGTTGGGCAATGTCGTAGAAGATATAGGGGCTAGCCTGCAACTGCTTCCATATTCCGAATCGGGCAAGTGGATCCGGGAAAGAAAGCTCTATAGTGCCGTGTATCGCATCATCGCCCTGCGTCTCGCTTTCCATGTATCCTCTTACGTTATCCATGCCGCCTGCTATATATTCTTCATTGGGAATCAGCGGATTGTCGGCCGCCTGTCCGTCCACTTTTACTAACAGACCCATTCCCCAGGGCAGCTTCTGGTTGCGCTGGATACCGGCTGTGACATAGATGTAGTTCGCATTCCCCATGTAACGCGCGTTCTCAAACTGGCTCTGATCCGAAACCACCCCCCGAAAGGATATGTTCAAACCTGCGTTAAACTGGGTCATTCCTCCTCCATCCTGCAGCACAGAGCTGTAAGCAAAGGATAAAGGCATGTAGGTAACCGGCGTAATAATGGGCGAAGGTGTTGAACTTCCCGTCGTAGCATTAAAATTGACGCTGGTATTGAAATTCTTGTAGTCGAGACCGATGGTGATGTTGTGTGCGTAAAGCTTGTAGGGCGTAAGAGGGATAATGTAACGTGTGCCCAGGATCGTCCCTTTGCCGATCACTCTGAATCCGTCACCCACGTCTGTATATGTATTGCTGTCCGAACTGATACCGTAGAGAACCCACTGTTGATCTTTTTCCCAGGGCGCAGGCAGGATATAGGAGGCGCTGAACACCTGAACTTCACTGGCATCCTGAGGCGCCATCTGATACTGAAGGGAAATGGAATGTTCCATTTGCCACAGATTGTCATAGCGGATCATGCCCGTCAACCGCAACGGATCCGTGCCATAAGTATTCTTGTCATTTAGCTCCAGACTCCCATGCAGGGGAAAATGGTCATCCACTTTCAGATCGACATCAATTGTACCCGGTTCGCTTCCCGGCGTCATGACGGGTTCCACCTTGAAATCCTGGTTCCTGTTCAGACGGCCTATTTCCTGCTGGACTTTAGGAAGATAGAGCATTTCGCCCGGATTGAAAGACTGTAAGTCTCTGATCATTTTGTCCGACGTAAAATACCTGTTTCCTGAAATCTTTACCCTGCCGATCCGGCTCTCGATCACTTGTAATTTGACGATTCCGTTCTTGATGGTCTGTTCAGGAATATTGACCAAAACAGCGGGATAACCGGCATCGTGATAGAGCTTCTCCAGAGCGTCGCGCGCCTTCTCCACGTCCGCCGCGGTTTTCCCGGCGCCGGTGAAGGTCTTGACGGCTTCCTGCAGCTTTTTTGTGGGGAAAATGCTGTTTCCCGAAAGCTCAAAAGCCCTGATCTCGAAAGCCGCCGCCACTTCATCTCCCGCAGCGAAACTTTTGGGCAGGTAAATATGGAATGCCGCAATTATTAGAAAAAGAAGGAAAAAATGTCTGGCAAATCTTAAGCTACCTTTCATTCTTCTACAGTTCCTTCTTTTTGGGCTTTTTTGGCCTCAGCCTCTGTTACCTTCTCTGTTACCTTTTCTGTTATCTTACTGACGGTCACGTCGCAGGACAATGTTTCACCGCCGAAGGGATTTCGGTAGTCAATGACCATGAACTTATCATCGACATCCGTGATACGGCCCACCAGGGGACCTGAACGGATAAGACTGCCCTTGCGGGCGTCAATATCAACCTTGTAGGCGTCAGCTTCCTCCCGGATACGTCCAACCCCAAACGGCGTTTGCACCACAGCGCCATCTTCTGCTGAAAAACGGATGATAACGTCATTTCCGGTTACGCTCTCCACGTGGCCCGGAACGGCGGGATCATAGACAAAGGATTTTCCTGTTTCCGGAGACATGCCCGTGCGGGATTTGTATTCTTCGATCGTTATCTTTATTTCCTTCGGCGTTTTTTGGACGCGCGCCAGACTGACGGTATAATTTTCCTTTGTCCTCTCGGGAAGGTCTTGTGCCGTCAACTCTACATGACGCGTTTCTCCTTCTTTCAAACCCGTTAAATGCCCGGCAAGGCGAACCGCGATATCATCCTCAAAAGTTCTTTCTTTTTCGCCTGCCGGTTTTTCCGACGGACCAGGCACGAGAACGGATACGGGATCATTCTTCAGCCGGACGACATAAATGTTTGCCTTTGGCTGGTCTTTTTTTACGGTGTTGTCATCTGTCGCCGCCGCAATTTCACTGTTTTGCAGCCGGCACTGGAAATGGATATCGGCGGTATCGCCCGGCTGCGTCTGCCTCATATTTCCGGAAGTGGCGCACCCCCCCACCAAAACCAGCAGGAGCAGGAATATAGCAGGCGGCATCATTTGTGCCCGGCCTGTTTTCGATATGTTATTTGGTTTCATGGCTGATATCTTTCTCCTCTTTTTTTACTTCTTGTTTTTTTTCTCTTCTTCAATATAGATGGCGTCATCGAGTTCTTCGATTTTCTCTATCCTTCCCAGGCTTCCCTGGGTGAAATTGATTTTGATGTAACCGGTAACTTCATTCTCGATAAGCTTCTCGATGGCTTCGATGAGTTTTTTCATCCTGTCCATATAAAATCCTTAACTAATACCGATTTAAATTATCGTAAAAATGCCCGGATTAAGAAGATTGAATGAGCCTTTTTCCGGTTTTTCAGTATTTTCAGCGCCCTTATCATCAGGCCTTCTTCTTAATGGCAGCATAACTAACATAGCTTTGTTGTGATATTGTTGCGGCTTCGTGAAGAATTAATAAAAAGATATTTTTTCGCGTCCGGAAGTCATTATTCTTTTTTTACAAAGACCTTTCCGGCAGTTAGACGCTTTCTTCTTCCTATGGCTGGTTCAATCTTTCTGGGGCTGGTTCAATCATTCTGATTGAACCAACTATTTTTCCCCGAATATAAAGTTCTGGTTCAATCTACAAGATTGAACCAGCAAGAGAAACACCCGTAAATAAAAGGGGCTCCCGAAGGAGCCCCTTGACTGTTAACCCGACGCAGTACCCGAATGGCATATTATGGAATCTAAGATTGAGATATTGTCGGTGTTAAACAAATCATATTGACAACAACAACTAATTTCCCAGATACGCCTGATCCGTAGATTTTTGAACGTTCACGTTATTTTGAAGCACCCAGAAATTAGCTTCACTGCTGGGAATCGTATTGCAAGCCAAAAGGCCGTTTATAAAAGTCAATTCGGCCCCGGTTAACGCCGGATCGCTCAGATTCATGTAAGCCTGTTCGTTTGTCCAGAAATCATAGCGGGAGTTCGTAATGGAGTCAGCCGTAGGATATTCACCCTGATAGGCAACGCCTCTTGCATTTGGATAGCCTTTAGGTACTCCGTTAGTTCCGTCAGTCGAGCCGCCGACAATCTTGTCAGCGTCGAAATAACCGACTGCTCCAGCCTGAGAGTTGACGCAGTATTCTTCATCACCTGTCGAGTTGTTAAAATAAACAGTGGTTGCATATGGACTATATGCATTACTTCCGGTAGTAACATTCGGATTATTCTCATAAGCGACTAAGCTGCCACCCCAGCCATTGCCGCCTACAACGGCATATTGAAGAGTAGCAAGGGTGCCGGAGCCCGCATGGCGCATACAGAGCACAACGGGAAGGTTGGGGAATTCTGAACCAAACTGGTTCCAGTTCGAAATTTGACCGGAGAAAAGAAGCACGGCCATAGCGCGGGTCATGTTACTCATGGTTTTGTTTGTGCCTGTGCCTGTGCTTGAATTCGTCACGTCTTGATTAACATAAAACTGGAAGGGCACAACAATCGTCGGGTTTTGGGTAAGTCCGGTTGTAGGTATGCCGCTGAAACTCATCTGAAGCTCGGCTCCGCCCTGGGGACCGTCAGTTGTGCCATAGCTGAATTGCGTGAAGGATGGGCCGCCCACATCCGATGCGCCGACATTGACTCTCGCGCACTTGAGGGCAGTGCAGGTAGCGCCGCTGCAGCTGGTCTCATCTACCATTAACCGGTAATATCCTGCTAAGGACGAACCGGGATAGCCATTGCTGGCTGACGTGCACGTTGCAGCGCCGGCCAAAGAACCATTGCCTTCCAAAGAAAGAATCCCATCATAGGACGCCTTGGAAGAAACACGGATGATATATGTATTGCCCCCGCAGGTCGCGAAGGTTACTTCGTCACTACTGTCATATGTTTTCTGTGTTGGAGTAGTACCTGAACAACCCGGCTGCGACTGGATATAACTAATGGCCTGGGAATTCCAGAAGGTAAACTGGGCTGAGGACCCGTAGATGTTAGCCTCTAAAGAGGCTGCTGATGCCGTGCCGGCGATGGTCAGCATGACGGTCCCCACTGCAAGTGTTCCTAATAATTTTTTGATCTTCATTTTCATCTCCTGTTAAATTGTTAAATAATTAATTTTTTTTATTGTTGAAAACCATACATATCTTCTTAGGCTGCTATCCTTCTTCTTCTGATCCCCACAAGACCGACAAGACCGGAGCCCAGAAGCCAGAATGCCGCGGGCAGCGGAGTGGTAACAAGAGGAATAATTTCGACTGAGCCGTTGGCGAAGGTACGGATATCGGCAATCTCAACACCTTGTGAGTTCTTAACATTGCTGGCCGATTGGGGATAATAATAAAGGTACTGATCAACATAGCCGGTAGTTGCCAGAGGCGCAAGGTTGGCTTCATTGTTGGTTCCGCCGTTGACTAAACTGGCAAAACTGCCAACACCAGTTCCGTTTTTGTCCAGCAGATAATAGTAAGAATCTAAATTTGATATGGTAGTGGTTGCCATACCTGAACCGCCGGAAAGGCCCGCATACAGGCTCAGCACTGATGACATTGCACCGCCGGCGCTATTCGCTTTACCATTACCCATAATCGTTTGGGGATTGGTACCAGTAGAATCGACAGCACCGCTTAACAGGAAAACACCTGAGCCGCCATACATAAAATAGGCAACATTAAGATTGGAGTATGTCGCTCCCGGAAAATTGCTGAGCGACCATTGGTTAAAACCGGTGCCGGTACTGAAAGTTGTATCAGTGACGGCGCCAGGTGTTGTCAATGCGGTCATATTCCCCAGATCGATCGCTACTTCGGGGTTTCCCGCGCCAGACTGATAGACGACCTCGATCAGATCGCCAACCGCAAAATCCGCCATAGCCTGCCCGGCGAAACTCAACACAAGCATGAATACTGCGGCAAATACTAAAAGTTTCTTTTTCATTATTATCTCCTTAAATTTCAAATTTATTTAATGAATCTTTTAAGATCGGCTGAAGGTTTATGCCTGCAACCTGCCTGTTTTTATCCGCAACGCATTTTGTTTCCACACCACCTCCTTCATTTTTATTTTTTTTTGGAGCCTATTGACTTTTCCGAAAAAAAGCCCAAAACAAGTGCAACAAGCTCTCGCTCCGGGCTTTCTGTTACCTTTTTCAGGTCAGCGAAGTACCCTGTATATAAAAAAGCCCGAATTAAGAAAATACGACCTTCTCAATCCGGGCTTTCTGGTGCAAAACAGATATTTCTGTCAGTCAGCAAAGGACCCTGCAATATTTTATTTTTTTAGAATTTCCTGACTTTGCCGGTTCAATCGTCCTTCGATTGAGCCGGAATATTTCGGAGCAATCAACATGATTGCTCCAGCGAGTAATATTTTACTTTTTTAGAATCTCTTCAAATTTCTCTATTCTCCCGACTTGTCCACGGGAAAAATTGACTTTGATGTATCCGGTGAATTTTTTTTCCATCAGAGACTTGATCACTTCGACAATCTTTTTCACTTTATCCATCGGTTTCTCTGTGTTTATACTTCTTTGTTTATACTAATGAATGCCCTTGCAACTAAAAACCGTTTTGCTGTTTACGGCCGCACATTAACAATTAATTATTACACCCTGATTACGGCCAAATGAAAAAACAGTTATTTTTTTTCGCCCCTTCATTATAAATTTCTTTTTTCGCCTTCCGGTTTCCTTTGCCGGTTCAATCGTCCTTCGATTGAACCGGAATATTTCGGAGCAAAATTTCATCGCCAGGCAATTTTTATCAGCAGGGAAGACTGAATTAACATCATCAATTGTCTTCGTAGAACCGGCGCTAACATGATCAATTCTTTATTTGACGCTCTTCTATCAGGGCTTTATTGCATTTTTATTAAGGGCAAGTGACATTGTTATGAATTTTTTGTCCAATATGTTTTTTTGCTTTTATTTTGTTTTGTAAATCAGGCAGGAAATCAGGCAAAAACTATTGTTATTATTGATGATAAATTTCCCCCGGTTCATACAAAACTTTTTGAGGAATTTTTATGAGATATTTTTCTCAAATATTAAAAGGGAACTAAAATCCACTTTTTGCTGGTTCAATCGTCCTTCGATTGAACCAGCAAAAAAACTAAGATTTTGATTTTCTCCTCAGTAGCCATAAGAGAGCCAGTCCCGAACCAAACAGAGGAAAAGATCCGGGAAGAGGAGTTATAGACGGAGTCGTCCCCGAACCCGTCCCCGAACCAGAGCCGTAACCCGTCCCCGAACCCGAACCGTTAGACGGATAAAAATATATCGAAACACCCGATACGGTACGAGAGCTGCCTTCATTCACATATGGGCCGTACTCTGGAATTGTGGAACTGTCAAAATTGCCGCTGTTGTAATCGTTGAACTGCACGAAATTTCTGACATCCTCTACGCCGTATGTCCCCGCCGGAGCGCCAATATTTTTCACCGCATCATCCGCCGGCGACCCAAAATTCTTTAGAACAGTCTCGCCGGCCTTTTGCGCAGCATCAACCGATGCGTAGGAATATTCTGTAATAAGGCCTGGTCTATTGACGTAATAGGTGCCATCAGCTCTTCTCAGGATGCCAAAATTCAGCAAATTTAAATAGCTCCAATTGTCGGCATAGGAAGAAGCCAAATACTTACTGCTTAATGATTTTTTGGCATCCTCTCTTGAAATAAAACCCGCAACCGAATAACCCCACACGGCAAAACCCAGTATGATACTTGCCATCATGATTGCGGAAATATTTGTTTTTAAAACACTGATCCCTGAGATTGGAGTGAAAACTTTATTTCCATTTTCTAAGTTGTCCATTTACACTTCCATTTCCGTCAGTGCAAAATAAAAAGCCTGTTGTCATAAGAATTAAACATTTGCGATTCCGGCTTTTTGTTTTTCAATGGATGCAACCGGTTTGTCCCTTGGATAGAATGTATGAATTCTTTACTACTTTTTATATTTTACATGAAAATTGTTACGTTTTTGTTAAGATTTGTTTATGTTTTTATAGAGAAGTTTCCGGCTTGCTTCAAAACTTCAGATTGCCCACGCTCATGACTGTCTGGATCAGGGTGAGTACGATAAACCCCACGAGCATGCCCATCACGATGATAATGGCCGGCTCCAGCAGGGTCAGCGCCCGTTTAACGCTGGTCTTGAATCTTTCGTCAAATATCTGATAAATTTCAAAAAATATTTCCTTCAGGTTGCCGCTCTCCTCGCCAACACGAATCATGTTCGGAATCATGGGCGGCAAAAATGTTACCTGCGAAAATGAATCGGCTATTTTTTTGCCTTCTCTAATTTGCGCCGCCGCAGCATCCAGAGATTCCCGCAGGCCCGTATTGCGGATGAGGCCTGTCGAAAGACGCAGGGATTTGATGAATTCGACTCCCGCTTCCAGCATGGCGTGCATGGAATAGGAAAACTGCGATAACTCCAGATTCAGGATGAGATTGCCTATCAAAGGCACCCGGATCAATTTTTCCTGCAGGCCTTCAAGCCGGAACTTTGCCGGATATAATCTGATCAAAATATAGATAGCCGGGAAAATCGACCCGGCAATTAGCATGTTCTGCAGGCTCAGCCATTTGCTGAGAGTAAACAGAAGCTTTGCCGCCGCCGGCAGATTGTCCGCAGAGGCGCCAAAAATCCCCAGGAACCGGGGCACGATGAACTGAAAGATAATAAAGAAGGTCACCAGGCTGGTGACGATCAGAAAAGCCGGATAGACCATGGCATCCCTGATTTCCCCCCGGAACTGAATCTGAAAACGCAGATACCGGGCAATGCTATCGAAAGCATCGGGAAGCCGTCCGATCTCTTCATTGTTGTGAATCATGTTGACAAGAAACTGGCTGAACTTGCCTGTTTCCTGAAATGCCGCGGTGACGCTCTTGCCCGACCGGATATGCTTGAGAATGAAAGAAAGAATTTCCTTCATTTCCTGCTTATCTGCCGATTGCATCAGGATTTCCACGGCCTTGTCGATCTGCATCCCCGAACGCAGGAGGGTGGCAAGTTCCCTGGCCATGTAGTAGGTGTCCTGATTGTTGATCCGCCGTCTGCGGGCGAAGGTTATCTGCCCGCCCGTTGTTTTTTCTTTGAGTTCGATGACGGTGAGGCTTCTTTCTTTGAGGCGGGCAAACGCATCATTACGGTTGGCGGCGGCGATAACTCCCCTGCCTTCCTTCCCCACTTGATCAATTGCGATATAAGCAAAATCGTTTAACAAACCCGCAGTACCTCCTCGATGGTGGTCAATCCTTTCATCACCTTGATCATGCCGTCCTCCCGAAGGAGGCGAAAACGTGGATTGGCACACACCGCCTGCCGCAAGGCCTCCAGCGACATTGTTTTCAGGAATACTTCTCTTAAGTCATCCGTATAATCGAAGAGTTCAAAGAGGGCTGTCCGCCCACGGTACCCGGTGCCAGCGCATTGCGGACAACCCGCGCCTTTCATGTAAGCAGGGCCGCCGGGAATAAGTTCGGCAAAGCGTTTCATGATTTCGGATACGCCGTATTCCTGCAGAAGATATTCGGAAGGCGCATCGGGACGGCTGCAAAACGGACAGTTGCGCCTGGCGATCCTCTGGGCAATGAGACCCGTTACTGCGGCGTTGATGAGGTATCCTTCTATATCCATCTCCATGAGGCGGAAAAGGCTGCTGGCGGCATCGTTGGTATGAAGAGTGGAAAGAACAAAATGCCCGGTCAGCGCCGATTGAATGGATATCTCCGCCGTTTCCTTATCCCGGATTTCCCCGACCATGATTACATCGGGGTCGTGGCGCAGGATAGAACGCAGGGCTCCCGCAAATGTCAGCCCGATTTCGCTTTTTACCTGGATCTGATTAATGCCTTGAAGTTGATATTCTACAGGGTCTTCTGTGGTGATGATCTTCCTTTCTTCGCTGTTTAAACGGGTCAGCATGGAATAAAGGGTTGTTGTTTTTCCTGAACCTGTCGGGCCTGTCACCAGCAGCATGCCGTGTGGACGCCGGATCACGTCGGTGATCATGCGCCTGTGATCCGCTTCCATCCCCAGATTTTCCAGATCGAAGCTGAGTTTTTCCCGGTAAAGAAGACGCAGGACAACGCCTTCGCCGCTGACCGTGGGAATCGTCGACACACGAATATCGAGCAGATGGGATGCAATCCTCGTGGAAAATTTGCCGTCCTGGGGGAGACGCTTTTCCGCAATATCCAAACCCGCCAGAAGCTTGACGCGGGATACGGCCGCCAGATAAAATTGTTCTTCCAGAACGTCCTTTTCATGAAGGATGCCGTCGATCCGTAGCCTGACCCGGTAACGGTTTTCCGAAGATTCGATATGGATATCAGATGCCCGTAGTTCGACAGCCCGGCCCAGAAGATGATTGAGAAACTGGACGACCGGCGCTTCAAACGCCATTTCTTTTAACTTTGCCGTGTCCTGTTCGCCTTCAAGTGAAACAAAATCTCTTCCCTGTTCGCCCCTGTATCCACGAATCAGTTCTTTGACGGTTCCTTCCGGCGCGAGAACAGGAACGATCTTAAAGCCTGTTCTGTCCATGACATAATCAAAGACGCTGTGCTGAAAAGGGTCATCGGTTACGGCATAAAGAATGCTGCGCTCTTTATCCGCTCTCAGGGGAAAAATCTGGTGACTGAAGATAAAGTTGATATCGAGCTTCTCATCCAGCAGAGGCAATAGTTCGTTATCCTGAATTTCTTCATTCTTATAAATGGACAAATTCAAACCGGCGGCAAGGGCGGAAATCAGTTGCGTTTCATTAATTGCGCCCAGCCGCACCAGGACATGGCCGATACCGCCGCCGTGTTCTTTATGAAACTCGCGCGCCTTGGCGAAACTCTCCGGCTTGATTGCACAATGTTCTTTGAGTAGTTGTTCCAGCATTTATTTGTTCACCAGTTTTTGATTGATTTTTCCCCTAATATTCCATCCGGGCCGAGAGAGTAAAGGTCGAATGCTCCGTGCTCGCCGGGCGCTTTATACACGTAATCCCGATCCCAGGGGTCCTTTGGCAGAGTCTGCTTGGAAAGGTAAGGCCCCCGCCATTTAGCTTCTTTCGACTGTATTAATTCCCCTAGATTTGCCGGATAGCGGTTCATATCGACTTTAAAGGACATGACTCCCGATGAGAGCATGTCGACCTGAGCCTTGGCAATTTCTTCCTTGGAACGCTCAAACCGCCCCATGATATTGGGTGCGATGAGAGAGGCGATAAAGCCGATGATGATCACGACGACCAGAATTTCGATCAGTGTAAATCCGGCGCTGTTTATCATTCTTCTATTGTGCAATTTTCTATCCTTCATAATTTGTCCTTTTTTACAAAAGTCTAATTGTTCTTATGCTCAACCTTTGGCAGTCTGTTCAAAAAGGCTTAGAAGCAAGGCGCGCAATGACCGGGAAGCGGAGCGTACTTTTTGCGTATATGAGCATTCACTGGCCGAAGCGCAACGCAGCATATGAGCCTTTTTTGAGCAGACTGCCTAAAACTTCATCCATTTGATTTCCTTCTTCAATTCATCCGTAATTTTGGTGGCATCATCTGTTTTCGTCAGGATCGTCGGCGTCACCAGGATGAGCAACTCTGTCCTGTCTGTTCCCTTGTTGGTGACTTTGAAGAGATTGCCGATCAAAGGAATATCACCCAATAAAGGCACTTTTGTTTCTCCGACCGTCTTCTGTTCTTTTATCAGTCCACCCAATGCCACCGTTTGTCCATGAGCGGCCACAATGGATGTATTGATCCGTCGCATGTTAAAGATTGGAGAATTGCCGACCCCTGTGGTCGGCGACATATCCGAAACCTCCTGGGTCAGTTCCAGGGTGAGCAATCCTTCCGTATTGATCGTCGGTTTTACCTTTAAAATGATCCCCAGGCTCCTATAATCGATGGACTGTATGATAGTCGGGTTTGTAGTAGTGGAAGAGGCTGTGGTTTGCTGACCTGTGGCCACCGGCACATCCTGACCGATCTGGATGATCGCCTCATGGTTATCGAGAACGGTCAGACGAGGGGTCGAAAGAATGTTGGCCTTATTCTTCGTAGCCAGGGCATTCAACATCGCCTTGAAATTCCCTGTGGAAGTGACATAACTAAAAGCCATCCCCAGAGTTCCCAGAGGGGGGGAAAGTCCGAGGTTTCCTAATGTGCCACCCGTAATCGGACCGTTCTGAAAGGTATTGCTAAGATACCACTCGATGCCGTATTGCAGTTCATCCGTGAGAGTGAGTTCGGCTATGGTAGCTTCGATCAGGACTTGCTTGGGCTGGGTATCGAGCTGACGCAGAAGCCCCAGGTGCTGCCGGTAAACGGTGGGTGAACATATCATGATGACGATGTTCTTATTGTTGTCGGCGGCAATTTTTAGATTAGGCAGTGAGGCCGCATTGAAGGTTGAACCGGAAGAAGCTGTCTTTCCTGAAGCAGGCTGAGTGGTTGAGCCTCCCGATGTGCTCGCTGTCCCAGAATTGGCGGACGGTGTCTGAAAGCCCTGGCCCGTCGTCTGGTACCCGGCAGACGATGACGCCGAAGATGGATTTGATGATGCATCCTTACCCGAAGCGGCATTATCGGAACGGGGAGCTATACCATAGAGCGCCAGCACCGAATTGACAATGTCCGAAGCCCGGGAAAACTGCGGGGCAAACGTGTAGGCCTTTTCATCCGATCCCGCCGCTTCCACCGTATCGAGTCTGTTTTTCCAATCGATAATATATTTCATGGTTTTCTCATCCGGAGCAATGACGAGAACAGCATTCATCTGCCGGACAGCTATGAAAATCGGACCGGGTTCTTTCGGTGTTTTAGATGCGGCGATTCCCATGCCTTCCAGCATTTTTGTCAATTGACTGATGAACTCTTCCGGCTCCCAATAGACGAGTCGGATAAAAAGAATCTTTTTCTCCTGCAAAGAAGGAACATCGAAGTAGTTGATAAAATCAATGATCTGTTGAATATTTACGCTGTTTCCCTGAAGAATTAAAACATTCTCCCGTGTATAGGGCTTGATCTGGACACTCCCTCTGGACAGATCGGTTATCAGGGATTGAATATCCGCCGCTTTTAGAAATCGGAGCGGTACAATTTGTAAAACATCGCCCCTGCTTTCGTCTGTTTCACGGCCGGCCTGAATTGCCAAAGTCGGTTTGGGCGTAGATGGTTTCTGCATCACATGAAGGGCGCCTGCCTTTTCTTCCACAAAAAGATCATATTTTTCCAGCACCCCTGTCACCATCTCCAGGGCCTTATCCGCAGAGATGGGCAAAGATGTGGAAAACGTGACAACCCGCTTGTCTTCCATCGTGGCCTGATCCATAACAAAAGGAATCTTTAAAGTTTCACCAATGACGTAAATCACGAATTCCGGCAGTAGCATGCGATTGACATTGATCGATACCGGCCCTTCCACCGCTTTCAATTTCTGCGCGTTTAAAGGTTGCCTTGCAGGACGCTGTCTTACAGCGACTTTCTGATCGTAAGTTTCTGTTTTGATTGTTTCCACAAGAGGTACATTATCCAAATTATTGGAGACCTCCTTAGTTTCCTCGGGATTTTTTCTCTGCTGATCAATCGTCACGGGCTTATAGGAAAAAGGGGCTGTTGCACAACCGAAAAGCACTAGAATAATAATAATCCACAAAATTTTCAGAACGTATCTATTCATGTATCTCCCACTTTCAAATCTTTCATATTTTTAATTTCTTCGATTCCCTGCCGGCATTTGTGCTGCTTACTTTTTTTACCGTTCATCGGGCTTGCTTAATAACCTTTTAACTTTGAGTATTGACTCATCACCTGCTTCACATAATTTCTTGTTTCAGAGATTGCCGGAATTTCTTTTCTGGCAATCACTCTTTCCAATCCGGCGTTATAAGCAGCCAGACTCAAAGCAAGATCGCCGTTGAGTGTATCGAGAAGTCTGCTGAGGTACAGGACGCCGCCGTGGATATTCGACTCCGGCTCAAAAGGATCGACAACGCCCAATTCCCTTGCCGTTTGCGGCATGAGCTGCATTAATCCCTGCGCCCCTTTGGGAGAAACGGCGTGGTTGTTAAAATTCGATTCGACTTTAATCACGGCCCGCACGATGTCCGGATCAACGGAATATTTTGTGCTGGCCTGAACGATCAGCGGTTCATAATCGCGCATTTTCAGATTAGTAAAGTGCGCCTGAACCGAAGATCCGTTTTTTTTCATCACCAGGGGAAATCGTACTTTTGTGCATCCCAGACCCGGTGTGTTTGTATAATATCTTGCCCCCTCTTCATCATGAAAGGTGTAGACATCGGCGGCATAAAGCGGAAAAGACGCCGGTAACACTTCCAAAAAGCAGACCAGCATAACCAGCCGCGAGATAAACTTTATCATTGGCTGCCCCCCTGACTCTGCTCATCCATTTTGTGTTTCGGGGGATTAGGTCTCCTTCTTACCGGAAGCGGTGATGGAGATGATTTGTCCTGAGGAAGAAATTTAACAGTCCCAACCGGCTCTTTTGGAAATGCCTGCGCATAAAGTGTTAAATCTTTTTTATCCTTTCCGTTTCTTAATATTACAGAACTGGAATCAATATGGGCAATAACAGAACCATCAGGAAGAGATCGGCCCGTTTCCAGTATGGTAAAATTACCGGCATTATCTTTAAAAATAGCCTTTTTATCCGCACCTTCCAGAATGCCGACGAGTAAGAAAGTCCGGTCGGAGAAATTCTTCTTATCACCTTGCCCGGATTCGGATGAAAGGGAAGCTCCATAAACATTAAATATCTTCTTCTCGTTTCCTTTCTTGAGCATGACTTGCCGGTTTTGCACCGTGGCAACTCGGAATCCATCAATCATTTGCTGCCCCGCTGCCGCCTTTGTGACAGAGCCTGTGTATTCACGAAAGATGGCTTTCACAACTGATCCTTCCTGTACGATGCCGAGCAGGATATAAGGATTATCAGGTCTGGCAGCAGTCTTAACTGAATCTTTATAGCTGCCGGATGAAACAAAGATATTTCTTTTACCGATAGCCTTGCCGCTTAGTTCGGGTGCGGCTTCCATTAATTTCACCTCCGGCGGTGTTCTTACTTCTGCCGACGCTGGCACCGGACGGGGCAGGGGCGCATTCTGGTACTTGGGCATCCCCGCCAGAAAAAAAGCGGCAATAGCTGCCATAACCATAAAAACCATATCCGAAAGATAGCGATTCATCATACTTCCATCCGAAAAGCATTCACTGTCACAAGAAAAGTCATGCTCTCACTGCTTATGGAAATATCCATGGTCTTGATTTGAAGCATCTTTTTATTCCCCTGAACGCTCTTTAAAAAGTTGACAAAAGATTCAGCATTGCCTGAAAGTCTGATCACAACCGGCACTTCGCTTATTTTTTCACTGTTTACAACCTCCGGCATTTCGAATCCCAAAACATTTAAACTATTTTTTTCGGCGCATTTCGCCAGGGAAGCCAGCAGTTCTGTCTGGATATCCGAAACACGCGCATCATGAGGATAAAGAGAGTCGATCATTTTATCCGGATCTTTCACATCCCCTGCATCGCGCGTCTGTCGCGCCTGTTGAAGAAGCCGTGATTTCAGTAAATAAGTCTCTTGTTGATCGGCATAAATCGCCCGTCTATCCTTGAGTGACGCATAAAGAGGATAGATAAGGAAGCGCAGCAGGGCCAAAATTATAATGATGTAAACACCTGTGGTTTTCACCCAATTATTACTCCCCTTCGCGATTAATTCCTTCATGGCTTTATCTCCACCGATACAGCAAAGTTGTATATTTCCGAAGAGGTCTCTTTCATTGGCGATCCTTTCAGGTTCACCTTTCCTATTTTTTCGCTGTGGCTGAGTTTCTTAATGACCATAAGAGGATCACGAGTCGACACTGTCATTTCCAGCATACCATTATTGAGAACCAGACTTTTTAAATAGCTTTCCTCCGGAAGCGCCGTAGCCAGAACATCCAGTATTTTCAGCGGCGAAACAGTTCCCTTCATTTTTGCCTCGAACTCGTTTATTGCTTCCCGGTCTCCCTGCAATGTGCCGCCATTGGTTAAATTATTTATCTCTTTGTCGGTCATTATGACTTTATTTTTCAAATCCGTCAGAGCTTTGTCATAATTATGAAGAGTTAAATAAAGCATTAGTCCATAGGCAAGAACAGTATAAATGACAAAGCGAAGCAAGACTTCTCTATTGATGTTTAGAGGCCATATTCCGTTTTTCAAGCGGAATGGTTTGATAGAAGACCCCTCAACCGCTTGCAGAAATGGCGGACTATCGAATCTCTGTATATTCTTCACGCAGGAAATGAATGCCGACGGCACATCTACCACCGTATCGCCATAGAATCTGATTTCATTGATTGAGGAAGCGTTGTCAGTGAGACCCATCAGGAATCGCTCCAAGTCCGCTTTAGAAAAATCGGCGGCCGGGTATGAGGCTGCATCCATGAATCTTCCATCTCCACAGGCAATAAGCTGGATCATTGATCCGCACAGGTAGATGTAAATCCCGGATGGCGAAGAAAGAAAAGCAAGATCTTCGGGAATGATATAACCGAAGGCAAAATATTTCCTTAAACGTTCAAGAGGCTCCCGTTCCCATGCCCATATATCTAAGATGACGTGCGTGGGATATGTCTCCAAAATTTTACAGTGAAAGGAGCAATTAACCATGGGGAAAAGGGCCGGCGCTTCCATCTCCACTGCTCGCAGGAGCTTATCCAGCTTCATCGGAGGATATTGCTTCCTTATACGTATTGCTTTATTTTTTCCTAAAACAAGAACACGCCGCTGAATACCGCCGGAGATGGACTTCAGATCATCGAGAGAACCGGAGTAAAGAAGTCCGGCTTTACCCTGACAGGCCATCTGGTAAATCTCGACTCCTTTCTCTCCTAAATATGCGGCTTGCCATTTAGACACCAAATTATTCCTCCCGCCAGTAGCAAATAAAATAAGGATAAAAAATGCCGGATTCTATAGTTAGTCCGGTGCTGATTTTATAGAAGCTCCGGGGACTGCCGGTGCGAACAATAATATCCAGATAGGATGAAGGCATAAACCACCCCTCCGGTTGTTCCAGATAAAGCATCTTACCGGTTAAGGCGATAAGTTCCGGCATGGTTGTTATTACTTTTTTTGCGGCATATGATTTGATCTTCGCCACCTTGCTGTCATCGATATTAAGAAACGCCTTCAAAACGGAATCATTGGCCGTATTAGGATTAAAGCCGGTATTGGGCAAAATCGTCAGAGATGGATAAATTTTTTTATAAAGGTCAGCATCAACGCCTCTGATTAGAGATAGCTCTTCCAAATATTGAAGATCATAATTCCGCGGTGTGTAAGCGAATCCGTGGTTTCTGTAATATGGAGCTTTCGCCCCGTTTATCCGGGCAAGATCACCCCAGTCAATCCAGTCCTGAAAACTATCAATAAATATTGCCGCCGTCTCAGGATCTGTTTCATTACTGACCAACTTTTTCAATGCATCCTGATTGAGCGTTGTAAGAGACAGCCGCCCGTTGCTGTCTTGCGCCTGTACAAAAACGTCCTCTTCGATCATTACTTCCGACCCGTCAAGAGGTATTGATTTCAAATTAGTGATGCCGCTCTGACTAATCATAATTTTATTCTCGGTAACCTGTCCTGTAAGCATAAGATAAATGAGCGTATCATAAGCTGAACGGGTTTTTATAATGGCCTCGGCCTTTTCCCGAATACTCTCGGAAGATCTGATATGCTCTTTGACCAGCCAGTTGAAACTTAAGCCCAAAGCAAGGATCACCGCTGCCAAAAGCGCGATCAGAATCGTCACGGACCCTCTTTCATTTCCCATATTTGCCCGCATATCCCCGCTTCAACTGAGAGTTCACATGAATTGCATAAGTCATCATTCTTTTTTCATCACCCTTCACGTATTCAATACGAACCAACAAGGGAAGCTGCTTTGTCTCTGCTCCTTCAAAAATCTTGCGCCATTTATGTTTTTCATCACGAATATCATAGCCGTAAAATTCGAATTGAACCCTGTCTATGCTGTCTAAAATTCTAATCGACCGGCCCTTTTTATAAGCGCCCGAAGTAAAATCATCTTCAAGTTCGCGGTAAGATTTGGCGTAAACGGGCAGTTCGTAATAAACAAGCCTTACTTTTCTGTCTTCCGTGCTTTCTTTTCTTATCCAAGCCACAACAGGCAGATCCCCGGCAAAAGGCGCCAAGGTCACAAATGAGACTCCCTCCTGATTTCCTCTGAAATAGGGAAACCAGCCGCTTGTGTTCGTATTCACATAATAATCAATGGTTGAATGAAAACTTTTATCTGTCCAGATATTCTGGGCGTAATCCCAGAAACAGAGTCCTTTTTCAACCAGTCCTTGATACTGCTTCAATCCTTGATTCAAGGCCATTCCACCTAATAGAAGCATTGCCGAACATATCGCCATAGCCACAATGACCTCTATCAGAGTAAAACCTGAAAGGGTGCGCTTCCTACCTCCAGTATAACGGACGGGAACGAAAAACATTTATATGATACTCCCTCATCGACCCTTTAAATTCCAAAAGAAAATCGACCCTATATAAAAACAGATCATGTGAAGAATTTCTTTTGACCGCAACGCCGCTAAAAGAATTGGTTCCCGGCTCATTTTGATTATTTCGGGCAATTAGGTGCGCTTCCCATTTCATGATCACACCATCGCCTAGCTCTTCCATTCCTGATTGTCTTTCAAGTTCCATAATCTTCAGGAGGCTTCCCGCCTGCAACAATTTTGCCGAAAGAAGATTGACATTGTTCACTCTCTCCATATGGTCGAAGCCCATTCTGAAGAGATACATGGCAGATGCAATGCTCGCTGTCAGGATGAGGCCGGCAATCAATACCTCCAAAACAAGAAATCCCCGTGAATTTTTGCCTCTCATGTTCCGCTTCTTTCAAGGGAAAGATCACCCAGCGGAGTTTTAACCACAAGGTTTTGGACCACATCTCCCACGCTCAATTCAATGACGCCCCCAGACGATGTTCCATTCCGGAAAAAAACTATGGGTTCGGAGATATGGACACCCATCTCTTTGAATATTTTCTTTTCCCCATCGACTGTCATATTGCCATCCTGCGATGAAAGAACCTTACGTTCACTGTAAAGGAAAGCGTCCCGTCGCAATCCAGAAACATAGGTCATGACTTCCTGAGCGCGCAGAGATGCCTTATAAGTTTCATACATGCCGTATGAAACCGGCAGGGCAACCGACAAGATCATCCCCACGAGAATAATAACAATAAGAAGTTCGATGATAGTGAAGCCGTTTTTTCTATCTATCCGATTCATAATTTAATGTTCATTTCCCATAGATCTGGCTTTCCTATTAAGGCATGGCCTATATAGATGTTTTGTATTGCGTTTTAATGACGGGATAATGATGTTTTTGTTAATTAAGGTTAAGGAATTGATATTATAGATTTATTCCGCTGATCTGAGTCGGAATGTTCCGGACAGTTTCTTATCCGTAGGTCGGTGCGACGAAACCGGAAAAAGTCAATAAAACAGTTAGATATCCCAACAGACTAAAAATCAATAATGGCAATTTGTGAATCCTGAATATAGGGAAATCAACATCTCCAAGTAAATAGAGCCATATCCAAGGACTCTTTTTGCGCCAGATGGACGGCACTTCATAATTAAATATAAACGACAAAATAACCATTGCCGAAAATGCCAGACAGAACGGACAATAGACATCATTTTGTACTTGGAAAGCATATAAATACACTTCAACACCGAGACCCGCGGCCAAAAGCGCCCGAACAGATGGCAATAACCTAAGGGCGGCAAATATAATGATGACAAGCATATAAACAATGCTGATCCATTTAAGATTAATCCCCCACATATCTCCTTTGAGATATCTGCATGCCGTATCGCAATAGTCGTAATACATCATCAATCCGATGCCAATGAGCGACAGCGCAATTGTGATAATAATACGATATTTTTTTATAATCATTATTAATAGCATCCTCACTCAATATAATTTTATAGCAAATGGATATTAAAATCTTGTTGCGGTCGTATGATATGTTTATGAAATATAGTACCGGTTTCTTCAAATGCTACAGATCAAATATTGTTTTCCCGGTCAGCTGATTGATACCCCACGGGTGCTACAGCACTTCGCGTATTACTGCTTGGACTCTCGTATGATTCTCAACATTCGTTAATCATACTAAATTGAAAACCATGCTGGAAGCAAATATTACATTGACATATACATTTGTCTTTGTTTCAAAGTTTCAGCAGTTAAAACCCGCCAGATACTTTTGTCAGGGTATCTGGTCTGCAGGAAAGACTCAATAACTGTTTATTGGGCCACTGACGGTTTTATGGCCAGTGCCGCTTCTTCTGCACGGCAATTGCGCGCGGGTTTTAAGCCTTTGTTGCGGACGGTAGCAAGCTCGGCCTTGGCTGCCTCCAGATCAGCAAGAAACGCAGGATCGTCGTGTAGTCGCGCCACGGTGCCGGCAGCTATTAGACGACTCTGAACAACGTCGCTGTACCAATGCACATTACATACAATGCGGCTTTCTCCAAAGGCACGGCCCCGTGCGAGAATTGCATCAGTCTGCTCGGGTGAAATCTCAGAAAGAATAAGCGCCCAACCCCAACCGATTGCGGCATGCCCAGACGGATAAGAACCATTCTTCTCCAGCGCTGCTTTTTCATCTGGGGTGCAGAGGGGCTTTTTGTTCTGTGCAAACGGACGAGTGCGATGGTAATAATACTTGGCGGCAGAGGTAGAAAGGCTCAAGTCAGTTAGAGTTCGTCTCAGCAGCATGTACAAATGAGGTGTATCCTCTTTAGTGATCGGGATATCCAACGCGCAGGAAAATGTGTCTGCCGCGTGTGGAAACGTCAAATCGGCGTCCGAAATAGCGAGAAACCAACGCGATGTATCTTTTAAAGCGAAACTTTTTCGTTCCATTTCATCATCGAGCTTCAAGGCAGCCGAGCCTTTGACTGGAGGAGGAGGAAGCACAGAAAAACCGTTAGGGATTGCTTGATGTGATAGATAGCCGTCAGTGGGTTTGATTGCGCCATCGAAGTTGGCACAACCAACTACAGCCGCAACACTCAACAGCGCCAGCAAAAGCCTGCGCCATTTACTTCTGTTCGTAAAAGTCATCATCATATAGTCTCCCTCCTTTTTACTAATCTGATATTCCTCATATCAAAATCATCAAGGCTAACATTCCCTCTATAATTCAAATGATGCCGAACTATCTTTTAGTATTTGTTCCAATTCGTCCAAAACCATTTCAGAATGTACAGATATAATGGTGGGGCCACTTTAACAGTCACTATATAATCCTGTGTCGAAGCATCAGCTGCTGTCACTGTATAGGTTACCGAACTGGTAAAATCATTAGTTGTTATTCCGCTTATCTGAACGGTTGAACCAACTTTGACGCTGGCGCCGGTTGTAGTGAATGTCGCTATCAGAGCCTTCACATCTGTGCCTGAAAACATAGTTCCCGCAATAGTTTTTTCCGTTTCATGGATAGTCCCCACAACTCCATTCAGAGAAAATGCCGTAATTGCTTTTGCCGATGGTGGGGCCACTTTAACAGTCACTATATAATCCTGTGTTGAAGCATCAGCTGCTGTCACTGTATAGGTTACCGAACTGGTAAAATTATTAGTCGTTATTCCGCTTATCTGAACGGTTGAACCAACTTTGACGCTGGCGCCGGTTGTAGTAAATGTTGCTATCAGAGCCTTCACATCTGTGCCTGAGAGCATAGTTGCTTCAATAGTTTTTTCCGTTTCATTGATAGTCACGTCAACTCCATTTAGAGAAAAAACCGTAATTGCTTTTGCCGATGATAATGCCGGCATGGAAACATCGTCGCTTCTACAGCCTAAAACGAGCATAAAAAATGCAGTCACCAGTAACACAAATATTTTTTTCATTACCTACCATCCCTGATGCTATATAGTATTTTCTAAAACGCTTTTTAGCATTCACGTCAAGGAAAATATATTTCAACGTTTCGAAAACACATCGCGGTCTTGTTGTTACAGATGAAAACGGAGATACCTCATCCAAGGGTATATTTGCTGCTGGAGATATCGTAACAGGCCCGGAAACTGTTGTCGACGCTGTGGCATTTGCAAAGAAGGTTGCCGATGAAATCGATAAATACTGTCTTGAAAATTAAAATAATATTTCAGAGGCTACCAGGCATATTTACGAAGTCTATTCTCAAGCTTTTGCAGTAACACACTTTCACGCAATACAATTCGGGTAAAAATCCAGTGCCAATCATTCTCTTTTGGCCCATCTTAAAGTAATGTTAATCGGAAACCGACTTTTTCCATTTCAGTGACAGAAACAACATAATTCCCTGTAAATTCTTCGATAAACAGGAAATTTGGTATAGAGACTGGTTCGTAGTAGACTATCAGTACCACAACGATTAATTAAGGGTTCCCGTAAGGGAACCTTTTTTTGGCATCCATGCACACCCACATTTTGCGACCAAGATTTCCTTGACACATAGGTACGTCCATTCTATATTTCATTCCATAAAATGGAAGTTCTTATTAAAAAATACCATAAGGACAATCTGTTTTGAACAATATTGGCACAAAAAGGTATTCAATGTTATCAGAGTACTCACTAATAAAAAAGTATGGAAAGGAATAGGAGGTTTTTTATGTATCGTATTGATCTGTTAAACAAAATTTCTGAAAAAGGGCTCAGCCTTTTTACGGAGAAGTATGAGTATCGTGCTGATATTTCCGATCCTGACGGCATCTTGGTCAGAAGCAAAGAAATGAAAGAAATGAGCCTGCCGTCAAATCTGAAAGCAATTGCTCGCGCCGGCGCCGGAGTCAACAATATACCCATCGACAAGTGCTCGGAAAAGGGCATTGTCGTCTTCAATACCCCGGGAGCCAATGCCAACGGTGTCAAGGAACTGGTCATCCTGGGCATGCTTCTCTCTTCGCGGAAAGTGACCGAAGGCATCGCTTGGGCTAAGGGACTCGTGGGCGAAGGGGACAAAGTGCCCGACCTCATTGAGAAAGGCAAATCCAAGTTTGGCGGCACCGAAATTCTGGGCAAGACCCTGGGCGTCGTGGGTCTGGGTGCCATAGGCACCATGTTGGCCAACACGGCCGAATCTCTGGGCATGGAAGTCATGGGATATGATCCGTTCCTGTCCATCGAGGCGGCCTGGAAGTTATCCCGCACCATCAAGAAGGCTTCAAGCCTGGAGCGGCTTCTGGCAGAGTCCGATTTTATAACACTGCACGTCCCCCAGAATAAGGACACCAAGGGCTTCATCAACTCCGACAAGTTTGCAATTATGAAGAAAGGCGCCGTACTCCTCAACTTCGCCAGAGGAGGGCTTGTGGATACCCCATCCCTGAAGAAGGCTATTGCCGACGGGATCGTGAGCTGCTACGTGACTGACTTCCCTGACGAAGAAGTCATCAAGACAGACAAGGTCATCGCCATTCCGCATCTGGGTGCATCCACTGAGGAATCTGAGGAAAACTGTGCTATCATGGCTACTTTGCAGCTAATGGATTTTCTTGAGAACGGTAACATCAAAAACTCAGTCAATTTCCCCGAGTGCTCCCTCGACAGGTCGGACAAGAAGAGAATCACAATTTCAAACAATAACACACCGGGTATGATCGAGAAGATCACGCACCTCTTTGCCGACAACAAACTTAACATAGCGGATATGATCAACAAGAGTAAAGGGAACCTGGCCTATAACATTATCGACCTGGAAGGCGATATCAGTACTGATTTGGTAAAGAAAATTTACGCAATCAATGGGATCATAGCTGTCAGAGTGCTTTAAGAAAACCTCCGGCACATTCTCCATTTTATTAAAAAGTGTCTAGCTTGCCTTTGCTAGACACTTTTTTATTTATACTTATATCGCCCCCGGATATTTCCGGCTAAAACTCTGTCCATGGCGAATATGTCCTTAAATGGCCTAAGCAGAGAATATCGGTTCTTAGATCCAAAAGCTTCTCCATTGATTCACGCCACTTCATGATGTCCTATCCAAAATACGCATGAAAAGGGGCATGGATATTCTGACCGAATGCAAATATTTATATCTCAATTTTTATTATCTGAATTACATTGACATACAAGACAAACATCCTTATATTTCTGGCTCATAGAGGTGATATCTTGTCAAATATAATTCTAAACTTCGATGGGAAAGAATTGTTAACTTCTATCCCAATGAGAAAATGTTTCCGTCCGACGGATTAAGAAACACAAGTCAGTTTTAGATAAAAAAATACGATTGAAGGAGGCATCATGCCTGAAGAAATAGAAGTTCCAACAGAAAAGTTACACGAAGCTATTCAAGAAGAAGCCAAAAAAACAGAGGAAAAATGGGTGTTCCTGGTCGCTTTAAGCACTGCCATCCTTGCCGTATTTGCCGCCTTGTGTTCACTGATGGCGGGCCACCATTCAAATGAAGCGCTGATTGAACAGATCCAATCATCAGATCAATGGGCATATTATCAGGCAAAGGGGATTAAATCCGCGGTTCTCGAAAGAAAAATCGAAACACTACAGGCGTTAGGTAAGCAGATATCCGCAAAAGATGAAGAGAAAGTTAATGTTTACAAAAAAGATCAAAAGGAAATTGAAGAGCGGGCGAAAGAAAAGGAAAAGTCTTCTTCTAATCATCTTGCGGCTCACAACATATTGGCCAGAGCAGTCACAGTTTTTCAGATAGCAATTGCAGTTTCAGCAATAGCTGTTTTAACCAGAAGAAAATGGCTTTGGTATGGTAGCGGCATTCTTGGACTGATGGGTCTGATATTTCTGCTGCAAGAGTTGCTTTAACGCAAGTCCATCATATTGGCCCGCTGTTTTTTGGAACACAATGAAATCTGTCATGGTTGCTGGAACGAATCACTATTCAGATGTACATTTTCGGGAGGAAAGTTATCATATTCAAGGAAATACTTCTGTAGAAATTTAGCAGGTAGCAGCAACAACGTGCAAAATTTGCATTTATAATCATCTTTCCGGTACAGTGCGGACAGATGGATTATATTTTCACAAATTAACGATAATTGGTTGCAACATACATATTTTAAAGCATAATTCAAAACTTTATGCCTTCCATGATAGTGTGGGGAAGCAGAAATATGCATTCCGTGACCTCATGAATTATTGCAATAACATCCCCCTTTACTCTTGTCCACTATTCTCTCTATTGGCAAGCCGCATCGGCGTCGAGCCGATAACACAATAGTAGAAACGGAGACTCCCGGCATTAAACCGCGAAAACAGTCGATTTTTAAGGTACAATATTATTGTATATTCAGTCGCTTACGAATTTAGCTTCTTTTACCTTGAAAAACTGTCACGTTGCGCTTATCTTAAAGTTATAATAACCGGTTTCCGGAAGGGAAGGTTTATATGGAAAAAGTTTCAACTGAGCAAAATTTAATGAAAGAACCGAAGGGGTTGTCGGACCGTATCCAGTGGCTGCGCGATTATTATTTTAGCGGCACTGATCGTGTCTGGAACAATGAATACACGTCATGGACAACAGGCACTCCCTGGGACATCGTCTTTAACGAACTAACCTTTTATATTGTGCCGGAAACATACACGCTTATCAACACTCTGGGTGCATCCTATCTTCAGGCGGCAAGGCAGGTCTTGCTGCATCAGGATTTTTGGGAATGGCCGCGGATTCAGCGGCGTGCATGGTTTGTGCGCGAAGCCATCGTCAATTACGTGCCGCAGGAAATTCTACCGGGCGATCTGCTGGCGGGAGCCAGATTCAATATTCAGACATCCATGTGTTTCACAAAAAAGGAAAGCGATCAGTGGCTGCGCGAGGTAAAGGGCAAAAACGGCGCCAGGGCTAAAATGAAACGCTTTCACGATCACGGTTACGGCAATGCCGGCGCTACGAGCGGCCATATTGTTCCGGGGCATGAGAACTTACTGAAAACCGGCTGGAAAGGCGTATACGGCGAACTCCTTTCACTTTATAACGCGCTGGATTATAACGAACGGCAAGGCGAAAAAGGCGCTCAGCTTCACGCCATGATTACGGCATCCACAATGGCGCGTGATCTGGCTTTAAAATACAAGGAACTCTGTCTTGAACTCGCGCGGGATGAAAAAGATAATACGCGGAAAAACGAGCTGTTGATTATGGCTCAGAACTTAAGCAAAGTTCCATGGGAGCCGCCGACAACTTTCTGGGAAGCCGTGCAGGCGCTGTGGATCAATCACATGCTTGTCATGACCGATGAAAATTATCCCGGCGCGGGAGTTTCCTTCGGCAGGGTTGACCAGTATCTGTGGCCTTATTATCAACGTTCCATCATTGACGGCATGGACAGGGAGTTTGCCAAAGAAATCCTGAAATGTTTCTGGGTTCACGCCAACACCGCCTACGACGCGATGATCCGTAACGGCAATCAGGGAATCACCGCCGGTTTCGGTCAGCTCATAACATTGTCCGGTATGGGCATTGGCGGAAAAGATATGACCAACGATCTCACCTATGTCATTTTAGAGGTCATTGATGAAATGTCGCCCATCCTGGAACCCAAGCCCAATGTGAGGCTGCATCGCAACAGCCCGGATGCGCTGTATGATAAAGTTGTGGATATGATCGAAACCAGTCAGGGCGCTCCTTTCCTGCTTAACTTCGATGAACGTTCCATGGCCGGTATGATGCTTGAGGCAAAGAAGGCGGGGTTGACAAATCTTATCAACGAAAGCAATGTTCATGAATACGCGCCGGTGGGCTGTCTGGAAAACACGATGGTCGGCAATGACCGTTCAGGAACCGTAGATAACAATATCAACTTGCTCAAGGCGGTGGAACTGGCGTTGACGGGCGGCAAGGACCTGCTCCCTTACACCGATCCCATGACAGGCAAAACTGAACCCATCAAACAGGATGGCCCGCGAACCGGAGATTCCACGGCTTTTCAAACATGGGAAGAATTCTGGGAAGCTTACGCCCGGCAGACGCGGTACATTATTCAAAAATGCGTTGATCTATACGACGTCTCAGAATCGATACGGTCCCGTTTTTTCCCCACACCGTATCTTTCCTGCCTGGTTAAAGGCTGTGCGGAAAAGTGTAAGGACGTTACGCAGGGTGGAGCGGAAATAAACTTCACGACGATGGAAGCCGTGACCTATGCCACAACAGTGGATTCGCTTCTGGCAATAAAATATCTTGTCTTCGATGAAAAACACTGCACCATGCGGGAATTGATCACCGCGCTTGCGGCTAACTGGCAGGGGTATGAAATTCTGCAGGCCCGGGCAAAGAACCGTGCTCCCAAATACGGCCGTGATGACAACGACGCCGATGCGATGGCCCGCAGAGTGATGGAGCTGTGGTGCAGCGAAACATGGAAACATTCTACAAAATCCACAGGACGCAAATATCGTCCGGGAATGTTAAGCTGGAACTACTGGGCGGGCGATGGATATATCATGGCGGCAAGCGCCGACGGCAGGACGAAAGGCCAGTTTCTTTCCAATGCCATCTGCCCTTCCAACGGAGCGGACAGCAGGGGGCCGACGGCAAACGCGAATTCTGTAGGCAAAGTGTTAGGCGGCAAAGCAAAAGATTCCCATGGAGATTGGATGGATTACTTCAATAGTCTGCCCAATGGCGCAAGCCACACAATAACCTTTAATCCTTCCATTTTACGAAGTCCGGAGCATAAGGACAAATTCAAAGCATTCCTTAAGGGGTATGCCGAAAACGGCGGCACAGCCCTGCAAATCAATATGCTCGATCCAGGCATGCTCAAAGACGCGCAGCAGCATCCGCAGAACTACCGTCATCTGCTGGTACGCATTACAGGCTATAACGCCTACTTCACCACGGTGGGAAGAGAGCTACAGAACGAAGTTATCGAACGGTTGAGCCACAGCAAATTTTAAGGATGTTGTTTAATGGCAGGTGTTATACCAGATGCTATTTTAGACAAGGGAAAAGGAACCATTCTGGAGATACTTCGCATGTCCACGGAGGACGGACCGGGACTCAGAACAACCGTCTTCTTCAAGGGCTGTTCGCTCAATTGCGTCTGGTGCCACAACCCGGAAAGCATCAGCCTGAAACCTCAGATTCAATGGCTGGGAACAAACTGCATCGGCTGCGGTATCTGCGTTAAGATATGCCCCGAAAAGGCGCTGGAGAAAACAAAAAAAGGCATCATAATAAAACGTTCTGTCTGCAATGGCTGCGGTGCATGCGCCGAAGAATGTCCCACAACAGCGATGGAACTTCTGGGGAAGAAATGGAGCATGACAGAGCTTGCCGATGAACTGGTTAAAGACCGCATATATTTCGAACAATCATGCGGCGGAGTCACCCTCTCCGGCGGAGAGGCCGCCCTGCAGAACGATTTCTGCCTCGCGCTTTTGAAAGAACTCAAAAGCAGGGGGATTCAGACAGCACTCGATACCTGCGGACAGATACCCCGTACTTCACTTGCGGAGGTTCTGCCTTATGTTGATATACTATTATACGATCTTAAAGAGATTGATACGGCAAGGCACAAACAATTTACCGGTTCCGGCAATGAAAAGATTCTGGACAATATTATTTTCGCAGCGGATTTCATAAAAAATCACATTCCCCGGAAAACATTCTGGATACGAACACCGGTTATTCCGCAAGCCACGGACACAGTGGAAAATATCAGGGGCATCGGCAATTTTATTAATTCACGCCTGCACAAGACAGTCAGCAGGTGGGAACTATGCGCCTTTAACAATCTATGCCGCGACAAATACAGAAGGCTGGAAATTGATTGGCCCTACGCCCAGACGGAATTGCAGGGAAAAGAACGAATGGAAGAACTCTGTATGATCGCGAAGGGCGTGGTGACTCCTTCGATTGTCTGCTGGAGCGGAGCGACAAAACTCGAAGCCGATTTAAACAAAGTGACAGTAAAACAAAACGCATCAATTTCCGGATGCTGAAAATTACAAAAAGGAATAAATCATGACTATAAACAGTTTTTCCGAAGCAGATATCAAGGCTCTTGAACCCACAGAGAAAATCGGAATCATCGCCACTGTAACACCTGAAGGATTGCCCCACATTTCTCTTCTTACATCCGTTATGGCGGCCACCCCCCGTCAACTTATCGTCGGAGAATTCTGCAAAGGTAAAAGCAAGGAATACATGCAGCGTACCAGAAAGATCGGCTTTGCCGTTCTGACGATGGATAAAAAACTCCGGCTCGGCAAAGCACTTTGGACGCATTTAAAAAAAGAAGGCCAGGAATATGAGATATACAACAAGCAGCCCATGTTCCGTTACAATACATATTTTGGCATCAACACCGTGCATTATTTTGATCTGATTGAAACTTCTGCCGGTAATTCTTTGCCGCTTTTGTCCATTGTCAAATCGGCGCTTCTGACAAGACTGGCAAAAAGCAGCGCTGCCAAAGGCACTCCTGAACAAGTGCTTTCGCATTTTGGAGAAAATATTTTCAACAAATTTGATTCCATAAAATTTTTATCATATATAGACAATGACGGCTTCCCGGCAATCATTCCCGTTCTTCAATGTCAGACCGCAGGTAGCAGCCGCCTCGCGTTTAATCCCGGCGCATTCGGAACAGAGTTGAAAGCTCTCAAACCGGGAATGACAGTAGCCGTCTTTTGCATGACTATGCAGATGGAAGATGTTCTGGTGAGAGGCAAATTCAGCGGTTACTCCCACCACCGGGGCATAAACTTAGGTACTCTTGATATTGACTGGGTCTATAATTCCATGCCTCCCGATCACGGCCAGATTTACCCGCCCGTGCCGCTTAGGAGGGTGATCAACTTCTAATTTTTCCCCTCAACTCCACGGGATTTCTATTCACGAATGACAAAGCAAAAAAATGGCATCCGTGATTATCATTTGCACCTGATCCCGTAAATGGCGTGTGCCAGGCGAACCGCATGTAGGCTGATGATTCAACTCCCTTACGGCGCACTATGAAATAAAAAAGGCGGATCATTTATGATCCGCCTTTTCTCTAATGGTTTAAATTTTAGTTAACCATTTTAACCGCTTCGCCTGGCGTTTGCGATGTAATCTTTCTTGCTTTTGTATCCCCCTGGGTGACGCACCAACTACTTTTCCATTAGAAGCGGCTCTTCAGTTCCGACATTAATCAGCTTTGGTATTGCATAATACTTTTTTCTTCTGTCTTAAATAACTTAAAGCAACCATGCCTTTTACGGGCTCATCTAACCGAAATCTTAATCTTTCAACCAAAAGGTTCTTTTTTATTTAATTTTAGGTTATTTTATTATGTAATTACAAAAAAATCAAGAAAAAAATCAATATATGGTGGTTATTTTAAATATTACTACAATAAGTAGTATACAACTATTCTTATAGAACTTCTTCTTAGATCAATTATTTGTTCATCTGAACATTCCCGTAGCTTAAAAAAGTGAATATTATCAATAATAAGTTCGGTAGGATGATTGAAGCGGCACATAAAAAAATATTTGTTGATTTATTAATTTAACAGTATTAATTTAATATAGTTAAATTAATTTTTTATCACTATGCAAACATAAATCCCTGTCAAAGGAGCACAAAATGAGTGAAAATTTAATACGTCGAATGGATGCCTCGATTAAAAAAACTATGGCAGAAGTGGGCAGAATTCTTGAAAATGATTTTCACATTGAACTCAACAAAAAAGAAAAAATACTGGAAGGATACTTTTCTGAAGGATTTTTGCCGGAATGGTATTATTACAGCAATACACCGGATACCCTGGCACACCACATATATATGCTCACACAATTTCTAAACGCAAACAGCGAAATGCTAAGCCAGGTAAGTCCTGACGGCAGTGCCATTACCTATTTTATAAATGTAGGCAGGGATTTCCCGGGGCGTCTTGCAAGAATAATTGCGCAAAACAGCTCCATGGATATTGTGTCGTATAATTCTGAATCAGCAAGGGCAGGCATGCGCATTGTGACAATAGAAAAAAGAGGGGCAAAACCCATTCCACTTTCTTCTGAAGAGAATGTTGAAATAAAGGAGCTAATTGAAGACATCCGCTGCTTTTCAAAAGAAAAGAATCTAAAAAACGGACAGCAGTTTTTACGTTCTCTTCAGCCTAAGTATTTAAGGGAAGAACTATCTGACATAGGAAAACCCAGAAGATCTTTTCGCCATCTTGAACTCTATGAAAAAGCTGTCATTACCAAAAAACCCGTTATTGCCTTATCGGAAACTGAAAATGAAAAAAGAATCTCTGTTGCATTGAACTCACCATACAATCGCATGATTACTGATATACTTGGATATTTTAAAAAGAAGAATATCAATATCAGCCGTTCATATTATGACCTTTTCGAAAACGGCTCTGCTTCTGTCGGTATTATGTCTGTGTATATTTCCAAAACGATCGACATTAAAGGCATTGAATCTAAGTTGGCGGAAATACTCGGCCAGAATCATCCCCCCTCCGCCGTCCTTGATGAAAAAGAAAGGCGTGTTGAAAAACAGATGAGGAAACTAGCCGGATGTTCATCCCTTGACGATATTTTTAAAGCTATTGAGGAACTCAAATCTTTGGCCAATAAGAATCTTGAACCGGGGAAAGAATTCAATAATTTGTATTTAAACAGCATAACTGATTTTCTTGAAGCAGCAAAAATATCGGGACTATATGGTAGCCCCCGCGCACTTGCGATGCTCCTTGGATTCAAGTCATTTGAAGAATTTTTTGTTCTTTGCAAGAAGGGCAATGAACAATTCAACATTCCCGGATATCGCATACGGCATTCCGATTATCGCGGACCCGCGAAGGGAGGATTGAGAATAGATACTATCGTCAATTTCACTGAGGTAGGGGCTTTGGCGTTTATGATGACATGGAAGTGCGCGCGAAGCCGCATTTTATTCGGCGGAGCAAAGGGAGGGCTTATAATCAACCCCATGGAGTTTGATTCAAACAGCATAGATTATTTTGATACACTTTCAAACTTTGGACGTTCGCTGTTTCTTGTGACAGGACCAATGAAGGATGTGCCCGCCGGTGATGTAGGGTGCGGCGCCACAGAGATAGGACATATGTTTGAAGGGTTCAAATCCGTACTCAGGGATCTTGCCTTAATGGTATACGGAGTAAAAAATAACGTGTCGATGATCGGTGACAAAATCATTTCACTGGAAGAAGCCCGAAGACTTTTGAAAGATGCTTTTGACATCAATTATGATGATAAAAAGATTCTCGAACAACTGGGAATGGATCAAGAATATTTAGAACTGGTAGTGGCAGCGCAGATTACGGGAAAACCTCGGATGGGTCTTAGTGCACGAAATGGCGCAACTGGCAGGGGATTGTGTTATGCGACACTGTGCGCGGTCACAAACATGTATTTTGATGGCACATGGGAAACAGCGGCACCGCTTACGCAAGAAGAGCAGAATATCCTTGGAAAAATCAGGCTTCTGACGGAAGACTTTATTCTTAGAAAAACCGGATTAGAGATAATTCAGGACAAAGACTGGGATATTCTATACAGAACAATTTATCCAAAGATGCTTCGGAATAAAAAGATAGTAGTTCAGGGATCGGGTAAAGTTGGCGGGTCAATATTGCAGGAACTTAAGCATTTTGGCGTTAATATCATTGCCGTCTCTGATGCAGGCGGCGCGGTAATTGGAGATCATCTTGATGTTGATGATTTACTTCAAGCCGTTGAGCGCTCGCGAAATGATCCTGATATTATGCGGCGTGGCAGTGTGATCAATGCCGAAAAGAATGTCGAACGGCGAATATACGGCGCAAAAAACGGTTCTGCCGTGCTTGAGCTTGAGTGTGACATCCTATACCCTGCAGCGCTTGAAAATGCGGTGACTGAAGAAAATGCTTATAACGTCCAAGCAAAGATCGAAGTGTGCGGATCGAACGGAAGCAACAGCCCTAAGGCCGAAAAGATACTTTATTCGCGCGGCGTTCTTGTCGTCTATGACTTTCTGGCAAACGGCGGTGGTGTCGTTGCGTCGTATTTTGAATGGCTGCGAAATTTATACCAGCGATATAAATATGAGTATGAAATCGTCTATAAAAAAGAATTTAATGCCTGCATCATGGATCAGTTTATTATGCCGGAATTTAAAGAAAGGATTCATGAGATTCTTCTGAAGGAAGAATCATCTGCAGTTACTGTTGAATGGAACAAAGTGTTGCGGGATATTATTTTTACGGCAGTTAATGAAGATTATCAATTCGCAAAAGAGAATAACGTGTCAATGAAAGATGCGGGCTTTATAAATTCACAATTCCGGGTTCTTTCTGCCGCCCTTTCAAAATTCCCCGAAGAGGCAAGGAAAACACTCATGAAAGAGTTGCCTCAAAAAGCAAAACAAACATTAAGAAAGTTTATAAAACATCCTGAAATAGCACTTTATACCCGGAAAGTTATTGAGTGATATTATTTCGCGAGGCATTTGTTAATAATCCCTGCCGTTCACTGCGGCAGGGATTATTAAATCAGCATTATTTCTTCAGTCTGGACCATTCCTGAGATCTACCCAAAAGACTAAAACCGATAAATCCCCTTGCGGTCAAAACATCGCCCTTGACCCACATCAGACACTTGTATGTTGAGCCTTCGTCAGGATCCAAGATTGTTCCGCCACTATATTCCATACCTAACTTTGGATCTATTTTCCCGATTTTTTTCATATTTTTTACAATAACCATGCCAATCATCGGTTTGTTTTTTAAATCTCCGGAGCATTTAATACAGAGTTCTTTAGGGTTATCCGGTTCAGGAGGAAGCAAAAGTTTTGTAATCTTACCAAAGAAGAGGCCATCCTTCTCGAACATTTCAATATAAGATGTCTGTTTCCCCTTGTCCTTTCCTTCATCAGCGACCGTTACCCATGTTCCGACAATGGGCTCTTCCGCTTTTACGACAGAACCGAAAAATAAAACTAAAAACATGCAAATCATTATACTAAATAGAATTTTCTTCATAAATGTTTATCCTCCCGTGAAAGTGTGTTGTTAAAAAAACTTGTTAACGTCTGAATAAGCATAGAGTGAGTAGTGTCACCTCCGCCCCTTCGCATCAAATTCATATTACAATTAATTCATAAAAATATTTATTGACTTTATAATTTAACTATATTAATTTAATGTCATTAAATTAATATTTATATCAGCTTTTCTAGAAAAAGCAAGTTTTTTTCAGACATGCAAATAAAAATTGGAGGTTTTGACGAATGGAACAAGATATTAAGGTCTACAGTTATAGATGGGTAGTTCTTTTTGTATACTTTATCATCAACGCGTTGATGCAGATACAGTGGATCGCCTTTGCTCCTATCACAAGCGAAGCGGTTGCTTTTTACAAAGTACCTGCCATGCAAATTGACCTCCTTTCAATCATCTTTATGGTTGTCTATATTTTCATATCCTTTCCGGCATCTTATATAATAGACACCTGGGGTATACGGCTGGGTATCGGTATCGGTGCCGCATTGATGGGTATATTCGGATTTATGAAAGGATTCTACGGCGCAAACTACAACATGATTATCCTCGCTCAAATCGGAATTGCCGTCGGACAGCCCTTCGTCTTGAATTCTGTTACCAAGGTCGGGGCCCGTTGGTTTCCTCTGCATGAGCGGGCTACCCAGGCAGGCGTAAGCGTTTTGGCTCAATTCGTGGGAATTATTATCGCGATGGCACTCACGCCCTTTCTCTTAAAAGCGTATGGTATGGAGAAAATGCTGATGATTTACGGTATCGCTACATTGGCCGGTGCCATCATCTTTTTAATATTTAACAGAGAGCAGCCGCCGACGCCCCCCTGTCCTCCCGGTCATGACGAACGTATTGCGGTCTTCGCCGGTTTGAAACACATCTTCAGTCAAAAGGATATGATCTATCTCCTCATCTTCTTCTTTGCGGCGCTTGGAATTTTTAACGCGGTAACGACCTGGATTGAACAGATCATCAGTCCGCGCGGCTTTACCACCGATCAGGCTGGAATCGCGGGTGCGCTAATGATGATCGGCGGTATCGTCGGCGCTTCGATCCTGCCGGTTCTTTCCGACAAAATGCGTAAAAGAAAGCTGTTTATAGTTATCGCCTGTATAGGCTCCCTTCCCGGACTTGCCGGAATGACTTATGCCGCTAATTACGGACTGCTTCTTGCTTCATGCACATTATTCGGCTTCTTCCTTATGGCGGGCGCGCCTGTATGCTACCAGTACTGCGCCGAAATAACCTACCCTGCGCCTGAAGCCACCTCGCAGGGATTGCTTATGCTCGCGGGTCAGATTTCGGGAATCATTTTTATCTTCGGTATGGACATGCTGACACCGTCGGGGGCTTCAAAAACGCCTGCGATGCTCATTTTCCTGACACTTATGATAATCAATGTATTGATCATTCTGAAAACCAAGGAATCAAAGATGGTTAAGACCGATGATATTTAAGTAGCAAGTTTGTCTAAATATTTAAAACGATCCTGACAACCACCTGGTTGCATCTCGTCCCGGCCAATAAACCGGGATGAGATGCAGCCCATAAAAATTATTGTTCTGATGTAATTCTATGCTCCAATATATTAGATAAACAATTAAAGCTCTCCGCCGCAAGTCGAGAAAAATGCTCGCTTACGAATTAAATCCCGATATGGCTATTTGCGTTCAAACAAATACGTTAAGTAAATAATATTTTTTTAATATCAATACATTATTTAAAACATGCCAGAAGATAAAAATAATTATTGACTTTAAAGATTAACTATATTAAATTAACGCCATTAAATTAATAAAACAAAAGGTGTTAAGCATGCCCAAAATGACCAGAAGTTCTAATGAAGTTAACGCGGTACGTGAGCAAATACTTTTACGCGCTTTCGAAATCCTTATAAAAAACGGATTTGAAAACTTGTCTATGGCCAAGATCGGCTCCAAGATGAAGATGACCGCGGCAAATCTGTACAATTACTATGCCAATAAGGATGAACTCCTTATCGCTATACATAAGAAAGCTTACGCTATGTTGTATAATACGATCCGTTCTGCCGTGTCAAAGGCAGATACGCCCCTGAAGAGATACAAGAACATGATTTATGCTTTTGTTGAATTCGGCACAAACAATGTCAATCTCTATGATGTCATGTTCAACAGGCCCGTTCGACAACATAGTGATTATATTGGAACTCCTCAGGAAGCATTGTCGTCCGATGAATTCCGCAGTTCATTGAAAGTGCTATTTTTAGCTGTTAAAATCACTCGGGAATATCGGGAAACGAGACCGAACTTAAAGAAAGTGGAAACGAAATTATTAACCATTCAAATCATTAGCGCGATACATGGCATCATTTCGCTGCATAACAGCGGCATGCTTTCTCAAATTGCCGATGACCTGGATATTACCTTTAAAAAGGTCATTGATAACGCAATACGGTTAGCTACCAGATAATTAAAATGTTTGTTATCCCGGTTTTTTTTCGTAAGTAATTTCTTATTCTAAATTATTAATAGAGCAATCCCTTGTATTTTCAATCTCTTTTAACCAGTAATTCTTAAATGTAACGACTGCAATATGGTGAAACTTTATAGATAAGAGCGGCAAACGGTTCAATTTTTATTTTAATTGATCTTTCTTGCACAATATAGCTAGAAAAAATGATTTTTTCCCAAATTAACGATAATGGAATGAATAAAAGCAAAGCTGTCAAGATACTAGGGTCTGGACCTTCGGGTTTAGCTGCGGCTATTATCCTTGCAAAAGCAGGATACAGTGTTGAGGTTTACGAAAAAAATGACGATGTCGGTAAAAAATATTTTGGTGATCTCCAAGGATTAGAAAATTGGACAAGTCGTGAAGATGTCATAGATATCTTCAAAAAAATTAGGATCGAAATAAATTTTGATTGCAATCCCGTAAAAGAAATTACTTTTACAGATGGCAATAAAAAGCAGAAGCGCGATTTTGGTAAACCCATCTTCTATTTGGTTAAAAGAGGTTGTTTTGAGGGTAGTTTGGATTATGGCTTAAAGAAACAGGCTCTAAAACAAGGTGTAAGATTTCATTTCAAATCATCAATTCCTGAAAACGAAGCAGATATTGTGGCGACCGGCTCTCTATCAAAAAATATCTTCGCTGTTGATAAAGGCATAATATTCAAAACGAAGTTACCTGATATGGCCATTGTTCTTTTGGATAATAAGGCGGCGTACAAAGGTTATTCTTATTTACTGATAACTAAAGGCTACGGTTGCATGTGTTCTATGGTTGTTGAAGATTTCAACAGGCTCAATGACTGCTTCGAAGAAACCAAAAAGATTTTCTTAAATATGTTTGACTTTGATTTAAGCATACCAGTACCTGTCGGAGGAGTCGGTTGCTTTACTCTAAAAAATCGCTTCAGGAGAAACAATGCCTTGTTTGTCGGAGAATCTGCTGGTCTCCAGGATTTTTTTGCTGGTTTTGGAATAAGAAAAGCTATTATTTCCGGAAGTATAGCTGCAAAAAGTATTATAGAGAATAAAGATTATGGGACATTAGCAAAAGCCTGTTTTGATAGAAAGCAAAAAGCCGGTTTTGTGATTCGTTTTCTTTGGGAAAAAGTCAATCGTCACGATTATTCTTTTGTCTTAAATAAAGTAAAAACCAGTCAAGACATTTTTGGTTTTCTCTATAGTTATCACAACTTTAATCTTATTGAAAAACTAATTTATCCAATCGCGCTTGTTAGCATGAAGATTAAAAAGCGAATATAGCAAGATGCCGTCTTTAAATCGTCAATCATAATATAATGCTCGACTTCAACCGTAATCCTCAACTTGGCCCCCAACATTTAATTGAGATAAACAAAAAGGTCTATAGAGAATAACAAAAATATATTCGAAAGCTTAGAGAATCATGCCATGAAGGATAAGGGATAATTAAATTTACAAGTTTCTGATGGATCAATTTACCCCAAAAAAATGAACAATTATCAGAAGGCAATAGGCCGTATATATTATTTGTAGATGAAAAGTATGTAAATGCAGTATATAGTAAATGAAGAACTGTTAGAAGCGTAAAATGTTATTTTGATCAGAATAACTTAACACAAAAAGGAGAAGAATAATGGAAGCTGAAGCAGTGAAAAATATTACAGTAATAGGAGCGGGCGATATGGGGCATGGCATTGCCGCATGCTGCCTTCTCGGCGGATACAAAGTGTGTCTGTACGACATTGATCAGAAATTTGTTGATCGCGGCCTGACCGGGCTTAAAAACAGTTTAGGCAAATTCAAAGAAAAAGGGAAACTTTCCTCTGAGGCTTATGATGACGCCATGGCGCGTCTGACTTCCACAATTGATATAAAAGTGGCGTCACAAAATGCCGATTTTATTATCGAGGCTGTTCCGGAAAACATGGAAATTAAAAAGAAAGTCTTTGCCGATTTGGACAAATATTCTCCCAGGCATGCAATCCTGGCCTCCAATACGTCCACTATGAGTATTACAGAAATTTCCACAGCCACAAGTCGGCCGGAAAAAGTCATCGGCTACCATTTTTTTAATCCGGCTATCCTTATGAAACTTGTTGAAGTCATTAAAGGCCAGAAAACCTCCGATGAGTCTATCGGGATTGGATACACAATTGCGAAAAAAATAAAGAAGGTTCCCGTTATCGTGAAAAAGGATTCTCCGGGCTTTATTTATAATCGCATCAATGAAACGACGCTGGTGCTTCTCTCCAAGATATTGGAAGCGGGGCATCCTTCCCCTGAAGAATTTGATGCAGTCTTCAAACCGCATATGGCTATGGCGCCCTTCGAACTGACAGATTATACAGGGCTTGACGTTGCTGTTCACGGGCTGGAATATTTTGCCCAGGTCCTTTCCGGAGATTATAAGCCTTCTGAAGCCATGCTTTCGTACCTGAAATCGAACAAACTCGGTAAGAAAAGCGGGAAGGGGTTTTATGACTGGTCGCAGGGACGTCCAGCTATCGATCTTTCGAAAGCGACCAAGGAATATGATCTGAATCATATGATAGCTCTTCAGGTCAATGAAGCGACAAGACTTCTGGAAGAAGGTGTGTGCGATGATCCTAAAGAGATTGATCTGGCTATGACCAGTGTCGGCGGCAATCCTTTGGGGCCTTTCGCACTGGCGAAGATGATCGGCTATCCGGCGCTACTGAAGAAACTGGAGGAAATACATAGTAAATTTCCTATTAATATATTCATGGCGACAAAAACAATGAAAGCGGGCGATATTAAGACTTAATCAAGTTCTTTAAAAACGGTTTATGAACTTCTCAAAACCTGTTACGTGGGTTTGTTTGGGCCTTCTGCAATCTATCTTTTTCACCTGTCATTCCCGACCTGATTAGGAATGACAGGTTTTTATTTTAACAGGGACTGTATATTGCTTTAAAAAACTTATATTCAAAGACATGTCCTTAGTGTTTTTCAAGCTTTTAACCGTAAATCAATAAACAACTTTTAATCAAAAAACAGTTATGCTATAAAACCGGGAAAAGCGAAGCCTTGATATTAATTATCTGAAGGTAAACGCAAAATGAAAAGAACATTGTTATTGTCAATACGGATTATTTTCTTCACAATATCATTTATGTCATTAGCCGGATGCAATGATCTAAACACGATAAAAGAAAATTCATATGCTTCAGCGAAAAACTTAAGAAAAGAATTAGAGTTAAGTGAAAAATGCAAAAAAAAGTGTGAGGAGCATTTCACGAAAGAATATGGTAACGGTATATTGAACAATGGTAAAAGAACGGTTACTTATGAAAGTCACTATAATAAGAAACTGAATAAATGTTTCATCATACTTACCACAAATTTTATTATTGAAAAATATAATAAAAGTTACAGGGAAAAATTCCTTTTTGATGTCAATTACCTGAGAGACTATGCATTTTATCATAATAGTGGAACAATTACTTTCTGTGATGTTGAAAGAAATAAATGTAGTTCTGAAGAAGAGTGGGTTTCACTCGTAAAACCTTACATGGAAGAATAATAAAGTTTAAAATTGTTTAAATATAAATAAATCAATAGGGAGATTCTACATGAAAAGAAGAATTCATTTGATAGCAACGGCTGCCTTACTGGTTTTTGTATGGAGCGCCTGTTCTTCGGCTGCGGATAAAATCGGCTTTGTCAACATAAATGAAATAATACAAACGACCAATGCCGGCAAAAAGAAAGTGGATGATTTTAAAAAGTATGTCGAGAAGAAAAATGAGGAAATCAAATCTGTAGAAAAAGAATTAACAAAAATGAAGGAAGGACTGGAAAAACAAAGTTCGATCATGAATGAAAGTTCACGAAAGGAAAAGGAAGTCGCTTACCAGAAGAAATTGCGCGATTATCAATTGCTGGCCAATGATATAAAAGAAGATATTAAAAGACGTGACCAGGATGCGATTCAAAACATGGTGCCTGGAATTATGAAAATTGTGCATAATATAGCTGAAAAAGAAAATTATACTATGGTTCTTGATGTGTCAACCATGCTGATACCTTACTACGCGAAAGAAAATGATTTCAGCAAAAAGGTTATTGAAGAATACGATAAAGAAAACAAATAAGTCAGTAGTGAAGGACTTTTCACCCTTCATGGGCAAGCACCTTTTTTCTTTGCAGCCTCCAGCGCTGGACAAAGTCCCAAATCACACGCTTTTTGCGCGTCACTGCAGCCAAGCTCTTTGTTACCCGAACTCAAATAAGCATTCCCTCTATTAACGAAGGCATTGGCAAAAGCCGGATTCAGATTGATAGCAACATTGTAGTCTTCAATAGCCCGTTTATACTGGCCAAGATTGCCGTAAGCGACGCCCCTGTTGCCGTAAGAAAGAGCATAATCCGGTTTCAGGCGGATGGCTTCATTATAGTCTTCAATGGCCCGTTGATACTGGCCAAGGTCGCAATAAGCATTACCTCTGTTGTTGTAAGCCCCCGCAAAATTCGGTTTTAATTTAATTGATTCATCCAGATATTCAATAGCCTTTTGAGGGTCTGTACATTTTTCGCCGGGGCAAAGGTCCAATGCCTTTTTGAACAATTCATAAGCATAACTGGCTGCTGCAGATTCAAATGTTAAGGCAGGCTGCGGAGAGGGAGCAGAAAGAACAGGGTTAGCCGCAGGAGCGGTAACTTTTGGCGGGGTAATTTCATCTACATGCGGTTTTTGAACAATAGCGTAGGAAATGAGAGCGATTGAAATAATAGTTACTATAATGGATGTGGTATTTTCTTTCCATATTTCGACAAGTCTGGTTTGCCATTTTACAGTACCTGACTTGCGTTTTTTCTCTACAGCGGGTTCGACCGGAGTTTTTCCCCTCAGCGCCGTTATTTCATCAAATACTTCACGGCATTGCCAGCATCGTTGTGCTGTGTCGTCATTCCATTCACCGCAAGAAGGACATCTTTTCATATTATTATCCGCATGTTGGGCTTTCGTTTGGCCATCTTTTAATTTATTTCCATTTCAATGTAGCACAAAACAAATATTTTGAAAACATTGACTTCATAATTCAGCTATTGGCTGGGTGAGGGTTATCTCTTCACCGGCGATTACTTCAAAGGTGAAGCCGACCGTACTCACTTGGTTAATGATGACTATATCCTGATGAATAAACTTATCCTCAGTTTCTAAGAGAGGGTTATTTAAACTTTAAACTAAACCCCGGAATGAGCAGGTATTCTTCCGGTGATTTTTGTTACTCCCGTTCAATTGCGTCTTTATGACTCGATCGATTTTCAAAACTGGTTACGTGACCTGGTCCACAAGCCTCGTCGTGACAAAGGGGTTATTACTTCACACGACAATGTTTAATGGGTTGATATTAATGCCACGTGCCGAACCTGCGCTTTTAAATTCTGGATATAAGATTCTCTCGGCTGCGCAATCGTTCCTTTTTCATCGTATTCTATCTTTGCTATTGATTGCACGGCGCCATCGATATCGCCGTTTGCTGCGTCAAGATAATTTTCGATCAACTTCCGATACCTTGGAGTGGCTTCGAGGGATCTCCGCAAAAACTCTGTGGCATCATCATCGGTAAACACCCACATATGAGCCATTCCGATGAGTTTCGGCTGAAGTCTTATAAGCTTATAAAGCGATGAAACATAGTCGTCATAAGAAGCTAAAAACTCGACCTGTACGTCGCCATCTTTGTTGCCTTCGGGGATGCCGTAAGCTTCTCCCGCGAAGAGCGCACGGATTTCAGGAATGAAAAACGCCAGCGAATCGCCTGTGTGGCCCGGCACCTCGTACACTTCGCAGGTTACACCACCGAGATCAAACCGGTCTCCTTCTTTGAGATTGAACTCAAAATTCACCGGCTCGATATGGACATCCTCGTTCCCGACGATATCCTGAAAAACCACCCTTTGAAGATCGCTTAAGTAAGTCATCAGATCGAGAACGGATTTCTTTTTCATCAAAGTTCCGACCCGCCCGGACGCGCCCGCCTTAAGATGAGGTATTTTTCTCTTGAGATAGGGAATCGCACCCATGTGGTCGAAATGGGAATGCGTAGCAAAAACATAGTCCAGAGCGTTTTTGTCTCCGAAGATCTTTCCCAGTGAAGCGATATATGCAGGACCCATGAGGTTAATTCCGGCATCGATCATCAGATGCTTTTCTTTACCCTTAATGATATAAGCCGGATAGAATCGGTTTCCCGCAACGGTTATCCATTCGCCAAAATCATTATCTGCCTGTAATTTCATGTCTGTTTTGAAGTGTCGCGTTTCATATGTTACGTTAGAATCTTACGATATTTCAACTATTATCAAATAATTGTCTTGTATAAAAGTAAAATTTTAAAGAATGTGGATCATACCAGAGGGACTCCTGAACGCCGGGCCATATGCTTCCAGAATAAAGAGGATAAGCCCGGAGAAGTCCTTTTTATTTCTTTCATCCGCTCAATCATAGCTTTTTCCCAACGCTGTGTATCCAAAAACGCGCCGTGGGAAGTTTCAACCAATAACTTCTCCGCACTGTTCCATTCATAAACAGGAAGGCGGGCAGTCCATTGGGCCTCCGTATCCAGAATGAAATCCTGCGCCAGAGGTCTTACAGCTTCATAGCGTAAGATTGAATTAATGTGATATGCCTCATGCATCCACCAGTAAGATTGATGCGAGTAATATCCGGCGCCAATACAGGTGTCTTTGAAAGGCGCGGCAGGTATGAACGGCTTGAATGCAGTGAGGCACGGCGCGGAACCTCCGGTAACGAATATCCTGAATTTGTCATCCGGGTGCAATTCAACCACCATGGACCCTGTTGTCTGCGATTTCCTGATAAACGGGTCAGACGCGTGCATGCATACATCACGGTTGAATCCCTTTGCCGGCAAGTCTCCGTAGTGATCCCGAAGCATCGCAAAGACATCGGTTATGCCGATATGGTCTTTTGCCTTGAGGATGGAAGTCTGGTTACAGTCCCTCCGATGGGCGCTCCCTGAAAAAAATGTAATCAAAGAATCACTAAACGCGCTGAAATCAGTGCCAGCGAAAAGCGATGATGAGTCCCAGTCCTTAGTAATGGTTATCTCGTTTGAGATCACGGCATGGCCGTTGAGATGTTTGAGCGCGTAATCTCTACCTGCTGTTTCCAGTTTAATGATGCCGTGCCTGTCCATGATGATAAACGAGTTCATGTATTCAAACGTCTTGTCGCGATATCCGCAGGGACCTGCCTGTCCATATTTTTTCAGGAGTTCTACAATGACCTGTGCCGCTTCTTGCGCATCAGCGCCTCTCTCCAGAGCCAGCCGTAAAAGATCCATGCCGATGAGTCCGGGAGTTTTCTCCTGTTTAATTTTGGTGAAAAGGGCCTCGTTCCCGATGGCCACGCCCTTTTCGTTTACTCCCATTTCCGCGCCCCATATCCAGAAGGGCTTGGATATAACCATGGCGTATGTTGAACCGGCTTGAGGAATAGTAATGTAGGTGCATTGCAGGCCTTCCTTTTCCGGATTGCCCTTGGACGGCAATGAAATGACCAGTTGGGCTTCATCAGCCTCCCGATCGGAGTTTTTTCCGAAGACGCTGATGCCAGAGCCTGTGAGTTCCGGACCGATTCCAAAGGTATCGCACATAAAAACCTCCTGTGATGAGACAATTTTTCATACAATGATAAGGATCTGGATATCGCACACATTAGTATAGGTCGGGCCTGTCGTAAAAAGATGACCCGTATCCCGGAAAAAATGATATGAATCGTTTTTCTTCAGGCAAGCCCTCGCCTTAGCGGAAATATCTTTCATCCTCTCCATGAGTTCCGGCGTAACGAAGGCGCCTGCCGCGTCTGTGGGCCCGTCACTCCCGTCAGTGCCTGCGGAGAGGAAAAAGATGTTCCTGGAGCCCGTGGGATATAAGCGGTGCAAATTGATCGCGAAGGCAAGGGCCATCTCCTGGTTTCTTCCGCCTTTTCCTTTTCCCCGAATAGTTACGATAGTCTCGCCCCCGGTGATAATAGCGGCAGGTTTTGATGGGCCTGATTTTCCTGTATCAATTTCTTTGGAAAGCATGGAAAAACAGGCTCCTGCCTGAGATGCCTCGCCGGTCAGGGTCGTGCTGAGGATGCATGCATTATAACCCAGGGTCTGCGCGGATCGGCAAGCCGCGCTGCAGGCAAGTGTGTTGTTGCCCAGGATGATATTCACGGTATTACCGAATACCGGGTTATTTGCTTTGGGCGTCTCGGGAATGCTCCCCTGCATCCCCAGGCGGAGATGATCTATCACGGTCTTTGGCAGCTTATCCTTGATATTGAATTTTTGCAGAATCAGAAGGGCATCATTAAATGTCGACGGGTCAGGGGCAGTAATGCCTGAAGCGATGGTGTCTATTCTGTCGCCTATCACGTCCGACAAAATGAGATTGATGAGTCTTGCCGGGTGGGCGATCTGTGCGAGTCTCCCGCCCTTTACCTT
>Ga0326728_10004012_pt1 | contig 44348 bp, 46 predicted proteins | sample MB3enrmetagenome_FD_207602 | JGI IMG/M metagenome (GOLD analysis project Ga0326728, IMG submission 207602) | Lab enriched peat soil microbial communities from McLean, Ithaca, NY, United States - MB31MN | ecosystem: Environmental > Terrestrial > Soil > Wetlands > Peat | place: USA: New York...
TCGTGTCGGTTGGCGAGCAAAAATACACCACATCAGGCAATGCATCAGCACAGCTCACAATTCTCGAATACCGGATTGCAGGCAATTCCTCTTTTTCCCTGCAACCGGAGTTGCCGGCAGGTATGACCGCCTACAGTGTCATTCTCCCCCTGCTTATCAGTTTTGCCGCTCTTGTAATCATTGGGATTATCATGCTGGTATCATTGCGGAAGTGACCATGCCACGGGCCATCAAAGAAATTATTTCCCTCAGTTGGTCATGATTCATAAGGTAAGCAGAGACTAAAATCATAGGATATACCAAAGACATGAGATATAGAATAAAAATAGGGCTATGTGGGAACCCTTCATTTTTAACGCATTAAAAAGAACATATTGACGGAGGCGACAGTGCCTGTCTCCCTGAATCGCTTCTATATATTGCGAGGAGGTTATATTACTTTTTCGGGGATTATCGCTCTATGATGATACCTTAATACGCAGGGACAAAATGCAACATTTGAGAAAAGTCTCCAGGAACATTAAAAGTGCTGTGTTGAGATTTACTACAGAGCCCCTCATCCAATAAAACCACCGGTGTGGTGAGTGTTTTAGCACCGGTTACATACATACTGGATACGCACCGATGTATGACGCATGTCACCAGCGATCCGTTTCCGTCCGCCCCGCACGAAGAGCCGGTTGCACTTCGCGCATCGCTTAGGTCGGATCCGATCGAGAAGACCCATCGGGAGTTCCAAGGAGAACTCCGTTCTCGTCCACTCTTCAGGTGGTTTCTCTGCATTCTGCTCGTAATTGGAGACAAACTCCATGATCTGTGAAGGCGGAACCCCAAGATCGACGAATTTCTTGAAGACAAAATAATTGAATATCAGCCACGAAAGGTCGGAACGATCGAGGATCCCTTCATATTCGCCGATGGACTCGTCGAAATCTTCCAGTGAACAGCCGCATAGAGGGCATTTGCCACCTACGAGCTCATCAAGGAAAACCACTTCCTGGCAACCCGGGCAGGTCGTGTGCGGGGCATGCATGCGTGACGTCATTATTATCTCCGGTCGGGTCTATCGTGTATTCAGAATGAATGAAGAAAGAATGATCTTCAGGATCCTGTTTTTATCAGATCATACATGTGCCGGAGGGACACTTATAGGTATCATCCGTGCACATTTACCCCGATAATATCTTTTTGGTACAGACAACGATCAGGAGTCTTCAGGCTCCTGTGGCTCCATCACGAGAGTACCAAATATTACTTTCTCCAGTACCTGCGAGACGTAGCGGATGTGCATCGCCTTCTCCAGATCCTCGTTCCGGTGAATATCCGCATAAAGCTGGAGGCGCAGGAGGGCAAACCGGAACTGATCGAGCGTCTCGTCGTCGAGTTTCATGGCCTCGCGGTAGACGGGTTCCAGAAGATCGGGAAATGCCTGAGGGGTTTCCAGACATGCGATGACCAGCTCATATATAGGGAGGGGAGTAGCTTTTCCGGAAAGTATCCGCAGATAGTCCATGCCGTTTTATCCCTCAATGACTTTTATGAGCGCTTCCATAACCTTGTCCACGCTTGCCCATGTAGCACTGCCACCGCGCCGGATAATGAACGGCCGGCCTTCATCCCCGGCCTTGCGCATATCTATATCAATCGGGATGGCACCCAGGAACGGCACTGAAAATTCTTCGGCGATCTTCCTGCCGCCTCCTTTGCCGAAGAGGTCGATCTCCTGACCGCAGTGGGGGCAGAGCATCCCGCTCATATTCTCAATGACCCCAAGGACCGGCAGGCCGAGCTTTTCGACGAATTTTATAGCTTTTTTCGAGTCGAGCGTCGCGACATCCTGGGGGGTAGTCACTATCACTGCACCACGCACGTTGGGCGCGAGTTGTGCAATTGTGAGTGCCTCATCCCCGGTGCCAGGGGGAAGGTCCACGACAAGGTAATCCAGAGAGCCCCAGTTGACCTCGGTGAGAAACTGGTTAATCGCTGCCATTTTCATAGGCCCGCGCCAGATGATTGGGGTGCTCTTGTCAGGCAACAGGAATGCCATCGATATAACCGAGAGCGCCCCGGTGACATGGACCGGTTCGATTCTGTTGCCGAGCGTCGAAAGCTTATGATCTTCGATCCCAAGCATCTTGGGAATGTTGGGGCCGTTTATGTCAAGATCGAGAAGCCCGACTTTATAGCCGTGACTGGAGAGTGCGTATGCAAGGTTCACGGATACGGTCGATTTTCCCACACCGCCTTTCCCCGAGAGTACCAAAATAACGTGTTTTACATCAATATCTGCCTTGGGGGGAAGGCCGGGTTTTGCATCCGAGCAGTTTCCTGCTGTTGCGCAGCTGGAGCATTCGTGGGAGCAGGAGTCTTTCGTGGGTTTGTCCGGTATGGTACCGGCAGGTTTCTTTGCCATGGGTTGCCTCTGGAGTACGATAGGGTACTACTATCCTCTAACATTTTCTTTTTAAGACAATAAAGATGTGGAGATGGCAACAGTTCCTTTGTGACATAGGCCGGGTTCAAAGGGTTCGTAGATCTCAATGACAAATCCTACCTCTGAGAGCAGCCCTGCCGGGGTGCATATTTTTGGTGTTTTGCATGCTGAATGGATCGTTTGGATCGGTATGACTTCAGAGAGGTCTGTTCCGGTCATCGCACTTCAGCACGCTTTTTTCAGTTTTACGGTGTACTGTGAGTAATTGCCGAGGGGTAATAATGTCATTCATTGCCTCATTTAAAAGCTATCTGTGATGCGGCGGCATCGGTACGGCATCGGTCGTCATGCAGACAAGTGCATAAACAGTACGTTTATGAGGCCCGCCATCTATGATGCGAGTACCTGATGTGAAAACCCTATGGAGCCATTAAACATACGAATATCTGTAAGAAACCTCCCGAGCGCGTACACCTGCGACGGGGAGGACAAGTCACCGGAGATTGATGTCGGCGGTGTGAATGTCGAGCACTCAAAATGCCTTGCCATCATCTGCAACGATCCCGATGCACCCGGTGGCGGCGGTTTTATTCACTGGATTGCATGGAATATAGAACTCGCGAAGTTAATTCCGGAAAAAATTCCCAAAGATCCCACGGTAACCTTCCCTATCAAGGCTGTACAGGGGATGAACAGTTTTGGAACAATCGGGTATTCCGGCCCCTGTCCACCCCACGGTCAAACGCACCGGTACTTCTTTAAGGTATACGGGCTGGACACTGAGCTCGACCTTGCACCCGGTGCAACTAAAGATGAATTTTTACGAAGCATGGGCAGGCATGTCGTCCAGTACGGCGAGACCTACGTGACATACGGAAGATAGCTCAAACATCGAATCGGGATATGGATCAATAAACTCACGATCAACGACGGGAAGGATCACTCTACCGGTACATTGCCTATACTGAACCGGTCCAGATTGCCTTTCTTTTTCTTTTGATTCCGTTACACCGGATGGATGCCATGAGGGCGTCAGCCTTAAAGCCCTCCACTACCCAGATTGACGTTAAGTATGAGATCAAAAAGAGCTCACTCCGGATCGGATCACAGGAGTGAGTCGCAGACTTACCAGTATACACAACAACGCGAAGCCCTGCTCTCGCCCCATGCCACACGGAGTGATCAGGCACTCCGGCGGAAGAACCGGAAACCGGAAGATATCCGGACCCCCTATTCGCGGGATGCGGACCGGATCATCCATACCCGGGCATATACCCGGTACATCGACAAGACGCAGGTCTTTTACCTTGTCGAGAACGATCACATCACCCACCGGGTGATCCATGTCCAGCTCGTCTCGAAGATCGCCCGCACGATTGGCCGGTGCCTGCGCCTCAACGAAGATCTTATCGAAGCAATCGCACTCGGGCACGACATCGGTCACATCCCATATGGGCATTTCGGCGAATCCTGCCTTTTGGAGCTTTGTGAAGAACACGGGATCGGAAAATTTTCCCACAATGTACAGAGTATCAGGTTCCTCGACCAGATCGAGGATCAGGATCTGACCATGCAGGTGCTTGACGGTATCCTCTGCCATAACGGCGAGGCGGATGACATCTGTATCTCCCCGGAGCCCTGCCCGGACTGGCCGGCATTTGACCGAAAAGTACAGGATTATACAACCGGGAGTCGATACAGGGCACCGATGACCCTGGAAGGCTGTGTCGTCAAATTTGCCGATACGATTGCCTATATCGGGCGGGATCTCCAGGACGCACAGGAAGTCGGTCTTATACACGATGCTCATGACATCCCCCCGGAATGTACAGAGATATTCGGTATTGATAACCGGGCCATCATCGATACCCTGATCCACGACCTGATCGACAACAGCGATGCTGATGAGGAGGGTTTTATTACTTACAGCCCGACGGTGGAACACGCGCTGGTAACCCTGCGGGCATTCTCCCGGGAACGGATTTACAACAACCCGAAACTGACCTCTGAACGGGAGAAGATCAGAACTATGTATCGTATCCTGTTTTCGAAGTATCTTGAGGATCTTCGAGCAGATCGCCGCGACTCGAAAATTTTTACGGAATTTGCCGATTCACCATGGGTCAGCCGGGACTATATCCGTTCGACCTCGCCTGCCGGACTCGTCCGCGATTTTATCGCTGGTATGACCGACCGGTATTTCCTGAAACGCTTCGAGGAATGCGTACTCCCTCACCGGGTCGAAGGCTCATTCCGGTAAAAACAGTATCGGTCAGTCGTACTTGCCTTTCGGGCGCGCCCAGCCGGTAAACCCGCAATAGATACAGCCGACACCTTCGCACTCTGGACAGTGCTTCTTTGGCGCCCGGACTAGGATCGTTCCTGTTTTATTACAATAGGTGCACCCGATCCCGCTACAGTGCCCACAGGTCGCCGGCTCGTAGGTATTCTGTTCATCCGCTATATTGATCACCTACTTATTCATCGTCCTCATCGAGGTACCGGGAGAGTGCGTCCAGCAGCTCGTCGGCGGACTGGAACCGGTCTGCAGGATTTTTCGCAAGGCATTTTAAGATGATCTTCTCCACAATCTCTGCATCCGGGTTATATTCCGTCGGGGATGTTGGATCGTCCCTGACAATCGCATTGCCAACCTCAACAATACTTTCCCCCCCAAACGGTATCGATCCGGTGACCAGTTCGTAGAAGAGCGCACCCAGCTGGTAGATGTCGGTACGGACATCCGTCCTGCCAAATTCTGCAGGAGAAACCTGCTCCGGTGCCGCGTACGAGAGCGAGAAACCGGAAACGCTCGATTTCTCCATCGTGGTCGCGATGACCTTGCTCATGCCCCAGTCTGTAATTTTCGGGACAAAATCACCGGTCACCAAGATGTTGTGCGGTTTGATGTCACGATGGATGATCCCGTGGGCATGGGCATATGCAAGTCCATCGGCGATCCCATGAACGAGATGCACGGCCTTCCAGACCGGCAGGGGTTTTGCCACTGCCTCAAGCGATCCCGGCACGTACTCCATCTCGACATAGGGAACAGGAAGGATGTTGACCTCAAGTACCTCAACGATATTTTTGTGCCGGAGTGTCTGCCACGCAGCGATCTCGTTCAGAAAACATTTGCCAGTCACTTCGTCAAAACTGATGGGGATCTTGACGGCTACCAGCCGGTTGTCCGATTTGCGATGCGCGGCAAAGACATGTGCAACGCCCCCCCGGCCGATATGCCTGATATCCACGTACCGGCTCTCGAGTTCCGGCGGGAAATAAAATTTGGGCCCTGCTGCCGGGGGAGTTTCCACGGGATCTGGTTCGACCTCGGTCTCGTGAGCAGGGGTTGTGGACGTAATGCCGGTATCCGGGCGAACGGGAAAAATCCCGTGTACCTCTTCCTGTTCATGGATGTCCAGTACAGGACGGGGGTGCGTCTTTCTGGCAGAGGACGGGGTTGCCGGGGAATGCTCCAATTGCTTTTTACGGTACCTGATGAAGAGTAAAAACCCGGCACCAACGATACACACCAACAGTACAAGAACAAAAAGCGCAACAATGGGCCTGCCGGCACGGTCACCAATTACGGCTGATCCGGTATCCACCAAGGGAACTCCCTGCCCGGCCGGAGCTGTTATCTCTGTACTACCTAGGGTCGGCGTCGTTTCAGGTTCAACGGATGCAGCTAGTTTGAGCTGAGAATAATACTCAATCGGATCCATCAGGGGGGCAGGATCAACTTCATCCTGGTCTGCTGCTGTAACAGGATTGCGGTTTAAACCAGATTCCACAACATACGGTGTATTACCGACGCCATCGGAATTCTGATCAGTTCCCCGGTAATCGCTCCAGTAATTACCCAGCTTGCCGGTAAACGTCCTTCCTAAATACACGTAGGACATCTCAGAAGGTGATTCCCATTGCAGACCAGTACCTTTTGACAGGACGTTCTCGGTATTGGAAAACGTGTTAAACGTGATCGTATCGGCGGCAGATTGTTCATCAAGCGTTATTCCAAGGGCATTCTTAGTGATCTGGTTTCCCTCAATCAGGTTGTTTTTTGCATTCCTGAGCGCAATACCTGCGCGGCTGTTGCCCAAGACCGTGTTGCCAATGATAGTATTATCATTTGAAGACACAATCTGGATACCCGCTGCATTTTCCTCAAGAGTATTATTTTCGATGATGTTCCCGTTTGAGGAAATGAGGATCCCGCTCGCGGTCGCGCTGTTCTGGATAACAAATCCCTTGACGGTACAGCCATCCGCGGTGATTTCAAGAGCGGTTCCCTTTCTTCCCGGGTCAATGACCGGTAACCCCCCGCCGGTATCAACCCCTGTAAGCGTGATCCTCTTGTCGATTTTAACCATTTCTGGATATGTCCCGCTCCAGACTGTGATCGTGTCAAGGGGGGCTGCCCAAGTGACCGCATCCTGGATGCTGGTAAAGCCGCCACCTGATGGTGCAACAGTATACTGTGCCCCTGCCACCGGAGGAACATATACTGTACTCATGAAAAGAACTGCAACGAGACATAATATCGCAAGGCCGGAATGGCGCATCATGAACGGGATACCGCGGTTCTGGATCATTTTTTATAAATCGGTTAGTGACAGGGAACTGTGTCCGTATAAACGTATACGACGGTGTACCTCAATTATGGAATTTTAGGGATGATTAATAACAGCTTTGCCCCACCCGCTCCTTTCGCAAGCTCAAGGAGATCACCATCGTGAATCGGGGCGGGCACATGACGTTCCAGCCGCGCATTGTTCAGTGCCGTCCCACCGGTACTCCCGCAGTCTTCAAAATACCATCCATCCTTTTTTGAAATGAATTTCCCATGAGGTTTCGATATCCTGGTCACAGCCGTATATGCGCCGGATATCTCGACATCTGCATCCCCGGTTGCGTCGGCAGGGCGTTCGGGGTCGCTTCTCCCGACACGCACAGTATCATTTCGCAAAAGGAATGTTTTGCCATCGTCATGGCCGCCCAGCACGATGGCTGCAGGCACGTTTCCCAGCACCTCCTGGGAGAGCGTGCTTTTGACAGATTCCAGCCTCCGTGAGATTTCCCCCCCGATGATCTGGACACGTGTGTTGGAAAACAAACCGAGGTTACGGATGATTGATTCCAAACCGCCGGGCACGAGAGAATATTGCCAGACAGGGTGGATGCCTTTGGACGTGGGAGCCCCAAGGCCCGCCTCTTTTTTTATCACCCCGATACTCATGAGTTTGTCGAGGTGTTTCTTGGTATTTTCATAGCTGGTCTCGATCTCATGGGAGATCGCACGGGCATCACGAGGTTTTTTTTCGAGAAATTTTACGATCCTGAGCCGGGCGCTGCTCGAAAGCACATCCAGGTATTCCGAGAGTTCATCGAGAGATTCTGCCGTATCCTCAACAACAATCGTAGGAGACTTGTCTGCCGGGTCCATATTCTTCCTGAGAGGTACGTCGCTTTGTCGTCCTATAACCCTATGCACGCACAAAATGAGGGGTATGTCGTGTGGTGTATCCTGAACGGGAATCATCTAACCAGCTGGTTCAATGGTCTAACCTGCATCATGGGGGTAATATATCTGGCGCTGTGTGTAACCATGAGATCAGGTGATACCTGGGAAGTATTTCGGCGTGTCACCGACCCATGAAAGAAACAAACGGAGGCACTCGCATGGATACCGGTAAGATCCTGATGGGAATGGCAATGCTCCTGATCACGATAGGTCTCCTGGTACACCCTGCGGGTGCTGCAGAAACCGGTGGCATTTCAACGGTTGGGCAGGGAAATGTCATCGGATACACCGGGCCGGCACCGGTATGCAGTGATATCCCCTGCATAACCGGGACCGGAGTCCCACAGGCCCCGCCACGCACCCGTACGAACGATTGACCGTGCCACCTGCATCGCATCCGTGAATCCCCCGTGTTTCACACACGAGTTACATGATGGATGTGCTGCGAGGTGGTTGAGCAGTTATATCCATCCCTTCCGGCAGATTTTAAAAAAGCGTAGAAGCGCCCTGCCGAAAAAACCCTGATGCACATCCTCCAGGCTTCACAGGAAAAGCCACCCCATACTCTTTTTTTTTCGTTTTCCCAAAAAGCCACAACATCTCCGCAAAGATCCGGGATATGACCGGTTTATATTTCATTTCACGGCTGAACCGGTGGTTTGAGGGATCCGGATCTGTAACCTACGATGGGGTTTCCTGAAAGTAAAAGGGGCCAGAACCAGAAAACTGAACACGTGTAGGGGTCATGTACCGAATGAAAAGACCACGCAACCCCGCCGCGAATACAAAAACAGGAGAAAAAAACCCCACAGGGGGTCGTCCTTATCTCTTCTTGTTCATCGTCTTCGCAACTGCACAGGCTCCGATGATCCCAAGAGCGGCAATGGCGACCATACCAGAAGAGGGGGATTTTTTTGTGGTCGTTGGAATCGGGGTAAAGACTACGGGTGTGGTGGTCTTTGTTGTCGGGTGCGGGGCATACGTTGGCAGGGGAGTTGTGGGCTGCGTGATCGGGGTTGTTGGTGTGGCCGGGACCGCTGCCGTGAGACGCACGTTATCGATCCACCCCTCGGCAAAGAGGCCCATCGTGCCATAATCACCGACATTGCCCAAATAGATCCGGTTCATGCCCTCGAGAGATTCTCCCTTATCTATAAGGTAACTCCAGAGCTGCTGACCGGTTTCCTTGTTGGTAACGGTTTCAGTCAGGATTTTCGAATCATCGTTATAATCCACTTCAACGTGGTAGGTGGTATTGAGCGCATACATAACGGTGGGGCCAGTATAAGAGGAAGAGGACGTTTGTGGGTCACTGGTAACCTCATTCTGTATTGCACTCCGGGTGACTTCGTGAAGCACCATGATCAGACCGTCATTTGTATGGGTAAATGCTGTAATAGCGTTCGGACCCTTGTTGAAGTCCATATCGGTACCGGTGAATCCCAGCCGGAACGTTGCGCCCGGATCCACCTCGGTAAGATTGACATCGTACTCAAGGGTGAATGATCCATTTACGTAGTTGATCGGAGGCGTGTATGCAAAATTGCCGGTACTTGGCTGAATACGAAAATGGTACATCTCTTCTATCGGATCCCAGTAATCCGAAAATTGGTTGTTGGTGGTCCAGTGTGGATCGGTGGCAAACGTAGTCTGGTAGAGTACAGCCTGTGTCCCTGTATCTGCATGAATAGGGCACAGCAGGATAATAAGCGCTGCAGTCAGCATGATCATTAAGAAAATCCGTGGATGTTTCATGGTAGAGAACTCCCAGGTATCAAACAAGGATTATGGTCAGGTATCCGTACCTCCGGGCGTGTGACCAGGGTACATGAACACAACCAAATAATGTATTTTATTATGCTGCACCGCCGTTCATAAAAATATCGACCCTTCAATCATTTAAATGAACATTCCCTGAGCAAACACTATATTTATCTTCGAAATAAGGCAATATCATAGAGCGGTATTAAATGCGATAGTAGTCTAGCGGCAGGACAGGAGCTTCCCAAGCTTCTAACCCGGGTTCGATCCCCGGCTATCGCATCAGGTGTTGTTGACACGGAACCTGAACGTTGTGCAATGCGGATCATAGCAGAGAACACCCGGGGCGTACTACGGGATATAGCGACGGTGATTGCCGAACATGGGGCAAATATCCTCATGATAAACCAGGAGATCTTCGATTCCGGCCCCCACGCAGGAATGGGAGAACTCTATCTGGAATACGAACCGGGGCCTGATCGCGAACAGCTGGTGCGGGACCTTGAGGCTATAGGGTCGGTCAGGGATGTAAAAAACTTCCAGCCCTTTGGCGATATTTTCGGATCCCGGGTGATCATTATCGGGGGGGGTGCACAGGTCGCTCAAGTGGCGCTCGGTGCAGTCAACGAGGCCGACCGGCACAATATCCGGGGTGAGCGCATATCCGTAGATACCATTCCGCTTGTCGGAGAACGAACTCTTGCGCTTGCCGTCGACGCCGTCTCGCGCTTACCCCGAGCATCCATACTCGTGCTCGCCGGGTCGATCATGGGGGGGGATATCTCGAAGGCAGTCGACCGGGTCCGGGAGGCCGGCATCCCAGTTATCGCGCTCAAAATGGCGGGAACCGTGCCCCAGCACGCCGATCTGGTCGTCACCGATCCTATCCAGGCGGGAGTGTTTGCTGTCATGCATGTGAGCACCAAGGCGGTATTTGATATCAACCGGATCCGCGGCAGGGAATTTTAGATGGAGATCATTGAGCGGGCCGTGTCGGTGCTTATGCATGATGGCCTCATCGTCTATCCGACAGATACAATATATGGTCTTGGGGTCGATGCCTTCTCAGATGAAGCCATTGAGAAAGCCTACGAGGCAAAGAAACGGGATTTTGCAAAGCCGATCTCCATCGCGGTCTCCGATTTCGAGATGCTCGCCGCAGTCTCATATGTCGACCGCACTATGGAGGAATTTATCGAAAAATTCCTGCCCGGGCCAGTGACGGTGGTAGTGCCGGCACGGAAGACGATTCCCGGGATCCTTACCGGGGGCACCGGGATGATCGGAATCCGTATCCCGGCGCACGGGATTGCCCTGCAGATCATCGAGCGGTTCGATGCACCGATAACCGCAACAAGCGCAAATCTCCATGGGGGTAAAGACCCGCAGACTCCAGACGAGTGCACGGTGCCCCGTGATCTTCTTATCGATGGCGGAAGGCTCCCGGGGATACCGAGCACAGTTGTCGATCTCTCCACGAGAACTATCGTCCGCCGGGGAGCTGATGCAGATATAATCGAAACATTCCTGAGATCCTGTTGATAATACCGAGGCCATCCCATGCTGCCAATCCGCCTGCGCGACTTTGTTGAAGATCCCGATGGCTGGCTCTATGCGGTTTCCACCTACGATAACGAAAATAAAGTCGGTTGTGTGCTCCGGTATGTGCCGGATGATGAGGGGGATAGAATCGGCCCGTCCGGCCAACGTTATCAAAAATACGATTTCGAGGATGCGTACAGGAAGATCGCGCGCGAAAAACCGGCATATGCAGGGCTTGTCCAGCGCATTCCTCTCATCGATCTGCGCCGGGTGTTAAAACCGGATCGGGAGATCTCCCGCATTGCAGCATCTCACCCGAGAGTCAAAAAACTACTCGACCTGTTCCGGCTGCCACCTGGAGCAGTAGGCTGTACCGGTTCGCTCCTGTGCGGCCTCCAAAACGAAAATTCGGATATCGATATGATCGTATACGGGAAACACTGGTTTGCCGCACAAGCGCTCGTGAAACAAGGTATCGCTGACGGCAGGATCGAAGGCTTATCCCCGGAGATGTGGCGGAAGGTGTACGAGAAACGCCAGCCTGCGATTCCCTATGATATCTTCGTGCTTCATGAGCAGCGGAAATGGAACCGGGGCCAGATCGAGGGCACCTATTTCGACATCCTCTACACGCGATCCTACGATAACCTTGCAGGTGTTCCTGCCGGGAAAGGAGAGGTTCTCGGGAAGCAGACGATCGTGGCAACGGTGACCGATGCCTCGCTCGCGTTTGACAACCCGGCGGTCTACGTGGTCGAGCACGAATCGGTAACAAAAGTGCTCTCGTTTACCCACACCTACAGCGGCCAGGCGCTCGCGGGAGAGACGATAGTGGCTTGTGGGGTCTTGGAGCTACACGGCGCTGAACATTGGCTCATTGTTGGTACAACCCGTGAGGCAAAAGGGGAATATATTATATCAAAGACGCTGATCGAGAGGTGACGGGTGTTTATCTTCCCAAAGCCAACAATTTTGTCCACGAATGCCGATATAGGGGAGGGATACGTGGGATCCAGCTGGGATGTAAGAGGGAAAAACATTGCACGGTATTCCGTACGCCTCTTATACGCCCCCACCGGTGAACAGTACCAGCGAATATTTTCCCGTACCTAGTACCCAACCAGTCACCGGGAGAGCCAGATCAGGGCCTGTATGTTGCCCTCGCTTTTGTTACCGGATATGATAAAATGAAGGTAGAGCCGGTGGTTCTCCCTGATCACCAGCCAGCCGAAATCGAGGGCTTCAAAAACCCCAATGTATCGCCGTCAGGTCTTCCGGACTCGATTCTTTGCGCATTCATGCGTTTCGCTTCCTTTTTGTGACCCGTACCCTATACAGGATCTTCCATAAAATCAGCTGTTTTGTACAGGGTGAAAATGATGAGGCCCCTCAACGGAACGATAATTCCTACCGGGCTTGCCAGACGGGGATGTGTCCGGCCCCGACCTCTGGTAAAACTTCGGAAGATGATGCAGACCTGGAACTCACGGTGACAGGGTATTATCCTTTCAGGAAGTGGGCATTATCTGAGTATTCCTGCTCACCAGCAGGTTATACGCATCGTGCGCCGGGTTGTACCGCACCAGCACGTCCCGGATCTCAAGTACGGTCCCGTACGGCGCAGACCCCAGTTCCCGGTTGGACTGCATAATATGAAACGCTGGCAGCACTGCGTATACCGGTTTTTCCGCCGAGCCGTCGCAGAGCCTGAATATATGGGTCACCGTATCCCCGAGATCCTCCGACATCTTCGCCGCCACTACCGTGACCCGTTTTCCCACGTTCAGGTGTATTTTGGAAAGCCGCAGCGCTTTTGTGCCCTTGGGGATGTGACAGGAAGTACGAACTTTCCCATCTTTGCGCAGCATCACGTAACTGTACTTGATATCGGTATTCACGTACCGGAACGGCTCATTGCAGGCCGCCAGCGTGTTCATGATCCGGGTGGGCCGGATAGAGGGGGCAGTCTGGAAACTCCAGCACCGGTCCGGCGTGCAGTTGGTACCCCAGACAAAGGTGCAGGGCGCATAGATGGAGAGCCCCCGCTTCTTTAACGCAAGGGCAAGGACCCTCAGGCCGGTGGAAGTTGCCTCTTCCGCTGGTTCGATAATGAGGATCGTCCCGTCCGGTGCAAGCCGTTCTGTATAGTTCATGACAATATCCGCACGCGCCGCAACCGGCAGACCGGCCAGTTCGTTGAGCACGTTGGAAAAGACCATCAGGTCAATGAGGTCGGGGAGCGGCACGTTCCCGGGAGAAGTTATATCCGCTTCCCAAGGGAGCTTTATCGTTACTTGGGGATTGTTGGTGGCAACGCTCCGGGCCAGAGCACCGAACGCCTCGATGTTCTCCTTTGAACGTTCGACGGAATGGACGGTCGCCCGAGCTGTATCCAAGCACATCCAGAAATCGTCGATGGCAAGCGGTATGACCCCCGGCCCGGTGCCGAGATCGAGGATTGTCATCTCCTGTTTCAGCAGGCCGTCGCGGGCGAGCAGCGCAAGCAGGTGCCGGGCCTGCATGAAGTAGACCGGGAAATGATACGCAAGGTAGCCGAGCACTGCATACCCTTTTGTGTACTGGAGCGACCGTTTGTCCGCCGGTTTCCAGTAATCATCCTTCTGGGCAACAACTGCACGGCGGAGCCGTTCGAGGATGATCGGATCGGACCAGTCTTTGCCGGTTTTCCCGGTGATATACTGCTCGATGGCTGCTTCAAGAACAGAAGGCAGGGAGCTCAGGGAAAGATACGCCTCAAGGCGTTTTTCTTCGGCAGCATTCAGGATATAGGGCAGGGATGGCAGCAGCCGCGAGATCATGTAATCTTCACCGGTCTTTTGTGCGCCAAGCCCGAGTCCGTCAAGGTGCGGCTGGAGAGCCGCGTACATCTGCCCGATGGTCAGTGGTTCTTCGAGGTAAGCCGCAATCTCGGAAAGCTGGAATGACGGTTTTGTACCGGCCACGTATTTTATCGTTGAAAGAAACTGCTGTGCGGCCATAATCTGCCGGAATCTTTGCCGCAGGCGCTCATACATCTTTGGATGGCGTCTTCCCTCATTGCCTCGGCGGTTTTATCAGAATCACGGAAGGTCCGCCTATCGTTCTCCGTGACCTTTTGACGACAGACCTGATCCATCCGGTTCATGTGCCGGGAGGACAACATACGTGAGAGGAACGGTCACATGTTCGATCACTGTCCCGGCGCGGCAAACATAAGAACGCCGACACTTACGATCAGGAAGTGCCCGCAGTGCGGGGAGGAAGTGGAACTCTTCTCAAACGATGTCTCGGTGAAGTGCAGCCGATGCGGGTTTGTGATCTACAACGATATCGCATCCTGCGTGCAGTGGTGCAGGCATGCCAGAGAATGCGTGGGTGAAGAGATGTACCGGAAACTCACGGAAAAGAAAGAGGAAACCCCAAAAACAGGAAATTGCCATTAAGAGGACATAACCTCTGTCAACAAAATGGAGATTGATGGTGGCACTCTACTGGTAAAAATTAGTGCGCTCTCGAAAACCCTGCAAGTCTCACCCTGTAAGAGATCACAGGATCTGTCGATTGCCATAACCATGGGGAGCAAATGGTATTTTGCCGAAAAAAATGCGGTAAAAAAATTTTCGCGCGAAAAAAATGGTGTGAGGTAACCACCCGGTTACCGGGTAATTACCCGGATATAGAATGTACAACTTACTGTCATTATTTTGTTTCGTCGTGAATTTCCCAGCAGTTCCGGTTTTTGCAAAAAAAATCCGGATCGCCCGGGCCGGCAAAAATTTTTTCAATCAAAAAAAGACGGCGTTTTTCTTTTCGCGCGAAAAAAGATCCGGGCCAGAACCCATACTCATGGTAAGGCTGCAGTTCATAACCCTTTGACAAAACAATCATTTTTCGGGATGTCGACAGGATCGTATTCAGGATTATTTCCTGATCCCGTGCTGGTGCTCGCCGGGTACCCACCGGCCGCCATCTTTTGTCAGTTCTTTTTTCCAGATCGGGACGCCTGCTTTTATCGTCTCGATGATATACCGGGAGCCTTCGTAGGCCTGTTTGCGGTGCCCCGCGCTGACAACAATGATAAGGATGTTCTCCCCGACGGCAAGGCGGCCGATCCGGTGGATGATGTCGACAGAGAGGAGGGTGTAGGTCTTTTTTGCCTCGGTTGCGATCTTCTTCAACTCAGGGAGCGCAACTTCCTCGTACGCCTCCAGTTCCATCTCCTGTATATCGTCGTCCCGGACGATCCCGTCAAAGACGACGATGGCGCCGGTCCCCCGCTGCTTTGCCTCGTTTACCAGTTTCCCGATATCGACATCCCCGGTCTGGATCGCGATCATGGCTGCACCCTTACCGTTTATCCACCCGCAACCGGGGGGAATACCGCAATCTCATCACCGTCAGCAACCTTGATCTCCGGTGCATCGGAGGTTTCCAGGCGTTTCCCATTCTGCATCAGGATGACAAACTCCCGGAAGGCGCCATTCTCATCGAAGATCGCATCGTACCCTTCCTTGTTCCTGCTGGCTACATCTTTAACGAGGTCAGACAATCCCTTATTCTTTGGGACAGCAACCACGATATCGGTCCCGAGCAGTTCCCGGAACCGGGCGAAAAACCGAATCCTGACAGTCATTTTTTCTTCCCCTTGGGTAGTTTCTTTGCATTTACTGCTGTTGTCTTCTTTGGTGCAGGCCCTGCTCCGCACGATATGCAGGCCGGGTTTCTCACGACAGCGATTTCTTCCGCGTGCGCTGTCATCCCGTCCCAGATCAGGAGACGGTTTGCCAGGAGTTCACCGGTGCCAAGCAGGTACTTGAGCACCTCGTTTACCTGGATCATCCCGATAAATCCCGGCGTCACCCCGACAACGGGGAAGACTTCCTTAGGGGGAGCAGACAGGAAGATACAGCGCAGGCACGCGGTCTTTCCCGGGATAATCGTCGTTGCCTGACCGTAGAACCCCCGTATGGCACCGTGGAAGAGCGGAATATCCTTTTGAAGTGCGATATCGTTGAGCAGGTACCGGGTGGGATAGTTGTCCATCGCGTCGACAATGCCATCCGCCCGGCCGACAAGCCGTGCTGCATTCGATTCGTCGATGGTGGTATCGATTACCTTCACGGTAATATCAGGATTAATTGCTCTGAGTTTCTCTTCTGCCGATTCGACTTTTTTCCTCCCGATGTCCCGGTCATAGTGTAGGATCTGCCGGTTGAGGTTAGTCAGCTCCACGACGTCCTTGTCCACCACCGTGAGGTTTCCTACCCCGGCCACCGCAAGGTAGATCGAGACCGGGGAACCGAGCCCTCCGGCCCCGGCAATAAAGATATTGGCCTTTTTGAGGTATTCCTGACCTTCATCGCCAAAGAGCATCATCTGGCGCCTGTACCGTTCGCGTTCGCGTAGAGAGAGCATCTGATCTACCTGATATTACCGGATCCAATACGGGAATTCCTGCCCTATAACTGACACCCGGACTCTTCACCGTGTTCATGTGAATGGGAGGATGTTTCTTCCCACGGGGGAAGACCGTGCTTGACACGGTAATCGTTGATCGCTTTATGGATGCCCTCCTCGGCAAGTACCGAGCAGTGCATTTTTATCGGCGGCAGGCCGTCAAGCGCCTCGGCGACCGCCTTGTTGGAGAGCTGCCATGCATCTTCGAGAGACTTTCCCCGGACAAGTTCGGTGGCCATGCTGCTCGACGCGATTGCCGCCCCGCAGCCGAATGTCTTGAACTTTGCGTCGACAACGATATTGTTCTCGATCTTCAAAAAGATCTTCATGATATCACCGCAGACCGGGTTCCCGACTTCCCCGACACCATCAGGGTTCTCGATCTCTCCGACGTTGCGCGGGTTTTTGAAATGATCCATCACAGTTTCGCTATACATTGCATCCACCGTCCTTTGTCGCTTTCTGGTACAAGGGAGACATATCCCGCAGGCGGGATACCACTTTCGGCAGCACTTCGAGCACAAAATCGACATCCTCCTCGGTGTTGGCATCGCCAAGCGTCAGCCGGAGCGAGCCGTGCGAGATCTCCACCGGGAGGCCGGTGGCGAGCAGCACGTGCGAGGGTTCGAGCGAGCCGGACGTGCAGGCGCTGCCGGTCGAGGCGCAGATCCCTTCGTCGTCCAGCCACAGGAGCATCGACTCCCCTTCGATGAATTCGAAACTGACGTTGAAGTTCCCCGGCAGCCGTTCGGTCGGGTGGCCGTTGAGACGGGCATTGGGGATCTTCTCAAGAACGCCTTTTAAGAGCCGGTCCCTCATCGCCCGGATCCTGACGTTATGACCTTCGATATCGGCCGTCGCAAGTTCGATGGCTTTCCCGCACCCGACAATCCCGGCGATATTCTCGGTGCCGGCACGCCTTTTGCGCTCCTGACCTCCACCGTGGATCAGGTTTTCGATCCGGACACCTTTTTTGATATAGAGCGCCCCGACACCCTTGGGGCCATAGAACTTGTGGGCGGAGAGAGAGAGCATATCGATATTCTGCGCTTTCACATCGATGGGCACGTTTCCTATCGCCTGCACCGCATCGGTATGGAAGTACACCTTGTGCTTCTTTGCCACCTCCGCGAGTTCCCGGATCGGTTCGATAGTTCCAATCTCGTTGTTCGCGTACATGATCGAGATGAGGATCGTCTTGTCGGTGATCGCCTTCTCAAGATCCAAAGGATCGACGCGGCCGTACCGGTCGACCAGGAGGTAAGTCACCGCAAATCCCTCTTTTTCAAGGAACTGACAGGTGTGGAGGACGGCGTGGTGCTCGATCGCTGTCGTGATGATGTGGTTGCCCCGCTTCCGGTTAGCATAAGCAACGCCTTTTATCGCCCAGTTGTCGGATTCGCTCCCGCACGAGGTGAAATAGATCTCATCGGGGTCCGCCCCGAGCGCTTTTGCCACCTGTGCCCGGGCCGTGTCAATGGCAGTCTTTGATTCGCGGGCGATCCCGTAGATGGACGAGGGGTTGCCGAAATGCTGGGTAAAGTAAGGGATCATCACATCGACGACTTCTTTTTTTGCATACGTCGTTGCGGAGTGATCCATGTAGATGATGCGCTGGTGTCCCATACTCTCTTTCCTTAAAGTACGTGTGAATATCTCGTTGGTGCTCTAACTTATTCTTTTGTTACCACAGATATGTGGCCCGGTACTTCCCGGCCGGTGCAGCCACAGGCTGAACTTCCCTGGATCCCGCGGGTAGTGCGCCACCGGTTTCCTGTTTTTTGGCGCACATATGGCTACTGTTTTTATGGTTGAATGACAAATTCACAATTGTGAATACAACGTATTTATGTAACAATTGTGATAACTTAAAGGTTGTGATACCATGGAAGCCCCCTGCCAGAAGATAGTATGGGATGTCCTGCCGGCGATCCGTGCAGCAATCGCGGTGGAGCTCGTGAAATGTGGCGTGTCGCAGGTCGAAGCGGCGCGGATGCTGGAGATCGCACCGTCGGCAGTCTCCCAGTACCTCTCCGGGAAACGCGGTTACCGCATCGAGTTCGAGAACGATATCAAGCAGTCAATAGAACAGCTTGCCCGGGATTTAAAAGAGGGCAGGGACGTGAACCTCGTGCAGCGCACCTGTGACATCTGTCACCAGCTCCGTGAGGGCGAAGAGTACCAGTGCGGAAGCAGCAGCACCGACAGCCACCGGTGCGGCAGCTGATTTTTATTTTAATCCCGATTTTTTAGACTACGTGGATGTATTATGGATACTACTGCCTGCCGCAAACTTGTCCTCGGAAAGATTGCAGAGAAGGGATCCATGCTTATCGCATTCTCAGGCGGCGTGGACAGCAGCCTGCTCGCGGTGCTTGCACGGGAGGCGCTGGGGGACAAGAGCCGGTGCGTTCTTCTCGACAGCCCGGTCGTCCCCCGGGAGGCCATCGAAGAGGCGCGGCGTATCGCCCGGGACTACGGCCTGTACCTCGAAATTCTCCCGGTAACGGTGATGGACGATGAACGATTCACGAAAAATCCTGCCGAGCGCTGTTACTGGTGCAAAAAGAACTCGGCGGCGGTCTTAAAACGGCGGGCACAGGAACTGGGGCTTGCCTGTGTCGCAGACGGCATCAATATATCGGATACCGGTGAACACCGGCCCGGCCTTGCCGCGAGCACCGAGGAGGGAATCGTCCACCCATTCCTTGACGCCGTTATGACCAAAAACGATATCCGGGAGTGCGCCCGTGCCGCAGGATTTGACTTCTGGAACAAACCGTCTGCGGCCTGCCTTTCCTCCCGCATCCCCTACGGGGATACGATAACGGATAAAAAACTCCACATGGTCGAAGAGGCGGAGGCATTCCTGCACAAAAAAGGGTTCCGGCAGGTACGGGTGAGGGTGCACGGGACGGTTGCACGCATCGAAGTGCCTAAAGAGGAGATGCACGCAGTACTGGATATGCATGCTGCGGTGGCAGGCGCCCTCTCCCTGCTCGGGTTCTCCTACGTGACACTCGACCTCGGGGGGTACCGCAGCGGGAGCATGGATGAAGTGCTCGCGCCTTCCGACAGGAAACCCTGACCGGATAGTTTCGTGGTGACACAGATGACAGTACCGATGTTCAGGCACATCCCCTGTATAAAGATGGATGGCGACGTAGCGACAGCCGGAACCCATGAGGTGATCGATGAGGTGCCCGAGGCCCTGTTCGTGAACGGCAGGCACGCGATGACCGCGATGATGAGCCCGGTAAATCTCGAAGACTTTGTCACCGGTTACCTCTTTACCGAGCAGATCATCAAGGGCACCGATGAGATTGAATCCATCAGGATCGAGAAGAACCGGATCAGTGTCATCACGAAAAATCTCTTCAAGGTGCTCGGCCCTAAAAAGACCATCCTCTCCGGGTGCGGGGGCGCCACATCCTATATAGATACCGAGAAACTACCAAAGATTACCTCAAATCTTACGCTCGCTCCCGAACTGATCCGGACAACGGTACGAGAGGTGCTCGAATCCGAACTGCATAAAATGACCGGTGGCATCCACGTTGTCGGGCTTGCATCGGCAAATGGTATCATCACCCGTTCCGAGGATATCGGGAGGCACAACGCGCTCGACCGGGTGATCGGCTACGGGATCCGGAACAAGATCGATTTTTCAGGGACGTTTGCCATCTGTTCGGGGCGTATCTCGTCGGAGATGGTGCGCAAATGCCTGATTGCCAACATCCCGGTGATGGTCTCGCGCGGCGCAACCACGACGCTTGCTGTTACCATCGCAGAACAGAACGGGATGTGCATCGTCGGGTTTGTAAGGAGCACGAAGCTGAATATCTACTCCCACCCTGAGCACGTCCAGGGCGCCCCATCACTCCAGAAGTGAGTGCCGGAGCCGACAGACCTGGCAGAGGTCCCCGGAGCAGGGATCGCCGCATTCCAAGCAGCGGTGCAGGGGTTCCATGACCGGCGTCCCGGCACAGTACCGTTCGATGGTTCTTTTGCTTTCGATGAGGTGCTGCATCGTCCCGGGGTGGCGGCACTCATAGTCCGACAGCAGGGTGCGGACTTCGGCCCGCAGGGCATACTTTGTGTACGGGCACTCGGGCAGCACCGAAAAGAGGTCCAGCACGAAGAGATAGGATGCGATCTCCTTTTCCGGGATTACCATGAGGGGCTTGATCCTCGGGAGAAACGCTGTGGATGTGCCGGTACCCGTAGTGCGGACAAGCCGGGGCAGGTCACCCCTGAACGCATTCATCAGTACTGACTGTGCCTCGTCATCGAGGTTGTGGCCGGTGGCAATCGCGGTCGCACCTGCTGCCTGCGCTGCATCCGCGAGGGTTTTCTTGCGCAGGATGCCGCAGATGGTGCAGGCCTGCGTCTCGCGCCCGATAAGCAGGGTATCGAGGTTGTCTCCGATAAGATCGCGAAACGTGACAATCCGGTGTTCCACGCCAAGCCGTTTGGTGAGGCTCTCCGCTGCCCGTATGGTGTCGGCACGGTAACCGGCAATGCCCTCATCCACGGTGATGGCAACGAGACTTGAACCCGGCCATGCGGGCAGGAGCCGGGAGAGGATCACGAGGAGCGCTGTGCTGTCCTTTCCTCCGCTCAGGCCCACCGCGATCCGGTCGCCCGAATGGATCTGCCCGTATTCCTGTATGGTCGCAAGGACGCGCTCTTCTACATCCCGGATAAGGTGTGTGCCGCAGAGATGGCGCCGGGTGACCGGCTGGCAGACCACTGCCGGTTCGCCACAGCAGGCACAGGCCGGCAACTCCTCACGGGCAGCACGCGGTTCCACGATCCTATCCCCCGTGCGCGATCCGGATGATCCGGATCTCGTCGTCCCCGCCGATTGCGGCCTGCCCGGGAACGAGCTTCCCGTTCCGGGACACGATCACCTCAAGGGGATTCACCCCGATCTCGTGCAGGAGCGCCCCGACGGTCCCGGGACCCTGCTCCATCACCCGGATGCCCTGATCCGGCAGAATCACTTTCATTGTCTGATGAGATAATAGGAACGCCGTGGGCATAAATATCCCGGTACCGGCCACCTGCCGCACGGGCACCTGATAAGCGGGTATTTGATGCACCATGACATACCATTACGATACAACCGGCAGAGCGTGTTACCTGATGCAGGACATCACCATGCTGCAGGAGGAGATCCTGCGGCTTAAAGAGCGAAAGAACGCGATCATCCTCGCGCACAACTACCAGCGTCCCGAGATACAGGACATCGCGGACGTCATTGGCGATTCGCTGGAACTCGCCCGCGCTGCTGCAGGAATGAAAGGCGACGTCATCGTCTTCTGCGGGGTCGATTTCATGGCCGAGACCGCCGCGATCCTCTCACCGGAAAAGATCGTCCTGCTGCCCGCACCGGATGCCTGCTGTCCCATGGCCGGGATGGTGACCGCAGACGAACTCAGGTTCGCACGCACCCGCCATCCCGATGCAGCGGTCGTCTGCTACGTCAACACGACAGCAGACGTCAAGGCGGAAAGCGATATCTGCTGCACCTCGGCAAACGCGGTAAAGGTGGTAAATTCGGTTAAAGAGGATACGGTGATCTTTGTGCCGGACAAGAACCTCGGGCAGTACGCAGCACGCTTTACGAAAAAAATCGTCCTGCCGTGGGAAGGGTTCTGCCTCGTCCACGACCGGTATACCCCGGCCGATGTGGCGCTCGCGAAACAGGCACACCCGGGTGCGGCCGTGCTCGTCCATCCCGAGTGCCGGCCGGAGGTCATCGATTGCGCGGATCACGTAGCGAGCACTTCAGGGATCCTTAACCATGTAAAATCGGATCCCCAGAACGAGTTTATCATCGGTACCGAGAACGGCATCCTGCACCGGCTCGCAAAGGAGTGCCCAGGCAAGCGCTGTTACCTGCTCTCGGACAAGGCTACTTGCGTGAACATGAAAAAGACCGACCTTGTAAAAGTCCGCGACGCACTGGTCACGCTCAAACCACGGATCACGGTACCGGAAGAGATCGCTATCCGTGCCCGTAGTTCCATCGAACGTATGCTCGCGTTGTAACAGTAATCATCGGGATGCATGGGCTTATTATTCCATAAATCCCAAAAGACTCTTCTTGTTAACAATCGTTACGCCCCGCAAAACGGCGGCATCTGCCCCGCAGGCATACCGCCCAGATACCACGTAACGAGACAAGAATGAAGATAGAGGGACAGTCTATGGCTGAAAATGAAGAGGATATTCACGTGATCGAAGCGGTGGGACGATCAAAGATCATCATTAAAGATGGGAAAGTGTCGGAAGTCTCGGTCTCACGGCTCCGCCAGTGCCCGCTTGCGAAAAAATTTGCCCTGCCCGTTGACGAGATTACCCCTGACGCGGTCAAGGCAAACATCGAGCACCGGATGAAGTCGTGGGGTATGTGCCAGCCGCACCGTAAGGTCTGCGGGAGCGTGGACTTCGTCGGGTTCGGGGCGTCCGAACTGATTAGCTGCGGCATTCTTTCCGGGAGCCTCGATGCGGCAGTCCTTGCCTGCGATGGCGCGGGAACCGTGATTGTGACGACCCCGGAGATGGTACAGGGGATAGGCGGCAGGATGTCAGGGCTCGTGAGCACCTCGCCGCTCGCAGAAGAGATGGACCGGATCGAGAAAAACGGCGGGATTGTCCTTGACCGGGCACATGCAACGATAGACCCGGTGCTCGGGGTCTCGCTGGCATATGAGAGAGGGTTTTCCCATGTTGCAGTCACCGTCGCTTCTGCCGATGTGGCAGCCGCGATCCACAAAAAGCATCCGGATGCGTTCATCTTCGGGGTGCACCTGAGCGGCATTACCGAGCAGGATGCAGACAAACTTGTTTCTGTCGCAGATATCGTGACCGCCTGCGCCTCGAAATGGATCTGGCAGGTTGCAGGAGCAAAGGCGCTTGTGCAGGCAGGTACCGCGGTCCCGGTCTTTGCACTTACAAAGCGTGGCAAGCAGCTGATCCTCGACAAGATTGCCCGGTCGGACCGGCCGGTACTCGTATCAGGATCAAAACTGCCGGTCTATGGCCCGGAACTTCCCGATAGCCTGATATAACACGATCCGATCAAAAGATAAAAACGGGATCTTCTTTTTTCCTGCTCTTTTTCAATCAGTTTCCGGGATCCCGATCACACAAGCGCGGCCATGAACCGGTCCCGGATCTGCTCCGGGGACAGGGGGATGTTGGGCACATCGCTGTTGCCGGGCCGGATGCGGACGTGGATGAACGACGGGCCGTCACTGGTCTTTGCTGCAAGCGCCGCTTCGAGTTCCCAGGGTTCGTGCACCGTCCACGTATGGGCAAACCCGGCCCCGAGCGCCATAAGCGCGAGATCAGCAGTTTCCAGTCCGGGCCGGGGCTGGTTGCCAGTGCTGCCAAAGACGCCGTTGTCAAGGCAGGCAATCGTGAGGTTCTTTGGCCCCTCTGCTGCAATCACCGGGAGGATCGCGGAACCGAGCAGGCTCCCGTCGCCGTCAATGACAAGCACCTGTTTGTCAGGCAGTACCGTGGCAATGCCAAGACCGATCGCTGATGCCTGTGTGTAACTGCCCAGCATGTAAAAATTTTCAGGCCGGTCGCGGGCGGCGTAGAGCTCCTTTGAAGGGATGCCGATGTTTGCGACCAGCACCTCATCACGCACACCCCCTGCAATGGCCCGGATCGCGTCGAACCGGGTCATCACGGGCGTCCGCCAGTTCCTCTCGTAACAGACGGAAAACGGGCGCGTTGCGGGTGCTGGGGACAGTGTGCTGCACCCGGTTTCGGTAAGACACTCTGGCCGGATGAGGATGACTCGGGGGGCATGGTTGGTGTATGCCTCTGCGATCGCATCGCCGATCTCATGAGGTGCATCCGGCCCGGAGATTTCCGTACAGGCAATGCCGGCGGCTGACAGGATGCCGGGGAGCGGGCGGTTGAACGGGATCTGGGCTCTGATCTTTTCCCCCTCGCATCCCCGCCAACTTGCAAGGATCGGGAGCGGGAGGCCGAAAGTCACGGTGAGGGAGAGGATCGCGTTGAGCATATTTCCGAGTCCCGAACTCTGGAGGGCGATGGCCGGGCGAGCGCCGGCAAGGTACGCTCCCGCCGATATGCCCACCCCATCCTCTTCCCGGGTCAGACCGATATGCCGGAATGTTCCGGGTAGTTTGAAAAAAAGCCCTTTTGCACGGTCGCAGGGAACCGAACTGACGAGATCGATCCCCTGCTTTTTGAGTTCGAGAATAATCTGGTCTTCATCCATAGTGTGCGACCCACCTTTTAAGTTCTGCAATAAGCCCGTCACAGGGTTCGTCGGGGATTGCCATGGCGGACGCTTCGAGGGGATAAAGGGTATAATCTTCCCGTATCCGGTCGTATCCTCCGCCCGTGATGTTAAGGAGGATCAGATCATCTCGACCGACGGCCCCGGTCTCTGCTGCCTGCAGGAGCGCCGCGGTGGCGACCGCTGCCGCCGGGTCGGGATCGATCCCCTCGGTGTCATGGAGGAGCTGCGCCGCCTTCCTCCCCTCTTCATTCGATACCGCGTACATGCGCCCGTCGGTCGCACAAAGGGCGTCAAAGAGCCCTCCCGCGATGGCGTAGGGAGGTTTGCGGTTGGTAAGGACCGGGGACATGACTGCCTGTATGGCATTGGATGCATCCGGCATATCAATCTCCGGGTTAATCTGGCGGCGGCGCTGCTGCCAGGCAGAGACGAGCGGGGTGAAGGGCCGGTTCTGGGCGAGATGAAGGCGGGGGAGCGCCGTGCCGTACCTCCCGTCGCCAATAAGCCGGAGCGCCGCCTCCCACGCGGCGATGGCCCCGGTCCCGCTCCCGACCGCTTGGAAATAGTGATCCGGCATCCGGCTGAGAGTGACAGCCGCATCGAGCATCACCGTCCCCATGCCATCCCGGCGGGCGACGTTCTTGGCCCCGCCTTCGGGTACGCACTCGGTGACCGCAGCAAGAGCGGCACTGACCGTGATCGCATCGGTGTAGTCCCCGTCGACAGCGACAAGGAAGACATCGTGTGCAGGAGTTGTCGTCCAGATCTGCGGAAGCGCATATGCCGGGACGATCACGACCACCGGCTTTTTGTACTGCGCCGAGATCCCGGCAAAGGCCCGGCCGGTGTTTCCCGCGGAGGCAATCACCGGGATTTTGTTGCCGAGTTCCGAGAGCCGCTGCATGGTGGGCAGGGCTTCGAGTTCCTTGAACGAGCCGGTGGCAAGGGAGGCATGGTGCTCGGGAGAGTAACCGGAGAACGAGATGGACAGATTGGTGAGTCCCAGCTCGCAGGCAAGGCCGGTGGCCGCAAAGGTCACCGGACCACCCGAGGGCAGCAGCGGCCGGGTCACCGGGAGCCAGCAGAGGTACCGGAAGATCCCGGTGTACGGCGCGAGGTGCAGCCTGCGCCGGCAGTACTCGGTGCGCAGCAGGGAATCATGGCCGCCGGGACATGACAGGGCAGTCATATCGGGAATAATCTCCCCGCCGCTGACGCACCGGAGCCGGTACTTGGGTATCATGGGGTCTTCACAGGATGCGGATGTCCTCAACCCTCACATGGACACCGTCTTTTTTCTTTAAGACCATGTTCACGAGCGCGGTGTGGGCGAGGTCGATCATGCAGTAGCCGGGCAGGAACCGCTGCCGGAGTCCGAGCGTCGGCGGGCGGAGAACGGTCTCGGCAAGACCTTCGAATGCGTGGACATGGTACGCCTGCACATCAAATGCCTTCTCCTTCCGAGCCGCGAGCGGGCCGACCGTGTGGCACTCAAGCACACCCGTGACCGGGTTGGCAGAGAGGACCCGGAGCGCATGGTAGAGCGGGCAGCCGGGCCCGGCAGGACGCCCGGTCACGAGCGTTCCCGGTTGAATATCCCACTTCTCCACGAGATCGGCCCGGAATGGCACGATAAACTTGCGGGCCGACGGCTCACCGGGGAACGCCCGGATGATGAAATCGTACTTCGCACCGGTCACATCGGTCCCGGAGTACGTGGCCTTATCCTGGCACGCGCACTGCTCCACCGTGTAAAAAGGGCAGTCGCTCTCGGACTTCTTCCCCTTTTTTACGGCCTTGACAAACTCGTTGCAGGTCGGAATGCCACACGAACCGCAATCCTTACCGGGGGGAACCCATGCCATGGGGTTAGTCCCCCCGGTAGAGGTTGTCAGCCTCCTCCAGCGGCCGGATCACGCCGAAATGATGCTGCCACCCAATGTCTTTCTTGCCGATACAGATGGTGCAGACCCCAAGCGGCGGCGTACCCCGCAGCGTGATGGTCTCCGCATTGCCGATCTCAGGATATTTGCTGATGGCCTGGAGGAGGTACCGGAGGCCCGTTCCCTGCACAGCGTTGGTCTCGATGATATCGATCTTGGGGACAACGCTGCGGATGCATTCCCGGAACACCTCTTTTTCCGCCTGAGAAACCAGGTCGGTCTTGGTAACGACCGCGGCGTCGGTAAGGGCGATTAAAGGCGCCATCTTGAGGGGCGAATTACTCCCCGAGACGGCAGGAAGCACGGCAATGCCGAACGCCTGCGTGGTGTACGGGGTACAGCGGAGGCAGAGACCTGCGCTTTCAACGATAAGTATACCGGCACTGATCCTCTCAGCCCATGCAATTGCATCCCTGAGTACCATGATGCCCATATGATCGGGGCAGAGATCGCCCGAGTAGACCTTCCGGGTCGGGATGTTGAATTCTTCGTGGAGCTCCTCGTCCTCGAACGCCTTTACGACATCGATCTTGAGATATGCAGGCTTGTCGGACTTTACGAATTTTTTTATGATCTGGCGGATGACCGCGGTCTTGCCGGAGCTTGGGGGACCGGCGACAATGACAAGCTTCATGCCGGTACCCCCGCCTTCCTTGTGGCCACAGGAGCCTTTTTGGGATCGTCGATCAATTCCCCGCCTCGGATCTTCTCCCGGAGGTCCCACAGGTACGCATCCATGCCGGCAACGGTACTGATGACTTCGCGTTCGGATCCGTCAGGTTCAATCACCGCAGATACCGCCCCGTTCTTCATAACGATACGCCGGTCGGTGATAAGGGCGATATAGGGGTCGTGGGTGACAAAGATCACGGCTTTCTTGTATTCCCGCAGGCAGGTAATGACCCGTTCCTTGTTGATGCCGGCGTTCTCTATCTCGTCGAGAAGCAGGATCGGAGTCTGGCCTACCAGGATCGCGTCGGCGATAAGAAGTGACCGGGTCTGGCCTCCCGAGAGCTCGGTCATCCGCATACCATCTACAATTTTCTCACCGGTAAATTCGTTTGCGAGTGCAATGGTGCGGGCCATCAGGCGCCCAGCCCCGGTATCCCGTGCCTGGATATGCAGTGCAAGGAAGCGGGAGACCGAAAGGTCTGCAATCACCCGGGTGTTCTGGGAGATGAGCGCGATGGGCTTTTTTGCCGGGTCGCGCACAAGCTCTTCTGACGGTTCCGCCCCGTTCACGAGAATGATCCGCCCGGTCACGGTGTCATCCTGTGCCAGTACCTCGATATCGTTGATGAATGCCGATTTGCCGGATCCCGTGGGCCCGACAATAGAGAGGGAATCTCCCGGGCGGATCACGATCCGGTCAAAACCTTCCTGCTCCCCGTTCCGGTTGGTGCCGGGAAGCACCGTCAGTTCATATGCCTGTTCACTGTACATCGCAGGATCATCAGCGGGATTCTTCAAATATCTTTCCAATTTTACAAAATAATTAACCTTATAGTAACAATTATAATCCTAAAAACGCCACATAAAGGATAATATGTTCTCAAAACGGATATTTGAGACCGATTTCACCACGGCCCTGAATGAAGAGCTGGAACGCAAGAACATGACGGTAAAAGAGCTCGCAGAACTGACCGGTATCCCGGTCTCGACCCTTTACAAAGTGACGGTGGGGGAGCGGGATCCCCGGCTCTCGACCGTGAAAAAGATCGTGTCAGTCCTTGAGCCGGAGCGCCACCGGTTCATCGCCGTCATCGCGGCAAAATTCCTGCTGGACTCCGTCGAGACCCGGGAGGCCGAATATGCCGGGCAGAAATTTGCCATCCGGGGGTACTCCGCACACTCTCTCGATGAATGTATTGTCGCGGCGGCCCGGGCGGAAAAAGACGGGGCATCCGGGATCATATGTGCCCCGATCCTTGCAACTATCGTCGAGAAGATCGTGGACGTGCCGGTCGGGATGCTCCGTCCCGAGCTCTCCTGCGTGGACGAGGCGATCAGCGCGGTGCTCAAAAAGGTCGGGTGAACCATGTCCCGGGATGCGATCAGGATCGGCCACCTCTCCACAATGTACCATACCGCGTTCCTGCTCCGGGGATCCGCTCTGCTTGCAGAACAGGACATCCATGCTACTTGGACGCTCTTTCCTTCAGGACCTGATATCATCAGCGCGATGCAGGCAGGCAGACTCGACCTCGGTTATATCGGCCTGACACCCGTCATCATCGGGATCGACCGGGGACTGGAACTTGCCTGCATTGCAGGCGGCCATATCGAGGGAACGATTATCATCGCCGGGAAAGATACACCCACCCTCTCGGAGTGCGGCAGCATGCAGGAGTTCCTTTCCCAGTTTGGCGGAAAAGCGATCGGGACGCCGCCGAAGGGTTCCATCCACGACGTGATCGTCCACGAACTGCTCCAGGAACACGGGAGAACTGATATCACAGTAAAAAATTACCCGTGGGCAGACTTCCTTTCCGATGCCATCGAGGCCGGCGAGATCGCGGCCGCGGCCGGGACGCCGGCGCTCGCGGCTGTCGCACACCGCTACGGGAATGCACGGCTTGTGGTCCCCCCCGACCGGCTCTGGCCGTTCAACCCGAGTTACGGGATCGTTGTGATGCGGGAAATGCTCGAAAAAAGGGATCTGCTCATCCGGTTCCTGACAGCCCACGAAGCGGCCTGTGAATGGATCCGCCACGATCCCGTGGCCTGCGCCCGGATCGTGGCAGGGACAACCGGCATGGTGGATGAGGCGTTCGTCATGGAGACCTACCGCATCTCACCGAAATACTGCGCAGCACTGCCCCCGGAATACATCGCATCCACGCTGAAATTTGTCCGGACGCTCCATGCACTCGGTTACATCTCCCGACCGGTCAGCGAGAATGAATGCTTCGAGCGGTCGCTGATCGCGGCGGTTCATAAAGGGCCTCACCATTACTCCGCAGGGATTGCGGACAAATAAGATGCTCCCCAAAAAATGTCCCCGGCCACTCTCTGTACCGCGGCCCAGGAAAACGAGCCTTATTTCATCATCCGGTATGCACCCCGGGGTACCCGCAGGACAAAGCGGGCCCCTTTTCGGAATCCCCCGTTTTCCGTGATCCCGATCCGGGTGATCGCGAGGATCTCCCGTGTCAGAAAGAGGCCAAGACCGGTATTTTTCCCAATCCCCCGGGAGAAGATCCGCGCCTTATCGATCTCCGAAATGCCGATACCATTGTCCTCGAAAGAGAGGAGCAGGTCAGTACCGTCCATCGCCCCGTACAGCCGGACTTTCGTGACATCTTCACCATACCGGAAAGCATTATCGAAGAGGTTATAGAACACTTTTTCAAGCATAGGATCCGCATAGATCTCGAGATCTCCGGTCTCGCAGGTGAACGAAATGGTATTGATGAACTGGGCATAAGCTCGTGACGCCGTGTTCCCGACATGCTGCCAGAACGGCGACTTAACGCCGAGATCGTCGTATGCCCGGGTAAACTCGATTTGGCTGCGGATCGCGAACAGGGCTTTCTGCTGTTTTTCAAGGATCTCCCGGGTGGCGTCATCAACTTCCCGTTCCCTGATGAACCCGTTGTACACGAGGAGCACCGTGAGTGAGTTGAGCACGTCGTGCCGCGTCACCCCGATAAGGAGATTGAGCTTGACGTTTGCAATCCTGAGAGCATCGCCGATCTGCTGGACGCCGGTCAGGTCCCGGATCGAGAGGATTAGGACCGACCGGCCTTTGAGGGTAAAGTAGGCAAGCGCAATATCGGCGGGAAAGACCGTACCGTCATTTTTCCGGTGATACCGCAGAGAGACCCGGGGGATCTGCCGATCAAGAACCTCTTTAGTCTTTTCCGGCTCGGTGGACAGGTCAAGCAGGGACATCTGCAGCATTTCTTCCCGTGAATACCCGTACAGCTCAGAGGCCGCCAGGTTCAGGTCAAGGATAGCCCGTGTCTCTGCATCGACAAGGATGAGGGGATCAATTTTAGCTTCAAAGACATTCCGATACTTCTCCTCGCTCTCGTGGAGATCCCGGGTCGTCGTGACCAGCGCAAGCTCCGCGTCCTTGCGTGCGGTGATATCCAGGACAACGCCAATCACACCCATAATGGTCCCGTCATGATTATAGAGCGGAGAGGCAATGCCCCGTATCCAGATTTTCTTTTCCTTTTTTATGATCATGTGAAGAGGGATATCGGGCGTTTCCACCGTCTCTCCCGCAAGGGCGCACTTAAGCGTTCGGGGGATCTCGGTATCATTTAGAGGGGAGAAAGACTCGCCCAACTGTTTCCCTATGACCTCGCCGGCCGGTATCCCGGTCAGATCTTCCATGAATGGATTCCAGAGGGTGACACGCAGGTTGGCGTCAAAGGCAACGATACCTTCACGGACATCGGTAATCAAGCATTTCAGGAACGATTCCGAGGCCCGGACATTATGCTCGGACTCCGCGAGACGGCGCTCGCTCTTCGCCAGGTCGTCGTAGTTCTGGCGCAGCTCTTCTTCGGTCACGGTCAACTGTTCAAATGCGGCGTACAGTTCCTCGTGTTTCTTTTTCAGCTGCTCCTCTGCCTTCTTGCGTTCTGTGATCGGCCTGGTCGTAGCCACGACGCCGTCCACCCCCTCGACACCAATCAGGTTGACGCCGACCGACTCGACCCAGATATAATTGCCGTCCACTGTGCGTATCCGGAATTCAGAGGGCACTCCGTGGCTTTTGTTCTTATACACCAGCTCAAGGTCAGCGGCGATGCGTTTTCGGTCATCGGGATGGACATACTCCAACGGGTTTTTCCCGATCAGCGACCCTGCCGGATACCCGAGGATCTTCGATGATGAAGGCGAGTCATAGACAACCCTGCCGTCCCTGTCGAGAACCCGGATAATATCGGATGCGTTCTGGAAGATCGCCCGGTACCGTGCCTCGGCCTCACGGAGTGCGCGTTCTGCACGCGATCTCCTTACTATCTGCTGGATCTTCAGCGCGAGTTCGGCAAACTGCGACTGGGGATTGCCGCCTTTCTGGAGATACGAGTCGGCACCGCTGTTGATGGCCTCGATCACGACTTCTTCCCGGCCCTTACCGGTGAAGATGAGAAAAGGGAGGGTGTTTCCCGAAAGCCTGACGTGCTTTAAAAATTCGATCCCGTTCATGCCCGGCATCTGGTAATCAGAGACAATGGCATCATAGTCGTGATCCCGGAGCAGGCCGAGTGCTTCCTCAGCGGAGACAACCGGATCGACGCTGAATTCTCCGTCATGCTCAAGAATCAGTTTGGTGAGTTCGAGCAGGGTAGGTTCGTCGTCGACGTAGAGAACGTGAATCACGGAAAGTACACTCTCGATACGATCGGGTTGTCGCGCGCGTTATTAAACAGTTTCCTTTCCGGGGAATCCCCCGCATCCCATCTGAACCGGGATGATCCGGTTGAAGGGGGTTTAAAGGGGAAAACGGTTACATCCGGGTTGGCGGTGCAGAGCGGTCGCTCGTGAGGACAACGCTGACGATGCTGCCGGGAATCTTCCCTTCGATCGATATTTTAAGCCGGTCGCTCGTGTCCTGCACCGTGCCCATCGCGAGACCGGGATCGAAGCCAAGGAAGATATCGATATAGATCTTACTGCCGGAGCGCCGCGAACGGACGCCATAGAACCCGTGGTACTCATCAAAGAACGCGGAGAGTTCCTTTAAGATCACGATCTGGAGTTCCTCTTCCAGGGTCTTGTCAAAGAGATCGGGAAGCGAGGAGGAGATCTCCCGGAAACCGGCGACGAGCAGGAACCCGATGATGATGAAGGAGACCCCCGGATCGACATAGACCGACCAGGAGTACCCGATCAGGGCAAAGGAGAGTACCAGCGAGAGAAGGACGGCAATGTCGGAAAAGGCCTTTGCCCGCCTGAGCCGCCACTGGGCTTCCATGATGGGCGAAGGATCAGCCTTTGAGATCCGGTAGTTCTTCTGCCAGAGGAACGTGTCGATAATGGCGGAGATTATCATGAGCGGGACGGCGATGATCGCACCCGCAGGCTGGACTTTTTCGGGAGAGAAGATCCGGTTAAAGGCAGTAAAGATAATGATGAAGATGGAGACCAACATGACCGCCCCGGTGGCGATCCGGGTGAATATCTCGAACTTTCCCATCCCGTAATCGTAGGTGAAGGTCGTCCCTTTTTTCATCTTGAGAAGGATGATGAGGGCAAAGACGGTGGCGAGGATCTCGTTGCCACACTTCATGACGTCGGCAAAGAGGGTGATGGAACCGGAGAGGATAACAGCCGCGATCTCTGGAATCCAGAGCCCGATGTCACAGAGGAGACTGAAGATGACGGTTTTTTCTTTTGAGGCAGTCTCTCCCGCACCGCCAGTTACTTCCCCGGATCTGCCGTCCATGTGATCGCTGACGTATTGTTTCCGGGATGATAAAAGATCGATCGATCCGGAGCTGATCTACCCGTTAACTGCAAAAAAAATCGTAGTCATCACCAGATTTATTTAAATTCCCGCCAGAGTGGTGTTTATTTATCAGGTGACCAACATGAAAACATCCTTTGTGATTGCAGCGATTGGCTGTATCTTCATCCTTGCGGCCATAATGGTCGCAGGATGTACCCAGAACACCACACCTTCTCCGGCTACAACAACGGTCGCACCTTCGACAATCGGATCCCCGGCCGGCACCGCAGCTTTGCCCACCCCTGTGACGACCGCATCTCCCGCAAGTGCAACGACCGCTCCTGCATCCCCGGGCACGTCGGTTCAGACTGTCTTCCTGAACAGCACGGCCAACGGGGAGATCGTCACGCTCCCGGCGGGCGAGCGGGTACTTGTCAGGCTCAATGAAAACCCGACGACCGGGTACTCGTGGAACGCGACTGCTTCGAAGGGCCTTTCGATCATCCACGATGCCTACACCGCCCCTGACACCACTCTTATGGGTGCGGGAGGTTACCATGACTGGATCCTTGCCCCGGACACCGTGGGTACCTACACTTTCAAAGCGGTCTACATGCGCCCGTGGGAAGGCGCATCACCCACTGACGAGATCTTCAGCCTCGTCATCGTGGCAACACCGGAGTGACCGGGGGCCTTCCCTCACGAATCTTTTTGGAGTCCTTGTACGTTGTCACGTGTGACTTTACATCAAGTAAACGCGATAGGTCCAGAAATGATAACCGGCGCAAAGCCTGTGCGACAACTACCCGGGATTGTCACCAGCAGGATCCGGGACGGCAGGTACATGACCGGGGGTGATCCCCTCTTTCTTTTTCTGGAGGAGGATCATCCCTTCATCCCTGTACCGGGCCAGCAGGGGGCACCTCTTCCCTTCTGTTCAGAGAGATGTTTCCTGCCGATCCTCTTTTGAAGAAAAATCTGTACCGGAAAACTGTGCCTGGACACCCTCCGGAGCGGGGATGTGACGAGGGGAATATCATCCGCTGTACAAGGTATAACATTGAGAGAGTGCTGAAACGATCGTGCTGCACAAACAAAAAATTGCAGGACCTTCTCACGTACCGTCAATTATGGAGATCCGTGAACCGGAACGCCCCGTGGGGTACCAGGATCTCGAACCGTAATCCCTTGTCGGGGTCACCGGTCTCTTTGATACTCATGCAGGAGTATTCGAGGATATCATGGACAAACTTCGTGCAAAAATTGTCGGCTTTGACAATGGTTTCTTTAAACTGGGAGTGTTTTCTTGTGTGAGGAATGCCGGTACTGTTGTCCTCATACACAAGCCGGAGACCTTCGGGGATCTCCGCGAAGCTGATCCGGATTTCCGGTGCGGTTTTTGCCTGTTTAAGGGTATTGTTAATGAGATAGGAAAACATCATCTCAAGGGTAGGATCGCCGAACAATTCCAGTGCATCCACATCAAGGTCCATACGGAGCAAACTGATTTCCATCAGTGACAGGATCGAACGGACTGCACCTGCGACATTCACCCACCGGAGAGGTTGTGTGCCGATCTTCTGGTAGTCCATCGTATAATGGAGCAGTTCAGGAATCTGTTTAAGAATAGTTTCTTCCGCTTCGAAACACTTTATGGCCATCTCGTCTTTTACGCTCTTCCTTGAAAGTTCGACATACCCGCGGACGCTCGTAATTTTATTCTCGATCTCATGATATGCAACGCCGTTTATGAGATTGAGTTTCTGGTTGGAGAGTTTTAACGCCCGCTCCAGCAGTGTCCGTTCAGTAAGATCCTCAAAACTTTCAACGGTCCCGATGACCGTGCCGTTGCTGTCCCTGACCGGAACTGCGGTAACATGCAGCCATTTTCCTCCGTTTCCCATGTACGGGAAGAAATCGGTGGCTTCGTATGCATTGTCAGCCCCTGCTGACTCCGTACATTTGTCACGGTACCAGAGGGTCACATCCCCGAATGATTCATCCACCAGAAGATCCGCGAGGCACGGTCGCGTCACTCCATAGAATGCTTTCCCGTGCTGCGATGTACCGAGGATCTCCTCATATTTAATCCCGGTCAATTGTTCCAGTGCCCCGTTCCAGGCAATGACACAGTGATACTGATCGATTAAAAACTGGGGAACTGAAGACGTCCGGATGATGGTACCCCAGATCGCCAGGATATCTTTTGACAGATCTGCACGGGGTGATACAGGCTCAACATTTTTGCCATTACCACTTTTTTTCGGTTCAGTTGTCATCGTCATACCCTGCCCTGAATTTCCTTGCCGGATCACCGGGATCCCGTATCCTGTCAACCGTACATCAACCCACGCTGGTGTCAGCGGGGACATGGGGGGAATGTATCATGAATCATAATCGCTGGAAAGCCCTTTTACGTAAATCCCTTGTGTCACATACTGAAAGAAAGACGGTATGAACATCATGGCTGCCGTATTTTTAGGAGGGACGGGTGCCGCGATTCTCAATTCCTGCCCCGTTGGTACCTAATTAAGGAACGTGTGTGATTTATTGTGGAGAGATTGCGATATCTAGGGTAAATCACACACTATACACAATATCGGGGGGGTAATAGTATATTATTACCCGTCTGTAAGATTTCAATGGAATTAAAATTTTTAACACCATTGTAAATAAAAATGCCCGGTACAGCTCGTTCAGGGAGGGAATGGTATCGTGCTGAATAAGCCTGACTCACGAATCCTTCAAATCCTGCAGTCATGTACAGCTCTGGATTTCCGGATGCATCACGGAAATTCGCCGGTTATGTACCTTCAGGTAAAAACACTATCATGATCAGCATCGTTGATGCTGACTGCCTGGAGGGAACCCCCGGACTTCTGGTCACATAAACGTTTTTCCGGGTACCCGGATGCTCCCATTATACCAACGAAAACCAGGATCACACTGCAACATATAGGCAGGAGGTTTTTTTTAACCTGATAACGATAATACAATTACAAGACGGGTGGCACTATGAGCGATCTTCTGAGTATCATCTCGGCATCCGATAAAAGGCGGAATCTCCTGATTCTTTTGGACAGCGGGCCAAAGGAATGGGATGAAATCAAACGCATACTCAAGGTTACGTCTACCGGTATGCTCCCCCAAGTTAAGATTCTTGAAGAAGAACATTTAATAGAAAGAGATGGCAAAAAATTCTCGCTTACTCCTATGGGGAAGGTTCTTACCACGCACATGGTACCCCTTATCAGGACCATGGATATTTTTGATAAAAACAAAAAATACTGGCACGAGCATAATCTCGACGTGTTACCCTATGAAATCCTTCTCGATATCAGGGATCTTGGCAATTACCGGATCATTGAAAATTCAGATGAAGAGATTTTTGATATAAACACCTTCCTCAACAATATCGCCCAGTCAAAAACAGTAAAAGGCGTATCCCACACGATACATCCCAAGTACCCGAATTTTTTCTTAGAACTTGCAAAAAAGGGTGTAGGAGCGTCGCTGATTCTGACACCCGGTGTATTTAAAATCGTATCAGAAAAATATCGTGAACTGTTGGAAGAATATATTCGTTGCGAAAATGCCAGCCTTTATGTCAGCAGAAATGATCTCAAATTCTCGTTTGTGGTAAGCGATTCGTATTTTTCGTTATCATTATTCTATAATAACGGAGTATTTGATTCCAAGAATGATGTGGTCAGCAATGATCCCTCTGCTCTGCGGTGGGGGGAACGTATTTTTTCGTACTTCCTGAAACAGTCCGAAAAAGTCGAAAAAATTGATTAACCGGGAATAAACGCCCGGAGTGCCAGGGAAAAGACATATTCCCAGCTGATAACAAGTTCCCTCAGTTTCCGATAGTAAACCTGGGATTTGTGTTCAAATGATGAAGAATACACCATCAGAAATGCAATGGTGAGGATCAGGCCAAACAACAATACAACCCATTCATCTCCGATGATCCCGGCAAACAGTGCATACAACATAACGCAATGCAGTCCAATCATTATCAGGATCAGGACCTTTTTGGTTAAATTTTCCCCGAGGCAGGCGGGCAGGGTCTTGATACCGGCAGCCGTATCTCCCTTGACATCCTTAAAATCGTTCACGCACGAAGTGACGAATATTTTCATTGCAAAGAACAGGAAAATGATCCAGACAGTCACAACGCTGCTGCACCACCGGCTTACGATAAGGGCGATCGTTCCTCCCCATGTGATGCCGATAATAATATTTTTTACTCCGGCACCCCCTTTGAGTTTGAGGGAATACGATCCGATCCGGACACCATGGGTATAGAGGTAACCGATGATGAACGGAAAAAACGGTGCGAAGTATATCCCATTCCGTGCAAGGAGGAATGCACCCAGAAGAAATGAAACTATGCATGCGATAATCCCGGTTTTTTTATCTGCTCCGCAAAGTTCGGACTTGTTGATTGCGTCTTCTTTGCAATCGAGTGCACGATCCAAGGTATACGTCGCATACACAATCAGGATGAATGCACAGTAGTCCGGTATGCTGACCGCGATGCCGGCCAGGAGGAAAGCAATATGCAGCCGAAGTCCTCCCGAGATTGCGACAACTGTTGATGAGTTCAGAAGCCGCAGGGTTGGTTTGCCAAAGAGTGCCACATCCTAAAAAATTTTGCCCTGATATGTTATTACAACCCGATAATAATTTTTAGCGACGTTAAAATTATTTTTATTTACAGTATATATGTCAGGGTAATAAGACAGTGACCTGACTGAAAAGTTTCAAAATTATTTCTCATAGGAATCCAGGCGATGGAAGCGCTCATCGTCGAGATCGTCTGCTCCCAAAAGCGGTGCAGGACATGCTCACAGTCCGCACACCCGCGACCACCCGAGGTTTCCGTTCACCCGAGCTGTTCCAGCCTTCGGCACGCCTCGCGGAGCGTCGCGTCTTTTTTGGAGAACGTGAACCGGAGTTTCGTCTCCCCTCCCTCGTGGTAGAACGAACTCCCCGGGACTGCCGCCACGCCCACCGTCTCAATAAGGTGCCGGGCAAATGCCACGTCGGTCATCCCGAACCCCGCAATATCCGTGAAGATGTAATACGCTCCCTGCGGGAGCCGGCAGTCAAAGCCCGCTTTTTTAAGACCCGCATACAGGATCTTCCGCCTGCGGTCATAGTCCCGGGCGAGATCCCGATAATATGATTCCGGCAGGCTGAGGGCGGCGACCGCCGCGTGCTGGAGCGGGGCCGGCGCACCGACCGTGAGGAAATCGTGGATCTTCCGGATGCGTCCGGTCAGCCCTGCACCCGCAAGGGCATAGCCCACCCGCCAGCCGGTCACGCTGTAGGTTTTCGAGAGGCTGCCGATGGTGACCGTGAGATCCTCCATGCCGGGCAGCGACCCGATGGAAATGTGCCGGTGCCCGTCGTAGAGGATGTGCTCGTAGATCTCGTCGGTGATCGCGATCACGTCATGTTCGGTACAGAGGTCGGCGATGAACCGGAGTTCATCCGGGGAGAATACCTTGCCGGTCGGGTTGTTCGGCGAGTTTATGATAATGGCCCGGGTCTTTTTGGTGAACGCAGCCTTCCACGCCTCCTCATCGATGGATTCCCCGTCGCCAAGCGGGACATACCGGGGGACAGCGCCGGAGATGACCGCATCGGGCCCGTAGTTCTCGTAGAAAGGTTCAGGCACGATCACCTCGTCTCCCGGGGTGATCAGGGCGAGCATTGAGGCCATCATCGCCTCGGTCGAACCGCAGGTGACCGTGATCCCGGTCTCAGGGTCGAGCACTATCCCGTTGTAGGCCTTCGACTTCCGGGCGATGGCCGCACGGAAGTCCTGCGCCCCCCACGTAATCGCATACTGGTTAAAGTCAGCGTTGAGGGCGGCGCAGGCAGCGGCCTTCAGCTCCGGCGGGCAGGGGAAATCTGGAAAGCCCTGCGCGAGGTTGATCGCATTTCTTGCGAGCGCGAGCCGGGTCATCTCCCGGATCACGGATTCGGTAAAGGCATCGGCCCGAGAGGGGTGAGGTGTGCGGACAGGTACCGGGATGGGGTGTACGGAAGGTTTTGTGGTGCCGGGCTGGGTCTGCTTCATGGTGATTCGTTGGCGCTTTAAAAAAAATAAGGTACCGTTATGACCATCGTTCAGACTGCTTTTGGATTTCCGTGCTCTTGTGAGAACTGCTTCCAGCTCCACGGTTCGTCCAGCACATTGACGGTCACCTGCCCGATGCCGCAGACCCCGAGGGCCTTGCGCTTCACCTGCTCTGAGAGGTGGTCGGCAAGCGGGCAGGCCTTACAGGTGAGAACCATGTCGATCTCCACGCTGGTGCCCTTCACCCGGACCTCTTTAATCAGCCCGAGGTCAACGATATCAAGGCCCACCTCAGGATCGATCACTTCCCGGAGCGCATCGCGGATCTGGTTCTCGCAGACGATCTCCTGCCGGGCGGCAGACGGTACCGGGCCGGGCTGCACCTGCTCGATGAGACGGAGCCGTTCCTCGAACTGGTCCTGCCGCTCCAGCAGCCGGCTTGCCACGCGGAGCACCGGATCGGGCATGATCTCTCCCGTAATCTCGGTTTCCAGGCCCTGGTCCAGTCCCGCAATCCTGCCCGGGACCCCGACCACGGTTGCACCGGGCGGGACGGACCGGACCACGACCGACCCGGCCCCGACTTTTGCGCCCTTCCCGACCCGGATGGGGCCAAGGACGATGGCGCCGGATCCGAGGATAACATCATCCTCCACGGTCGGGTGGCGCTTGATATTTTCAAGTGCCGTGCCGCCCAGCACCACGCCCATGTAGATCAGGACGTCATTGCCGACCTCGGCTGTCTCACCGATAACGATGCCCATACCATGATCGATGACAACTCTCCTGCCGATCACGGCCCCGGGATGGATCTCGACCCCGGTGAGGAACCTGCTGATGTGGGAGACGAACCGGCCCCAGAACTTCAGGTTGTGCACCCAGAGCCAGTGGGCCCTGCGGTGGAACCAGAGCGCATGGAGCCCGGGGTAACAGAAGAGAACCTCAAGGGTGGAGCGTGCGGCGGGGTCTTTGGAAAAAATTGCCCTGATATCTTCCCTGAGGCGGTCAAAAACCATGGTCCTCCCCCGTTATGCTTCGAAGAGTTCCGTGCTCAGGTACCGCTCCCCGGTATCCGGCAGGAGAACGATGATTGTCTTACCCGCATACTCCTTGCGTGCTGCGACCTGGAGCGCGGCCCATGTCGCTGCCCCGCCCGAGATCCCGATAAGGATGCCCTCCTCCTTTGCCATGCGCCGGGCAATGGCAATGGCATCCTCGTAGGTCACGCGGATCACTTCATCGAGAAGATCGCGCCTGAGCACATCGGGAACGAACCCGGGTGCCAAACCCTGGATCTTGTGCGGCCCGGGCTGACCTCCGGAGAGCACCGGCGAGGCATCGGGTTCGACCGCAATGGCCTTAAACGACGGCCTGCGGGATTTTATCAGTTCGGCGATCCCCGTGATGGTGCCGCCCGTACCTACGCCCGCGACGATGGCGTCGACCTTGCCGTCCGTGTCCCGCCAGATCTCCTCGGCGGTCGTCTTCTTATGGATGGCCGGGTTGGCCGGGTTCCGGAACTGCTGGGGGATATAGAAATACCTAGGGTTCTCCGCAAGGAGAGCCTCGGCTTTTCCCACCGCGCCTTTCATCCCCTCTTTTCCCGGGGTGAGGACGAGATCGGCGCCGAAGGCCTTGAGAAGTTTTCTCCGCTCGATGCTCATCGTCTCCGGCATGACGAGCGTAATCTTGTACCCCCGGGCAGCAGCGACCATCGCAAGCCCTATCCCGGTGTTCCCGCTGGTGGGTTCGAGGATAATGGTATCCGGATGGATAAGCCCGGCTTTTTCTGCTGCATCGATCATTGCTACTGCGATCCTGTCCTTGACACTCCCCATAGGGTTGAAGGACTCCACCTTGGCAAGCACCCTTGCACCGGTTTTCGGGGCGACCCGGTTCAACCGCACGAGCGGGGTGTTGCCGATGGTTGCAAGGATATTGTCGTAAATCTTCGTCATAGTCTTCATCTCCACGTCCTGATATGCTTCCACACGACCGGGCAGGATCCCGGTACTTCACAATTGTTAATTGTTTGGAGATTATATACCTTGGTTTTCTGCCGGCCCGGGTCTCAGTGCTTTCGATCTCGTTGTGCTGCCCTTTCTTTATGGAAGATATGAATATGGCGGCAAAACCTGACGCAAGATCAGGGTATATTACCCTGCCTGCCCCATACTCTGTGTTCACATCTGTGAACAGGAAAAAAGCCATGAACACACACCACGCGAATATCGCGGGACCCGCAGCCGGCCCGGATACACCCGGTACCGCTGCCCGTGCCTCTCCCGGCATCCTGCCGGGAAAGCCGGTGGAATGGTTGAGCGGTATCCGGGGCTCCGGGCAGTATTGTACTCTTCTGGGGCTGACAAAAAAAGATCCACCTGTGACAGCAATCCGCCTGACCCGCGGAATGATGGCTGTCCATGGTATGTGTCCGTGAAAACCCCTGAGTTCACGTCCTCGTACAACAACGCGGCAGGGCCATACGGGTTCATCTCACCCGTTATGGTTGATCTCTGCCGGACGAAAATAAAGCCTCATGTAACACGCAACCACACACCTCCGTTATAATGCCAAGGGGATCATCAGCCCCCCTGGCAGGATACTTTTTTCCGGACAGATTTTAAAAAAACACCTGTTCTTTCCCTGGAAAGAACAAAAAGACTGCATCTGTGAGTGGATACCCGTGGCAGCGCAGCAAAACATTAACAATTGTGAACCCCCATACTTTACCATTACATCATCGGGCAGACTGCACCATGAACGGTGCCGGGGCCGCCCGGAATTTAAAATCCAACTGATTGCCTAAAATACTCCTGATGAAATCAAAGGAACAGCCGGTTCACTCTATGACAGCGATACCTGAAACGGGAAAACCTGAAGACCTGATGAGTACCTCCGGGCAGGGACACACCCTTTTCCTCATGAAACAACGTCTCTTCGTGATTCCCGGTATGGATCGCGCTTGCGGGGTTCCATGATTCCCGAAGATATCCGGGCGGATTTCCCGCTCCTCTCAAGCGTCTGCTACCTTGACAGTGCAGCGACCAGTCTCTCACCCGAGCCGGTCCTTGATGCGATGCTTGAGTACGAGCATACCTGCCGGGCAAATTCCGGCCGGGGCGTCCACCGGCTCGCCCAGCAGGCCTCCCAGAAGTACCGGGACGCCCACCAGAAGGTCAAAAAGTTCATCCATGCAGATGAAGGCGTTCTGGTCTTTACCCGGAACTCCACCGAGGCCATCAACATGGTGGCATCAGGCCTCCCGTGGCAGAAAGGCGACCAGGTCATTACCACTCTCCTTGAGCACCACAGCAATCTCCTCCCCTGGATGCGCCTCCGCGACCGGCAGGGGATCAATCTCCGGCTGATCACCCCGGCTCAGGACGGCACGCTCGATCCGGCAGACCTCGAAGCCGTTATCACGAAGAAGACCCGGCTCGTTGCCATCACCCAGGCTTCCAATGCGCTGGGTAACGTCGTACCCGTCCGGGAGTTTGCGAAAATCTGCCATGATTACGGGGCGCTCCTCCTTGTCGACGGATCCCAGTCCGTGCCCCACATGCCGGTGGATGTCAGGCAGCTGGGCTGCGACTTCCTCTGTTTCTCCGGGCACAAGATGCTCGGTCCCACCGGTACCGGGGTCCTTTTCATGAAAACACCCTGCCTCGAACCCCTGCTTCTCGGCGGCGGGATCGTGGAACGGGTCACCGCTGCGGGATACACCCTCACGGAAGGATATGATCGTTACGAGGCAGGAACCCCGAACATTGCAGGAGCCATCGGTCTCGGCCGTGCCATCGAATATCTGGAAGCCCTTGGCATGGAGAATATCCAGCGCCACGAGCAGCAGATCACCCGGCTCATTATCGACGGCCTTTCCGGTATCGGGAACGTGCAGGTCTTCGGCCCCGGCCTGGAAAGGAACCGGATCGGGGTCATCTCGTTTGCCATCAGGGGACTCAACCCCCATGATGTCGCCATCATGCTCGACGGGGAGGCAGACATTATGGTGCGGTCAGGCCATCACTGCTGCATGCCCCTCATGGATCTTCTGAACCTCCCGGACGGGACCGTCCGGGCGAGCCTGCACTGCTACAATACGATCGAAGATGCGGACCTGCTCGTGGACACCGTGAGGAATATTGCCGGGGACTTTTAAAACGCGCGACAAAGGAGATGACCGGATGATACCGCCGAAAGGAAACGATACCGGCACACTGACGGAGGCCCCCGGGAAGGCCCGGGATCGTTACTGCCGCCAGAGTATCCTCGCCGAGATCGGGTCGGAAGGGCAGCGCAGGCTTGGCGAGAGCCGGGCCGTTATCGTCGGTCTTGGGGCCCTAGGGAGCTCGGTGGCGAATACACTTGTGCGGGCGGGGATCGGGCACGTCGTCTTAATCGACCGCGACCTAGTGGAACTGCACAACCTGCAGCGGCAGATCCTGTACAGTGAAGAGGACCTAGACCGCCCGAAAGCCGTCGCTGCTGCTGAAATATTACACCGGATCAATTCTTCTGTCGAGGTCGAGGCACAGACAAACGACCTGAACGTCTTGAATGCCGAAAGACTCCTCACCGGCGCGGACATAATACTGGACGGTACCGACAACCTCCAGACCCGGTTCCTCATCAATGATGTCTGCGTCAAACACCGGATCCCCTGGGTATATGCCGGGGCGGTCGGAACGAGTGGCATGGTGATGCCCATCGTGCCGGGCCGGACCCCCTGTTTCCGGTGCCTCGTGCCGTCGCTCCCCGGGCCCGGCATGCTGCAGACCTGTGACGTTGCCGGGGTCCTCAACACGATCCCCTCCCTCATTGCCTCCCTTGAGTGCACCCTTGCATTCCAGATCCTCACCGGCCGGTTCGAAGCAGGGGATGGAAC
>Ga0326728_10004013_pt1 | contig 44336 bp, 36 predicted proteins | sample MB3enrmetagenome_FD_207602 | JGI IMG/M metagenome (GOLD analysis project Ga0326728, IMG submission 207602) | Lab enriched peat soil microbial communities from McLean, Ithaca, NY, United States - MB31MN | ecosystem: Environmental > Terrestrial > Soil > Wetlands > Peat | place: USA: New York...
AGCCGAGCCCACAATGTCTTCCACCGGCGTCGGCGAGTTGCGTTTGCCCACGCGCGGGTCAGCCGGATTGCCCGACACCGTAGCCCCGCGCCGCGTGGCATCGCCCTTCGTCAGGTCGGTCATCGCCGTACCGTCGTTCACGGCCAGCCCATTCAGCGCCTTCAGAATCCGCCCCTGAATCAGAATCTTGCCCTTCTGGTCGGCCGACTGAATCGCGTTCTTCGACGTGATGTCTCCGCCGCACAGCCACAGGCTTTCCAGATACTCCCACGAGTTCGACAGGAAGGCATTGCCCGCCGCATACGACACGGCCATGTGGAAGTCGTCGAACTCTTTGCCGATGATCGGCAGCCCCATGTTGTAGCCGATGTACTCGCCGTCAAAGGTGTTGCCCGCCGTCGGGAACCCCGATGGCTTGTACGAGCCGCCGCCCATGCACATCACCACTGCCTTGGCGTGGAAGGTGAGAATGGCGCCGCTCGGCACGTCGAAGCCGATTGCGCCCACGATCTTGCCGTTGTCCTCGAGCAGGTCGGTAATCATGGTGCGCACCACAATCTGCACGCCGCTCTTTTCCATCGTCTCGACAAACCGCGGACGCCGATCCTTCTCCGCGAACTTCTCGCGGTAGCCCACATAGTTGTTGGTCTGCGCAAAGCCGGCTTCAACCGCATTCGGGAACTGCTCGAGGATTCCCCACCCTTTCAGCCGCTGCATCGCGGCCTTCGACTCGTCGAGCCACACCTGGTACCAGTCCATGTTCACGATGTACTCGCTGCCGCGCTGCACCGTGTCGCGCAACGCCTGCGCGTCGTCGCCAAACTCGGGATCGTACCAGCGATGCGAACTCGGGAAGCTGCTCAACCCCGAGTAGCCCGGACGGCCCTTGTCGACCAGCACCACGCTCTGGCCGGCCTTCCGTGCTCCCATCGCGGCATTCAGGCCCGCAAAGCCTCCGCCGAGGATCAGCACGTCGCACTGGTACTCGGTTGTCTTGGGTGGCGCAACAACTGCCGGAACCGGCGGCTCGTCGGTCGCGCGATTCGCGGTTGAGGGCGTCTTGCTTTCGCCAAGCGCGGGAGTGCCGGCCAGGCCCGTAGCCGCGGCCGCAACCACCGCGCCCACGCTGCCCGTACCGGTTAGAAACGCCCGCCGCGATACCCCACCCGGCCCTTCGCTGTCCTGCTTGAGATGCTTCTTCGATTCCTTCGCCATCGAATCCCCTCCCGGCGTCCGCTTGCTTTGCCTTGTTTAACGATGCCGCAATGATAGCTCAGGAGCAATCACTCGTGAATGTGACTCTGCTTACGGCAGAGCAAAAGATCCCGCGCAAAGGCTCCGCTTACACAGCTTCGGCCTTCGCTATCCGTATTGCAAACGAGCAGCACGCCGCAACCACCGCGGGAATTGCCAGCACAACAAATACCACCGGAAGCTTCGCGTGAGCCTCCAGCATGTATCCGGTCATCAGCGGTCCTGCAATCGCCCCCGCCCTTCCGATCCCGATCGCGGTTCCGATTCCCGAACTGCGCACCCGCAGCGGATACACCTCGCTTGCCAGGGGATACATCCCGTTGAATCCGCCTTGCAACGTCACCCCGATCAAAAACGCGACGAGAAGCACCACCGGCGCATACGCCGGAACCAACCCGAATGCGACCAGACACACCGCCGCCGACAACAGGAAGAAAAGGATCAGCCGTTGCAGATTCGCAATCTTCGTCAATATCGAGAGCGCAAACGTTCCCGCAAACGCTCCGCCGTTATAGATCGCGCCCGCCACAATCCCCGCGCTGGTGTTCAACCCCGCCTCAATCGCCAACCGCGGAATCCAACTGATCACCGCGTACAAAACCACAAACCCGCAGAAGATCGCCGCCCACAGCAGCAGCGTATTGCGCCGCAACCCGCTGCCCAGCAACTCACTCAGGTGCGACCGCCTCCGCCCTTCCTCAATACGCTCGGGCAGCTCCGCAAGCGGCTCGGCGCCCAGCCGCAGCCGGATCTTGTTGATCCTCTTCAGCGCTCCCTCCGGCTGCGCATGAAGCAGAAACCCCACCGACTCCGGCAGCAGGACAAACAACACCGGAAAAAACGCCAGCGTGCAAAGGCCGGAGAACAGCATCACCGCCCGCCAGGAATAATGCTGAACCGCCCATGCCGTCGCAAACCCCGATGCCGCCGCCGCAATCGGATAGCCCGCCTGCAGCAAACCCACCGCCGCTCTCCGGCTCCCCGCCGGCGAAAACTCATACACCAGCGCCGTCATGCACGCCAGCACGGTCCCAATCCCCAGCCCCACAATTGCTCTCGCAAACGCGAAGCCCCCAACCCAGGTCGACAGGCTCGTAAGAATCATGCCGCCCGCCATCAGCAGCAGCGACACCAGCACCATCGTGCGCCGCCCAAAGCGGTCCGCCAGCGGCGCAAGAAACAGCCCGCCCACGCCCATCCCTGCCAGCAGCGAGCTGAATACAACACCCAGCATCGCCGGGCTAAGCCGCCAGTCCCGCGCCACAATCGGCGCAAGGTAGGAGACAGCAAACACATTCGCGCCGTCAATCCCATTTAGGATGAAGCACAGAATGACCACTGTTAGAGACAGCGCCGTCCACCGCGCGCCCGGCTCGGCCGCATAAGCGCGTGCCCGACTCAACGGCTGCTCCGGAATCGTCTCAAGAGGTGCATGCAGGCACGCGCTTTCTTTGGAGGGATTTATTTCATTCTACTTTGACACGCAAACTCAATCGGCCCGCGTTGCACAGTCCACCGTCTAAAGCGTGATGTGAACCTTGCCCGCCTCGCCCGTCGAAGCCAGGTGGAGCGCCTTCTCAATCCCCGCAAACGGAAGCGTATGCGTCACAATCATCCCCGGCCGCAGAGCCCCCAGCGCCACCATCTCAATTGTCCGCGCAAAGTCGTCCGGATGGTCGTAGATCAGGCTCGAACCGATGCGGATCCCCTCGCGCACCAGCCGGAACGGCTCAATCTCTACCCGCTTATCGCCCAGGCCCATCAGTATCACCTGGCTCCCGCGCGGAGCCGCCGCAATCGCCCCCTCCACCGCAGCCGCCGCGCCCGCGCACTCAAACACCGTATGTATCTCCGCCTCTGCCCAGACTCGATTCAGATGGGAAGCATCCGGGCACTCCGCCCCCAGCGCCGCCGCCATCGCCCGCTTCTCGGCTGAACGATCGTGCGCCAGCACCCGCAGCCCCTGCTGCGCCGCCACATGCGCAATCAGCAATCCAATCGCCCCGCAGCCCACAACCGCTATCGCATCCCCCGCTCCGGCGCCGGACTCAAGCACCGCATGAAGCGCCACAGCCAGCGGCTCGATCGTGGCCGCATCCTCGTCGCAGATCGCATCCGGAACGGGCCACACAAACCGCGCCGGAGCCGCCACCTGTTCCGCCATCGCCCCCGCCGCCGTAACGCCCATCGAAACTTTGTTCGGACATATCCGTCCCCGCCCGCTCAGGCAGAACCGGCACGCCCCGCAGGGATAGTTCGGCTCCACCACAACCCTCTGCCCTGCCACAAGGCCCGTCACCGCCGAGCCCACTTCCACAATCCGTCCCACCAGCTCATGGCCTGGAATCAGCGGAAGCACGGTCTTCCTCAAGCCGAGAAACAGCGACACATCGCTGCCACAGATCCCCACCCGCGACGGCGCAATCACCACCTCGGTCGGAGCGGCAACCGGCGCTTCTATCTCCGCAATCTCAATCCTCTCCGGGGCCACCAGCAATGCGGCTTTCATCCTGCTCCCTCTCCCGCCCATCCAGCGCGGAGCCATCCGGCGCGTGGTTGGAGCCACAAGTCCCGGCAGAATGAGAATACCGAACCCATCGGGCATTGCGGCACGGCCTCCGCTCTATGACCCTTTCCCCAACCCCGGCCTCTCGCGTACATTGGCCAGTGAGCAAGTTTCGGCTTTCGCTCCACGGCAGAGGGCTGCAAATGAACGTTCTAGGCATCGGCGGTCTCGAAAACTCCATACCGTTCAAGCAGGCCAACTTCCCCGGCCTGGATGAGCGCGAGTATCGCATCGCCCAGGGCATGGACTCCGCCGCCGCTCTCGTCATCGACGGCAAGCTCGTCGCCGCCGCCGAGCAGGAGCGCTTCAACGGCAAAAAGCACACCGGCGACTTCCCCATCGACGCCATCCACTTCTGCCTCAAAGAGGCCGGCCTCTCCATCCACGACATCGACGAGATCGCCCACGGCTTCGACTACGCGCCCTCCCGCGCTGAGTATCAAAACGATCCGCTCTCCCGCAAGCTCTACGACGAGGTGCTCTCGAAAGAAGCCCTCCTTCGCCAGGTCGCCCGTGAGCTGCCCGGCTTCCCTCTCGACCGCGTCCATCAGGTCGATCATCATCTCGCTCACGCCGCCAGCGCCGCCCTCACCTCCGGCTGGGACCAGTGCCTCGTCATCGTCAACGACGCCATGGGAGAAACCGACTCCATCAGCGTCTACAAATTCCACGGCGGCAAATTCGAAAAGCTCCACACCGTCCCCGCCGCCGACTCCATCGGCATCCTCTACTCGCTCCTCACCCTCCACCTCGGCTTCGACTTCAACTCCGACGAGTACAAGATCATGGGCCTGGCCCCCTACGGCGACCCGGCTCGCTTCCGCCCCTTCTTTCGAGATGCCGTCGAACTCCTCCCCAACGGATCCATCCGCATCCCGATCCTCCAGTTCAGCCAGACTCCCGAGGAGCGCCAGACCTGGTCGGTCACCCGTGCTTACCTCGACAAAAACCTCATCCCGCGGAGACCTCTCGACCGCAGCCTCAACTCCAGCCACGAGGACGCCGCTGCCGCCCTCCAGGAGTGCCTCGAAAGCGTCGTCATGCACGTCTGCGAACACTTCGGCGAGCAGACCGGCCTGCGCAAGCTGGCCCTCGCTGGCGGCGTCGCCCTCAACTGCACCGCCAACGGCAAGCTCGTCCGCTCCGGCCTCTTCGACGAGGTCTACGTCCAGCCCGTAGCCGGCGACGACGGCGTCGCTCTCGGCGCGGCCCTCTATCGTGCCTCGCTCCACGAGCCCATTCAAAACCACCGCTTCCCCGCGCCCCTCTTCGGACCCAGGTACTCGGCCAGCGAAATCGTCGCCGCCCTCCATCGCTTCAACGGCTCCATCTCCTGGCAGCGCCTCGACTCACTCGACCAGGCCTGCGAGCAGGCCGCAAGACTCATCGCCGAAGGGCAGGTCATCGCGTGGTTCCGAGGCCGGCTCGAATACGGCCCCCGCGCCCTGGGCAATCGCAGCATCCTCGCCGACCCCGCCCACCCCGAGCTGCGCGACCGCATCAACGCCATGGTCAAGAAGCGCGAGTCCTTCCGCCCCTTCGCCCCCGCCTGCGCCGTCGAGCAGGCCCATCTCTTCTTTGAAGTTCCCGAGGGCGCACACTTCCCTTACATGATCTCCACCGTCCAGGTCCGCCCGGAGATGCGCAACCTGCTCCCCGCCATCACCCACGTTAACGGCTCGGCCCGCCTCCAGACCGTCAGCCGCGACGACAACCCCGACTTCCACACCCTCCTTCAGTTCGTCGGCAAAGCCACTGGCCGCCAGCTCGTCCTCAACACCAGCTTCAACGTCAAAAGCCAGCCCACGGTTAACACTCCAGAGGAAGCCATCGAAACCTTCCTCCGCGCCGGCATCGAGAACCTCTTTCTCGAGAACTTCCACGTCACCCGCGCAGCTCCCTGAGCGACGCCCGGGATGCCCGCCTCCTGCATGGCCGTCACGGTGCTGATTCCTCCCACCCCGTTCTGTTCCCTGTTCCCTAATCCCGGTTCCCTTCCCGGCTCCCCCCGCCCCAATCCCCGCGTATAATTAGCTTTAGACCCTATATCTGTCACCCGGCGGCCTTTCTGCCTACCCGGAACCAGGATCGAATGCCCGAACACATCAAAAGAAAGCTCCTCAGCGAGATCAAGCAGATGGAGCACGAACTTGCCCACGAGCTGCCCGCCGAGATCAAGAAGGCTGTGGCCATGGGCGACCTGAGCGAAAACGCCGAGTACCACATGGCCAAGCAGCGCCAGGAGTTCGTCAACGCGCGCCTCGGCCAGCTCAAAAAGCGCATGGCGGAGCTCTCGCTCGTCAACCTCGCCAACATCCCCCGCGACAAAGTCGGCTTCGGCTCCACAGTCGTCGTCTTCGACTCCACCAAGGACGAGGAGCTCGTTTACCGCCTTGTCACCAGCGAAGAGTCCGATGTTTCAAAGGGTCTCATCTCCACCACCTCGCCCATCGGGCGCGGCCTCGTAGGCAAGCGCGTCGGCGAAGTGGCCACCATCGTCACCCCCAACGGCAAGCGCGAGCTCGAGGTTCTCAAGCTCACCACCGTCCACGACGAGACCGGCGACGGCGAGGACGAAGAAGAAGAAGCCGCAAACTAGCCTGGGAAGATCGAGCCGCTAGCTTCTAGCCTCGAGATCCTATCGCTTTCTGGGACCGCGACAGCCGGGTTTCCAACGGAGTAGGCTAGAAGCTAGGAGCTGGAAGCTAACATGACCTGGACAAGCGCACTCGGACGCACCTGTGGCTGGCTGCTCAACAAGATCGTGCGCGGCCTCTCCCTTTCTCGCATCTCGCCCAACGTGCTCACCTTCATCGGCCTGGTCATCAACATAGGCGCCGCCTTCCTCTTCGGACACGCCAACGCCGAGAACGCCGACCGCATGTTCTTCTGGGCAGGCGTCGTCATCTTCGGCGCGGGCATCTTCGACATGGTCGACGGACGCGTCGCCCGCTCCACCAACCGGGTCACCGTCTTCGGTTCCTTCTTCGACTCCGTAATCGACCGCTACTCCGACGTCGTCCTGTTCTTCGGCCTGCTCGTCTACTACGGCCGCATCAACCGCTTCCGCTACGTCGTCCTCACCGCCTTCGTCATGGTCACCTCGCTCATGGTCAGCTACACCCGCGCCCGCGCCGAGTCCCTCATCGACAAATGCAACGTAGGATTCATGGAGCGCCCCGAGCGCATCGTCCTCATCATTCTCGGCGCGGTCTTCAACCACTTCGGAACCATGCAGCCCGCCCTCTGGGTCCTCGCCGTCCTCTCCACCGTCACGGTCATCCACCGCATCGTGTTCACTTACCAGAAGACCAGGCACATGACCCCGGCCGGCTAGCGTTCTACCTTCTCTAGACCCAACCGCATAGTACCTCGAAATCCCCGGAAGATCGCCTCTTTGACGGAGAGTATCTTTTTTGGTACGCTCAAGAAGCGATGCTCAAGCGACTGCCTGCACGGTTCTATTGCTCAGACAGCGGGCGCGAACCGGTTCGCGAGTGGCTGCAAGCGCTTCCTATTGCCGACCGCAAGGTTATCGGCGAGGACATCAAGGATGTCGAGTTCTCATGGCCCATCGGTATGCCGCTTGTGCGAGCGTTGGGCCACGGCATCTGGGAGGTCCGAAGCAGTCTGGCGGGCGGTCGAATCGCCCGCGTGCTGTTCTCGATTGAATCGGATTGCATGGTGCTCCTGCACGGCTTTATGAAGAAATCGCAGAAGACTCCCCAGCAGGACATCGATCTGGCGATTCAACGCAGAAAAGGGGATCGAGCATGAAAAAGAAGAATATCGGCTCAACGTTCGATAGCTGGCTTCGGGATGAGGGCATCTACGAGGAAGTAAGCGCCAACGCCATCAAGCGCGTGATCGCCCGCCAAATCGCATCGGCAATGGAGCAGAAAGGCCTTACAAAAGCTGAAATGGCGCGCCGTATGAGCACCAGCCGCGCATCGTTGGACAGGCTCCTCGATCCAGACAGCGACGCGATCACCCTGTCTACACTGCAAAAAGCCGCAAGCGTTGTCGGCAGGGGAATTCGTTTGGAACTTGTTTAAGGCAGCGTTGAGTCCATCGTCCATTACCTGTAGCTGCCCCATCGTGCCCCTCATAAGCCGTCGGTGGCTTTTGCCACTGATAGAAATGGCGGGCGGCCCACCCAAGCCTTTCCCGCTGTTCGTACTGCCACCATCGCGGCCGCCCCATCCTGAACGGCGTTCTATGTCGTTTAGGATGGGAACCACAAATGCCAGCGATGTGAATGAAGGGTACGGCCTTCAGGCCGTACATTTCGCCCGCGGAGAGAGCCGGGGCTTCAGCCCTTGAGGGAATGCGAACCCCTACCCCCGCCCCTTCTTCCACTCCGCATAAGGAACCCGGTCGATCGTCAAAAACGCATCCCTCGTCTTCGCGTAATTTCCCAGCCCATTCATCCGTCCCAGCGCATGCATCTCTTCGGCCTTCACATACGGGCCCTTCGCATCCACAAACCGGTCCTCCACATACACGCTCACCACCTGCCCCAGAATGATGTGCGAGTTCGGCATCTCGATCGCCTTGTACAGCCGGCACTCGAGCGCCGCATGGGCCTCGGCCAGCCGAGGCGTCTTCACCACAGCAGACGCCGCCGTCGTGAACCCCGCCGCCTCCACCTCGCTCACCCCGCGCGGAAACTCCGTCGCGCAAAGGCTCATCTTCTCGCCGATGTCCTCCGTCACCACGTTCACCACAAACTCGCGCGTGCTTAGAATATTCAGCCCCGTGTCCTTGGGAACCCCCGGCACTTCCGGCCGGTTGCTCACGCCCACGCCCAAAATCGGCGGATCGGTGCACAGGTAGTTGTAAGCGCTGAAGGGCGCCGCGTTCAGCCGCCCCTCCGCATCCATGCTGGTAATCAGCGCAATCGGCCGCGGCGCAACCAGCCCCACCAGCAGTTTGTAAGCCACCGAAGCCGGCGCAGTCTCAAGGTTGAAGAGCATCGAATTATCCCTCTCTCTCCATTATCGCCAACCGGGTCCCGCCAACCGCCAGTCCAGCTACACTCAAATGGATGTCTGAGATCGAAGATTTCATCCGCCGCCTCCCCAAGGCCGAGTTGCATCTGCACCTTGAGGGCACCGTGTTACCCGCCACGCTCGTCGAGCTCAGCACCCGCCACGACGCCCAGCCGCTCTCCCTAGCCGAAGCCGAAGCCCTCTACCGCTTTACCGACTTCTCCGGCTTCATGCTCGCCTTCAAGGCCGTCAGCGAGCGCCTCTCCACCCCCGAGGACTACGAACTCGCCGCCTGGCGCATGGCCCAGCACCTCGCCGCCCAGGGCGTCGTTCACGCCGAGGTCTACGTCTCCGTCGGCGTCATCTACCACTGGCATCGCCCCGGCCGCGACGCCTTCGCTCCCATCTTTGCCGGCATCGAACGCGCCCGCGAGCGCGCCGCCCGCGAGCTGTCTCTATCTATCTACTGGATCCTCGACGCCGTCCGCCACTTTCCCGTCGAAGAAGCCGCCAGGGTCTTCCGCGAGGCCGCCCAGTTGCGCAAGACCCACCCCTCGGTCGTCGGCATCGGCCTGGGCGGCGACGAGCGCCGCACCGGATCGACCCCCTACAAAGACCTTTACGCCGAGGCCGCCCAGGCCGGCCTGCGCCTCACCAACCACGCCGGCGAAACCACCGGCCCCGAGGCCATCTGGGAGGCTCTCGCCATCGGCACTGAGCGCATCGGGCACGGATTAAGTGTTTTAGCCGACGAATCCCTCGTCCAAAACCTGAAAGACCGGCAGGTCGCGATCGAGATGAACCCTACCTCGAATGTGCGCACCGGCCTCTGCCCCTCCTTTGCCGCCCACCCGCTGCGCCGGGCCATGGAAGCCGGACTCCTCGTCACCCTCAACTCCGACGACCCCGCCTTTTTCGGCTCCGATCTGGCCAGCGAGTACCTGCTGGCCCACCGCGAGCTCGGCCTCGGCCCCCAGGCGCTCACGAAACTCGCCGCCAACTCCTTCCGCGCCAGCTTCCTTCCCGATGTGGAAAAGCAGGGTTGGCTGGCCCAAATTGCCGCCTTCGAGTGATAATTGCACGGGTTCCCCGTGTCGCAGGCCACAATCGGCGATATTGTGTCTGCGGTATCATGGTCTCAACAGGAGGAGTCCCCCAAATGGCCACCGAAGTCCAGGCGCTTGCAAACTCAACAGAAGCAACGGCAGAGGAGAAGAACGGCGCGAGCGCGCTGAAGGTTATCGGCTGGTTCTCCGTGGGTGTCGCGGTGGCGACCATCGGCCTCATTGTCGGCGCGGAACTCCGCAGCCGCTACAAGTTCAACCGCCGCACCCCCTACGACTTCTACTCCAACGCCGGCGAAAGCCAGGCCAGCGAGTACGGCGTAGGAATCTAAGCCCTCCCAATCTCTTTGCGTTACGCCGGGATGCCGCACTTGTGCGGCATCTTTTGCTTTTCGGCATCCCCTTCCGGGCAAACCGCAAACGCCCAGCTATGCCCAAGGCAAAAGTTCGCCACCGAGCACACCAAAACGGCGACAGCGTTGGCCGCCAGCAGCGGCAGATGCGCCCCGCCCACCAGCAGCCGCATCAGCAAAAGATTGCCCCCCAGCGATACCGCTCCATTCGACAGATGAAACCGCGCCAGTTGTCCCGCCCGTCCGCCACTGCGATCCCGCCACGTGTACTTCAGGTGCCACACAAAGTTATGCAGCAGCGTAATCTCAATCGCCGCTGCCGTAGCTGCCAGATAATGCCCCGGCGCAATTCGATTGATCGCGGCCAGCGAGCCAAGCTGCACCACCATCCCCGCCGCCCCCACCAGGTTGAACTTTCCCCAGCGCACCAGCATGTTCACGGCAGCCTCTCCTGCCGGTAAAGCTCGCCCGTGTGGCGAATGCCGATCCCGGCCGCCATCGCCAGCATCGCCCCGGCGGCAATCGTTCCGCCCAGGTCAAACAGCAAAAATCGATGCCCCAAAAGCACCCGCCACGGATTCCGCATCACCGCAACGCTCCCCACAGCCAGCAGAATGCGAATCTCCGTCGGCCCAAAGATCCCCTGCGAAAGCTCGAACCTTCCCAGCGTGTAAGTGGCCAGGTAGCTCTCCGCCGAGAGCAGCAGAAACCCCACCAGCATGGCGATCGCCACCGGCCAGTGCAGCAGCCCGGAAAAGCCAAGCCCAACCATCAGCGCCACCGCGCCAAAGATATCCACCATGTGGTCGACGTAGAAGCCGTAGCGCGGCCGCTCCTGGTGGCGCACCCGCGCCAGCGTTCCATCCAGGCTGTCTCCCAGCCAGTTGAGCGCAAGGCACACAATCGCCCCCACCAGCGCCCGCCGATCCAGGCTCGCCAGCGCATAGCAAGCACCCGCTCCCAGTTGCGTGGCAAATCCCAGCGCCGTCAGTTGGTCCGACGTCACCCAGCCCGGCGCGCGTTCCGCCATCCACAGCAGCGCTCGCTTCTCCAGTGCCGCGGTCAGCGAACGGTTCACCCGGCTTGCGGGCGCAAAGCTCTTGTGTACTGCCGAAGCAGCATTCATCTCGTCCTCCTTATTTTGGTTGTTGTGCGGCGCTTACCTGCGCAGCGCGTTGCGGGTTGCGGTGAGCGTAAACTCCAGCGAGTCCCGCGGCACGCTCTCCACAAACGGCCCAATCGCCCAACCCAACCCCGTGGGAATCGACCGCGTCAGCGTCACCGACTCAATCTGAATCATCAGCCCGCCGTCGCGCTCCTCGGCGCTCCAGTACGTATTGAGCCGCCACAGAAATCCATGCGCCTCCTCCGCCGTCAGCGTGCGCTCCCGGCTCGTTCCCGGCGCGGCAACCTCACCCACCCGCGTACTGCGCGAGAGGCTCGAAACGTGTCCCGCATCGAGCGCGGAAAACGCCACGTCGTAGTCCGTATCCATCACCACCGTAATCACGTGTTTCTGCGCCACCCGCATTGCCACACGGTAGTGGTCCCCATCGCTATTCAGCGTGTGCGCCCCCAGCACCTCGGGCGCGTAGATGCGCGGATAGCCCTCAAAGCCCCGCATCAGCCGCAGAAACTCCCCCGCCGTCGCACCGGGAACAAAAGCCGTCCCCCGCCAGTGGTGGAGCATGGCGTCCGGCAGCTCGGTCTCCCCTCGCGGCGCAAGGTTCTCAATCAGCGGCTCCCCCGCACGCAATCGCGCCAGAGCCTCTCTATCGCCAGGCAGCGCAAGAAATCCCGAACCAGCGCGGTGCTGCCCCTCAAGCCGCCCTTCCACCCTGCCCGTGTACTCGTCGAACGCCCGCAGCGCAGCAACCGTTGGCTCGGCAGCCTGCCCATAGCCGGGCAGCAGAGCAACCACCAGCGCAATCGCTCTCACCGTAAATGCAACCGAATTTGATTTGCGATTCATGTGCTGCATCCTGCCCCAACAGACGCCGCCAATGCAATAGCGGTTCACTCACCCGCCCACTCATTGTTTCTCACGGTGCAGGTCCTTGGTGCTGCTTGGCTTAGCGCAATAGCTCACGCCCGCTCATCGTGTCCCATCGGCTACACTGTACCCGCGCCCCATGCCAGAGCCCATCCAGCACCGGCGATACCGCTTCGGAGCCTTTGAGGCCGACGCCGCTACCGGCGAGTTGCGCCGCCAGGGGCTCAGGGTCCGCCTCCACGACCAGCCCTTCGCCCTGCTGCTGCTCCTGCTGGAACGCGCCGGCGAACTCGTAACCCGCGAGGAGATCGCCGCCAGCCTCTGGCCCACGGGCACTTTCGTCGACTTCGAGCGCGGCGTCAACTCGGCCGTCAATCGCCTGCGCAACGCTCTCAACGATACGGCCGCCAGCCCCCGATTCATTGAGACACTGGCCCGCAAGGGCTATCGCTTCGTCGCCCCGGTCGAGCAGATCGGCAACGATGCCGCCCCGCCACCAGCCGACCCGGAGCACAACGCGGGCGAACAGCGAACCGCCACCCACATCCTCGCCGCGCCCGAAGATCTGCCCGCCGCGCCCCGGCCCCTCGTCCAGACACTCTACATCCTGCTTCAGGCCATGTACCTGGCCTTCTACATCGGAGCCCTGGCAAATCTTGCCGAGATCGACGGCCTGCTTCGCCCTCTGCGCTTCGCCGCATTCGTCTTCAATCTGCTCGTCGTCGCCGCCGCCGTTCTCATTCCCGTGCGCGCCTTCACCCTCTGCGCGGCCCTCTTCTACGCTCCGGGATTCCGGCGTCAATTCCTCCGCCTGTGGCCCTTTCTGCTGGTCGCCGATGTCCTCTGGGCGCTCTCGCCCTTCCTGCTCCTCAACCACATCGACGTAGGCCTCGCCATGGCATCCATGGCCTTTCTCGTCTACTCGCCCTTTGCACAGCGCTCGCTCGTGCTCATGGGCGCAGGCGTACGCGCAAAGAAATAAAAACGCCCGCGCAAAGCGCGGGCGTTTTCATTTCTTTGCCTAAATTGCCGCCTCAACCCGCGCTCATCACGGGCCAATGCGGCTAAAAATCTACTTCTGCTCGGTCTGGCTTGGCGGCGGCGGCGGCGTGGTGTTCGCCTGCTGCGTCGGTGGCGGCGCGGGATCGGTAATGCCCCGAATCCCCTCGCGGAAGCCCTTCAGTCCCTCGCCCAGTCCCTTGCCCAGTTCCGGCAGGCGCTTGGCCCCGAACAGAAGAAACGCAACCACTGCAAGCAATACCAAATGCCAAGGCTGTAACAGATCACCCATCTCAATACCTCCGCGCGGCGAATCGCCCGGCGCGCAACGTTATCGCTATCTATTGTCGCACAGCGGCGAACTCCCGCGCTGCCCCGCCTCAACCTGCCGCTCGCTCCTCAGTTCACCCGCGCCGGCTTGCCCAGCCGATTCGTAACCATCGCCACAAACCCGGGCAGGTCTTCCTCCTCGCCCAGGGTCAGACGGCGATACACCTTGACCAGCGGAAACAGCCGCGAGCCCCGCACCTCCACCGTCGGAACCGACACCGGCCCCGGATTCGCCGGCGCTCCCGGCAACTCGCCCGGGTAGTTTGTCATCTCCCAAACCCCTGCGTAGCGCCGCCGCAACACCTCGCCCAGGTAGCTTCCCCACAGCCGCACCTGGAACTCCACATCCGTGTCCGGCGTCTCCCCCAGCATCACCAGGATCTCGTCCAGCGGCTCGGCCGAATCCACCGTGAAGTCGAGTTTGCGCTTGTATTCGGCGCGCGCCACCTCCACCGCCGCCCGCGCGTAGCCCTCCATCATCGCTCCCAGGTCGGGAAAGATGGCGGTCTCCAGTTGCTTGCGGACATGCGAATCGGCGCTCATGCTCTATCAGGGTAAATGGCGGAGCCGGGAGTTTTCTCCCCCTCCCCAGCCGTAGCCCCGCCAGCCGGTCTATGGCAGACTAAAAGCAGTAGTTGGAGGTCCCCGCCAATGAAGCGTCTTTCCCTCTTCGTCGCAGTCCTGATGCTGCTTGCACCCTCTATCGCCCGCGCCGCAGCGGACATCTATCCCGACCCCGCCCAGGCCAAAGCCGACATCGCCCGCGCCATTCGCACCGCCGCCGCCCAGCACAAGCGCGTCCTCCTCGACTTCGGCGGCAACTGGTGCGGCGACTGCCAGGTCCTCGACATCTACTTCCACGACCCCCGCAACCTGCCCATCCTGCAAAAGAGCTTCGTGCTCGTGCACGTCAACGTGGGCCGCATAGACGCCAATCTCGACATCGCCGAAAAATACGGCATCCCCATCAAAAAAGGCGTCCCCGCCCTCGCCGTCCTCGACTCCCAGGGCCGCCTCCTCTACAGCCAGAAGCAGGGCGAGTTCGAAGCCATGCGCAACATGCAGTCCTCGTCGGTAACAGAGTTCCTGGCCCAGTGGCGTCCCGCCACCCCCGGCTGCTCCACAGTAGTAGTCACCTGCTGAGAAGAGAAAGGGTACGCGCTTTAAGAAAATGAAGGGTACAAGCTTTAAGGAAATGAAGGGTACGGGCTTCAGCCCGTACATAGGGTAGAGCAAAACGAATGGGGCTTCAGCCCCCGAGGGACGGGCTTGGGAGGCTCCACCGCCCCGAAAAATCCGCTCCAAATTGCCGATTATTTCCCCCACTTCCCTATCCTGAAATCAGGCTGTTCAAAGGGGCATTCCCATGGCAAAGCATCAACCACAACACAAGTCTATTATATTCATACACTTATATAATGATCGTCAAATAAATCCCTTGTTTTCATACACTTATGCAATTAGCACCCAAAACGCGATATGCCACTCAACCAACCTATTTTCAAACACTTGCAGAACGCCCCACCTCTCCCCCTCCATCCGCCGCAAAATCGACGCAAAACCGCCCCACCGCATCCGGGGCAGTTTCATAACTCCTTTGTTTTCGGCACTTACAAAACAGAACACCTATAAGCCATTTATTTTCATACTCTTACGTTATTGCCCTTCAATTTTTCTACATGCCTTATAAATCTATTGTTTTCATACTCTTACAAACCACTATCCAACCCGCCCCGGCGCAAACTCGCTCCGGTGACGGCTATACGAGAAGTAGATCACTAGCCCGATCGCCAGCCAGATAAAGAACGCAACCCACGTCATGATCTCCAGTCCCATCATCAGCAGGATGCAGAAGAAGATGCTCAGAATCGGGAACACCGGACCCAGCGGCGCGCGGAACCCCCGGTGCCGATCCGGCTCCCGGTAGCGCAGAATCATCACCGCGATCGACACCAGCACAAAGGCGAACAGCGTCCCGATGTTCGACAGATTCGCCACCGTCCCAATATCCAGCAGCCCGCCCGGAATGCCCACCACAAACCCCGCCACCCACGTCGAAAACGCCGGCGTCCGGAACTGCGCGTGGATGCGGCTGAAGATCGCCGGCAAGAGGCCGTCGCGCGACATTGCGTACCAAACCCGCGCCTGCCCCAGTTGAAACACCAGGATCGAGCTGATCATTCCCATCAGCGCGCCCATCAGCACAATCAGCCGCGTAAAGTGCAGAACCCAGTTCCCGCCCGTCGCTATGTTGATCCGCTTCAGCGCGTTCACCACCGGCGCGGCGTCGCCCATCACCGTCTGCCACGGCACAATGCCGCTCAGCACAATCGCCACGCCGCCATACAAAACCGTGCACGCCACCAGCGTCATCAGGATGCCGAAAGGCACATCCCGCCGCGGGTTCCGGCACTCCTCGGCCGCCGTCGAGACCGAGTCGAATCCAATATAGGTAAAGAAAATGATCGAGCCCCCGGCGAGCACTCCCGACCAGCCGTTCGGCATGAACGGATGCCAGTAGTGGGGCTTGATGAAGCTCGATGCCGCGGCGATAAACACCAGGATCGCCGCCATCTTCACGACCACCAGGATGTTGTTCGTCCGCGCCGACTCCCGGATGCCCCTGACCAGAATCACCGTCAGAATCATCACGATCAGAAATGCAGGAATGTTGAACCCGAAGTGCCAGCCCGGCTTGTACAGATCGTTTCCGGCCAGGTCTTGCAACCCCGTCGGCAGGTAGGCCGGCGAGATCCACATCAGCGGCAGATGGATCCCGAACCAGTCCATCAAATCGACGATATGAGCCGCAAAGCCCACGCTCACGCTCATGTTCGAGAAGGCGTACTCCAGAATCAGGTCCCAGCCGATGATCCACGCCACCAGCTCGCCCAGCGTTGCGTACGTGTACGTGTAGGCCGACCCCGCAATCGGAATCATCGACGAGAGCTCCGCATAGCACAGCCCCGTAAACGCGCACACCACCGCCACCAGCACCAGCGAGAGCGCCAGCGCCGGCCCGGCCCCGGGCCGTCCAGCCATCGCCGTGTGCAGAATCAGGTAGTGCAGCAGAGGGGTGTTTTCAAGCGAGGGAGCATCGAAGTGCTGGCCGGCCATCGCCGTCCCGATCACCGTAAAGATGCCCGAGCCGATCACCGCACCGATCCCGAGCGCGGTCAACGACCACGGTCCCAGGCTCTTGCGCAGCGCCGTCTCCGGCACCTCCGAGTCCCGGATCAGCTTGTCGATCGACTTGCGGGCAAACAGTTGGCTAGCCAGCGGAACTCTCCTCGTTGCGTCAACGCGGGGACAATAGCGGCAGATATAGAGAAGCCGCTAGCTTCAAGCTGCCAGCCGCTTCAGTCCCGGCAAAGACACCGGCGCCAGCAGAGAGGGCTAGAAGCTAGAAGCTAAGAGCTAGAGGCTGCTTTTTACCGCTTGCTCACGCCGCGGATCAACTTCTTTACCTTCTTCTTCTTCGAGCCGCGGGGCTCGGTCTGCTTCGGCTTCGGAGCGGCCTTCTTACGGGCGGCGCGCTTCACCTTCTTGCGTTCTTGTGTATCTTCAATCTTCTTCGTATCTGCCACAGTAACCCCTTGCAATCGAATGTGTTCGCAGGCGCCCGCTGCACGGGCAAACGCGTCTATTTATCGTAACAGGCGGACGGAGGCGGGCACAAAACGAAGGCGGGCTGGGCTCGCTTTTGCGCCCCGGAGATTTGGCTGGACTGGGTTTCCCCCTTTGCGGCAGAGTAAATGCAGCAAATGACTGTAAACCCCCACCGGAGCAGGGCGTCTACCCCAGTGATGGCAGCAGGAGCGGTAGCCAAGCCGATGAGCCCCGAAGCCGCCCAGGAAGTTGCGGCGGAGGAGTTTGCGCGTATTGTGGCAGCTCTCCGCCCGCAGATCTTCCGCTTTCTGCTCTCATCCACGCGCGACGTGGACCTGGCCGAGACGCTTACCCAGGATTGCTTCCTGAAGGCGCATCGGAACTGGGGCCAGTTTCGCGGTGAATCCTCGGCTTTGACCTGGTTGATGCGCATCGCCATTAACCTGGAGAAAGACAACTGGCGCAACCGGCGACTGCAATTTTGGCGTCACACACGCAGCCATGCGGTCGATCTCGACGAAGCCAGCGAGTGGCTGCCCAGCGGCGAGCGCACTGCCGAGCAGCAGTTGCTGGCACAGGAGCAGTTGAAGTCGGTGTGGAAGGTAGTTGGAAACCTCAGCGGACGCCAGCGTTCCATATTCCTGCTGCGCTACGTCGAGGAGATGGAACTGAATGAGATCGCGCTTGCATTGGGCCTGAGCGAAGGCACCGTCAAAGCGCACCTCTCGCGGGCTCTGGCCAGAGTACGCGGCGAGATAGGGAGCAGAGTATGACGATCGAGACAAACAAGGCGATCGAAACCGGCGAGATGGAACTCGGGCAGGTCCTCAGCAACTTCCGCCAGAGCGTACACGCCTGGAGCGATGCCGAGTACAACCGGCCGCGCACGGTAGCCCCTTCGGCCCTCCGCCGCACCTGGCGGATGACCGTGGCATGGGCGCTGGGATGCGTGCTGGCGGCCGGAAGCCTGAGCGGCGGACTCTTCGAACTCCGCCACAAGCAGGAGATGGCCAGGGCTGCTGCCGAGCGCGACACGCATCTGCGCCAGGCAGCCGCGGCGCAGCCAGCCGTAGCTCAAGCACTGGTAAAACAGGCGGACGAACCCCAGGCCGGGGTAACGGACGAGGAACTGCTGGCCGCGGTCGACAAGGATGTCTCGCGGGTGGCGCCCAGCGCCATGGAACCGCTGGCCCAGTTGATGGACGACAATGGAGGCCGGTAAACACCCGGCCTCGATATTGGGAACGAGGCAACACAGGTTTTGAGTTTTTCTTTGGCTTGAAACAGGATAGCCACACTCGGATTGATCTCTTGAAGGAGAGTTGGATATGAAACAACGCATTGCAGGATTTTTGATGTTGGGTTTGGCGGGAATATTCCTCGGGTCTTCCTCTCTGGCCGCGCAGCTTCCTCGCGCGTCGCGGGTGCAGGGCTTTGCTCCGCAGCGTCCCCCGGTCGAGCAGGCGCTCGGCGCGCAGAGCGCCGAAGGGCGCTGGTGGAACAAGCAGCGCATGATCGACCAGCTCAAGCTGACCGACGACCAGCGCAAGGCCATGGATCAGATCTTCTACGATCACCGCGCCAAGCTGATCGACTTGCAGGCAACCCTGAAGAAGGCCGAGCTGGCCATGCAGCCTCTGATGGCCGCCGACCAGCCCGACGCCAAGGCCATGTCCGCCCAAATCGATAAGGTGGTGGCGGCCCGCGGCGAACTAGAGCGCGCCAACGCGCACTTTCTGCTCGATATCCGCATGAAGCTTACCCCCGACCAGTGGAAGCAGGTCAAGCAGATCCGGGCTAATCCGGGCGCTGGCGCAGGCGCGGTAGCCCCGGCGCCCCCGGCGATGCAGCAGTGGCGCAACCAGCGCAGGAACCAGACCGCGCCTCCGCCTCCCAGCGCGGCCCCGCAGGGCAATATGCCCCCGGGCGCGCCTCCTGCCGGTCCCGGTGCTGGACCCGGTACCGGATTGGAGCAGTAATCGACTCACTTTCCTGGTACTACTTGCAGAGCAGCGGCATGGGTTCACTCCCATGCCGCATTTTTTTGCCGTGCTGGAGCGGCCCCGCGCTCTCCCGCCTCTCCGGCTGTATGAATCCAGCACACAAATCTGGCCCGGATCGCAACAACGATTGACGCGCTTTCAGACAGCCGTTGTTTCTCCGCCGGACACTCTGGCCGGCAGCGCTACAGACATCCGATTCTCAGCCCTGAAAAATTATGACTAAAGTTATTCGCCCCTCCTCCGATGAAACAGGTGGATGCAACCGGCGCCCCCGAGCCAAATCGGCCCGGGCAATGCGCAGAAGATGCCTGCCGGGCGCACATCGCATCGCAGAAGGAGTTACCACAATGGCCCTTGGTGTTTTGAACAACCTCTCCGCTATCTACGCAGAGAACAACCTGAACAACACAAGTGCGAGCCTGCAAACGGTTCTGCAGCAGTTGTCGTCCGGGTCGCGAATCAACTCCGGAGCGGATGACGCCGCGGGCCTTTCGCTGGTCAACGGGCTGGCTGCCAACTCGGCGGCTCTGAGCCAGTCCAAAACCAATGCGACCGAGGGCGTGGGCCTGCTGCAGGTGGCCGATGGCGCTCTGTCGCAGGTTACCTCGCTGCTCAATCGCGCCGTCACGCTGGCCACCGAGGCCTCCAACGGCACCCTGAACTCTACCCAGGGCAGCGCGGCCAACCAGGAGTATCAGTCCATCCTCGCCGAAATCAACAACATTGGCTCCACAACCACCTACAACCAGCGCCAGGTGTTCAACGGCTCGCCGGTTGCCATCTACTCCGGTGACTCCTCGGCCACCGGCGCTTCGGTCGACGAGCTCAACATCCGCAGCCTCTCGGTCACCAGCCTGGGCGACAGCAACGGCACCATGTCCTACAACAACGGGCTGAGCAACGTCTTCATCGACCTGTCGAAAAGCGGAGTCGATGCGACGCTGAACGACGCCTTTGCGAATGCCACCACGACTCTCGACGTCAACTACATGTCCACCGGCGCAAACGGCGCAGTGACCCAGCAGAGCGCCGTCATCAGCGTCGGCGGTACCACCGGCTATGCCGACAACGTCAGCGGCATGATCGGCGCAATCAACAACGCGCATCTGGGCCTGACCGCCAGCTTTGGATCCGCGGCCCAGGCCGGCGCGCAGGCAGTAGCCGCCGGCGCGTCCACTGACACCGGCATCATCCTCTCCGGCGACGGCGCTGGAATCGGAAGCGGCACAACGCCCGGCTTGCTCGGCACACTGGCCTCAACCGGCCTCGCCGGCGACGCGCTTTCCGGCTCGCTCTCGGTCACCGACTCCTCGGGCGTGGCCCACGTCATCACTCTGGGAACGGCCGGCCAGACCGACACCCTGCAGAACCTCGCCAACACTATCAACGCGGATAACTACGGCATCACCGTCAACTACAGCGCCGCCAATAAGAACGACACCTTCTCTTCGGCCAGCACTAAGGCTGCCGTCACGGCTACCGGCCTCGGCGATACCACCACTCCCGCCGATGTGCCCACCTTTGCCGCCGGCGTCTACTACTCGATCGGCGTCTCGAACTCGGGCAACGGCTCCGCTGCGCCGGACATCGCGGATGCGGCCACCGGGCAGACCGCCGTTGCCGCGGCAGCCTTCACCGCCGACCCCACCGGACTCGGCGGCCTGGCAACGGTCAGCTACTCCGACTCGGCAGGAACCGACCTTAGCGGCACCGATCTGAGCGCCCAGGCAACTGCCCAGTCCGCGCTCAACCTGCTCAACACGGCCATCAGCGACATCGCCGCCATGGACGGATACATTGGCGCACAGATCAACACCCTGAACTCCATCAGCCAGGTGATGAGCACCCAGCAGGAGAACGTGACCTCCGCCCAGAACGCGGTGCAGGCCACCGACTACGCCTCCGCCACCGCCAACATGTCGAAGTACGAGATCCTCTCGCAGACCGGCATCGCCGCATTAGCCCAGGCTAACCAGGTCCAGCAGGAAGTCACCAAGCTCTTGCAATAAAGGCAGGGACGAGGGACTAGGGACCAGGGACTCTTGCTTGCTTGTGCTGGATTGGTTCAAAGCGCTTCGCAGAACTGTAACACCTTCAAGAAAACCCAGGGACAGGGCGGCGGCAGGAGTCAAACTCCTGCCGCCCTTTTTCTTTAGGCAGGGATTATCCCTACTCCCTAGTCCCTAGTCCCTAGTCCCTGGTACCTAGTCCCGTTCGCAGGTACTCGTCAATCCCCTGCGCCGCCTTCCGCCCCAGTCCCATGGCCACGATCACCGAATCCGCATCCACCGCGATCTCGCCACCGGTAAAGACGCCCCTCTTGCCATTGCAAGCCGTCTCGCCGCCGTCGGCCACATACACCGCCTCGTAGCCCATTTCACCCATCAGTTCGTCGACGCCAGCGTTCTTACCCAATACCGAATCCGTCTCAAACTCCACGCCCATGCGTCGAAGATTCTCGACCTCGCTCCGCAAAACCTCCCGGGGCAACAGCGTCTCCGGGATGCCGTACGCCAGCACCCCGCCGATCTCGTTCCTCTCCTCGAAGACCCGAACCCGGTGGCCCAACTGGATCAGGTCGCCCGCCGCCGCCAGCCCCGCCGGACCGCTGCCCAAAATCGCCACGCTCTTGCCGGTCCTCGCGGCAATCTCCGGCAGCCCCGGCGCGCCGCTCTCGCGCTCGTAGTCGGCGATGAACCGCTCAATGTTGCCGATGGCTACAGGCTCGCCCCGCCTGCCCAGGATGCAGCCGCCCTCGCACAGCTTCTCCTGAGGGCAAAGCCGCGCCGTAACCCCGGGCAGCGAGTTGTCCTCGCGCAGCTTTCTGGCCGCGCCCGGAATATCGCCCTGGCGCAGCAAGCCGATCACCTCGCGGATCTTGACCCCCACCGGGCACTGGACCGCGCAGGCCGGCCGGTTGCAGCTCAGGCATCTCTCGGCCTCGTTGCAGGTCATCTGCTCGCCGGGCGCATCCATATTCGCCTCCTCCTTGCCCTCCCGGACCCCCAGGCGTCTGTCCATTATGCCGATGCGCCGCGGACCCACGGAAGTGATATAAGTCACCAGCACGCCCGAATCGCTGCCCTTCCCAACCTCCAGCCACACGACTCGAGTGCGGCTGGAACACCACACGGCAAAGATACACGCAACCGCGCCCTTGGCCTGCCCTGCTTCTTCCTATATACTGGAGATTCGGCAGGCCGCGGGTGGGTGTGTGTCTATGGGCGCCCCCTTCTTAACCGCTTCTTGGAGCGCCCCAAAGCCACTGAGAATCAAGTGATTTCGGAGTAGAACCATGGCACAGGTATGCGACATTTGCGGCAAAGGCCCGCAGTTCGGTAACAACATCTCTCACGCGCACAACGTCAGCCGCCGCCGCTGGAACCCTAACCTTCAGGCCGTCAAGGCTCTGATTAACGGCGCAGCCAAGCGCATCCGCGTCTGCACCAGTTGCATCAAGAGCGGCAAGGTCACCAAGGCCGCCTAACGGAGCCCTGTCTCGCCCAGCCCTGCCTTACGCAGACGCTTCCGCACCTCCAGACCAGAAAAGCCGGGGCTAGCCCCGGCTTTCTCGTGTTCCCCCACCATTCCGCTCAGAACGAACTGGTGTTCCTGCCTTCGCCCTCGCGGCCCGGCGGCACTGCCGGCGGCCGTGATCCCGGCGCATGGGCCGGACGCACGGTCTGCGCCGGCTGCTGAGCAGCAGGCGGCTGGTGCATGGTCACGATGATCGCACCCGTCGGCCGGCGTCCCGCGCAACGGTAGGAGTGCGGCGTCCCGGCGTCAAAGTAGACCGCGTCGCCCGCCTCCAGCACGGACTCCTGCGCCCCATGACGCAACGCCAGCTCGCCCTGCAGAACAAACAGAAACTCGTAGCCAGGATGTATGTGCGCCTTGGGCTCGGTGTCCTCTTCAAGCGGCACAAACTCCGCAAAGTAGGGGTCCATGTGCCGGTCGGCAACCAGGTAGCCAAGGCTCTCAAAGTAGTAGCTCGGCGGCTCAACCCCGGTCTGCGGCATCCGTACGCGCTCGGCCTTGCGATGGATGCGAAAGACCGGCGCGGGTTCCGACTCAAAGAAGTACGACAGGTCTTTTGAAAAGACCATCGCGATGCGGGCCAGGTTGCGCAGCGTGGGAACCACTCGGCCGGTCTCAAGCTGCGACAAAAAGCTGGCCGAAAGCCCCGTGTGCCTGCCCAGCTCCACCAGGCCCATGGACTTCTTCAGCCGCAGCCGGCGGATACGTTCGCCGATCCGCTTTTCCTCGATGAACCGCTCGGCCGTCTCGCCATCGGCCTGCGTCTTCTGGACCTGCTCGTTCTGAATCTCTTGCGGCTCGGCCATTCCGGCTCCCCCTTGCTTCTAGAATGCTCCGGAGTGACGATTTTGTCGAGATCAACAAAGATTATTGCGCTACTGAATATTGAGCGCCTCCTCCATCCTCATTTTCTTCATGCTTCCCTTATTCCGGGCCTGTGAACAAAGTGTTACGATCAAGTTGTCCTAGCACATAAACTCATCAAGTCAACATCAGGAGAAATCCTGGAGGAGCACGGCCTTATGAGAAGCCGCTCAATCGCCAAACTGTTTGTTCTTATTGCGTTATTCGTCTCCAGTGCCGCCTTTGCGCAGACCTTCCGCGGAAGCATCCAGGGCACGGTGACCGATACCTCCGGGGCCGCGATCCCCGGCGCGCAGGTAAAGGTGTTCAGCCCCGGGACCGGCCTGTCTCGCACCATCCAGACCAACGACCTGGGTGAGTATGTGGCCTCGGAGCTGCCGCTCGGCACCTACAGCGTGACCGTGGAGAAGGCCGGCTTCAAGACCACCACGCTCACCCAGGTTCCGGTCAGCGTCGGCGCGCCGACCCGGGCCAATGCCAAGCTCCAGCCCGGAGCCGTGAGCGATTCCGTCGAAGTCACCGCCGACGTCCCCCTGGTCGAGACCGCGTCGAACACCACCGGCGGCACCATTGAGGCCGCCGAGATGAACGAACTGCCCGTCAACGGGCGCGACTACACCAAGCTCCTCGAGCTGGTCCCCGGCGCAAACAGCGATCCGGTCGGTTCGACCGAGTCGGCCGGCTCCTACGGCCTCTTCAGCCTCAACGGCAACCGCGGCCGCTCCAATAACTACCTGCTCGACGGCACCGACATGAACGACGGCTACCGCAACCTGCCCTGCATCAACCAGGCCGGCGTGTGGGGCTGCCCCTCCACCATTCTTCCCACCGACGCGCTGGCCGAGGTTCCCGTAACCGGCAACCCCGAGGCCGAGTTTGGCCGCAGCTCCGGCGCAACGGTCAACATTGTCACCAAGAGCGGCACCAACGAGATTCACGGCAGCGCCTTTGAGTACTACCGCAACGCCACGCTCACCTCGCGCAACTTCTTCAACACCGCCGACCAGCCCAAGAACTCGTTCCTCAACCACCAGTTCGGCGGTTCGGTGGGCGGCCCGTTCATCAAAGACAACGCCTTCTGGTTCCTGGCCTACGAAGGCCAGCGCGAAGACGGCGGACTGCCCCAGCTCGGTACCGTCCCGGTGCAGTCCGACATCGCCGCCTTCACCTCGGGCGGCGGAGTCATCAACCCCGTCATCCAGAAGCTGCTCACCGCCAAGCCGTGGGGCGCGCTCCCGGCTTCGGGCACCGGCGCGGAGACCTTCACCACGCCCTTCCATAACGACAGCGACAACCTCATCGTCAAGGCCGACAAGCACGCCCACCTGCTCAGCGCGGGCGACCTCTTCACGGGCCGCTACTTCTACAGCCACGGCATCCAGAGCTTCCCGCTGGGCATGCTTTACACCGGATCGAGCGCGCCGGGCTACAACACCATCACGCCCACCCACGTAAACATCGCATCGCTCTCCTACACCACCATTCCCAAACCGAACCTGATCGTCGAAATTCGCGGCGGCTACAACCGTTTCCTGCAGCAGTTCCTGCCCCAGGACGGCGCGCTCAATCCCAACACCACCTACGGACTGAACACGCTGCCGGCCGGTTTCAACTCGCGCGATCTGGGCCTGCCCACGATTAACGTCTCGGGCTATAGCCCCATCGGCGCAACCTCCAGCGACTCCCGCGGCCGCATCGACACCAACTATCAGCTCTTCGGCAACGTCTCGCTCACCAAGGGCCGCCACAGCTTCAAGACCGGCTACGAGTGGCGGCGCACCTTCATCAACAGCTTCATCGACTCCGGCCACCGCGGCAAGCTCTACTTCGCCTCCCTCGGCGACTTCCTCTCCGGAACCATCGACGGCGGCAGCTCCACCCAGGGCAACGGTACCCGCTACTCCTTCCAGAACGCCAGCGGCGCTTACTTCCTCGACTCCTGGCACTTGAATCCCAAGATCACCGTCAACTACGGCCTGCGCTGGGATTACTTCGGCGTCATCGGCGCTGAGAACAACGCCTTCAGCCTCTTCAACACAAAGACCGTCACCGTGCAGACGGTAGGCGCAACCGGCGGGCCGGCGTCTCTCTATCCTAAGGACTGGCTCGACTTCGCGCCGCGCTTCAGCATCGCCGACGACTTCCTCGGCAACCAGAAGCTCGTCGTCCGCGCCGGCATCGGCGTCTTCTACGACGCGCCCTCCCAGGACTTCTTCGTCGGCAACCAGGCCTACAACACTAACGCCGGACAGGCCGGTCCCATCTTCAACGGCATCACCTTCGCCTCGCCCGCGGTCACCACCATCGCGGCCGGCGTGCCCATCTACGGCGGCTACTCGCCCTCGAGCGTCTTCACCGTCGACCAGGGCCTGACCACGCCGCGTTACACGGCCTACAACCTGAACCTTGAATCGCAGCTCTCCAAGACCGTCGCCCTGCAGCTCGGCTACGTAGGCTCGCAGGGACGCCACCTCTTCCGCTTCCGCGATCTCAACCAGGTCAACAACGTTCAGGGCAGCACGGACACCTGCGGCAACGGGACAAAGATCACCTACGGCCAGCAGTGCTATCCCTCCTACACTGTGGGCTCGTATGTAAACATCCCGCTCTACTACGTCAACCAGATCGAGACCAGCGCCGAGTCCAACTACAACTCCGCCCAGGCCACTCTCAAGATCCAGGCCTGGCGCGGGCTCACCTCCACCTTCAACTACACCTGGTCGCACTCCATCGACACCGCCAGCGACGGGCAGGACTTCGTCCCCAACGCCGCCATGCCCGACAACAGTTGGAACCCCCACGCCGAGCGCGCCAACTCCAACTTTGACGTCCGCCAGCGCGCCCAGTGGTACTTCACCTACACCCTCCCCAAGATCCAGAAGGCCGCGTGGATCGCAAACGGATGGGCGTTCGACGGCCTGTTCAACTACGCCACCGGACAGCCCTACACCGTCCACTACCTCTTTGAAGACGACTACAACGGCTCCGGCGAGTGGTTCGGCCGGCTCGACATCGTCGGCGACCCCCACAAGGGCGCAAGCGGCATCAACCTGCTCAACCTCAACGCCTTCGCGCTGCCCTGCACCGTTGACAACAACAAGACCAGCCCCACCTATGGCATGTGCCTAGGCCATCCGGGCAGCGAGGGCCGCAACGCTTTCAACTCGCCCAACTTCACCAACCTCGACTTCTCGCTCACCAAGACCACCAAAATCGCAGAGAAGCTGACCATGGAGCTGCGCGCCGACCTGTTCAACATCCTCAACCACCCCAACCTCAGCAATCCGCTGCTGCCCGGCTTCGGCATCGACGCCCTTGCCCAAAGCGGCTCGTTCATCCAGACCACCGCCACTCCCGACGTAGGCAGCGGCAACCCCTATCTCGGCGGCGGCGGACCGCGCAGCGCGCAGCTCGCCATTCACCTCACCTTCTAATCCGGACGCGGACACAATCCACCGCGCCGTTCACGCACACAAGAGCCGGTCCCGAATCCACCCGGGCCGGCTCTTTTGTTTCCCATGGGACCGCGCAATTCTCTGCCGCTCTGCGGCTTGCCGCCGCGCCCGCTGCCGCACTCCCGTCCGCTGTACAATCACGATGAGGGCTGGTCCGGGATGTTTTCCGGAGGTGCTTTCCCGTTTCCATCCTCCCTCAGGTGCCCAAATGACTGCTCCCCGCGAAAAATCCGAGCCGCGCAAGCTGCCCATGATGCCCATCCGTGACATGGTCATCTTCCCCTATATGATGACCCCGTTCGTGGTTGGCCGCGAGTCGAGCGTCCGCGCTCTTGAAGAAGCGCTCACCGGGGACCGCAAAATCTTTCTCGCCACCCAGCACGACGCTTCCATCGACGAGCCCAGCCCCAAAGACATCTACCAGGTCGGCTCCATCTGCAACATCGTACAGAGCGTCAAAATGCCCGACGGCAACATCAAAGTTCTCGTCGAGGGCATCGAGCGCGCCAAGTCCATCGACGTAACCGACAAAGACGGCTTTTTCGTCGCCACCATCCGCACCGGCAAAAAAGACTTCGAGATGACCCCCGCCGTCGAGCAGATGATGCAGCGCGTCACCGGACTGTTTGAAAACTACGTAAAGCTCCAGCAGTCGCTCAACTACGAAACCATCATCGCCACCGTGCGCATGGAAGAGCCCGGCAAGCTCTCCGATACCATCGCCGCCAACCTCCAGCTCGGCATCGAAGAGAAGCAGGAGCTGCTCGCCATCTTCGACCCCGCCGCGCGCCTGGCCCGCATCGCCGACGTATTGGATATAGAAATTGAGAAGCTCGATCTCGATCGAAATATCCAGAGTCGCGTCAAGCGCCAGATGGAGAAGGCCCAGAAAGAGTACTACCTCAATGAGAAGATCAAGGCCATCCAGAAGGAACTGGGCCGCGGCGAAAAAAGCGAGTTCGATGAGCTGCGCAAGAAGATCGAAACCGCCGGCATGCCCAAGGAAGTCCTCGACAAGGCCATCGGTGAGCTAAAGAAGCTCGAAGCCATGCCGCCCATGTCCGCCGAGTCCACCGTCAGCCGCAACTACATCGACTGGCTCCTCGCCGTGCCGTGGAAGAAAAAATCAAAAGAAACCCGCTCCATCGACTTCGCCGAAAAGGTCCTCAACACCGACCACTACGGCCTCGAAAAAATCAAAGAGCGCATCCTCGAATTCCTCGCCGTCCGCCAGCTCGTCAAAAATCCCAAGGGCTCCATCCTCTGCTTCGTCGGACCTCCCGGAGTCGGCAAAACCTCGCTCGGCATGTCCATCGCCAAGGCCACCGGCCGCAAGTTCGTCCGCCTCTCGCTCGGCGGCGTTCGCGACGAGGCCGAGATTCGCGGCCACCGCCGCACTTACATCGGCGCAATGCCCGGCCAGATCATCCAGCACATGAAGCGCGCCGGAACCCGCAACCCCGTCTTCCTGCTCGACGAAGTCGACAAAATCTCCTCCGACTTCCGCGGCGACCCCGCCTCGGCCCTCCTTGAAGTCCTCGACCCCGAGCAGAACACAACCTTCCAGGACCACTATCTCGACGTGGACTATGACTTGTCTCAAGTCCTCTTCGTAGCCACGGCCAACGTCCTGCACACCGTTCCCGCCGCCCTCCAGGACCGCATGGAAGTCCTCCGCCTTCAGGGCTACACCGAGCAGGAAAAGCTCGAGATCGCCCGCCAGTATCTCGTCAAAAAGCAGCGCGAGCAGACCGGCCTGAGCGAGAAGAACATCGTCTTCAACGACGATGCCATCCTCGAAATCATTCGCCACTACACCCGCGAAGCCGGCGTCCGCAACCTCGAGCGCGAGATCGGCAACATCTGCCGCAAGGTGGCCCGCAAGGTAGTCAAGAGCGGCGCAAAACACAAGGAAGAGCTCAGCGAGTCGAACGTCAAGGACTTCCTCGGCGTCTCCAAGTTCCGCGATTCTGAGGCCAACGAGAAGAGCGAAGTCGGCCTCGTAACCGGCCTCGCCTGGACGGAGATGGGCGGCAGCATCCTCTCAACAGAAGTACAGGTCCTCGACGGCAAAGGCAAGCTCACCATCACCGGCCAGCTCGGCGACGTCATGCAGGAGTCCGCGCAGGCCGCTCTCAGCTACATCCGCGGCAAGGCGCAGTCCCTCGGCCTCAGCCGCGAGTTCTACCGCAACGTAGACATCCACCTGCACGTCCCTGAAGGCGCAGTCCCCAAGGACGGCCCCTCGGCCGGCGTCACCATCGCCACGGCCCTGGCCAGCGCTCTGGCCAAGATCCCTGTAAGGCGCGACATCGCCATGACCGGCGAAATCACCCTCCGCGGCAAGGTGCTAGCCATCGGCGGCCTCAAAGAAAAACTCCTCGCCGCCTTACGCGCCGGAATCTTCGAAGCCATCCTCCCCAGAGCCAACGAAAAGGACTTAGCCGAGCTTCCCGACAACATCAAGAACTCAATGAAGCTACACTTCGTGGAAACAATGGACGAAGTCCTGGCCCTGGCCCTCGAAGGCCCCCTGCCGACACTGCCTCCCGATGTGCTGGCCGCGGGGTCGCAGGCTGACCTGGGCGGGAGCGTGACCGCGCGGCAGTAGGCGAGCTTATTGGATGTATCCAGGGCAGGTAGCCCGCTCAACCACTTCCTATTCGGCCGAAAAGCCGTGCGAAGTCACCTTGGTCCCTGATCCCTCGGTCCCTTGTTCCCCTGTTCCCTTGGTCTCTTGGTCCCTAGGTCCCTGCATTGCCGATAATTTCCCACTTTCCCGCTACACTGAAATCAACACCGGCAAAGACCGGCTTCTAGGCTCCGCAAGACCCGATTTCGCATAACCGCCGCCGTTTGACGCACTCAAGAAACAAGTCCTTTGTTTTCAAGCTCTTTACAATTTGTTACATTGTAAGCCATTAAGAATCATACTCTCGCGCGTTTCACCTGCATTTTCGAGGGGTCGCATTCTCGATCCGGCCGAAATCGACGCAATGCCGAACGTAAATCCTTTATTTCCCACACTTGCAGTAACTTTATTATTTTCATACACTTGCACAATTGCATCCACATAAGTAATAGAAAATAATACACTTATGGAGCGTAGCGCAAAGGCGCACCCTCCCATGGGTGATAGAAATTTACCATTATGTGGTATTAATAAAGGGCGGTCCGAACACCCACCCGCCGCAAAGTCTGCTCAGTACTCGATCTTGCTCGCCGACCCGATCCAGGCCTCGAAGCTCGCCCACGCCTCATCCTGAAGCAGTTGCGTCGCGGGCAGCGTTCGCTCGGGCTGGTTCTTGCGCATCTCGGCGTAGAGGAAGGCGTCGTCGAATCCGGCGCGGGCGGCGTCGGCAGCGTTGGCGCCAAAGTAGACGGCGTCCACTCGCGCCCAGTAGGCGGCGGCCAGGCACATCGGGCACGGCTCGCAGCTCGTGTAGAGCTCGCAGCCGGCGAGCAGAAACGTCCCCAGCTTCCCGGCCGCGGCCCGAATGGCGACCACCTCGGCATGGGCCGTGGGGTCGTTCGAACTGGTGACCAGGTTCGATCCCTCGCCCACGATCTCCCCGTCGCGCACGACGACCGCCCCAAACGGACCGCCCCGGCCGCTGGTCACGTTCGCGGTGGCCAGCGCGATGGCGCGGCGCAGAAACTCCGGATTGGGCGCTCTCTTCATCCTGCCTGCTCCCTGACTGGGAAACAGATTCATTATCACACCGGCGAGGCAGGCAGCCCCCTAAATGCGAGCGGCGGGTGGCTTCTTTCGCAACTCTCCCCGGGGTCAAATAGAATAGCTGCGATCAGGCAATCTCCAGCCTTGAGGTGCCATAACCATGAAGCGCTTCTCGCCAGGCATCATCCTGCCCGCGGCTCTGGTGGCCGCACTTGGGCTGTTTTCGCTCAACTCGTCCGCACAGTCCGCTCCCGGACCAGTTGTAAAGCTCGCCGCCGGCTCCATACAGGGAGTGCAGGCAGCGTCAGGCGGCGCGGTGTTTAAGGGAGTCCCGTTCGCGCAGCCGCCGGTGGGCGACCTGCGCTGGCGCGAGCCGCAGCCGGTCAAGGCCTGGACAGGCGTTCGTCCCGCCGTCGACTACGGCGCACCCTGCATGCAGCTCGACACCGGCTGGAACAAGAACTCCGCCACGCGCGCCAGCGAGGATTGCCTCTACCTCAACATCTGGGCTCCGGAGTGGCCAGCCAAGACCAAACACGCCGTGATGGTCTGGATGCACGGCGGCGGCAACACCGGCGGATCGGCTCTCGGCGCGGGCGGCATCGAGCCTCCATTTGACGGCGCATCGCTGGCCGCCCACGGCGTGGTTGTGGTCACCATCAACTACCGCCTGGGCATCTTCGGCTTCATCGGCCATCCCGAGCTGACGGCCGAGTCGCCCCATCATGCTTCGGGCGGCTACGGAATCCTCGACCAGATCGCCGCGCTCCAGTGGGTGCATGACAACATCGCGGCATTCGGCGGCGACCCCACGAACGTGACCCTCTTCGGACAGTCCGCGGGCAGCCGCGACTCAACGATTGTTGAGGCCTCTCCGCTGAGCAAGGGCCTGGTTCAAAAAGGCATCGCGGAGAGCGGCTCCCCCATGTCCAGCGACCGCCGGCTGGAGACGCCCGCCCAGGTTGCGCAGGCTGGAGTGGTTCTGGCCGATGTGCTGAAGGCGCCCGCAGCCGGGCAGATCGCGTTCCTCCGCTCCATCCCGGCAGCTCAAATCATCGCGGTCCAGCGGCAATTCGCTGCCGCGCTCGAAAAGCAGGGGCTGAGCCTCGACGTGGGCATGGACGGCTACGCGATCCCGGAATACACCGCCGAAGTGTATCGCTCCGGCAAAGAACCGGCACTGCCCATGATCTTTGGCAGCAACGGCCGCGACAACGTAAGCCAGCACATCGGCGACCCCAACGACACGCCCGAACAGAGGCTGGCCAAGGTGCGCTCCGCTGTTGAGAATTTCTGGGGAAAGTACCCCGACCTGCTGGCCCGCGCCCTCAAGAGCTACGGCTTCAGCGGAGCCGGCAGCGACGTCTCCACCTACCCGCCCTACGGCCCGGTTGAGATTCAGCTGGGCACCGACCTTTCGCAGCGCTGCAACGCCACCATCATGTCGGGCTGGCACAGCGCCGTTGCGCCGACTTACGAGTACGAGTTTGATGCCGGGAACGACAAGCACGCGCCCTACCACTCCGCCGAGCTCGACTTCGTCTTCGGTTACCTGCGCGACCAGGCCAGCGATCCGGCGCTGGTCAAGATCTCCGCACAAATGCAGCAGTACTGGACCAACTTTGCCAAGACCGGCGACCCCAATGGACCCGTCCTGCCGAAGTGGCCAAAGTACGACGCTGCGGGCCGCAAGTATCTGCAACTGGCCAACGACGGCATCGCTGAGAAGGCCGCGCTGCGCAGCGTACCCTGCGGAATCTACGCGGAGCGGTTGAACCGCGAACTGGACGCGCGGAAGAAGTAGCACCCCGCAAAATACTTTGGCTGGCGGTCGCGTAAGGGCGACCGCCAGCCGTCCATGATCGCCGTTCTGGAATCCGCCTATGAGCAGAGGCAGTAACGATCTCGTTCAGTTGAACGCGGAGATTGTGGCCTGCGAACTTTGTCCACGTCTGCGCGCCCATTGCATTGAGACTGCGCTCAAGCGCAAGCGCGCCTGGGCCGACTGGGAGTACTGGGGTAAGCCGGTTCCCTCCTTCGGCGACCCCAAGGCCCGCGTGCTGGTTGTTGGCCTCGCGCCGGGAGCGCATGGCTCCAACCGCACAGGCCGCCCCTTCACCGGCGACGGCTCAGGCGACTTCCTCTTTCCCGCGCTGCACCAGGCCGGATTTGCCTCGCAGCCCACGGCAAGCTCCCGCACGGACGGCATGAAGCTCACCGATATGTGGATCAATTCGGTGGGCCGCTGCGCACCGCCCGGTAACAAGCCAACACCGGAAGAACTGCGCAACTGCGCGCCGTTTCTCGACCGCGAGATCGCCTTGCTCACCAACCTCCGCGTCGTGGTCTGCCTGGGCCGCATCGCCTTCGACGGCTTGCTCGCCCACTTCGTGCGCACCGGCAAGGCTGACTCGCTGCCGCGCTCAAAGTACGTCTTCGCGCACGGCGCGGAGTTCGCGCTCCCCGGCGGACTCACAGTCATCGCCAGCTATCACCCATCGCTCCAAAACACCAACACCGGCAAGCTCACCCGGCCCATGCTGCTCAAGGTCTTTCGCCGGGCTGCCCGTATCGCCGCCACATTGGACCAATACAAGGAGAAACATGGAACTCGATAGAGTGTCGGCAGAGATTCTGCGCGCCGTGATCGGCAACGAGCCGGAACCGGCCCCGGTGCGCACCAGAAAAGACGAGCCGGGCAGCGCCGACCATTGGACACCGCCGGTACTGCTGGAGCGCGGAGCCTATCTGCGCAAGCTTGCCCAGGCCGGCAGCGGCGAGGCCGGCGAGACGCTGAAACAGTATCCCCGGCACTGCGCCATGCTTTCGTTCCGCGGCCGCAACGGCGAAGTGGAGGTGCACAAGGAGTTCGCCGATCTGTTTGTGGTGCTCTCCGGTTCGGCAAGCCTGGTAACCGGGGGAACAGTCGTCAACGCCCGCGAGATCAAGCCCGGCGAGATCCGCGGCGACTCGATCGAAGGGGGCAAGGTTCAGGAATTGCGCCAGCACGATGTCATCCACGTTCCCGCCGGGACGCCGCACCAGTTTCTGGTTTCCGGCGAGAAGACCGTGTTGTCTCTGGTGATGAAGATTCAGGAAAGCGATTAGGGCTGAAACAACGCAGGCCGGAGCGCTCGCTCCGGCCTGCGTCACAGTCTTACTTGCTTACTTCGCCGCGGGAGGCGCCGCGGGCCGGGCCGGCCGCTCAGCCGTCGAGGGCGGCACTATACCGTTGATGCGAAGATGAACGGTCATCTGGGCGTACTCGTGCTCGATGTGCACGGTGTTGCCCCAGAGCGTGGTCAGACGGGAGCGTCCGCCCATGGGACCTGCGCCTATGGTCTTGCCCATGGTTGAGTCGTCAGGGGCATAGGCCTTATCGCACTCGGCGCCTGCGGCCTTGAGCGCATCTGCGAGCTCCGCCTTGGTCTTCATGGCCGCTGCGCCAGCGTCGTGGCGGGGGCCGCTCAGGCTGGAGCAGGCGCCCATGGCCGAGTCGGCGATATGGGCGATGATGTCGCGGAAGCTCATGCTCTCCGGGGTCGGCTTGTAGCCGTATTTGTCCTCAGGCATGGCGGCTGCGCCGGCCACGACGTTGTGCCAGGTGCGGTTCCAGGCCTGCTGGGCCTCGGTGGTGTAGGGGTTGGCCGGGGGCGCGCTCTGTGCGTGTACTACGGCGGCAAAGGATCCGGCGGCGAGCGCCAAGATGCAACAGAACTTCAGATTCATCGATCTCCTCCTGAACTGGACAAACGTATGTCGGGCGATAGACTTCCGGGGATAGCAGCCCGCCGGACTCCTCCAACAGGCATCGCACACATTCTAGACGGATGGGGGGTACGATTGGACGGAACAACGCTGAGATTTCATCCGCGCGCGGCAACACAGAAGCGGCGCGATGAAAAGACAGGTCTTATCCGAGTCGGGGAACTGGAGCGGGAGACCGGGATCGAACCGGCGACATTCAGCTTGGGAAGCTGACGTTCTACCACTGAACTACTCCCGCCCTTTATAATCAGTAATTTAGCAGAACGATATTGGTTTACTATCCAACTTACTATCCATCCGGCTACAATATCCGAAAGATTGCCGGTGCAAAAGCGGCTATTTCCTGCCCGGATAGCAACACCCAACACCCCAGGCCAAAAAAGTCCGGACGGAGTGAATAGTAAATGGATAGTAAGCCAACTGGCCGCAAGGCCAACCTCAAACAGTATCGCTCAGTGCATGGCAAATGGCAATTTGTCCCCGTGGTCAAGGTCGACGGCAAACCCAAGCCACAACTCGTCCTCATTGACGGGAAGCCCGAGTCGTGGAAGGGGGGAGGCAAGTTCTATCTGGAGTGGTACGAGGACGGTAAGCGGAAGACAAAGATTGCCGGCACATCCCCGCGTGAGGCCCTGGATCAGTGGCAACTCAAGACGGGCGAACTGTCAGGCGCGGTTGAGTCGTTCGAAGACCAAACTGAGGACGCGGGCGACACTGTCATCACCATCGATGCGGCCATAGAAAAGTACCTGCGTGAGGTCAAGGCCACGAAAGGCAAGGCGACCCTGAGTGCATATGCCCGCGATCTCCGCTGGTTTCGGACGCACTGTAAAAAGCACTACATTGCCCAACTTAAGAGAGATGACATCATCGCGTTATTCCGTACCGGACGCGATCAGGAGTTAAACCAGAAGACCATCAACCGAAGGGCAATGGTCGTGCTTCAGGCGATGCGCGGCGCAGGGGCACGAGTGGAACTCAACAAGGGCGACTGGCCAAAAACAACGGAGGTGCCGGTCGAAGTGTACGAACAAGAAGAACTGAAGCGGTTCTTTGCCGCGTGCGAACCTGCTGAGCGTCTGCTTTTTCAGGTGTTTCTATGCACCGGTTTTCGCTCGCGGGAAGTAGCCACCCTGACATGGGACGATGTGAACTGGAAGGCCCGGACATTGGCAGTCCGCGCCAAGCCTGAATTCGGCTTCATGCCCAAGAACTACGAAGAGCGGTCCGTTCCTGTTCCGCAAGCGCTGATTTTGGCATTAAAGGAACACTGCAAGACAAATCCAGAATCGGCCCTCGTGTTTCCAACCCTGCCACACCCGAAACGCCCGAATTACGGTGGAGAGAAGCCGGATGCTCACGCGCTAGAAACCTGCAAAGAAATTGCTCACCGTGCTGGGCTGAACTGCGGAAAGTGCAAGTCCATCGCACGGAGGACCGAAGAGAGCCAGGCCAAGGGGAACAAGACCGAAGTAAACAAGTGCATCTCTGGTCCGCATTGCAAGAAGTGGTATCTGCACAAATGGAGGCACACTTTCGCTACAAGCATGCTGCAATCCAGCTTGGACATACGGAGCTTGCAGATTTTGCTCGGACACAAGAACATCGCTACCACTGAGAAATACCTTAAATCTCTGCGGATAGTCGATCTGCGGGACAAAGTGGAGCAGTCCAAGCTCGCAGCGCTGCTCTAATGTCCGCTTCAACGGGCAAGCAGGGGCCGGCTAGATTCCGGCCCTTGCCGTCTGTAGAGGGTGGGGTTAAGCGGCCTTCTGAAAGTACCGCGCTGCAACAGCCAGTTGCGGCTCCTTCTTGATCAACCAGAGCGCAAGTTCGGAGGGATCAAAGCAACGAGATCCGCCAAACATGAAGCTCGGAATCTGACGCTTCTGAGCCATGCGATAGACCGTGTCAGGTGACTTCCCAAACATCTCTGCTACTTCTTCCACAACAAGCAAACCGGTGAGAGAGTAGAGTGCAGTCAGGATATTGTATGGAGGATTAAACGGGGCCTTGCCCCGAGCAGAGGTGAATTCAGCCTCCAACGCCGAGTCCCGATGCGGTGGCCTGGATTGGGCTTAGTTCCGCGAGGGACTCCGGGTTGAACGGTCTTGCCCCTTCCGGCGCATGTCCGCATCAACGCGAAGCATGGGGTCCATTGCCGGACCGTCCGGCGTTCCGTAAGACCATTGCAAACAGAAATGGTGGCCATCCCTGGCGCTTATCACTTCAATTGTTTTTGGGTTTCCGCCGCATTTCAAAGACCCGAGCGGTAGATCTAGCAAACTAGCAATACCACAAATCGAGGAATTCGCCTAATCTAGGCACCATATCTGAAATAAGTCAGGAAGATTGTACTTCCCGTCGGAGTTTGTTTCAAGCGCACGACGTCGATTCGGCCCGGTGAAGAAATCTCGTGGAGTGAATCGGACCCTCCGAATTCCTCTCGGTGCGAATCCTTCGTTCTACGGTTGGCTCATTCGGACCTCCTTCGAGCTTCCGCCAACTCCATCCCGAAGCCAACTGATATCCCGCCCAACAATCATGTCGGGCGAGATGGCGCAGACGGGCCAACGTCAACCGCCAAGCGAATTGCCTTAAGGACGGCTGCTTCGTGTGTTTCAAAAGGCTTACATAGCCTTAGGGATCGGGCCTACGGAAGTGTTGCTGGCGGTGTTGACTTGCCTTGTCGCCCGAGAGCTTTTGCGTCTATGTAACTGCGTTGCCTGACCGGTCAGTCCGCGAGTGTGGCCAACCCTGCTTTTCGGGCCCTTTCCCGATCAGCTGGCGACTGTGGCGGCACAAGTTCACAGGCCCGATTCGTCGCCTTCCAGAGCGCACGTTCCCAGATGCAATGCTCCGGCGCCTCTGCCCAAATAACGTTTGCTATCCACTTCCCGAGGCGCTCCATCCGAAGATCGCCTTCTTCGACATCGGGTGGTCGCGTCAACCTGATTATTTCTGTCAGGTCCATATCCTCTGGAATCCTAACCGGTCGACCGTCACGAGCTTCGAATCCCGAGAGATTTATTTCGGCTATGCGGATTAAGAGTGGGACATCTCCTTGCAGAATTTGCGTTTCTGGGAGCCCTTCCTCGGCTCGGCAAAACTTGAGAATGACCGTCGCGACCTCATCGCTCAAGGCACCAGTCTCATCATCCTCGATGACGCGTTGTCGCTGCAGTCTGTCGCGTTCTGCGGCGGCTCTTTGGTTAAGAGCCTCCTGCGCGGCGGCCCGGCGTTCTTCCGGATTGCGATCCATTTTTGGGCGTCCCGCGGTCGCCATGTGCCGGTGGATAGTCGTCGCCGATTGCCCCAATATTCCTTCGAGTCCGCGCGCCGAGCAGCCGTGGACAACCAGTTCGCAGAGCCGCGCACCCCGTTCCTGGCCGTCCATGGTCGCCCAATCGCGTTTCAGGTTGCTCGCCAATTCCTGAACCTCTGGCTTCGCAATTGCCTTCTGTGTGCGGTTAAGTTGGGGCTCTTCTTATTCGCAACATTCTTTTGAGCGATCATGGTTTCTTCAGTTCCTCCAATGTTAGGCGGTGCAGAACAAATTGCGCCAGATACCACTTGGCGGTGAGGTCTCGCTTATTCTCCAACATGTATAGGACGGTGTTTTCGCCTTCGCGCCACCGCCGAGTGGACCGGGCGAAAAGACGCATCATCCGCCGGAGTTCCCGCGGCTCGGGAGACCGATAGCCCGCATTGTGAATGCCGCGCTCGGCCATCTTCATCAACTCATCGAGATCTTGCTGCTGCCGAATTCTGCGTTTCCCGATAATGGGCCGCAGAGGTTTGAAGTACACAATATGAAGGCGCATCCAGCGCAGATGCGCCTTCCATCTACCGATGAGGGCGGCAAACTCGTCCCGCGTGACTGACTTGGATAGCGCAGTGTTTGCCCGCTTCAGGTGGCGTTCTAGCGAGTGGATCAGCCGGTGGGACTTGATCTTCAATTGCTCGAAGGAGTAGTTGTCAATCAGAAGTTCATTCTTTGTTTCGGCGCTCTTGAGGCGGCAGTCGTATCTGCGCCGGCGCGCATAGCCGATATTGCTCCGGATTGCAAAGATTGCGGCCCCCAACTCAACCGCGCTCATTTGCACCCTGCCGCCAGTTTTCGATTTCGAATGTAGCCGCTTCCAAAGGGCCAGGATTTCGTCCATCATCTGCTGGTCGAAGACGCCGCGATCAAAGCCGGCTGGCGGTGGATACATCGCAAACGGGTATTGAACCCGAATGCCGCCTTTCATGTTCCGGCCAACGTGCAACCCGATGACCAAAACGAGTCCAGGCCAGAGAACGGAAATCTGGGCGGCGGAGAGGCGGAAGCGAATCGCGGCGGCGACTAGCCTCACAAAATGACTTCAACGGCAATGAGGTAGTGATTTTCCAGCATGACATCTCAAGTATGCAGCATAGCGTGGAAGAACATGGTCAGTTCTTTACACCGGGTTTTAGGTGAAATTGTGGGGGTGGCCTGTGTCCCAGAGAATGTTGACTGCTCGAATCTAGAGTCCGATCCGTAGTTTTGTCTTCATCAGGGATCCGACGGCTAGAGACAGCGACGTTTTTCCCGGTGAATGTCCCGGCTTAGGCGGTTGTTCTTCCGCTTGGGGAACAAGTAACGGGCAAGTGCGGCAAGCGGTCTGGGAGAGGCCGGCGCGACGCGCCATTTCGAACTTGCAGATCCGAGTATCCGAGCGCATTTAAGAGATTTCATGACACTTGCCGACTTTCAGGTTCTGATCCCAATCCCATGCCGGAAACAGGAGATTTGACGCCGGATGTGCCCGAGTGCGTTTTTCGCCTCTCGCCGTGGGGAGTAAACTCGCTGGAAACCCTCTGATGCCAACGGCAACGCGCACATTCCGGGTATTTGTCAGCTCAACCTTTGAAGATCTGAAGGCCGAGCGCGACGCTCTGCAGCGCGAGGTCTTTCCACGGCTGCGCAAGCTGTGCGAAGAGAGCGGCGCGCGGTTCCAAGCGATCGACCTGCGCTGGGGCGTGCGCGACGAGGCGGCACTCGACCAGCAGACCATGGAGATCTGTCTGCGCGAGATTGAGCGCTGCCAGCAGACCGGCATCAAGCCCAACTTCATCGTGCTGCTCGGCGAGCGTTACGGCTGGCGTCCGCTGTCGGCGCGCATCGAGGCCGGAGAGTTCGAGAAGGTTTGCGATCAAGTCAAGGTCGCCGATAAGCTGCTGATCGACGACTGGTATGAGCGCGACGACAACGCCGTGCCGCCGGAGTATCTGCTCAAGGCGCGCACCAGCGTGTTCGCCGATAAGGGTCGGTGGGAAGAAGTGGAGCAGGAGCTTCATCGCATCCTGCGAGAGGCCGCGCGGGAGGCTGGACTCGCCGCCGAGGAACTCATCAAGTACGAGGCTTCGGCCACGCACCAGGAGATATTGAAAGGCCTGGGCCAGAGCAAGGAGGATCGCAGGCATGTCTTTGCCTTCTGCCGCGATGTGCCGGACGAGAAGTGCGATCCGGAGCTTGCCGATCTACGGCGGTCTCTAAAAGGGCAATTGGCAGCTGGCAACGTCATTGGCTATGAGCCGGACGATCTCGCCGGGCTCTGCATGCAGGTTGAGGAGACCTTGTCGGCGGTCATTACGAACGAGGCCGCAGGCTTCAAGTCAAAGCCGGCGCTTGAACTGGAGATTGAAGCACATGACCGCTTTGCGGCTGACCGCTCCCGCATCTTTGTTGGGCGCGCAGATGCGTTGACGGCCATCGCGGATTACCTCAGCGGGCCGGAGCGGCGGCCGCTGGTGTTGCATGGCGAGTCGGGCTCGGGCAAGTCGGCGGTGATGGCAGTGGCATCGCAGCAATACAAGGGGCAGGGTAGGCTGATCCGGCGCTTCATAGGCGCGTCTCCTGAATCGGCGAGCGGCCATGCGCTATTGACCAGTATCTGTAAGCAGATTGCGCCGGTTGAGACGCCAGTCGATTACTACCAACTTGAAAAGGCGCTTCAAGAGCGGCTGGCTACGGCTACGGCGGAAGCATCGCTGGTTCTCTTCATTGATGCGCTCGATCAACTGTCCGCGAGCGATCCGGCGCGGGAAGCTCGATGGCTTCCGGCGGAGTTGCCGCCGCATGTAAAGGTGATCGTCTCGACCACAGACGACGGGGAACGGCTGCCGACGGGCTTGCCTGTGCGCCTCGAACGCCTGACCACGGCGGAAGGCGGGTTGGCGCTGGACGAGTTGCTGAGGGGAGTAGATCCCAGGGAGCGGCGGCGCACTCTCCAGCCATGGCAGCGCGAGTTCGTGCTGGCCCACTTCGAGCGCTGCGGATTGCCGCTCTATCTAAAGCTGGCGGCCGAGGAAAGCCGGCTGTGGAAGTCGTTTTTCCCGCCCGATTCCTGCGCGCTCGGCGAAGGCATCGCGGGCGTACTCGACACGCTGTTTGACCGGCTGGCGTCGAACGCCAATCACGGTGCGGTGCTGGTGGAGCGGAGCCTGGGATATCTGGCGGCGGCGCGCTATGGGTTGACCGAAGGCGAGATGCTAGACGTGTTGGCCGAGGACGACGCCGTCTGGAATGACTTCGACCAGCGTAAGCATCACGAGGTCAGCGAGCGCCGTTTGCCGGTCGTGGTATGGTCGCGGCTGTCGCTCGATCTGGAGCCTTACCTCACGGAGCGCGCCGCGCCGGGTGGTACGGTCACAGCTTTCTACCATCGCCAACTGGCGGAACGGGTCAGTGCAAAGTTTCTTGTCAAGGATGAGGCAGAGGCTCGGCACATTGGCTTGGCCCGGCATTTCCTGGCTGAGCCTGCATGGCTCGATGAGAGTCGGAAGACGCCGAACGCGCGCAGATCCGTCGAGTTGGTTTTCCAGCAGCGGGAAGCGCGGCAATGGAAGGCGGCAGAGGCAACCCTGCTCGACTGCCCGTTTCTCTTCGCTAAGTGTGCAAGCGGCCAGGTGCTCGATCTCGATTCCGATTACGAGGCTCTATTCAAGGACGCGCCGCCTGACTCCCTCTTTGACCGCAGGACGGTTGAACTCATTCACGGGGCGTTGCTGCTCTCGGTGCATGTGCTGGCTCACGACCCCAGGCAGTTTGCCGGGCAGATGGTGGGGCGGTTGCTGCCGCATGAGGAGATGCCCGCGATTGGTGGATTCATCGAGCAGACCACGAGCGGCTTGCCCCGACCGTGGTTGCGACCGTTGCATCTGGCGTTGGTGCCGCCGGGTGGGCCACTGATCCGGACTTTGGAAGGCCACTCCTCGGATGTTAACGGCGTAGCGGTAACGCCGGACGGCAGGCAGGCGGTCTCCGCGTCTAGGGACCATACGCTGAAGGTGTGGGACCTGGAGACGGGCCGAGAGCTGCGCACGCTGGAAGGCCACTCCTCGGATGTTAACGGCGTAGCGGTAACGCCGGACGGCAGGCTGGCAGTCTCCGCGTCTAGGGACCATACGCTGAAGGTGTGGGACCTGGAGACGGGCCGAGAGCTGCGCACGCTGGAAGGCCACTCCTCGGGTGTTAACGGCGTAGCGGTGACTCCCGACGGTCGATGTGCGGTTTCGGCGTCCGGTGACGAGACGCTGAGGGTGTGGAACCTCGAGACGGGACGCGAGCTGCACACGCTGGAAGGTCGTTCCGGTTCGGTCAATGGCATAGCCATGACGCCGGACGGCAGGCGGGTGGTCTCCGCTGGGGACTTTACGCTGAAGGTCTGGGACCTCGAGACGGGACTCCGACTGCTCACGCTGAAAGGCCACGCCGATTGGGTCCATGGCCTAGCGGTTACGCCGGACGGCAGGCGGGCGCTCTCCACTTCTCATGACAAAACGCTGAAGGTGTGGGACCTAGAGTCGGGCCGCGAGTTGCACTCGCTGGAAGGTCACTCCGATACCGTGAGAGACGTAGCGGTGACGCCCGACGGGAAGCGGGCGGTTTCGGCCTCCGAGGACAAAACACTGAAGGTGTGGGACCTGGAGACGGGACGCGAACTGCGCACACTGGAAGGCCACTCGTTTCTGGTCACCGGTGTAGCGGTGACGCCCGACGGCAGGCGAGCAGTCTCCGCGTCCTGGGACAATACGCTGAAGGTGTGGGACCTGGAGTCGGGCCGCGAGTTACACTCGCTGGAAGGTCACTCCGATACGGTCACTGGCCTAGCGGTGACGCCGGACGGCCGGCGGGCGGTCTCCGCCTCTGGCGACAAGACGCTGAAGGTGTGGGACCTGGAGACGGGCCACTCGTTGCACACGATGGATGGCCACTCCCGTGGGGTCTATGGCGTGGCGGTGACGTCGGATGGCAGGCGGGTGGTCTCCGCGTCCGATGACAGGACGCTAAAGGTGTGGGACCTGGAGACGGGCCGTGAGCTGCGCACGATGGGAGGCCTTCCTTCTTTGGCCATTGGCCTAGCGGTAACGCCGGACGGCAGGCGGGCGGTTTCCGCTTCTCATGACAATATGCTGAAGGTGTGGGACCTAGAGACGGGACGCGAACTGCGTACGCTTGAAAGCCATTCCAGTTTGGTCACTGGCGTAGCGGTGACGCCGGACGGCAGGCGGGCAGACTCCGCGTCTTGGGACAATACGATGAAGGCGTGGGACCTCGCGATGGGCCGCGAGCGGCTCAAGATGGGAGGCTCTTCTTCTTTGGTCATTGGCCTAGCAGTGACCCCGGACGGCAGGCGGGCGGTCTCCGCGTCCTGGGATAACTCGTTGAAGGTGTGGAATCTCGATACGGGTTGCGAACTGCGCACGCTGGAAGGACATTCTGGTTTGGTCGCTGGCGTAGCGGTGACGCCGGACGGCAGGCGGGCAGTCTCCGCGTCCTGGGACAATACGATGAAGGTGTGGAACCTCGATAGCGGGCGGGAACTCATGTCCCTTGAAGGACACTCAAATAGGGTGGCAGGAGCGGCGGTGTACGCAGATGGACGCAGAGCCATCTCCGCATCTTCCGACAGGACGCTGAAGGTGTGGGACCTCGAGACCGGTGCGGAGATCGCAGCCTTCACCTGCGATGCGGGTGCCACGTGTTGCGCGGCGATCGATGACAGGCAATTTGTCGCCGGGGATGCGATGGGCCGCCTGCACTGGCTTGAGCTGGTGGAGTGATGCATCCACAGGCCTTACGGTGCTGTCGAGGATCGAATGCATCAGGATCGAAGCCGTGGGCTCCGTGCCTGAGCCAATGAGAGCGCCCGATCCATCCGCGAGGCAACCAGCACAGATCCCACGAGCGATCTCATTCCGATCCCGTACCGCACGCATCGGTGTCACGGGCCAAGGCCACCATTTCGCCTGGCATTAGTGAATGTCGTGGTTGCGCGAGCGGATGGGCGCACGCTTCACGGCCAGGGCCCCGCTTGGAGAGCCGGTAGGACCTTGGCCGATTGTGCGTAGCGGAAATTGTCCTCCAATGAATCGCACATTGACCGCCCCAGCAACCTGGCTCTGGTGCGAATTTCAAAGGCCATCCGCACACAGACGGATCGGCCCCCATACACCGATGTGACAGGTTTATCGCTATGCTGATCCGGCATCAGCCTGCCCGGGTATACGATGTCTGACTTATTGGATGGGTTACACTGCTCTCATGGCCACACCTACCTTTTCCGTGACGGGTCTCGGAACGCTTGATGCCGCTGAATTGCTCTCGCAGCTCGGGGAACACGGCAAGAGGATTAGGACCTCAGAACTGCCGGTCGGGCTTCAAGGCGAGCTGGCAACTGCTACCGTTATCGCGTTGGCGTTGGCCCCGCAGGCGTTGGGTCTGCTCGGAATGTGGTTGCTGAAGTCGTCACAGAGCGGAAAGTCCAAGTTGAAGTTTGTTCACACCGACGGCAAGGGCGGGATCACGGTGTTGGACTACGAGATCTCCCAGTCGTCGACG
>Ga0326728_10004016_pt1 | contig 44317 bp, 48 predicted proteins | sample MB3enrmetagenome_FD_207602 | JGI IMG/M metagenome (GOLD analysis project Ga0326728, IMG submission 207602) | Lab enriched peat soil microbial communities from McLean, Ithaca, NY, United States - MB31MN | ecosystem: Environmental > Terrestrial > Soil > Wetlands > Peat | place: USA: New York...
CCTTCGAACTGGTCGGCACGGGTATTCGTCCTTGTTGCCGGTATGGTCTTACGAAACCAGCCTGCAGGCCGTACAATTTGGATGAATCCCTGCAATCAATATTGAGAAAGTCCAAACAGAATATGAGACTCCCGCGGCGCGTACGTTGATTCCAGCATCGTCAGTATGGGAAATCTGAATGTTCGCAGGCGGAAGGGGCGTAAGGGTGAACAGACGTTTGGCCGGACAACATATCGTTCGCTGGGCAACTTTGTTGGCTGCACTCTTCCTGATGGCCGCCAGCCCGCTTGCCGCGCAGTTGCCGCCGGCAGCGTCACAGGGCGCTGGCCAGGGAGGCCCCGCTCCCGCCGGCAGCCAATCGGATGTCTGCGAGTCTTCCGCAGCAGGGTCGCCATACATCCCGGTCGACAGTTGGGTCTATCCGGCTGTGATGCGACTTTACTCCCTCGGCTTTGTGGATTCCGTCTACCTTGGCATGCGCCCGTGGACGCGTTCCAGCGTAAACAACATGCTCGACGAGGTGGGCAGCCGCATCGAAGACTATGATGCAGGCCCCGCCACGGACGAAGCGGCGAGGATTTACAAGGCGCTGACCCGCGAGTTGCGCTTCAATCCTCAAGCCTCCTGCCAGGCACCTGAGGATAAAGTGCGGGTGGAGTCGGTCTACTCCACGGCGCGCGGCATCAGCGGCACGCCGCTGCGCGACAGCTATCATCTCGGCTCGACCGTCATCAACGACTACGGCCGTCCTTACCAGGGCGGTTTCAATAACTACTCGGGCATTAGCGGCTACGCATCCGCCGGCCGGTTTCTGCTCAATGTGCGCGGCGAATTTCACGCAGCGCCCTCGGCCACAGGCTACTCGAACACGCTGACCCAGACGCTGGCGAATCTGGATGTAGGCGCCTTTCCGGTCGCCAACAATCCAGCCACGGGCAGCCCATATATCCAGACCACGATCCCGCAGGGGCCTATTGCCGCAATCACCGACTGGCGCTTCATCGAGGCGTACGCCTCCTATCGCCTGCTCAACCACGAGATCTCCTTCGGCAAGCAGGACGATTGGCTCGGCCCCGGAGTGGGCGGCGGGATGGCCTACTCTAACAACGCAGAAAACATTTACTCCTTCCGCATCAACCGAACTGAACCGCTGTTCATTCCGCTGCTCTCCGTCCTCACCGGCCCCTTCCGCTATGAGTTTCTGGTTGGATCGCTCAAAGGTCACACCTATCCCAACGATCCCTGGGTGCACCTCGAAAAGATCAGCTTCCGCCCCACCGTGAACCTCGAGCTCGGCTTCGAGCGCACAGTGATCTGGGGCGGCAAGGGTCACGAGCCCATCAACATCCACTCCTTCCTGCGGAGTTTCTTCAGCCTCACCGCTGCCCCCACCACTGCGATCAAGGAATCAAGCGCGGACCCCGGCGCACGCTTTGGCGCCTTCGACTTCAGCTACCGCCTTCCCTTCGTGCGCAACTGGCTGACACTCTACTCGGACTCAGAGGTGCATGACGATGTCTCCCCCATCGACGCTCCCCGGCGTGCCTCCTGGCGGCCCGGACTGTATCTCTCCCATGTGCCGGGCATTCCCAGGCTGGATCTGCGCGTTGAAGCCGCCTCCACTGATCCGCCCATCACCAACAGCAACGGCGGCCATTTCATGTACTACGAAACCATCCAGCAACAGGGCTACACCAACCAGGGTCAGCTCTTCGGCGACTGGATTGGGCGCGAAGACAAAGGCGGCCAGGGCTGGATTACCTATCACCTGAGCGGCAACGAGTGGCTGCAAATCGGCGCGCGCAATCAAAAAGCCGCCAAGGACTTTGTCCCTGGCGGCTCCACCTACATTCCCGGCACCACCACCTATCCCACCGGTGGCACCACCCTAAACGACATTAGTTTTCAAGTCGTCAAACGAATCGGCAAGGACTTCGAGGTCAACGGCAACTTCGCCTACGAGCGCTGGAAGGCCCCCATCTACCTTCCCGGCCAGCAGACTGTGACAACAACCACCATCCAGCTCACCTGGTTCACAGAGAGAAACGTCCACTTCTAGAATTCAAGCCAGCTTTCGGAGATATCCGGCTCTATGCGTTGCCCGCACGTGCAACAGTAGAACTGTCTCTCAATGCTGGATGCCATCGCCGCGTACAACCTTGAATGCTGTCATGAAAATAATATAGAGATCAAACTTGAAAGATCGTCGCTGCAGATATTCGTAATCGAACAGAACCTTTTCTGGAATCGGCAATTCATCCCTTCCGTTAATCTGCGCCCAGCCAGTCAGTCCAGGCACTAGCACGTGAACACCTCGCTCAGTCCTGAGTGCCACCAGATCGTCCTGGTTAAACAGTGCTGGCCGCGGTCCGACGAAGCTCAGATCTCCTGCAAGAATGCTGAACAATTGCGGGAGTTCGTCGAGGCTGGTCCGGCGGAGGAGCCCCCCAATGGGGGTCAGATAGATGGCGGGATATGCAAGTAGATGAGTCGCCACTTGAGGCGTTTCAATCCGCATCGTGCGAAACTTCGGCATCGAAAACAACTCGTTGTTCTTGCCGACTCGTCGAGACCAGTAGAGGATGGGTCCCTTCGAGGTCATCTTGATGATCAGCGCAAGGATAAGAAATAGGGGCGAGAGAAGGAGAAGGAGCAACACCGAAAATGATATATCAAAAATACGCTTTAACAAAAACACCGTCTGTCTCCAACTCTAGTGTTTGAATCATAGCACTTGTCATTAGGTGTTCAGTCCCGGCATTTGATGGGTTGGATTGAGAGTAAATCTGTGCGGTTCGTTTTGCCAGCATTTGCAGATGAATTCGTAGGCGGTAAGTCCGGCGAGGGATTTGAGTCGTTTGGCGAAGTTGTACGCGGCGACGAAGTCGTTGAGGTGAGTTCTGAGCTGTTTCTGGTTGTCGTAGTGGTAGTGTTTGACGGTAGCTTCTTTGATGGTACGGTTCATTCGTTCGTCCTGTCCGTTGGTCCAGGGATGGTTGGGCTTGGTGAGGCGATGGTCGATGCCATGGCGATAGCAGGTGCGGTCGAAGGGATGGCCACGCCATCTGGCCGTGAGCCCTCCACGGTTCTTCGGCCGGTCGGCGAACGGATACCGTTGTCGGTCAGCACGGTGTGGATGCGATACGGAACGGCAGCGACCAAGGCTTCCAGAAAGACTGCGGCAGCGCTCGTATCGGCGCGTTCGACCAGCTCCACGAAGGCGAACTTGGAAGTGCGGTCGATGGCCACGAAGAGATAGAGCTTGCCTTCGGCAGTACGCACCTCGGCCAGATCGATGTGGAAGTAGCCGATTGGATAGCGTTCGAACTTCTGCCGCCTGGGCTTCGTGCCCTCCATCTCAGGCAGACGGCTGATGCCGTGGCGTTCGAGACAACGATGAAGGGAAGAACGGGTCAACTTCGGGATCGTGACCTGCAACGCATACAGGCAATCGTCGAGCGGCAACAATGTGTGCTTGCGAAAGGCGACGATGATGGCCTCCTGCTCCACGGTAAAACCGTAGACCGTGGCGTCTTCGGCCCGGTCGGAAGGTCGGCCACCGAGCAACGCTTGCGCCACTTGGCCACCGTCTTGGGGTTGATGCCGTGACGACGAGACAGCGCCCTCAGGCTCTCTTGACTATGCTGTATCGCTCGACGGATCGCCTCTGTCGTTGTGACGCCCCGGTGTAAAACCTGTCCCATAGTGCCTCCTTCCTCTCCTGAGAATAGAATGCACCATCAAATGCCGGGACTAAACACCTAGTATCCGACAGCGGGATTAAAAAGTGGAGTGCCCGCCAACGCTTGTCTTTGGTCACGCCAACCGCTTCGATGATTCCAAATACCACCGGGCTGTGGCCGCCAGCCCATCGTCCAGTGTGACTGGAGGCGTCCAACCCAACATCTGCCGCGCCTTGCCGGAGTTAATTACGAGGGAACCCAGGAGCCTGCTTACTGCGGCATCTTTCTGAAGCAACTTTCCGGCGAGGCACACTAACGACACGGGGATCGGCATGAAGCGAGCGCAGCGCCCAAGGACTTGTGCCAGCCGTGCGGCCAGTTCGCGTGTTGATACGTCCTCGCCGTCACTTAGCAGAAAGATTTCATTGGCGGCTTCATGATGGCTAACACATCGCACAAGAAAATCCCCCAGGTTTTCGACTCCGAGCAAACTACGTTTGTTCTTGGTATCTGGCAATGGCAGCGGTACACCCTGCGCCACCAGCCTCATCAGTCGCAAGAAATTTGCACGCACTCCAGGACCGTACACTAAGGGTGGCCGGACGATCACTACCTCAAGGTCAGTCTTTGCCGCAATGGATCGCAGCACTTCTTCGGCTTCCCACTTCGATATGGCGTAGGCGTCCTGAGGGTTTGGCGGGTCTGCTTCCGAAAAAGCGCTCTCCGAAGTGGATTCTCCATTCACTTTGGCTGTGCTCACAAACACCATCCGGCGCACACCATGCTCCGCAGCAGCGAGGGCCAGACCCTCAGTACCGTATACATTGGCGTGACGGAACTCTTCCAAAGGATTGGCCGACCGCTCATTCATAACATGCACCCGGGCGGCGAGATGGACAACTGCGTCAATGCCTACCAGGGCAGACGACCAGTCAGCGACCGTCGAGAGATCCCCAACATGAACCGTCTGGATCCTGGGGTCAGGCATAGCTCCTGGCACGCGTACGGCCGCTCTAACGGTTACCCCATTTTCCTGCAAGAGCCTCTTCATCAAGACGGCACCGACGAAGCCGGTGGCGCCGGTAACGAGCACATTCATAAGTTCACGCTACAACGGTTGAGTCCCATTCGCATTAGCCATGCTGCTTCGTGGAAGAAAGTGCGGCCAGGATCTGCCTTACCGCCGACTCAGGGGCGAACATTCGTGCGCTCAAGGAGCGAGCACGAGGCGACATTGATTGCCGCCCTTTGCGGTCATCAATCAACTGAACGGCTACACGGCTAAACTCCGCCAAGGATTCTCCAGAAAAGACTCTTCCTACTCCCTCACTCTCGATAATTGCCCCAAGGTCGCTTCCCGAGTTGATTCGTGCGAGAACTGGTAGACCCGTCTGCATGTAGGTAAGGAACTTGCCGGGTATATTGTGTGTTTTATGCCTCGGGTCGAGGGCAACCAAGCCGACGTGGCATTGGGTGAGAAACCCCAATATTTCATCCGGGTCAATTTCGTCGTGGAAGATCACGTTCGAAAGATCGCGCTCGGTCGCTATTGCCCGCAAGCGGGGCACCTCGGTCCCCCGCCCGACGAACAGGAACCCTATGTCGGCGCGATGCCGTAAACTTTCCGCGAGGTCAAGCAGAATATCCATTCCCTGTGCGATCCCCATGTTGCCGATGTAGACAAAGATCGTCCTCCCCGCCAGCTCGGTCTTCGAGATCTGGATGCTGGAGCCGACATCGGGAGTAGGAGCTAGCCAATTGTGCAGCACCTCAAGCCGACGTCGCGGCTGCTTGGCCCATGTTTGCAAGTACAACAAGTTCGACTCTGATTGAACGCCGATAGTATCGGCGAGCTGATATTGATACCACGTCACCATCTGAAAGAAGCGGAAGGCCAGCCCCTTCCGCAACAACCCCAGGTCCAATGCCCATTGCGGAAAAATATCGCGCAGAATAAGGTACGTCGGGCATTTTGATCGAAACTTGAGCGCTACCACGAGCGGGCCAAAAAAGATCGAGGGCGAGTACCAGATAACCGCATCCCAGGATGAGAACGAGTAGGGACTCCTCCACATGCTGTATATCATCGCGAAAGGCATGCAAGCCTCGGCGATCCCACGCTGCCAATGTGGTCTTCGCTTCATCCGAGGTGCAGCCAAGTGGAGGATTCGCACTCCTTCCACGGTTTCCTCGCGCCATGTCGGCCTGCAAGATTCCGTGGGAGCGAGAACCACGGGCTCATGCCCTGCGCCGATCAACCCCTGCGCGAGATCCCGCAACTGTACGGCCGCAGAAGATCGGAGTGGGTAGTAGTCCGTTGTGATTACAGCTATCTTCACAGAACCGTCCGGCTCATCAGTCGAGACACAACGTCTACATCGAAGCGGGGCCGATAGTTGCGTGGCCGCGAACCGTAACCCGCAGATACCCGCCTCGTTCTGCCTCCAGCACTATAAGAGCATCCCAAATTGGAGTTGCGCCAGACGGAACGCCCTGTGAGGCGCCATTTCCGGGGTCCCCCGGGAATTAGAAGTAATTGGTAATCTGACTGCGAATGGCATTGATGACGACCGAAGACGGCGAGTAGTTCTCCTCTAATTCATAATGGGCAGCCCAGGGCTGGCTAACTGCCGTGGCGACGGACTCGATGATGTTCTCGATATCCATACCGGAAACGATGGTTCCGCCGCTCTCTACGGTTTCGGGCCGCTCGGTGGCCATCCGCAAGCTTACGTTGGGCACCTTATAGAACAAACCTTCCTCTGCCGCAGTCCCCGAATCAGAAAGGACACAAAAGGCGTCTTTCAAGAGACGGTTGAAATCGTAGAATCCCAGCGGGTCTATGAGTCTCACCGCACTGGTTACGGCAATCGAACCCAGTTTACTTCTGGTTCTCGGGTGCATTGGGTAGATTACTTCACGATCAAAACGCGAAGCCAACCGGCCGATCGCCGAGATAATACTTTCCAGATAAAAAGGGTTGTCGACATTCTCGCTACGGTGCGCGGTGACAAGGATGTAGCCTTTTGGCTCTAACTCCAGCTTCCGCAGTATCTGGCTCTCGTTGATCTGTGGAGCAAAATTCCTCATGGCCTCGAATGTAGTGTTGCCTGTAACGAAGATCTTGGATGGATGGATATTCTCCCTGATCAGGTTCTCCCGGTGATAGCGGTTGTAGGGGAGAAGAATATTGCTCATGTGGTCGATCAGAATGCGGTTCCTCTGCTCAGGCATTCTCCGGTCCCACGCGCGTAACCCCGCTTCCATGTGAAACACCTTGATGCCCCGCTGGGCGGCAGGCATCACCGATAGTCCACTGTAGGTGTCGCCGAGGATCAAGAGCGCATCCGGTTTGAGCTGCTCCATCAAATGATCGGATTTCGTGATCACATCGGAAACTTCCTTGCTATAACTGGAAGTGTCAATCTTCAGTTCATAATCGGGCGCCCTCAACTGCAGGTCTTTGAAAAAGAAATCCTTCAATTCCGGTGTGAAGTTCTGGCCCGTGTGGACCATGATGTGCTCGAAGTTAAGCTCATCAAGTTTCTTTAGAGTGCCCCACATTTTGATCATCTCGGGGCGAGTTCCAAAAATCGACATTACTTTCATTGATTTTTCCGTTCTATTGTATTTTATCACTCGCCGCTTGCTGGGGATGCTGGTGGCCAAATCCGCACTTCGGGCAGCGGCACGATCAATCGGTCACCCGCCTTCAAATACCGGGTGCATCGAGCCGCAACTTCATCGAGAAAACTCCATGCGAACAGCAGCAGGTAATCCGGAGGGTCCGGCTGCTCCAGAATCGCGCTGGGCTGGATCAGAAAGTGCGAGCCCGGCGTGTAGTATCCGGCCTTAGCAGGTGCGTCATCGATCATGTATTCCAGGTAGCTGTGATCGATCCCGCAGTATTGGATCATCGTGTTAGCTCGCCCCGAGGCTCCGTAGCCCGCGATCCGCTTATTCTGGCTGCGCAACCGGTCAAGCAACTTCATCAACTTGTCCCTGCTTGCCGCCACATCGGAGGCGAAACGGAGGAAGGTCTCCGGCAGGTTGAATCCCCGCGCGATCTCCTGCTCACGTAGGACTTTTACCTGCTCCGACTCCTGAGCCCAACGGCTACCTTCCTTGCAGACGTAAAAGCGCATAGACCCGGCATGGATGGGGATCGGCTTGACATCAAAAACGACCATTCCATGCCGCTCGAAATGCTTGGTGGCGGATAGTAGAGAGTAGTAATACAAATGTTCATGGTAGACCATGTCATACTGCATCTCTTCGATCATCTTGCCCAGGTAATGTACTTCGAAAATGAAGACTCCGTCGTAGGTCAGTACGTCACTAACCGCACGCGTGACACCCTGGATGTCCGGAATGTGCGCATAGACATTATTTGCGACGACCATGTCGGCCTTCCCAAAGCGCTCTATGAGCTGATGCGCGACTCTCGCCGAGAAGAAGTCGTTCACGATCTGCACCCTGGGATCGTCGATTGTCCTTACGACATTGGTCGCGGGGTCCACGCCAATCACCGTGCGGATTTTTTGATCGGCCAGCGGACAGAGAAGCACACCATCATTGCAGCCGAACTCGATAACCGTCGACGACTCAGGAGTGAGGAACCGGGCTGTCACTTCCGCTGCATACCTCTTGAAGTGCTCACGCAGAGTGCCGATCGACGATGAAAAATAAAAGTAATCGGTAAACAATACGTTTGCGTTTACCTTTTCGGTCACCTGGACCGCATAGCAGTCACAGCAGAAATACAGTTCCAGAGGATAGAAAGCTTCCTGCGCAAATTGTTCCGGCTTGAGAAAGGCACCGGCCAGCGCTACCTTTCCGAAATCCATGATCTGGGTCAATCGCTGACTGTTACAGAATGAACAGATGGGCGGGGATGTTTTCATCGTGAGGCGGGCACCCGATTCGTTGCAGGTTGCCGATGACGTGCCGGCCACTGCTCAAGCTCATGCCGGATATAGTCCAGTTTGAGCAGGAGCTCCTTATTCTGGGGAACATCCAGAAGCTTCGAATTGTGGGACGTATAGTCGTCGAGGCCTGAGATTTTTCCATCACCGGAGCTGAAGTATTTGCTGTAGTTCAAGTCGCGATTATCGGCCGGTAGCCGGTAATGATTACCGCCGGTGATCAAAAGAACTTTACGCTCGAACAATTTTTCCCTCCCGTTCCTGCTGATCTGAATACATAGTCTTGATGAGTTGCGGCCACGCAGGTGGAACGTAACCGGTTACAGTGTTGAATCTCGTCGCCACGAGCGAGAGATCGATGGAAACCCGGTTGTCCGGAACGATGGTGATCTTCTTGCCGTACACCTCAGCCACGAGACTCAGGAGGTCGAACTTGGATATGGAACTGGATGCTACATGATAGACGCCGGACAATGTCGGCATTGGGATGATTATATCGCGAATCAACTGAGCAAGTACCACCGTCGGAAAACCCGAAAATATCGCCTTGGTGTAGCACCGGCAGCTTTCACCCTGTCCAAGGAACCATTCCAAAAGACCGTGTGGGCGGGTAATCTCGTGTCCGATAATTGAGGTCCTGAGGGTGATGTGCGGATCGCCGATTTCACCCAAGAGTTTTGAAATGCCATAGATATCCCTGGCATCCGGTGCATCGTCCTCGGTATAGGACCCCCTGCACCCGGAAAAGACGCCATCAGAACTGATCTGCACCAGTCGAGCCTCCGTTTGCCCACAAATCCTAGCGAGGCGATGCGGGAATAGAGCGAACACCTCGATCATCTTCTGCTGGTCGAGCGATCCGCTCGCCGCCGGAGCGACCGAGACGCAATTAACTACTAGCTCTGGTTGCACTCGGGCAAAAATGGTTTCAAGAGATTCCTCTTTGGTCAAATCGGGCGTCACCAATAGGCCAGCAGAGTACTTTGGGTCGAAGAAATGGAGAAGCTCCGGTGACCGTATCGTTCCTACAACCTGCAGTCGGCTGTTCTCACTAAGTACGCGGTACACCGCGTTGCCGAGCAAGCCGCTCGTTCCGAGGACGAGCACTCTCATGAATGGAACCTTCTCCGTGAGGCCCTAGTTCCGCCAAGAATCAGAATCATCGGTGAGGCCATCCACTGGTATCCTTTCCTAGGTTACTCATTCATGCGAACGCTCGATGAGATCCGGGCTAGTGATCACCCAAATACTGCTCAAGCCAGCGCTGTCCTGCCATTCAAGGCATCCTGCACACACTGCAGCTTCAGCAGCATGTTCATCATTGCATCCACGTCCAGCAGCTCCGCGTTGTGGGAATTGTAATCAATAGCCTCGGAAACCTCGGCCTTTCCACTGCTGAAAAAGCTGGAATAGTTTAGATCCCTTACGTCGGCCGGCACTCTGTAGTAATCGCCAAGGTCTTCAGCCTGGACCATCTCTTCACGGTTCAAGAGTGTTTCATAGAGTTTCTCGCCGTGCCTCGTGCCGATGATCCGAATCTCATTCTGCGCATTCAGGAGCTCCAAAAGGGCCTTGGCCAGAGTACCGATGGTCGCCGACGGAGCCTTCTGTACAAAAATATCTCCCGGCATACCATGGATAAAGGCGTAATGCACCAGGTCCACCGCTCCTTCAATAGTCATCATGAATCGTGTCATATTCGGATCGGTGATGGTCAGCGGTTCCCCCGCCAGAATCTGATTCAGAAACAGCGGAATAACCGACCCGCGGGATGCCATCACGTTCCCATACCGCGTCCCGCAGAACACCGTGGAACTGTCGCCATACATCCGTGACTTCGCCACCATGCACTTCTCCATCAGTGCCTTCGACATTCCCATCGCGTTCACGGGGTATACCGCTTTGTCTGTGCTCAACACAATCATTTTACTGACATCGGTGGCAATTGCCGCATTCATCACATTCTCAGCTCCAAGCGTGTTCGTCTGCACCGCCTCGATGGGAAAAAACTCGCACGACGGAACCTGCTTCAGCGCAGCCGCATGAAACACGAAATCCACTCCACGCATCGCATGCAAGACGCTGTCGTAGTTCCGCACATCGCCCAGATAGAAACTAACATCGGCATTCTTCAGCCGGTTGCGCATGTCGTCCTGCTTCTTCTCGTCTCGGCTGAAAATTCGAATCTCACCAAATCCAGCCTTGCAGGCTATGTTGACGACGGCGTTACCGAACGTGCCGGTTCCTCCTGTGATTAGGAGGCACTTTCCAGCAAATGTACTTGAGTCCATTTGTCTCCTACGATTGCTCTTTGTCAGACACCTTGAACGCTTAATACTACTGTGTTATAAGAATCCACGGACGCAACAGGGGCATCGGGGCAGAGATCAGGCGAGGCGGGTTGCGATCTGGCGGCGCAGGGTGGCGATCAAGTGTGGATAATGCCGTTCCATCCGTACCGGCAGCGCCTCGGGGCGTGTCGTGGGGTTGCACTACAGATGCGGTAGTTGCTTCGCCTCTGCTGAGGGGCTCACTCTGCTTAACAGTGTGCCTGAAGTCTCTGACCGGTGCAAGGTCGGCATGCGCGCTGGATCTAAATCAGAGTTCCAATGTCAGTCATCGAAATCCGTTACGCTGTGGAATAGCATCCTATTCTCGCGAAGCGCAACCTGATATAGCTCATGATCGGCTGCATACATCCTCGCCTTCTCCGAAAAGAGTACGAAGTCTTCGTCGGACCATGTTAGGGCCGTTTCCAAGGACCTGACAAATCGTTCGGGCGCAGACAGTGGAATAGCCCACCCCACGCCAGCTTCTTCCAGATTTATCCATGGGGTACGATCACTAATTACAAGCGCGCAGCCCGAGTTCAATGCTTCGATCATCACGTGACCAAAGTTTTCGCCCAGAGTAGGAAGAAGGAATATGTGATACCTGCCGAGCGTCTTCAAGACCCTGTCCTGCGGAATTCCACCCATGAACCGCACGGTGACATTCTCAGGTAGTTTGGCACACGCCCGTTGGCACTTCGCTACATAAAGCTTGTCTTCGAGAGGACCGTAGATGTCGTATGTCACACGACCGCGTATATGTTGGAAAAGTGTGATCGCGTATTCGATGTTCTTCATTCGGCAAACCCTGCCCAACGTCACCACCCGAAGATCTCCAGGCGTCTTGGGCTCATGCGAGCACCCTGCATCCGACTCGAGGATGGCTGCTACATCCGTCGCAATCGTGATGGATCGCCCCGCGTAGCCCAGCCCTTCATGATTCCCCACGTTGGCTGCTGTCGCCTGCAAGATCCCCGGTTGACCCAGGACCCTTAAGATATCCGCCTTTTCGCCGCCGCTCGATGCTTGCCAAATCACTCGCTCGAAGATCTTTGCCCTCTTTCCGAGATTTAAGTACAACTTTTTCCGAAATGGCTTGAGGCTGAGGGCTCCCTCCGATAACTCACCCCTAGGCGAAATCACCGTGGGCTTTCGCGGCAGCAAACCCAGTCTTCTCCAAAGAATCGGCAGACAGGAATAACTGTAGGCCCAGATACTGTTGAGGTAGACAATGTCATAGTCCTCACTTCGCATAACATCGAAGAGTTTGCGCACACCTTTCAGTCCCGGCGCAAGGCGCAGCACCTTTGCCTGCCCATAGTTGTACCACACTCCAATAGGCTCATTATCGAATGGCTTATCATCGCCCAGATCACGATCACCGCAAATGATCTTGAATTGAAACTCTGACCCAAGGGCCTCGGCCACGCCGGAGATGGCCCGTATAGGGCCGCCGGCCTTAAAGCCGGGAAGATAGTATGGCGTTAGTACGAGAATGCTTTTCGTCTGCATGTTCAGAAACGCACGTCCGGAGGTTAGTCGCGTTCAACACCTAGTGTAGTGTCTCACTATTAGGAAAGTTCTGCGCAGGTCACTGATTTCGTAGCGCCAGAGAGTTTCGGCATTTTCTCTGCGATTACGGGCAGGATTTTCCCAAACGAAGGGGTATGCGGGTTGATTTGTCGTCCGTGGAGGCCGTTTTCCGGCCTTCGGACGTATTACGCCCCCAGCGTGGCCAGATGTTTACGGTGCAGATACAGATTGACCAGGGCGAAGTTCGCGCACAGCCGGTTATGGTTCTTCGCGATCCCCCGATAGCGCACCTTGTCGAAGCCGAAGAAGCGCTTCAAGATGCGGAACACATGTTCTACCTTCGCTCTAACTTGCGACTTCGTCGTGTTCTTTCGCCTGGCTTCTTCGTCCACACAGTTCTTGAACTTCGTCCGGCGGCAGGTCATGTCCTAAGCGTGCGGCGCGGCTTCGCGGATCGCTTCCGTCTGGCCCTGATAGCCGCCGCCGCTCCATACCTTGCGTTCTTCGCCGTGCAGTAAGTCGGGCAGCATGTCACAGTCCGCCACCGAGGCCGCTGACGTGCATACCGAATGCACCACGCCCTGCTTGCTATCCCCTCCTATAGAGCCTGTTATGAACTTGGGCTGATTAACGGCGCCTCAATTACGTTGAGCAATCTATGTACCAGGCCGCGACTCGCACGCTTCGCTGTTTAGTCCTCATAAGGCTCAACTAACGCCGTCATAACGCTGCTTTCCTCCAAGGGCTGCACCTTGTGGCTGAGAATGCGGTCTACCGCCTGCTCCATTTCATCTACCGTGACAGAGCGAATGCACTTCTTTTCCATAACGACGCAAGTCTGCAGACCACAGCCGTAGCATTCCGTCTGATGATAGATAATCTGATTATGCTCCCCAGGTGGGAACCATACTCCAGGCAACCCCATCGCGGAGAATACGCAAACGCAGGGCACACCAACGCTTGCGGCCAGATGCTTGGGGCCGGAGTCGGGTCCGATGAACAACGCAGCGTGGCCAATTACCGCAGCGGATTCGCGCGGGCTTAACATGCCCGCGAGATTCACCTTGGCGCCGGTCCAATCGCGGAAAGCGTCGCTGCAGAGACCCAATTCTTCTTGAACACCGATCATTGCCAACCCATAGGAGGGATACTTCGCGGAAATGCGGCCTAGAAGCGCGCGCCAGTTCTCCTGGCCCCAGTCTTTAGTCTGCATCTTGGTGCCGGGACCACAGACGATCAAGGGCCGCCCCTTAAGATCTCCCAGGGCTTTGGCCCCTGCCTCGCGTTCCGAGATCGTGAGCCGGAGGTCCCAGTTGGCAATGTCTCCTGGATCAGCATCTCCAAGAGCCACAATCGACCTTGCCAGACGCAAGGCTTCCGACTCATAGAGCCCGGTGGCAGGGTCGAGGCGGTGCTTGAGATCCTCTGCGCCGGGAAGTCCCACGATCCGTTCCACCCCGGCCAGCCGAAAGAAGAGCCAGTCACGGCGCACGCTTTTGAGGGGGCGGATCGGCATCAGGTATACCAGTACATCGGGGTGGAAACGGCGTATCTTCCATAGTAAGCGCAGCATTTCCCATATCTTGCGCGTTCCCCCGAGGTAGCGCATTTCGCCATGGATGAGGCTGGAGTCGCTCAACACGGCTACCGCCGACGGAGCTTTGGCATGAACGGGAAGGTCCGTGAGCAGCACCCGTTTTGCGCTGGGGAAGACGCGCGCGATCAGGTGAAAGCATGGCAGCGATACGAGCGTGTCCCCTAAGCTGCCCGTCCGGTAAATCAGAACTCTTCGAATCGAGAGGCTAGGTTGCATTTTCTCTCCATCCGCATAGGATGCCGTCCTTGGAAGGAAGCGGAAATACGCAAATCAGATCCAACCGGGACCAAGGCTTACACTCCACACCGTACCCCAGACCGCCAACTCCGCACTCTTATCCTGGACTGCCGGGAAATCCCTTTGCGCAGTTACTTGACCAGGCGGTGACGGAACGAACCGCATGAATTCCTCCGATTGAGTACCAACCCATGCTCTACATGGGTGTAGTGGCCCGTTCACTTTTGGCGCCAACTAAATGGTTTGTCGCAGCATCGAGGCACTTGATAATTGGTAGCCACGCGATGCTTGCGGTCAGTACGGCTTTCAACGTAACCGGCGCGGGATTGACATAGGAAAGAAGGGAAATTGAGCATAAAATACACGAAAAAAGCAGAGCTCCAGCAGAACTGATTCTAATATATGTAACCCCACGTTCAGCCCCGCAAATCCCGAAAGTTACCAAAAAGGAAAGCAGAATCACCCCCAAAGCTCCGCCAGTCGACCAACCATCCGCAACAATCCCAAACTCACTCGTGTTTCCAGGTACATTGGTGTATCCATAGTCCGCGCCATGGTAATGACCGATTCCCTTCTGAAAGAGCGTATCCTCGTATTGTTCGTAATCCTTTCCCATGTTTGGGTTTATATAAAACTTCCACTCCGACAGCGACTCCTTATACCCCCTGTAGGGAACTTCCTCCGGGGTCAACTCCACAACTGCCGCGTTGGGCCAGGCATACAATCTCGAAAGAGCCCAAAGAAACTCGCCCTGCGAATTACCCGCAGAGCCTGCTTGGACCGTCGAATCAACCAGCATTGTGAAAGTTGATGTGTTAAGGAGATCCACCTTACCGCGCCCGATCATTCCGCGCAATTCTCCGATGGCGCTAAACATTAGCAACGCAGGCACAATCAGTACAGCGCAGAGCACCACAACCCGGCGCCGGTACCGCTCGCGGGGAGATGCCAAGCGCCCCACCATGTAGAGTCCCAGCACTCCAATTCCGTAGCGCGATCCAAGCAATCCGCCCGTAATGGCGTTGCCGATGAGCAGGGCGAAGCACCAGATACCCACGCCCCCCATATCCGCGCTGAACCAACCAGCAAAGAAGCATGCGCCCTCAAGCTTGTCCGTTAACACCAGGGATAAATAGCGCGCGGTCTCAGGGAGTACAACTGGCATGGCCACGACCATCCTAAGGAACACAAGAATCAATGCCATTACCAGATAAACTTGCATGCGCAACGACAACTTGCTCCTAAAAAGCGCAGCCGACCTGCGCCGACTCTGGGAAAACGCCGATAGAGCTAGGGCGGCAAGAAGGTTACCCGCGAGCAGGCATAGTTGACTGAGGGTTAGGACGCCAATGTTTGCGTATATATCGAACCCCGCTCCTCCCAAAGGTGGAATATCCAGAGCCCCAATTAGCACCTGGAAAGCGACTTGTGAGCAGTATATCGAGATGAGCGCAACCCATGTGATCGATTCTGGCAACGCTCTCCGCCCGATGAGGGCGACTACATAGCCAAAACCCAGGGTTCCGAGACTCGACAGAACCAGTCCTAGCCTGCCCGACATGGATACACCGACAAAGCACAGTACCGTGGAGAACAAGGCAATGAGTGTGCCCCACGGGAACTTGCCACCAACAGCGACGCTTCGAACTTTCGCAGGCTCGCAGGCCGTCAGATGATTATGCTTGTCGCTCATGTCATCCAGTCTTTTGTACTCCAAGAGTGCTTTCGCAGCCAACTTGCGAGGGTGCAGCAGCGTCTTGCGACACTGGTCATGCCTCTGTCAATGCAGTCTGCGATTGACTTTGGAGTTCCAATGGCCGAAATGCGACGGCGATCATGTTGCGCGTGTAGACACCATCTCGAGCGGAGCCCGTCTCCGCAACATACCACAAGGCACAACCAGTCCGAATCAGATTCCAAACCGCCCAGCGCATGGCACTGAATACGCCGTGAACGTAAGGAGTTATTTCCCGAATTCGAACATCATTGAATCCCACCAGACACAGGATAGGGATAAGGCTGTCCGCATTGAATATCCACTCGTGCGTCAGGTCGCCATATCGAATGCTCGCGGCCAACGGCGACGATGCATTGGGCGTTTGAAGAATGAATCGTCCCCCCGGTTTCAGGCAATCACGAACAAGCGTGAAGACTTCGATGATTTCGTCTTTGCCGAAATGCTCAACCACATCAAATGCCGTGATCAGATCAAAGCTTCCATTCGACTCCCGGAGAAAATCGCAAAGATCGGCTTGAGCAACCTGGAAGCCTTTTTCCCTGGCGATGTCGACAGCCTGCCCGCCAATATCCACTCCGCGCAGGTCTGAATAACCGGCGTGGCGAAGCGTCTCCAATACAAGCCCGGAGCCGCAGCCTAGGTCAAGACATTTCGCCTTAAGATCCGCTGGCAGCCAGCCGCGCAAGCGACCCAAGGCCGCCTTAATCCAGACCGTATCTGACTTGGTGCTGGGCTCGTTCCATTTTGGCATCTGCACCCTGGTATAGTTCTCATAGAACTTCGATCGATACTGGCGATTCAGCATCCTCACGCAACTCCTTTCACAAACTATCTTCGTCCTTATCTTCCATCCAAGCCGTGTGCCTTGGCATCCGGTGACCCCGTAACGTGTTCTTCCCCCTGAGGCGAAGGCAAAAGAGAAACCACAGACTGCGTGGTATTCCGGGTCAAGCAAATGCACAGTCTAGAAGCGGTCTGGTCTACAAAGTAAAGCCCGATGCAGTAGCGTCTGAATAAAACATCTTAACGGTGTCCAGCGAGTAGTCGGAAAGATCTTTTCCCACCAGGGAGAGCTTCTTCAGAATATCGTTGGTTGCGGTTATGATGTGGCAACCAACCGAGTCTGCCTGAAAAACATTCAGCAGTTCGCGAGGACTTGCCCAGATCAATTCGGCGTTCGGGGCCTCGCGCAGCATTTCCACAGCACTTGCCATCACCGGCACAGGGTCGCGTCCAGTGTCGGCGATGCGTCCCGCAAAAATGGAGACACAGGCCGGCGCCCCTCCAATGAGAGACGAGGTCACCGGCCGAACCTGATCCAGTGTGAGCAGTGCGGTCACGTTGACGCTGATACCGTCGTGACTGAGCCGGCGCACCAGTTCCGCTGACAATTCGCCCTTGGTATTGGTAATCGGGATCTTGACGTAAACGTTTCGGCCCCAGTTGGAGATCGTGCGCGCCTGCCGTTCCATCTCTTCAAAATCGTCGGCCAGCACCTCCAGGGAGATAGGCCGATCAGGAATCGAGGCCAGGACATCGCGCGCAAAGGTCTCGTAATCTGCGATTCCCGCCTTCCGCATCAGTGTGGGGTTGGTGGTGAAACCGCGAATCATCGGGTTGCGGTACATCTCCAGCATCTCGGCTTTGTCTGCGCCATCCGCGAAGATCCTGATCTTGAGCTCATCCAGGGAATTCATATCTGGACTGTTCCTTTCTGATCTCTGTTTGAAGAATCCATGCCACTGCCTCTGGCAACGACTTTACCGCGACATCTGGCGGAACCGAAGGCCCACGCTCGGCATAGCCGCAATCGATCCACACGGTCCGGCAGCCGGCGCGCTGGCCCGTCTCAACGTCGCGCCACCGGTCCCCAATCATATAACTGGCTGCAAGTGAGACACCATGCTCGGCGGCCGCGGCCAGCAGCAGGCCTGGCTTTGGCTTGCGGCATTCGCATTCGTCTGCGTCATCGTGGAAGCACACATAGAATCCATCCAGAGGCAGCGCCTCTGCTAGCCTCTTGTTTATGGCATCCACCACTGCACGCTGCTGTTTGCCTCGCGCCACGTCGGGTTGGTTGGTTGCGACAAACAGAAGAAAACCCTGATTTGCGAACTCCGCGAGCGCCTCCTGGACGCCGTCCAGAATCTTGAGTTCATCAATGTTGTCGGGTGGGTGCGGCTTGCCATTGCGGAGCACAACCCGATTGAGTACCCCGTCTCGATCAAAAAAAATGGCGCGCCGAGAAAATTGATCGATCACAGCGATTCCCACTTTGTCTCTGCCTGCTTCAGCAGGGGATGAGAGACCATCAAATGCCAGACCACAGCCTGAAATGCCTCACTGTGTGGTGTCACATGTACCGGATTCACGGTCGGGATGATCACGCATGCGTCCGCAACTTGTGCTGCAAATCCGCCGTCGCGCCCAACTATAGCCGTAATCTTGGCCCCGACGGTGCGCGCATATCGAAGCGCCTCGACGAGATTAGGACTCACGCCCTTTTCCAGGTTTCCCCCACCTACAGAAAACACCAGGACACAGTCGTTGCTCCCTAAGCGACTTACCCGGAGCCACGACGCAAAAACCCCAGCCCATCCCTCGTCGTTGGTCCGCGCGGTAAGTTCGGATACATTGTCGGTAGGGGCATAAGCCTCCAGGCCGACAATCTTTCTGAAGTCGTTCACCGCGTGGGATGCATTGGCTGCACTCCCGCCCACCCCGAGGATAAACAGCCGTCCCGCGCTGGTACGTGTCTGGGCCAATATCCTGACACATTTCTCGATCGCCGCCGCATCGATCCGTTCAATAATCTGTTGGGCCTCAGAAAGAAACTGCCCGCAAAAATCAGCCATCATGCCTCACTTGTCCATTGTCTGTTACGGCAAGAAACTCGGATAAGGAGCGAAGGCCCTCGAAGGAGCCTGCCTCGTAAAACCGTTCCGCGACCTCGAAGGCGGCGAGTTTGTCCTGCAGCAGTAAGTCACGATAAATTGTCGCCAGGTCGCACGGCTTATCGGATAAGGCGCTGAACACTGAACTCATGAAGACGCCTAATCCATAATCGATGTAGTGCATGCGCGCCGTCCGCTGCTGTTTATCGTAGGCCAAAATACGTCCCTCGCAAAACTCCACATTGCTGGAGTCCCACTGCCCGGCATTGTGGAAGACGGTCATCAACGCCTGCTTGCCTGAGGCACGAAATGCGGCCTCGACAGCTGCAAAGTTGCAGGGAAGGTAAGAGTCTCCGTACATAACAAAGAATGCCTCACCGAGTTTTGGAACCGCTTTTCGCAGTGCTCCTGCTGTACCCAGTGCGATTGGACCATCCCAGGAATAATCGGCCTCCAGTCCAAAGGCATCGCCATCCCCGACGAAATCGCGTATCTGTTCGCCCAGATAGCCAACACATAAGACAACGTGCTCTATCCCGCGGCTCCGCAGCAACCGCAACTGATGGCTGATAAAGGGTTCGCCGCGTATCGGAAGCAGCACCTTGGGAGTAGTCTCTGTCAGCGGCCGGACTCGTGTCCCAAGTCCTCCCATCAAGATTGCGACTGATAGCACTCTGTTCTCCTTGTGAGGGGCTCCCTCAGGAATGCGTAACCACGCTGCAGCCTTCGAAGTCGAAGCGGAAATGCACCTCCCGGAGGCCCGCGTCGTGCAAAACTCGCCTGAGCCGCATCTTGTCCTCGGCATAGAACATGAGGAAGCCGCCTCCGCCAGCGCCAATCAGTTTTCCTCCCAAAGCTCCATTGTTTCTTGCCAGTTCGTAATACTGGTCGATCTGGCCGTTGCTCATTCCCGCCGTTCGCTTTTTCTTGTGTTCCCAATGCGCGTGCATAATCTCTGCAAAACCACGCAGATCCCCCGCTTCCAGTGCCGCCTTGCTCTCGTACCCAATCCGCTTGACAACATGCAGATTCTCGATCATCACTTGATCGCCTTGCCTGCTACGTGCATCCTGATCCTTGAGGATCTCCGAAGCATTCCTAGTGTACTTCGTAAAGAAGAGCATCAGGTTGTCCTCCAAATTGTGGAGGGTCATGGGATCGATGCGCAACGGAGAAACTCCTACGCTATCGTTACGCTCAAAATCGAAGCAGTTGACGCCCCCATAAGAGGCGATGAACTGGTCTTGCTTGCCGATCGGTTCGCCCAGCAGGTCGATCTCAATGTGGCAGGCTTGCTCGGCCAACTCCTTCCGCCCGATAATATTGTGTTTCATGCTGTGAAGTGCGTACAGCAGAGCCGTGGTAAAGCTCCCCGACGAACCCAATCCAGTGCCAGCGGGAATATCAGACATACTGGTGATTTCCAGATGCGGGACACCGATATCGACCAGCTTCAAGGCCTCGCGAACAATCGGGTGGTGAATGTCCTGAACGTGATCCACAATCTCCATCTTCGAGTACTTGACTATGATCTTTTTCTCGAAGGTCTCGTGCAGCGTAATGTAGACGTACTTGTCGATCGCGGCGGCCATTACAAAGCCGCTGTGCTCACGATAGTAAGAGGGGAGGTCTGTTCCTCCACCGCCAAGTGAAACCCGCATGGGACTGCGTACGATGATCATCGCAAGGCTCCGGCGTAAACTACCTCGACAATTCGAAGCACTGCCTGTGCATCCCGAATGCCGGGAGAAGGATTGCGACGCAAGCGAATGTCATCCAGAAAATCCGAGAACTCCGTCTCCCAGGAGTTGTCTGCCATGGGGTATTCCCAGATCGTCGTGTCGGGCGGCCCCATACTCGGCCGCATCTGGTAGTGCGCCAAACGCTCGGTGCCGTAACTGCCCCCCAAGCCACTGATCTCCAACTTGCCCATTCGACCGCATATCTCGAGAGAAAACAGGTTCTTCCACTCAGTCCATGACGCATGAAGGAATGCCGTTTGGCCCGTTGCTGTCTTCAAGGTCAGAAACGCATTGTCCTCCACAGGCATGGCCCAGAAATAGCTGGCAATCTGACCGCTCACGCCGCTAAAGTCGCCCAGAAACCACCGTGCCAAGTCGATCAGATGCACACCTTGATCAAGTAATTCACCGCCGCCGGAGATGCGGGGATCTGCTCGCCACTCCCGTTCGTAACCAGGGCGCCCACCATGGCCGTATCGGCCGCGCACGAACATCATTTCTCCAAGCACGCCCGAATCGAAAATCTTTCGCGATTCTTGCAGGGCTCGATGATACCGGTGATTGAAGCCGACCCGAACTTGCACCCCGGTTCGTTCGGCTTCCCGAAGCACCGGATCCAGTTCTGCCGCGCGCCGGGCTCCTGGCTTTTCGATCAAGACATGCTTGCCACATCCAGCGGCAACTTCCGCAATCGCAGCAAGCTGATCGGGTGTAGTAGCGACAATTACGATCTCAACTTCCGGATGTGTTGCCGCAGCGCGCCAATCAGTCAGAGTCTTCGCCCCCGGGAAGCGTTCCGCTAACTCCTCCGCACGCTTGCTCAGCGTATCGCAGCAGAATAGCAAGCGGCAATTACCCAACGCCTTGGCACGCTTTTGACCGATGAGTCCGCATCCCACGATTGCAACTGCGGGGCTGCTATCCATTGGCCCATTCCTTTCCCCGATCGTTTGGCACAATCCTCCGCAACGTGTAAATGTCAGTCGTTCTCAAATCGTCAATGTGCTCGTGCAGATTTCTCCAAGGGTCCCAAACTGCGCTGATCAGTTTCCCTGTGACTCCGGCTGACTTCTCCGTCGCCAAATAAACAACTAACTCAGCTGCAATCCTGGGATCGGTTGCTCCGGCTGCAATCATCTTTACAATTTTGTCAAATTCATCGCGCCCGACCCTGTCAGCTCCTGCCCTCAGAATTGCCTGCAACATCTCGGTATTCATCGCTCCCGGAGCGACGCAGTTGACGCGTATGCCGAGATCGGCCACCTCCGTGGCGATCGTCTCACTGAATCTAACTAAGCCACATTTGGCCGTGGCGTATGCCGAAAAACGAGGTCGCGGTGAGGTGGCGCCTCCGCCAGACAGATTGATAATGCTGCCGCCTCCGCCGTCTGTTCGCATCCAATCGATAGCGAGCCGGCAGAGGGCCGCAGGCGCAAGAAGATTGAGTTGGAGGGCGTCCCGCCACTCCCCCCAATCGTTATCCGCCAACGTCCCTATAGGACCAATAATGCCTGCGTTATTGACGAGGACATCGATCCGTGGCCAGATTCTGCGCGCTTCGGAGAATATGCCCTGCGGCGTATTGGGCTCTCTTAGATCCGCAGCAAACAGATGTACTGATTGCGCTCCTTTGCGGGAAGCCAACAACCGGTTGCCAAGCTCACGCAAATTCGCCTTAGAGCGCGCCACCAACAGGACGTCTGCACCGTATTGCCATAGAGCATCTGCAATCGCCGCACCCAGACCGCGAGAGGCGCCAGTAATGATCGCTCGTTTACCTTCGAGTTCCCCAATCCTACCCATAAACGGCATTAAAGTACCCATTGGTTTTCCTGGAGATATGCGATAGTTCTCTCCACAGCCTGTCGTATCGATAGGCGCGGCTTCCACCCGAGGCTTTGTATCCGGCCGCATTTCAGAAAGATGAACGGGTTATCCCCAATCCATCCTCGTTCTCCACCAGCATAAGTACGCCGGGGATTCAAGCGCAGAAACGAAGTAATATAATCGATCGACTCGTCCACCGTGCAATACTCATCCGTACCCAGGTTAAAGATGTTGATCTTCTTATCCGCCCGTTCTACTGCTAGGAGAATTGCATCTAAGCAATCCTGAATATATAGATACGATTTCCGCTGACGGCCGTCGCCCAGAACGTGGAGACTTTCCGGGTGCTCCAATAGCTGCTTATAGAAGTCGATAACATGACCGTGCGTATAACGCTCACCCAGGATGGAGACAAAGCGAAATATCCAGCTCTGCATTCCAAAAGCCTCGCAGTAGGCCGAAATCAATCCCTCCGCAGCCAGCTTCGAACTGCTATAGAGCGAGGTCTGAACCGGGAATGGCGCGTCCTCTGGAGTAGGAAAGACGTCGGACTCTCCATACACCGAGCCGGTCGAGGAAAATACGATCCGCTTCACACCGCAATCCTTCATGGCCTCAAGCACGTTGGCTGTGCCGATCGTGTTTTGCTCCAGGTCTTTTCGAGGATGGTCCGGACCATTTCGCACGTCGGCGTTTGCCGCCAAGTGAAAGACGGTGCTAACACCCGCCATCGCCGTTCTTAGTTTCTCCGCATTCAGCAAATCCCCCTTGCAAAGCTCGAATGCGCTCGAGCATAGCGCCTTTTCAAGGAACTCCATCCGGCCTGTGGAGCAATTATCGTAACCCCGAACCCTGAAACCTTCCTTCAAAAGGCGATCAGTCAGGTTGCTGCCGATGAAGCCGGCGGCGCCGGTAATCAGGACAAGTCTATCTTTCATATGGAATTGCACACTCTTCCCTGTGGATGAATGGCTGTGGGCAACGGCCAGTTCTTAGATCAAGATCGGCCATTTCGCCGGTTTTCGGATCGCACAGAGCCAACTGGCCCGGCGCGTTGACTCTGTTGCTAGGTAAAGCAAATCCTCAATGTGATGACCGATCCCACGAGCTTGCGACAGCTCCCGACCCAAGCATAACGTATGCTGATCGACGTGCGCAATTGCCTTAAGTTGTGGACGATGAGTTGTCAAAACTAACTCGCCATCAGGTCGCGAACTGTCAAGTTGCACTGGACACCACCCCGCAACGTCTGCGAATGGTGTATCCCAAACAACACCACTGTTCAGTCGGACCGGTCATCACTCCGACTCCCGAACCAATAAACCCGGGAGCTGGCTCGCCTATATGATCGGCCCACCACGTTCGATCGAAGAAAATTTCGACTACTTTTTGGTCACGGGCTTCGTGACAAAAGAATGCGCAGTCCGGTTGCAATTTGCACCATGTATTGCGAAGCACGCTGCGGACCGACTCGGGCAGATCGGCGTCCTCGAAGATGAGAATAAACCTTTCGCCGGCGTCACGGTTTGGAAGAGTATCGTCAAAATAGCCTTTAACAAACTCACATACATCAAGGACGCCATGACGTCTCACATTTTCTCGAACTTCATCTAAGGTCCCACAATACTGACCTCGCTCATAGGAAGAGACTTCACCACTGAAGAGACACCGGATGGATTCCTTGGGTTCCGGTAACCCTTCAAATGAGTCAAATACCACAAGCCGTCGTTTTGTCAATGCACATACGAGGGAAAGGCTCGCACTCGACAATCCTTTATAGCAGCCGAACTCAGCAACCTTCCCCTCTGTTTCTGTCGGGACTTGCAAGAGCCGTGTGGCGATCCGAAGATGTTCAAAAAATGAACTCGCGCTTCCGGGCCGGCGGCTATTGCGTAAGAGCCTCCACACAAGGGTTAGCTTCTGAGTGAACCGAATCCCATAGTTCTTCCGACAGTCAACTCGCAGGAGAGCGACCACTGTCCACCACGGATACATTATTCTGTCTATGATCGTTGTCATGCGTCTTCCCTGATGATTTGGGCTGGCTGAGCTAGCGGTGCCATTCGCTTCGTTGTAACCTGGACTTTCCATTTTGCTTTCCTGCTACTGATCGATGTACCCACGGGGTTGCCTCCGAATGCGATGCTCTTGCCTTAGCCCATAGAAGTGCTGCTGAAGACTGCCGAGCAGCGTTAGGCCATCCGCGTCAACCTTCACGAGCCAGATAAACTCCTCCGGCGATTCCGCAATGATCGGGCGCGAATCGGGATCCACGCCTTATCCTGGAGTTGCCGCTTCGACATTTTTTCCCCTTCTAAACCCCGGCCAGAATGGGATGTCGTCCGCAGCCGTCAGTGCATCGATTCCCTGCTCCAAAACGCGCCGGGCGATCGGCCACTCACGCTGCATATGCTCTTGCCATGACAAACCAAGTTCTTGACAGCGACTTCTGCCTGTGTCGGCAATCAGCTTCCGCTCGGAAGCATGATTCAGGTAGTAGCTCGCTTTTTCCACTAGTTCGTTTCGGCTGGAAAACAGCCCTGCACCAACACCGTCTCCGAAGAGGTACTCGTGTTCTCCGGTGCGTTCGGCAAGCATGAAGGTTCCTATCCCGGTAATCTCGTACGAGCGCCCGGTCGATTCGTTGCGATTCATCCTCGACAGAAAACAGAGCGCGATCGAAGCACTGCCAATGGCACCGACATAATCCTTGCCGGGCAAGGTCCGTGTGCCCCGCAATGCGCGGTTCTTCGCCTTGTTCCAACCCGAACCGTAGAGCGCCACCGTGTGGCCCGCCTCCATCAGCGCGTTGACAAAGCCCTCCGTGTGCGGCTCCCAATGCCCGGCGAAGATCATCGAAGATCCCGGTGCATCACTGGCGTGCGAGTTCAGAACGGATTTCTTATGATAATCGCGGTCGTATCCCATGCCGACACGGATCGCTGGAACGCCGTATCGATCGCGCAACTCCCGAACATTAAACCGATTTGTCGTTAGGTACAAATCAAAGTACTTTGCACCGAGACGGTGGAGCCAGCGGTGTGATGGTACGGCGAAGATATCGTCCGTATTGTAATAGATCAGCGCCTTTACATACCGCCTGATAGACTTCAGAGTCGACGGGTATAACCAAACTTCGCCGTCGACAATCACGTAGTCAGGCGTTGCTTCTTTGACCGCTTCGATTAGCGCCGCGTTTGCGTGGCGAACCGACTTCCCTAAATAAAGGCGGTTGTTCACTCTCTTTTGCCACAGAGATTCACCCAAGACCGATCTACTGTCGAATGCCTTCATGTGTAAACCCGGCATAGCGGCGAGTGTTCTGTAACGGGAGACATTGGTTCGCGGTATACCGATTCCCATATAGTCATCCATAGAATTTACATACAGGATTGTTTTGATTGAAATCGTAGGTTTAGGCATAGACACTCTTGAGAGTGTATAACTCTTCAACTGCATAGTAAGACCAACTCTGTATTTGCGAAGGAGCAACAGTGCGAATCTGTGCTTCTCTGGATTCCACCGTGCAATTAAGAGCAGTTTTCCCAGATTCCTCTGCCATCAATCTCTCCTCTTTTGCTTTTTAGATGTAGAGTTGGCCATCGCCGAACTGGATCGGGCGCTGGGGCAGTTGCTGCGGCGGCTCCCAAGTGCAGCAAAGGCTCGCACAGGATCGAGTGTTACTACCATACCGGTTTTGTCCGATCAATAAGACTCCAACAGCGTGTTCATAAATGGCTTTCGGTCACTGCTATCCGGCTAACCGCCGGGGGCTCTCTTGTAAGTGATTGTTCTGCCATGGTTTATACGGCGATTCTTCCTGCCGCGATTTGAAATGCGTTGAGGCCTGTGAAGCAGTGGTCAGTTGCCACTTTGCCGCATTAGAATCCATCATTAGTCTCTCCCACAGCCATTATCAAAGCGCGCACCACCTCGCGGGAAGGATATGATCGATTACTCGATCCGTTCCGTCCCACCCTACCCTGGGGGCAATTACGACATGGTTTTCGTCATCCGCCAGCCATGCACCCCACCACCCGAACGTGCTGTTGGCAAGAACATGATGCCTGCAGGCAGAAAATACGCGGAGTTGTTGGATATCACCGTCGCTCTCAGACACCGGCACCTGAATGAAATCTTTGAACACAGAGCGACCCTGAGTGAGTGCCCACTCTGTATCATCTGAGAAAAGGAACACGGTCAAATTATTCCCGACTTTCTGTCGGAGTAACGAAAGAGCAGCCACATAATACTCCATATTGCACTGATAAGCGAAGCGAATGCGCCTAACATGAACCGCCACGGAATTACAGGATCTGACCGTGGCGCAATAGCTGGCCGTTATAGAGTCGTGCGGAATCAGGATTGAGAACTCACGGCGCAGCAGGTCTCTGATCGATTTGAAGTATTCCTCACTATGCCAATAACCTTCAAGGTACCCCCCGCGGCGGCTCACGGCGACCCGCAGGGCAAGTGGGCAAAAGTTGCTTCGTCGCTTCGCAATCAACAGCCCCTCGACACGTCGCGCGAGAAGCGTGTGCAGACCCCATCGCAGACGTGCCGCTTCGACCTCCGCACGCGTCGCGGTCTCGGCAGTGATGGCAAAGCAGTTCAAGCGGAAAGCGCGCTCATAAGTATCGCGCGAGAAGCCAGTCTCGGAGTCGAGTTTCAGGTGCAATCCCCTCTTCTCGGCAACTGCTCTAGCGGTTGCGTACTGGAAGAGCTGGTTTCCAAGCCCTCCTTTGACTCTCAGAATCAGCATGGGATCATTATGGTAATTCATTTGTGCCTGCGAAACTTCGCCCACGGAAACAGCGACAGACATAGATTGATGGTCGTCGAATCCAGGGCATACAGACTCTGATCGAGATCGACACCCATCGGCTCGCGAGCATACAGATCGCGCGCGGTGGCAATCAATGTTTGCGCGAAGTCGGCAAAGATGCACCAGCCCCGCGATTCGTTGGCGTCGGCCAGCGTCGAGCGCGCCACGCTGGTGCGGAAACCCATGTGGTACAACTTGCCGCACACCGAACGCAGGCAAGTCTCAATGTCGCGCAGACTTTCGCGATAGGTCAGGTGCGCGAAGGCCATCGCCAGATACTGGTCCCAGAAGAAGAAGTATTTCGCGTAGCGATCTCCACCGTAGCGGGCCACGCAGTTCTGGAGTTACTTGTGAGGCAGATAATCGATCAGTTGCGCAAACACCATCCGGCCAGAGTTCATCCCACATTGTTGCCCCTCCGAACCCTGTCGCCAAGTACCTTTTGTCCCCGGTTATTTCAAATCGTTCCCGGCGCCAATACTGCGTATCCCGCTGGCACTCAATCGCTTATGCCAACTTCACATAATTATCCCCGGACAGCAGTGATATGAAATGAAGTCCAGCTCTTGCTTTTGCGGAATTGGTCGCCACTCGCTAACACGGTCAGTTGGTCTCCAAAAAGAGATTCACTATGTCATCGGCGGGAATTAATTGCGCGGAAAAAGGATGGGTACGATCCCGCTGCTTGTTGCGGGCAACAAAGGTACCGTGGTAGAATGGACCAAGAAGGCGAAGAACGCTATCGATTGTGGAACCATACCGAGCAAGACTGGGGGAATGCAGTTCCAGCATGATTTTAGGACGGCGCTGGAGCAGAGTCGAAGCGCCCATTAAGACTTGGCGCTCAAAGCCTTCGACATCGATTTTGAGCACGTTAAAAGGGCCATAAGTGTCGTCTAATTCGTCTGCTGTAACGGTTGGCACATCGATCCCATCAGTTGATTCAGTGACCATTGCGTTCGAATCAAATGAAATCCTAGTCCTACCTTTGCTGTCGGATACCGCGGCTTGCATCACCCGGCAATTCGTCACCGCATTCAATCCCACTTGTGCATAAGCCATCATCACGTTGAATGGAGACGGTTCGACGGCCAGAACAAATCCCTCTTCGCCTACTAACTGCGATAGCAGCATAGCCGTAACTCCATGATGCGAACCTATCTCGAGAACTCTATCTCGTGGTCTAAGCAGGCGGGCGGTTTCGAAAAGTTCCGCATCCGCACAGCGCGGGTTCTCTACCGGGTCGTACCATAATGCGCCGATAGGATCTCCGACCCAAAAAGAGAACTCGACGCCGGCGAGTGAAACTTTCTTAATATATGGCTGAAAGCTCACCTTCCTGTGCAATTCGAATCCAAAGTGGGCCAAGGTGTGTTTGATGAATCGTTTCATAAAGAATGTCCCTTTCCATCACTGTAAAGGCGAATTGGGGTTGCCCCCTTGGCCGAGACGGACGGTTAATACATTGTTTGCAGTTCGCTGTATATTTCCCGACCGGCAAGACAACTTTAGTACATTCTGATCCCGGCCGGTGTAGCAGAAGGAGGATTCTGTTCCCCCATAAGCCGGGCAATCCTTAGCGCTTCGCGCGCAACCCGGACATATCAGGCACCAGAGAAGGGCTATAAAGCTCATTTTTTACCAATACGCACGGACGCGCGTCGGTATAATTCTGCGGCAGCCTATAAACCGGAATTGGCCGGTCCGCTGACCGGATTCCAGAAAGTCCTCCGTTTCCCGATCATGTGCCGGGGTCTGATCGACGACCAAAATATCGTCCGGCGCGGGTTCCTGGCCGAGCACCTGCCGAAGGGTGGCAACGAGGACCTCTTCACGGCGGTAAGTGGGGATGCAAAACTGAGTGTTGGACGAGTCATGCTTTTCCTTCAAAGGGTTCCGAATTGGAGTTGCATGCGGGTGCCAAGTTCAATTCTGTGTTTCATTCTCGTCACTTAAAATCGCTGGACATGGACAACAGGCGTCCTAAAACTCCGTTCCGTTTGCATCCACGCGTCTCCAAATAGCGAGTAATTCGTCGCGCTCCTACTGTCAGCGATCGGCGGGGAAGTGGCGTGAACGCAATCGTCATGCGAGCTACGTCGCTCAATGTGGGTCGCGCGCCAAGGTCAATTATGCGTCTCCATTGGAATCGTGCCAAAGCGCGGTCCCCAACCCTCGCGGCTCCAAGCAGAAGTCTTCTGGCGAAGCCAAGCTTGGCCTGTGAGGTTTGGTTGTCGCCCCCAGGAAGAGGGTACCGTTCCAGCGCTCGATACCGAAGCTCGAGATCACTAATCCCAAAACGCAAACACCACAGAGGATCGCTTCGCCTCGTGGCGGAGTGGGGCGACAGCCGATAGCTCCCCAGTACCTCAGTAAGAAGTATCATCCGTCCGAGTTGACTCAACTCCAGCCAAAGAGGAAAATCTCCCATGAGCAGTGAGTGATCGCTACAGAGGCTATTGCCGGTGAGCGCACGCCTCATGGCCGAGGCTCGTGCAAACAGCGTGCATGTGTTGGGGTGAAAAGGTGTTTCGAAGATAAGATCCTGATACTCGATGCCGATTGCCTTGGCATCGCAATTAATCTGTTGTATTCCGTCGATGATGTCGCCATCGGCGGAAACGACTCGGATTCCGGCGCTGACACAGACTAGTGAGTCGTCTACATAAAACTGGCCGATTTGGCGCTGAAGCTTATCTGGCCGGTGCCAGAAGTCGTCTCCCTCACAAGAGGCGATGTATTTTCCTCGCGTAGCCGCTACGAGTCGAGCAAAATTCTCTTGCCCGCCCACGTTTCGCTCTGATGTGATCACTCGAATCATCTCAGGAAAGCGCTTCTGATAGCTAAGCGCAATTTCTCTCGTCCCGTCTGTTGAACAATCCTCGCCTATGAGGAGCTCAATGGGAAAACTCGTTTCTTGGCGAACAACACCTTCAATCGCCTCGGCCAGATAGCGCTCGTGGTTGTATGTGGGCATAACGACACTCACCTCAGGGCGCTTAACTAATTCTGCCTCGTCCGAGTATTCCATGTGGGCGCCTTCATTCAGCCGATTCATGCTTCCCACCTGACCAGAGTTGCCGCCCACGACAGTCCGACCCCAAAGCCCACCAGCATCACGAGCTGGCCGCGCTTCAATACGCCGCTCATCATAGCTTCCTTCAAAGCTATCGGGATGGTGGAGGAAACCGTATTGCCGCAGGTCTCAAGGAAGACAACGAACTTTTCTTCAGGGATATTCAGTTTTTTGCGCAAGTGATCGAGCATGTACTTGTTGGCTTGATGGAAGACGAAGAGGTCAATGTCCTCCTGTTGCTTGCCGGATAAGGCGAGTAGATGGCGCACGCAGTCAGGCACAGCCCACAGCGCGAAATTGAAGATTTCTGGACCATCCATGTAGAGGTAGCTACTGCTGACGGTGCTAGATTCATCCTTGACTAACGGCTCATCGGGTAGTGCGCCGCGAGTTCGCATACCACCGACCGCGACCATCAGTTTGTCTGCGCCGGATCCATCTGTGCCGTAAACGAACGGGCCTATGGAGGACTCATCAGCACCCTCAGTGCCTTGCACGAAAGTACCCGCTGCTGCATCCCCGAATAAGGTTCTCACACTTTTGTCTGCCGGGTGCAAGAACTTGCTATAGGTCTCGGCAGTGATGAGGAGAACACCTCTCGCTTGCCCGGTTTCGATCAGCCCCTTAGCAAGTCCCAGACCGTAAACAAAGCCGGAACAACCCAGATTAAAATCGAGGGCACCCACAGACTTCGAAAGCCCAAGCCGTTGCTGAATGGTGCAAGCCGTAGTGGGAAGAATGTAATCAGGGCTTTGCGTGCACAACAATAGGAAATCAACGTCTTCCCTCCGACAGGCACCTCTAGCGAAGAGCCTCTCGGCAGCCTCGACTCCCAGATCCGACGAGCATTCCGTGTTACTAGCTATATGTCGGGCGCGAATGCCGGTCTTTTCTTCGACCTTCTCCACACTCCACCCTGGAAACTCGGCAGCAAGATCTCCATTGTCCAAAATCTCACTAGGTAGATAGTACTCGATTCCTTTAATGACCGCACGCATGAACACTCCATTCGTAGAGCAGTTAAGAAGTAACTCGGTTTCCGAGAAGGCCTATGAGTTCACTGACGGTGGTGCATTGTACGATCTCCTGCCCAGATAGTCTGATAGAGAAATATTTATCGACGAAAACGATGAACTCAAGAATGATAAGTGAATCCCAGTTCGGAAGCTCTATTAGCTTTTCTTTCCCCATCAACGAACCAGGGGGAGCCTCTACGATCTCCGCAAACAGTCGAAGGAAGTCAGTTTTGGTCATATCAACCCCTCTCCCCCAAAGTTCCCTCCTCAAGTACTGCATAACCTAGACCGGACCTGCCAAAACCGTTGCCATTGTAGAACATGTATACTCTCCCTTTGTGCTCAAACAGATAGGGATAGGCGATCATCTCTGAGTCCCATCCAGATTCCGATACGTCAATACCAACCAAGCTGTCATTTCGCGTCCATTCGATCCCGTCAGTCGATTCGGCGTAGCCAATCCTATAGCTGTGCGACTTGTTTGTTCGATAATCCTCGGCGTCGCGGTAGGAAAACCACATCCTGTACAGCCCATGACCGCGGAGCACACTGGGCCTGCCAATACCTCCCTCATCGGTGGAGGCAAAGTCAACGCAGACCCTGCCTTTCCGCTCCCAGGTCACTCCATCAGTTGATTCGCAGTATCGAACGTGATAGATTGGCTCAGGCTTGTTCGCAAGCACATCCCACCTGAGACACGACGAATACCACATTCTCCAGTGCCCATTTTCTCTGCACACGCACGGGCAAGTACACAACTGCGGCTCCATAGGTGTGCGATCCATAACCGGACCCATGAACTTCCGGATAAAGTTGCTTCCATCATCGTAACTCACGGCCAAACCGATTGAATAGCGATATGGCACGGTCGTACCGACATTCACACCGATATAGTACAGATAGTTGATACCAGCATGCTCCACAATTGAGGAAGGGATCACGCCGCTGTCGTCAAAACAGCCGAGATCACCCAGCGACAGGGCAGGGTGGTCGGAAACGTAGAGCACCTCTGCCGGATTCTCTGGGTTAACATCGATAAACGATACAACCGACCGATTCCTCGTATCTCTGGTGCCAAAATAGATTCGCCACTTGTCGTCCCTTCGGTCAACCGTGGGAAGTTGTGTGTGACTCTGCATCCACGGGTACTGGCCGGACGCCGAGAATATCAAACCTTTCTTAATCCAGTTCATGATGTCCTTTCACAACAACTCCGGCAACTCATCGCTAGCCATCGGTAGAAGGCGCGCCGAATTGCCCACATATACACTATTGGGCTTAGTGCTTCTGAGAATAAGCGCGCCTGCGCCAACCACACAATCTTGTGCGATCGTGATGCCGTCACGCAACGTCGCGTTCACGCCGAGGAAACAATTTGATTCTATAGTGACATTCCCCGAGACCACGACATGCGAAGAAACAAAGCAGTTATCTCCGACCGCTGAGTGGTGACCTATGTGATTTCCACTCCATAATGTTACGTTGTTGCCAATTTGCACGAACGGCTGAATGACATTGTTTTCAAGGATAAAGCAGTTGTCACCGCACACAAGGCCTGGCCACACGAGGGCCTTCGAGCTGACGTAGCTGACTAACGTGTAGCCTTTATCCTTGGCTTGTTGATACTTCTGCGTCCTAGCCCGATTGGCAGATTTGTAGCTCATAGCTATAAACATTGCGAACTCCGAGGGAGGATATGTTTCTTCAAGCACCTCGAACGGCACCACAGGCAACCCCAGATGTTGATCGGCAATACAGAATTCGCGATCGACGGTGAACGCAGCGACTTCATACGGCGAATCATGTGTTAGGTAGAAGTGAGCTACGTCCGCTATCTGCCTAATTCCGAAAACGATCACCTTTAACATAGAGAGCCTCACATGCTATCTGTACACATAAACTGTATACTCATAAAGACCATAGTCGTGTCTAATGACAAAGTGTCTGCTGACCCGGGATACCAGAAATTCGGCCAGCGCATCAAAAGGAAGGTGAAATAGGTCGTCCCTCTCCCAATCCACCTGTTTCGACATGACGTTAAAGGCCATGCCGGTGCGTGCTTTAGTAAAGACCTTCGTTACGAGCGATTGAAAGTATTCAACCATTTCCTGTTGCGCCAAGCCACGCTTTTCAGTAAATACACCGTTCATAACGATGTAGTCGAATTGTGGCAGAGCGGAATTGTTTTCCAGAACATCCAGTTCATAGTAATGACAAGAAGGGAACTTCCGGCGGGAGACTGCGACGAAGTTGGGCGACAGGTCTAGTCCGCTGTATGCGAATCGATCTTGGAGTCCACGGTTGAGAATGTACTCATAGAGGTGCGATGCTCCACATCCGAAATCCAGCAATGAAAGTTTGTGGTTCTTCCCCGGACGGATGACCTCAAGCATCACCTTGTATCGTTTTTCAGCGTCCTCATTATTGGGCCAGTCTACACCGAGATGAGTGTCGCCATGCCGCGCTAGGCAGGACTCGTAATGAGCAACTATTTCCAAATATCTCTTCTCTCCCGGCACAAACCCTCCAGTCCAGGCGCTTAGCCAAACTCACGCATTCTGTAAAGAGGAAAATACCCGCTGCCGCCGGTGTGCGCGTCGCTCACGAGTTGTTGGTAGGCAGCTGGATTCAGAATGCGACCACAAAGATACGCAGTCCTCGTTCCTGTAGACCATCCTCGTTTGAAGCGTGCTAAACCGTTCGCTTCGTCTTCGGTGAGCCCGGCGGCGGAACCCAGACTCAACCATCGGAGACCCCGCCGAGCAAAGCTGTCGAGAGCTGTCGAGAAGACCGCATAAGATGAACGGGTTTGATATCCGATGTTATCATAGGCCCCCAAGTGATAATAGACCACATCGTTCTGGACTAGCCATAGCACGATGCCCACGGTGTTGCCTTCGAAAATCGCGCGAAATGCTTCCAGTCCGGGCACATGCAGTTGCTCCGTCAGTGATACTGGAGAAAATGCGCTCATTCCGGTAATGGAGTGCTTCTGAATGAGATGTTGATAAAGTTCAACCCAAGTACTCGCGTAGCGTTCAGGGTCTTCACAGTGTTCGACTTCGACCCGTGCCAGGCTCTTCCTGATGTTTCGCCGGTGATGTTCCGACACGAAGGTCTCGGGTTTCCTTGTCAGGTCGGTCACATAGTGATGTTTGAACGGGATAGCCAGATCAGGAAAACATTCGCGCAACAAACTTATGTCATATTCCCCGAACGGATCCGTCACGATGGCTAGCGACACGAGATCGCTTAGTTCTTCCATGTCTTTGACAAGCGCAGTCCAGTCTCGGCAGCAAAATATCGGATAGCAGCCCATTCCGTCTTTGAATTGTGATCCAGGGATACTTCGTTCTAAAATCCAAGCACCCGAGCGGTCAAGTTTCCTCGGATGACCGAACTCGGCTAAAGCTTCGGCGTAGCGCGCATGCGCGTACCCACATTCTCGTAGCGGCGGCATTATTCGAACCTCTCATGACTTCGACATCAATCTAGCAATCGAGCCACCTGTATTCAACTTAAGGACATAATAGGGATAATCATTGGTAGAGCCAATGTCAGTTTCTTTCGTGCGGAACGCGGGCCATCAAATTGTTACATGGCCTGTAGGCCGAAGAGAATACCTCCAATCCAGACGTGAGTGCGGATATGTATCCTTCAAGGGGCAATTCCAACACAGTGTATAGTAGACGGCCAAGCCGCTTCGGGCGCGAACCCTGCTGCACCGATGATGACCAGATCGTGGAAGACGACTTCATTCGTCACTTGGGGCATTGCGATCTAGGACCGCCAGCCTTGCTACGGCGCACCTACAGGAACCTTCGGATCAACTTTATTTCTTCCGGCTGAGAAGAGTACTCCGATAATTGCTGTCACGGCGAATTTGTACGATTCAAGCCGAAGTACATGACAGATAGCGGGATAGGCTACAATTCCCACCAGGACAGACGTGGACAACTGGAGGACCGGTAGATGGGAGAAGTGGATGCCAGCCGCCCAGGCAAGAGCGCTCGTCAACACCGAAATCCCGACATATGGGGCGAGGTCAACAAATTGTCCGACAACTCCGTAACCTATCAGAACCTTCGTATAGTGCGAATTCAGGAAGACACATGCCACCGAAACGATGAGCATGGCCCACACCATTGCCATCACGCTGATTTTGAACGTAGCGAGGATGCCTACTCCTACAAGAACCTTCTTAATAATCTCGAGGCGCAAAAAGAGATCCGACCTGCCGACAGCCGTCACAACTTCCAGGTTCATAACGTGCACCGGCCACAAAGCGCCCATGATACTTAAGACCCTGAGATAGGGGACGCACGGAAGCCATTTCTCGCCAAAGAGAACCATCACCAGCGGCCTTGCTACTGCTGCCAACCCGAACATCATTGGCAGTGTGAGAACCATGAAGCTTACCAATGCTCTTCGAACAACCGGCCTAAGCAAGTCCCGATTATGAGACAACTGGCAGAATGTCGGGAAAGTCACCCGATTGATGACCGCATATAGCAAGTTGGTGGGGAATTGTTGTGTGTTAAATGCGCGGGTGTAGAACCCCAGTGCCGCAGCGGAAAAGGCCTTACCGATCACGGCCAACTGAATCCGGTCGAAGAATGTATTGAGCAGTCCAGACGCCAACATGCGCGAGCCAAAACCGAAAAGCAAGCGTAGAGATTCGGCGCGAAACCGCAAGGCAGGCTTCCAAGGGCAGAACGCCCAGATTAGACCAGTCGAAACAGTGGTGTAAATCACAGATTGCGCCGCAAGACTCCAAACTCCATATCCCCTCCAGGCCATCCAAACCGCCAATGTGCCGGAAAGGACTATGGCAATAGTGCCAGCCTTAAACACCGTTCGGAAATCAAGGGTTCGTGTCAGGAGCGCCATCTGGACCACACCAAAGGATCCGATGAACAGGTTCAGGGCCATCAAACGGGTCAGGGGGAGAAGAATTGGCTCTCGATAAAAACCTGAGATCCACGGCGCAGCGGAAAAAATCGCCAATGCCATCAATGCGCCCATTGCAGCATTGAAATAGAACACCGAGGACTTGTCGGCTTCCGTGATCTCTTTGCGCTGGATCAACGCCGAGCCAAACCCGCTGTCCACAATCGAGCCACCCAGCGCGATGAACAACGATAACATCCCGATCAGCCCAAACTCAGCAGGAGAGAGCAGGCGGGCGAGAATCAACATCACTACGAACGAAATCCCCTGTCGCCCAGCGACATCAATGGTGCTCCACCCCAAGGCGGCAATCGATCTGGACTTTAAACCAGGGGCATGGTCTGTGTTCTCTGTCACGATTGTGCCACATGAAGCGCCAGTTCCGAGTCAGCGTGCTGCGACTGGATAACCGCTGGGGTTCCCCTGCCAGCTCCAGATTGAATGTGCTCGATGATGTCGCAAATTCGGTCTACATCGTCCAAGACAAGATCGCTGTAAATTGGAAGCGCTAAAATGCGAGACGCGACCCGCCGGGCAACAGGCAGGTTCCCGCTGGCCACCAATCCGCGATAACAAGCAAAGTCTGGCACCAGTGGATAGAAGTACCGCCGCGCAAGCACATTGTACTCACGCAGCTTCAAGTGCAACTGTTCGCGCGTCAAGCCGAATTCATTCTCATCCACTTCCACTGGCATATACGCGTAGTTGTAACGAACTGTGTCTGCAGGTTGTGAAACCAATCGAATACCTGGAATCAAAGCCAGTCTCTCACGATAGCGCCCGTTGATTGTCCGGCGCTTCTCGATCATCTCATCCATGCGGCTCAGCAGAAGCAACCCCATCAATGCCTGGAATTCGTTCATCTTCGCGTTCGTACCGGGCATGACGACTTCCGTCTCATTCTCGAAGCCGAAGTTCTTCAGGTAATCAAACAGCCGCCGGCACTCTGGGTCTCGGAACGTCAACATTCCACCTTCGATGGAATGGAATATCTTAGTCGCATGAAAGCTGAACATGCTCAGATCGCCGAACTTGGCTATGGAGGTGCCGCACACCTCGACACCAAACGCGTGTGCGGCGTCGTAGAGCAGCTTCAATCCGTGTTTGCGGGCGATCTGGTCTAGTTCCTTCAGACGGCAGGGCTGGCCGTAGACGTGAACTGCCAGAATTGCGCTTGTCCAAGGAGTGATCGCCGCTTCCACCTGAGCGGGGTCCAAAGAATAGTATTCCGGTTCGATGTCAACAAATACGGGCCGGATCTTGTTCCAGAATAAGGCGTGGGTAGTCGCCACAAATGTGTACGGCGTTGTGATGACATCGCCCGTGATGCCCATTCCCTGAAGTGCAATCTGTAGTGCAAGCGTACCGTTTACAAACAAAGACAGATTCTTTGTTCCGCAGAACTTTGTTAGATTATCTCTGAACTGCTCCACTAGCGGTCCGTTGTTGGTCAACCAAGCGCGGTCCCAGATTCCTTCGAGTCCCCGTTGGAAATCTTCGAGGGGCGGGAGGGCGGGGCGAGCCGCAGTGATCGGCTTATCAAATGGCTTGATCATTCCAGTTAAACCTCTTGTGCGACTATCTCGCGATTTCCGACTGTCGAATCTCCAACTATTCCATTTGGAGGATCTGCCGGCAACAAACTGAAGGCACGGAATGCCCAGTATCTAGTGCTTTGACCACGTGATTGTATAGTGAAGTTCTCTTCTGGCCTGTCGCCATGTGAACTTCTACTAAATCGTAGCCCTGTCCTTATTGACGCGCCGGTTCCATGCGTGAGCCTGTTCCCGCAAGGCCGCGATATTTCCGAAATGAACCCCATTAGGGCCATAGCCAAATTGGCTCACAGTGCTGAAACAAATCCATGTCATCTCGGAGGCAGGCGATGTAGTTACCCTCCGCATAATGCTCCAATTCCCATCTCCAATGCGGATAAAATTCAACCCATGGGCCCATCAGCTTGCCGATGACATACCCCCGTGGAACCAGAAAATTAAAAGCATCTCGTAAATAATTGCGGGATCCTATCCATCGTTGGTTGTATTCAAATTGAAGAATTCTGATGGACTTCTTATCCAACATACTAGATGCACCAACAATTACATCATAATCGACGCCTTCAGCATCGATTTTTAATAAATCGATTGTACCAATCCCATTCGCATTGCAGTAATAATCGATTGTCGTAAGCCTAACATTTTCACTTAACGCCTCATTGTCGTCTACGGGTTCCGCAAGACTATTCGTTCCCGCTCCGCTTCCATACACATGCATGGTCGCAGTCCCCACCTGCCGAGAACAGGCTTCATTGATTAAAGTAACATTTGTCCTGTTGCCATACCGCCCAGAAAGTTGGGCAAAAGTGTCACGGCATGGTTCGAAAGCATAAACTTCTGCTGGAATTCGAAGGTTACATGAGATTTCGAGCAAGCCACTTGTCCATTCTCCTATGTTAGCTCCCACGTCAAAAATAGTCACGGGAGAAGCCGCTACACCAAGAGCAACCATTTGCACCATACTTTCGCCATTCAATAATGGGTTATATGGAGTATTTGCTACATCTCCTCTCGCGGTATACATCAGAAAGCGGGAGATCCGATAAAGATTTCTGCGCCCAACTAACATGCAACACTTACCCAGTGCGTCTTTGACAATCTTGTTCATCTTTTCATCCTAAGCTCTAGTTGCCGATTTTCGTGCAGAGATCGCGGCAAGTGGATGCTTGACCGTCTCTTGCAACTGAACTACTCTTCGCATTGAAACGCTCATCGAGCTATAGATGCCGTCTCGTTCTGCTGGTAGCACGTTGTTATTGTTGTAACTGGAATCGTCTTTTCGACACGGATTCGGCGGAATTATATCGCTCCCGAGTCAGATTGCAAGGCCAAAAGAACGTTTGTTCCGAAAAACCAAACGGTCGTGGTGTCAATGCCGCGCGATTCGTTGCCGTGCTTGCTTCGTCCGTCTCATCGAGAGCCCTCCAAGTCGATTGCGCCGACACCTATCCATCCTCTTTTTCCCTCCGTGATTCGGATTCGCTGCGTTACGGTGGGTCGGCTAGTTTGTCGGAAGCGGCAACATAAAAGCCATTGCACGGAACACATTTCAAGGAATCGTCCCTCGTCAGCGCCCTACAACAAACTGCGGACACGGCTTTATGGAATCTCCCCCCCCCCAATGCGCCGGTAAATCCAGCTCATCCCAGGAACACGCCAAATCCACGCTTGAGAGTTGAGGGTTGTATCGACAATGTCCGCAACCAGAATCTTTCTTTCATCCTGAGGATCCATCTCCGCCCAGCGCGATCTGGCGAACACAAGAACGCAGGCCGCACAGAACGACAGTACAGCACCGACGATGACGATGTATGCCCGGGCGGGAGCGGACTTATGCTGTGGCACGTCGGCCACGTCCAAGACGCGCACCGAAGGAATCTCCTTTGCCTCTTGAACCTTGGCTGCTTCATACTGCATGGTCAGGGAGTCCCAGAGTGTTTGCTCGACATGCATCCTTCGATCCAAATCAGAATATGTGAGTCCTAGAGCTGGCAACTCGCTGACAGAAGGATACGCAGAATCGTTCGCATCGAACTTAGGCTCTTCTGCCGAACCCATCGTCTTGATTATTTGTAGCTGAAGCTCTGCAATGCGTGCCTGCGCGGCGCGTACCCTGACATTGTCTTCCGAATAACTCTGTTGCAGAGCGGCAAGCTCGGAGCGGGCAGCTACCATCTGGTCTTGCAATCTAAGCCCGGAATCCACCATTGCTCTCCCCTGAGAAGGGATGTCAATCGTTCTGTTTTTCGAAGAAAACTGGCTAAGGGCCTTCGAGGAATCATCCAGGTCATGCTTAATCTCCTTTAGGCGCCCTTCTAGAAAGATTCGCTCTCGTCGAGCGGCGGAAGTACTGTTGTTGGTCACAACGCGATCCAGTTCTGCAACGTACCCCTGTGCTAGATTCGAAGCGAGCACGGGGTTGCCGTCTTGAACGCTGATGGCAATGATTCCGCTCTTCGGGTTTTCCCGGATCACAGTATCGGCCGCTAATCGTTTGCAAGCATCCTCAACGAGTTTTGTCTTATAGTAGTGAACAAGATCGAAGCGTGACACCACGCTCTCCTGGACTGTACGGCTTTCCAGGATACCCGTGAATACCGCGCCTGGGGTCTTTCCCAGCAGTGAATTGCCAACAGTAGCAGCAGCAGGACTAGCAGATGAAAACAGGCTCATCAGGTTGGAATTGGAAGAGGGACTATCCGGAGGCATTAGAGTTGTCGTTGATGTATATATACTCGGTAGGGAGAGGGCGTATAGCACCGAGAGCAGTATGCCGGTGGCAAGAATGCCAAGGACCATCCTCCGTCTTACCCAGCACAACCGCAGGAATCGAGTGATTCGTATACTCAGAGCTTCGCCCACTTCTTCGGTATTGGCTGATTCTATGTCAGTATTCTGGATCGAGCGTTCCGAATCCGGTGTTGCATTTTGAGGCTGGTCCATTTGAGAGTCACTTTCTGAGAAACTATGCGGTTCCGGATTTTCTAAACTTGCAGCCAGGTCATCTGGGACTTATAAACTGGCCCAAGATGTGTCGCTTTGCCTATTGCGTTAACGTGCTGCCTTGTCGGTTAATTCCTGCGCATAGGGCTGGATCGTTGGAGTATTTGGAAAATACCGTGTACTTTGCTAGAATGTTCCGGCAACGGCGATGGGCAGGGCGGCCGCTGACATGATCTGCGCCGCACCCATGATGTTTTGCCAGACTTGTGAGCCGCCGATAATCTTCTCTGGAACGAATATGGAATCGCCGGGCCGCAATCGGAGGTTAATTGAATTATTGCCAGTCCAGATACTTCCATGTGGCACGATTGATCCATCGGCTCGTAGAACGTATATATTTTTCTTGTTACCAGAGGGTGTCGCTCCGCCCGCCTTGCGCAAATACCAGCCGACATCCCTGCCCGGAACGTAGCTGATCGATATTGGGTTATATACCTGGCCGCTCACCATCACAAAATTCGGACGTTTGGGAATGACCAGAGTATCTCCCGCACGCAGTTCAATGTCCGCCGATGTGTTTTCCCATTGGCTGACATCCGCAGAGATGTTGATCACCATCCGGCCGCTTGCGGGACGGTTGCGAAGCGCTGTGAGAACCTGGTCGCGCTGCTGTTGCAGCGACTGCTGTATGTCCGTTGTTGCCTGTGTGGTCATGGCACCTGATCTAACATTGACGGGCGTGGTTTCAATTCTCAGGATCATCTGCTGGCGGGCCTGCTCACCCAGTTCACGGACCTGCACGCGCTGCAGAATGGCGGCGGCCGGATACGCATCTTCCCGTAACCCACCGGCCCGTTTCAGCGCCGAGCTAAGGCGCTCTCCCTGTTCAATCCCGTAGCCGCCGGGGTGCTCGACCTCTCCGGTTATTGTCACCGAAGCGCCGATGTCCTGCCATCCGGCCAGTTGTCGTATGCTGACGACGTCGCCAGGCTTGAGCGCCACATCTGCATTCTTGTCGCCATTCAGGGCCTTCTCGACAGCGATATTGCTATGACTGACCAGCACCTTCTGGCCATTCTGCACCACATAGCTGGAAAGGTCGGCCTCGTCCCTATAGGCGCTGCGCTTGAAGCCGCCCGCCATGCGCACCAGCGCAGCCACCGTCATCCCCTGAGACATCGGATAAGTGCCTGGCCGAAGGACCTCTCCCTGAATAGAAACCTGGGGCGAATCAATCTCGTATCGGCTATAGACTCGAATTAAATCGAATGGCTGTAGCTTGATTGAATCGTTCCCAATCATCACGTCGGGCAAATTAAAGCTGATGGTCTCCGGCCGATAGTCCGGCGCTTGTAAACGAATCAGCTCGGCGTGGTCAGCCGGTTCCGGCATGATGTCCTGGTACGACTTCAACAGATCGTTGATGGTCATGCCATCGCGGTATGGGTACTTGCCCGGACGATAGACATGCCCCTCAAGATAGACTGCCTGCTGGTTGTAGGGCAGAATCTGCGAGATTACGACGTCGTCCCCTCCCTGCACCTGGAAGCCGGCGATCTCCTTTTTCACCGCATCCGCATCCCCCGGAAGCTGCAAATTCAACATGGTGCGTCGTTCGTGGGCTTCAATTCGCTGCACATTGATTTGTTTCAAACTCGCCGTAGCAAGCACACCGCCGGCGAGATCGAGGACCTGGTTCAGCGTCGTCTCGCCGTTCAGCTCGTAGATCGCTGGGCGATGCACCATTCCTTCCACCGTAACCTGCGCGCCTACCGGTGGCACCAGGATGGTGTCGCCCGGCAGCAGGCGGTCCGTGTTCGAGCGGACGCCGTGCAGCAGGAAGTCATACAGGTCGATTTGTCGCACCATTAGTGTGCCGCGGTACTGACGCATGATGCGCAGTGACCCGCGGCTGGTCGGGCCTCCGGCGGCGTACAAGGCGCTCAGCGGCGTGGACAAGGAGCTGACATCATAGGCTCCGGGCCGCTGTACGTCGCCCACCACATACACGCGAACGGTGCGCAGCCGGCCCAGAGAGATTTCGACATGCTCATCCTGAAACTGCGTGCCGAGGGCCTTCTGGATGGCGCTCTGTGCCTGGGCAATCGTGAGTCCGTCCAGCGTGATGGTGCCCGCCTCCGGGAGCGCGATCTGACCCTGGCGGTCGATCGTCAGGCTCAGGCGATCCGACCGGCCACCCCACATGTTCACAGCAATGTTGTCCCCCACCCCAAGAACGTAGTCGGGACCGACAGGAAGGTCCATCGGCAATTCGTTCGCATTGCCGGTGCCGAGAATGAACGCTTCGCTGCCAAAGCGCCGCAGCGCTCCTCCAGCAGATGGAATCTGCGTGTATAGATCATGCAGTGAGATCATGTCCCCATAAGGACTGGGTCGCTGTATCGCCTGGGGCGTGTCCGATACCACAATCGGGCTGAGTGGTGTCGCCAAGGGCCTGCGCATCTGGACTGCGCTTGTAGCATTGCTCTCCGGAGTTGCGTTTGTGCTATATCCAAGCTGATTGAAATTCGTCGTCACCTGGGCACGCAGGTTGGCATCCTGCCGGATGTTGTTATACAGCGCGTCGTCGCTGATGGTGCTCGGGTCCACTCCTGTCTGCTGCGCAACCATGGCCTTCACGGTGGCCCGGAGACCCGGCTGTTGTTGCAATATAGCGATGATCTGGTCCGCGGACATCTGTGTCTGGTCCGTTGCCTGCGCCTTGCCGCCTGAGTCATATACGGACGTCTCCGGCTGAGCTGCTGCCTGGGCATTGCCACCCTGCGCAGAGGAGGCCTGGACGCCATTATCCTGTCCGGTCGCCTGTCCACCGCTACCCGCTGCAGATGCTTGACCGCCGTCGCCCGAGCCAGAAGCTGTCCCACCAGCATTCTGAGCAGGCAGGGGTTTACACAGTAGAACAACAACTGCGATTAACAGCAGCAATCCGATTGGGCTGCGACGCCGCCTGGAGTCAGAACTCCCCTGTTTATCAAGCACTACTTCGTTCATCCTTTGACCCTTTGGCAACATGATTGAATTCTTCTGCATCTGCGGGATGGAAAGATACCAGGCAACCCACTGGAACCGCACTCCGCAACCGCATCCATTCCTGTGCGGGTCTGCTGATGCAACGCGTCAGTTGACGCGGGAAAGCGGTGTGAGGCTCGCCGATAGAACGCTCTCGACTTGCCCGGAAGGAACCTGAATTGTGCCCGATTTGACATGGATAGGCTGTACCGACATGGCGGCCTTCTGAATCTTGGATCCGGGACTGTAGCCCGGAACCAGTTCCTTGAGCATCAGCAAAAGGCCGGTTACGTCTTGTTCTTCAACAATTTGCTGCAGCCGATGCATGATTTCCTTGATTTGCACTTCATCCAGATGGTGATGGCAGACATAGCTTCTGATCTTGCTGTGCGAAGTCGGGACCAAAGACTCATGC
>Ga0326728_10004018_pt1 | contig 44300 bp, 40 predicted proteins | sample MB3enrmetagenome_FD_207602 | JGI IMG/M metagenome (GOLD analysis project Ga0326728, IMG submission 207602) | Lab enriched peat soil microbial communities from McLean, Ithaca, NY, United States - MB31MN | ecosystem: Environmental > Terrestrial > Soil > Wetlands > Peat | place: USA: New York...
AGGCAACGAAGTGAAGGCGCGCTCGACTTACGCCAAGGCCTTGACCCAATTTCGACAGGCTACCGGAACCATTCTGGCTGACTATCATATCGAGTTGAGCGACGCGCTTCAGGGCAAGGTGACGCGCCCGCCGAATATCCCCGGAGCCGCCGAAGAGCCTGCCCGGCAGACTCCGCCTCCCAACCCACAGAGCTAGAGGAATTGGTGATTTGCGATTTGTGATTTGTGATTGTAGAGGGACCGAGCATTGGAGAGGCGATTGAAGTCGAATTTAACGAGGTTCTTACGTAGAGTCCCAGGGAGTGGGACTTAAACTTCCGCAGACAAGTCCGCTTTCCCAAGTTTGACTTTGCTTTTGACGCTGAACTAACATGACTTCCAGGCCGCTTCGACGGACGCATAGAGAGCGGGGAAGCGTTTCATGGCCGAAACCAAGCAGACCAGCATCGAGCACGAGGCAGATTCGGGGCGAAAACCCTCCCCTGCCGAAGCCCGCTGGGAAACGTCCGTGCTCGCGCCGTCCCTGGCGCGCTCAGCCGAACGCAAGGACGTGTTCACCACGCTTTCGGGCGTGCCTGTGGAAAGGTTGTACACGCCCTCGGATTTGGCGGATTTTGATTACGCGCGAGACCTCGGTGACCCGGGTGAATATCCCTTCACGCGCGGCATTCATCGCACCATGTATCGCGGCAGGGTCTGGACGATGCGCCAATTCTCGGGGTTCGGCAGCCCGGAGGACACCAACCAACGCCTTCATTACCTGCTGAAGCAGGGGCAAACGGGGCTCTCCATCGCCTTTGACTTACCAACATTAATGGGCTATGACAGCGACCACGCCCTTGCTGAAGGGGAAGTCGGCAAATGCGGCGTGGCCGTCTCCTCGCTCGCGGACATGGAGACCTTGCTTGCCGGGTTGCCGCTCGAGCAGGTAACCACCTCCATGACCATTAATTCCCCGGCCGCGATTATCTGGGCGATGTACCTCGTGGTGGCGGAAAAGGGAGGCGCGGACCTCAAGAAGATTTCAGGGACAACCCAGAACGATATTCTGAAGGAGTATATTGCCCAAAAGGAGTATATCTTCCCCCCTAAGCCCTCGATGCGGCTGGTGGTGGACACCATTGTGTATGGTGCGAAGGAAGTGCCGCGCTGGAATCCGATCTCGATCAGCGGCTATCACATTCGCGAAGCGGGGTCGACTGCCGTGCAGGAGCTTGCCTTCACGCTGCGCGACGGCCTCGAGTACGTCGAGTGGGTGATGCGCAGCGGCATGAGCGTGGACGACTTTGCGCCGCGGCTAAGCTTCTTCTTCAACGCCCACAACGACCTGTTCGAGGAGGTGGCCAAATATCGCGCTGCGAGGCGAGTTTGGGCCCGTATAATGCGCGAGCGCCTGGGCGCGCAGGACCCGCGCTCCTGGCTCTGCCGTTTTCATACGCAGACGGCAGGCTGCTCGCTGACCGCACAGCAGCCTTACAACAACGTCGTGCGCACCACCCTTCAGGCCCTCGCCGCCGTGTTGGGGGGAACCCAGTCGCTGCACACCAATTCTCTGGACGAAGCCTGGGCTCTTCCCACCGAGGAAGCCGTTACGATTGCGCTCCGAACGCAGCAAGTGATTGCGCACGAGAGCGGCATAACCAACACTGTGGACCCGCTGGCCGGCTCCTATTTTGTGGAGAAGTTGACGACTGAGACCGAGCGCGCTTGTTACCGCTATTTCGACAAGATCGACAGGCTGGGAGGCATGGTGGCGGCGGTTGAAAAGGGCTTTCCCCAAAAAGAGATTCACGAAGCCGCCTACGCCTATCAGCAGGCCGTGGAACGTAAAGAAGCGGTCATCGTGGGTGTGAACGAGTTCGTCACCGAGGAGGAGCGGCGGATCACCCTCTTGGTCATCGATGAGAATGTGGCGCGCGTGCAGCGGCAGCGATTAGCCGATTTGCGAGCGCGGCGGGATAATCGCCGGGTGCAGGCGGCGCTCGAGGCTCTGGGCAGCGCCGCGTCAACTGACGCCAACTTGATGCCGTATATCCTCGAGGCGGTGCGCGCTTATGCCACTTTGGGTGAAATGTGTGACGTGCTCCGCCGCGTCTTCGGCACGTACGAAGAACCGGCGTTTCGATAGTTGGCGCGAACCTTGCAGCCGGCCTGGTTTGGAGAAGGCGAAATGGCAACCGAAACCCTGCTTACGATTTCGCAGTTCGATGAGCTTCCGGTCAAGGAAGGCATCCTCTATGAGCTCAACGAAGGAGGAGTAGTCACGATGACGGAGCCGATGCCGAGGCATAACTGGGTCCGAGACAACATCGCGGCGGCGTTACGGGATTTTGCACACCCGCGGAACCTCGGCCGGGTTTTCGTGGAAACCGGTTATCAACTCACCCCCGAGACGGTGCGAATTCCGGACGTCTCCTTCGTGCCCGCCGAGCGAATGCGTGACATTGACCTCGATAAACGCATTCAGGGCATGCCGGCGCTCGCCATCGAGGTCGTCTCGCCAACTGACCTGGCGGAAGACTTGACGCAGAAGGTGAAGCAGTACCTTGCTGCGGGGGCCAAGGCCGTTTGGGTTTTCTATCCCAAACCTCGCGAGGTTCAGGTTTTTCGCGCCCACGGGGCGATCTTCGTGCGTCGCGAATCCGAGACGTTGGAAGAGCCTGAGGTGCTGCCGGGCTTCGCCCTTGATTTAAAAAGCGTGTTCTGAGGCCTGGAATGCTATGACCGACAAACGAATCCGCGTTCTAGTTGCCAAACCCGGCCTGGACGGCCACGACCGGGGAGCGAAAATTGTGGCGCGTGCGTTGCGCGACGCGGGGATGGAAGTCATCTACACCGGTCTGCGGCAAACCCCGGAGATGATCGTGAACGCCGCCCTCCAGGAAGATGTGGACGCGATCGGGATCTCGATTCTTTCCGGGGCGCACCGCACCATTGTGCCGCGCATCTGCGAACTGCTGCGTGGCGAAGGGCTTGAGGATGTTCTGCTGGTCGTGGGCGGCATCGTTCCGGACGAAGATATTACGGAACTCAAGAAGGCCGGCGTCGCCGAGGTCTTTCAGCCGGGAGCCTCGACCGTCCAGATCGTGGATTTCATCCGAGGGCACGTCAGGTAGGATTCGGGATTCAGGATTCAGGATTCAGTGTGCTGCCATTCGGGCTGGAGCGAAGGGTCGCTAAGGTTCCGGAAGTCATCCGCTACCCCCGATCCGTCGCTGAGCATGGCGTGTGCGGGAGGCTTTCCTGAATCCTGAATCCCAAATCCTGAATCCTAGTATGGAACTAACCAGCCACAATTCCGTGGCGGTGCTGTCGTTTTCTGAAGGTCCGGGATATCCTCGGATTTCACGCGCGGTGCTTGCGGAATTGGCGGGGCTTCTGAGCGACGTCCGGGCCTCCGGCCTTTTCCTGGGCGTTGTGATCGCCGCAAGTCCACGCTCGTTTGCGACGGGCGCCAGCGTCGAGGAGGTTGCATCCTTGAGCGGTGCGGTGGCGCGGCAATTTGCAGAGGCAGGACAAACCCTGTTTGATGAGATCGAGCACTTTCCCCTCCCGGTTGTTGCGGCGATCCGGGGGTATTGTCTGGGAGGGGGCCTCGACCTGGCTCTGGCGTGCCAGGCTCGAGTCGCAACCTACGATGCTTCTTTCGGCTGTCCAGGTGTCGCCCTTGGCCTCGTCACGGGTTGGGGAGGAACGCAGCGCCTGGCGCGGTTGATCGGGAGGGCAGCGGCTACCCAGCTCATCTTAACCGCCGAACGGGTTCCGGCCAGCCAGGCCCTGACGCTCGGCTTGGTGGACGAGTTGGCTCCTTCACAAGATTTGCTGGAGGCTTCGGCACGGAGAGCCGGAGGCAAATAGGATTCAGGATTCAGGGTGGGCGGGAGGTAACGTGTTGGCGGCATGGAGTGCAAAGGCGAGGCATTTGTGTGGGGTGATGGCTTGGGGATCGCTAACGAAGCTCCTTGTCGCCTCATTCGCCGGGCTGTTTCTTTCGTCCGTCGCAACGGCTGAACTGCGCGTCGCCGTTTGCCAGATTCTGGTGATCGACGGCGATCGGGAAGGGAACTTCCGGCGCATTGAGTATGCGCTTGAGACCGCGCACGCCCAACACGCTCAGATCGCGACATTTCCGGAATCGGCGATCCTGGGTTGGGAAAACCCCGATGCGCACACTATGGCGACGCCGATACCGGGGGCCGACAGCGACCGCCTTGCCGCGCTGGCGCGCCAATACAGCTTGATGATCGCGATCGGACTCGACGAAAAGGATGGCGACCGGCTTTACGACTCAGCGATTCTGATGGATAAGACTGGGAAACTTCTGTGGAAGCACCGTAAGTTGAATGTCCTGCCGGAGTTGATGGAGCCGCCGTACTCGACCGGTACCCGCGATGACATCGGTGTAGTGGAGACCGAGTTCGGCCGCATTGGCGTTATAATCTGCGCGGACACTTTCGTGGATGAGTACGCGCAAAAAGTGGCTAGCTTGAAACCTGACTTGATGCTCGTCCCGTACGGATGGGCCGCTAAATTTGAAGAGTGGCCGGCGCACGAAAAGGACCTCGAGCACCTGGTTTCCAGCCGGGCCAAATTGTGGCAATGCCCGACGATTGGCACGGACCTGGTGGGAGAGATGACGCACGGCCCATGGAAGGGACGGACGTACGGCGGGGCCAGCGTTGTGGCCGACGCAACCGGAAAGGTGCTGGAGGTTTTGCGCGACCGTGACACGGAAGTGCGCGTGGTGGAATTGCCGGCGGTTCAGAGCGTGAAAATAGAAACTGGAAAATAGATATTGGAAACTGGAAAATAGAAAATAGAAACTGGAAAATAGAAACTGGAAAATCGACCGAAGTCTCCTGAAGGAGAAACATTTAACTACTGTTTTCCATTTTCCATTTTCCAGTTTCCATAGCCCGGAGCATGACAGAGCAGAACATCGAACCCCTCCTTCCTCCTTCCAAGCGCGCCGCGCGCCGTATTGTTCAGCGCGCCTTTGTTCTTACCGGGCGCGACAGGCGCTTACGCCAGCAAATCCGCTCGGCTCGTGTTGCGACGCTGTGGATTCTGGAAGACTGGGATTTGGTTTGGACCATATTCATCGACCGCGGGAGGCTGGAGTTCGAACGTCGGCCTGCCAAGCATCCGGACCTCATCTTCAACTGGCAAACTGCATCGGACTTCTTCCTTGCCGCCAGCGATGACCGTAGGCGGGCGGCCCTTACGGCCGGCCTGGGGCAATCGCCGGGGTCGGCCGTTCGCGGCGACGCACAGACCGCTCTAACCTTGACTGGAAATGTGGAATTACGGAGGCTGGCCGGCAATCTGCTTCACTGCTTTTTGGGCCATCTCGGCCACGTGTTGCGGAATCCTGTGGATGGGTTTGGAGAAAGCTTGCTGTGAGCAGTCACCATGGGCTGATTCAGCGACGCCGCATCACGTCAAGGGTACGAGCGATGTGCTTGGATTTGTTAAGCAGAAGCCTATTTGGAATTTCGAATTTGGAGTAGACTGTCTTCCCTGACTCCTTCACTTTAGCGAACTTTATGACCGAAGAAATTCTGCCGACCGAATGGACTATATCGACGCTCCGGGTGCGCTACGCCGAGACGGACCAGATGGGCGTAGTTTACTACGCGAATTACCTGGTTTGGTTTGAGATCGGGCGCACCGACTTTTGCCTGCAGCACGGCTTCGCTTATCGCGATATGGAGCAACAGGACGGCCTCTACATTATGGTGGCCGAGGCGCGTTGCCGGTATAAAGCCCCGGCGCGCTACGACGACGAAATCCTGATCCGCACGCGCGTGACGGGAATGCGGAAGCGGGTGTTGATCTTTGGTTACGAGATCTACAACGAGCACGCAGATGAACTGATCGCCGAAGGCGAGACCGTGCACGTCATCACGGACCGCGATGGCCGCCCGCGCACGCTTCCCGACAAGTACCGGGGATTGCTCTTGGGAAAAGCAGAAAGCAGAAGTTAGAAAGCAGAAATCCGAAATTGGAGACTGGCAAGTAGCGAACGACTGCTGTCATTCTGAGCGAAGCGAAGAATCTCTGCAGTCCAAGAAACAAAACAACTGCGGCGATTCTTCGCTTCGCTCAGAATGACCCGATCTGGCGTGATGGTGCTTGAATTTCGAGTTGCGATTTTCCAATTTCCGGTTTCCAATTTCGATCTTTGGCCTTTGTGAGGATTTGATGCCCGGCGCATTGCAGCTTACGGGACACAGCTTGACCCGCCGCGACTTTTACCAGGTGGTGCTGAAGAACCGGCGGGTCCGGCTCTCGCCTGAGGCGCGCCGGGCGATGACGCAGTCCCGCCGATTCATCGAAAAGATCATTCGCGCGAGAGAGGTTGTTTATGGGGTTACGACCGGCGTGGGCAGCCTCTCCACGGAGCATATTGAGCCGGCGCAGGCGCGAGAACTACAGTTGAACGTGGTACGCAGCCACGCCTGCGGCGTGGGGGAGTCCCTTGATGCTTCCGAGACGCGCGGCCTGCTTTTGCTGCGCGCCAACACGCTGGCCATGGGTCTCTCGGGGGTTCGCCCGGCGGTGGCGGAGCAACTTGGCGATTTTCTCAACCACGGAGTGCATCCGGTTGTGCCGGCGCGCGGCTCGGTGGGAGCGAGCGGCGACCTCGCTCCCTTGGCGCATGTGGCGCTGACGTTGGTGGGAGAAGGCGAGGTGATTTACCAAGGCCATCGCCAGCCGGCTCGGCAGGCTTTGAAGGCTGCCGGGATAGAGCCTTTAGTGCTGGAAGCCAAGGAAGGCCTCTCGCTCGTGAACGGCACCCAGGCGATGCTTTCGGTCGGACTTCTCGCCCTGCGTCTCGCTGAGATTCTCGTGGACACAGCGGATGTGGCGGGATCCCTCTCACTGGATGCCTTGCGGGGCTCGCGCAAGGCTCTCGATCAGCGGCTGCACCAGGCGCGCCCGCATCCCGGCCAGATGGTAACGGCCGGAAACATCTGGCGGCTTACGCAAGGAAGCGAGATCAACAAGTCGCACCAGGGGTGCTCGCGGGTGCAGGATGCCTACAGTTTGCGTTGCATGCCGCAGGTGCATGGCGCGGTGCGCGATGCGCTCGATTACGCGAGCCAGGTTTTTACCAGGGAAATGAACAGCGCTACGGATAATCCGCTGGTGTTCGCCGAGGCAGGCGAAGTTATTTCAGGGGGCAACTTTCACGGCCAACCCCTGGCCACCGCGCTTGACCTGATGGCTTTGGCGCTCACGCAGCTTGGCGGCATTTCCGAAAGGCGAATCGACCGCATGGTGAATCCGCTGACGTCCGAGTTGCCCCCTTTCCTGACAAAGTCGGCGGGACTGGAATCGGGATTTATGCTCGCGCAGGTGACGGCGGCGGCTCTCGCCTCAGAGAACAAGATTCTGGCCCATCCCGCCTCGGCGGACTCTATTCCTACCTCCGGCAACAAAGAGGATTACGTGAGCATGGGCATGGCGGCAGCGTTGAAGCTGCGCCCGCTGCTTTCTAACCTGGCTGCCATTCTCGCCATCGAGTTGCTGGCGGCTTGCCAGGCCATTGACCTGCTGGCTCCGCTCCGAACCGGTCACTTGGCGGAAGAAGCCAAGGCGGCGCTCCGTGCAGTCTCACCGCCGGTAACCAAAGACAGACCCTTGCATAAGGATATTGCCCGAGTCGCGGAGTTGGTTTCCGAGGGCGCCTTCGCCGCTCTGCTCTCGACGAAATAACGCTGTCATTCCGAGCGAAGCGAGGAATCTTGCCCTGCGTCTAGAGGGGTCGCAGCACAGGAATCAGAGCGAGATTCCTCGCTTCGCTCGGAATGACAAGGCCGGGTGAAGATTCCGGCAAGCAAATCACTGGGGATGGCGTTTCCGGGATTGAATCATCCATGCCTCATATTTCAGCGACCATTGTCGCCTGCAACGAGGCCGGCAGGATTGCGCGCGCTCTGCGCTCGCTGGCCTGTGCAGATGAAATCGTGCTCGTCGACTCCGGTTCGACGGATGAAACAGCCACGATCGCGGCGGGGTTGGGAGCGCGGGTCATTAAGGAACCCTGGCACGGCTACGCGACCCAGAAGAACTTTGCCACTCGCCAGGCCCAGCACGATTGGATTCTGAGTTTGGATGCGGACGAGGAACTTAACTCGCTGGCCCAGGCCGAGATCGGCGCCTGGAAACGCCTGCAGCCCACGGCAGACGCATATCGCTTTGCCCGCCGCGCCCGCTATCTCGGCCGCTGGATCCTGCATGGCGGCTGGTATCCGGACTACAAGGTCCGCCTTTTCGACCGGCGCAAAGCCCAGTGGGAAGGGAAGTACGTTCATGAGTCCGTCACGGTGAACGGACGCGTCGCGACCCTGCCGGGTGAAATCCTGCATTACACCTGCGACACGCTGGAAGAGCATCTACAGAGGATCGAGTTGTACACCGACTTGGCGGCGCAGGAAATGCGCGAGCGAGGTCAGAGGGTCAACTTCCTGCGGCGCTCATTTGATCCTCTCTGGGTTTTCTTGCACACTTACTTCCTTCGCCTGGGAGTGCTGGACGGGCATCAGGGGTTCCTGATCGCGGCCATGGCGGCGCGCTACGTTCGGCGGAAATACGAGAAGCTGGGACGCGGGCGCTGAGGTGGTGCGGGCGTCCCGCCCGCAAGTTGAGTAACTGTCATCCTGAGCGCAGCGAAGGATCTCTGCAGTAGGTTCGCTGCTTCTATCCTGGGACCAACTACGGAGATCCTTCGCTGCGCTCAGGATGACAGCCAAGCCCGAACTGAGGATGACAGCCCGAACTCAGCATGCCAGCTCGAACCCTCAACGGGTATCAGGTATGACTTCCTCGAGACCATTGAGAATCGCTCATGTCGATATCGGCCAGAGTCTGCGAGGCGGTCAGCGGCAGTTGTTGAACCTTGCGCGGGGACTTCGCGAGCGGGGCTACTGCCAGATCGTGGTTTGCCGGGAGGAGAGTGATCTCGAGGCGTGCGCCCGAGAGGAACGGTTTCCCACCTTCCCGCTTCCCGGGCAGGACCTCTTCCATCTGTATGGAGTTCTGCAACTGCGTCAAATGCTGCGCGCCGCGCCGTGCCACGTTCTTCATGCTCATGACGGGCACGGGCAGACGGTGTCCTGGATGGCGTCCGTCGGGTTGCGGGTTCGCCGAATCGCCAGCCGTCGTGTGGCTTTTCTCCCCAGTGAAGGGCAGCGCTGGACGTATTCTCTCAAGTATGCGCACACCTGCCACGCGGTGATCGCAGTTTCAGACTTCATCCGCCAAGGGGCCATACGTTGCGGCCTGCCCGAGTCGATGATCGAGGTGATTCCGGACGGAATCGAAGTGCCCCCGGAACTGCCATCGCTGGGGACCCGAGCCAAAGCACGCGCCCGTTGGGGCGCCGCTGAGGACGAATTCCTGATTGGTCACTTGGGGGCCTTCACGCACGAAAAAGGGCAGGACGTGGCCCTTCAAGCGCTGCAAATCTTGAAGGAAAGCTTGCCGCAAACACGGCTCCTGCTGGCGGGGGATGGGCCAACCCTCAACGATCCTGAGATTGCCCGGAGATACGCTGCCCTCGGAGAACGCGTGCGTCTTTGCGGCACGATCGAGGACCCTGGCGAGTTCTTCGCCGCATTGGACCTGTTCGTCATGCCGTCGAAGTCCGAGGGACTAGGATCCTCGGCTCTCATGGCAATGTCGTATGGCCTGCCCGTCGTGGCCAGCCGGGTGGGCGGACTTCCCGAGGTGGTCGAAGACGGGCGCACCGGATGGTTGATTGAGCCAGGGTCGCCTGCGGCGCTGGCGGAGGCGATATTGGCCGCGGCGTCCGACCGCGCGCGCCTTCAGCAATGGGGATTGAGCGGCCGGGAGCGTGCACGCCTGTTCACTATTGATATAATGGTCCAGCGCACCGAAGCGCTTTATCGGCGCCTGCTGGCCGAGTCCCTCCCCAGAGAGGAGGGGGACGCGCATTCCCCTCCTTTGTCAGGAGGGGATAAGGGGTGGTAGCGGTAATTCGAGGTGTTGGAGGAAAACAGCCGGTTAATCATGGTCTACTTTGTAATCACGCTCTTCGGATTGCTCTTTGGCAGCTTCTTGAATGTGTGCATTGTGCGCCTTCCCCGCAAGCAATCGATCCTGCTGCCGCGCTCGCATTGCCCGCTCTGCAAACACACTATTCGCTGGTACGACAACATCCCGCTGGTGAGCTACGTTCTATTGAGAGGCCGGTGCAGGGACTGCCACGCCCGAATCTCCCCGCAGTATGCCATGGTTGAAGCGCTCACCGCGATTCTGCTGGTGGCCACGTTTCGCCGCTTCGGCCTGAGCCCCGAATTCGTGAAATACTCCGCCTTCGTGATGCTCCTCATCGTCGTCATTTTCACGGATCTGCGAGAGCGGCTCATCCCGCACGCAGTGACCTTTTTCGGAATCGGTCTGGGCGTGGTGTTGAGCCTGTTCATCGACGTCGACAGCCGGCCACTGGGATGGCTGGCTGAGCGAATGGGCGTGCTTCTTCCCGGAACGCTGTTATCGGTCCTGGGCGGTCTCGCCGGAGCACTTATAGGAGGCGGGTTGTTCTACGCTGTCGGGACGGCTTTTTTCATCTTAAGTGGACGGACGAAAGAATACCTGGGGTTTGGCGACGTGATGCTGATGCTCATGGTGGGGGTCTTTCTGGGCGCCCCGCTGACACTGCTCACCATCCTGTTGGGATCGTTTGCAGGGTCGATCGTCGCTTTGTCAGTTACTCTCGCGAAGCCGCGGTTCCGTAATTATCCCTGGCCTTATGGGACTTTTCTTGGGATCGCCGCTGTTTACACGGCCCTGGATGGCCAACGCCTTCTCGAGGCTTATTTCCGCTGGTCGGGGATGGCAGGATGAAAGGTAGGTGGTAGATCGTAGGTGGTATGTGGGTGAAAACGCCGGTACGCGGTTCCCCATCTGCCACCTACGACCTACCACCTACCTCCGTCACTCCGTAATCTTGCCGTACATGTACTCTCGAATGATTTCGCGGCTGGCCTCTGTGGGGTCGATGAACTCGATGGAGGTCCGGCCCGAGGCATCTTTACCCCGAATTTTGCCGGTGACTTTCAGGGAGTGCTTTGCCTCGGGCATGCTGAATTCCAGACTCAGGACATCGCCGACCGCCGCAGGGCCTGAGCCTTCGAGCGCCATGCCCCCTTCGCTGATGTTTATGCTCGTGGAATTGAACCGCTGAGCTTCCCACGAAACGTTCACGGCCGTGCGATAGGGAAGGCGCCCAGTCCTCCGCCGTTCCGCCAGCATAGCGCCGCGCGCGGTGCGGAAAATGGCATAGATCTTTTCGCGAGAGACAGGCTTCCCCAGGAAGAAGGTCACTCCGGCTTCAAACGCCCGGCGCATGGTTTCGACGTCATCCATGCCAGTTAGCATGATGATGGGAGCCTGCTGGTTAGGAGGTCTGGAGCGAATTCGCCGGGCGAGTTGGAAGCCGTCCAAACCAGGCATGGCGACGTCCAACATGATCCCATCGAACTTGTCGCGCTCCAGGATTAATGCGGCCTCCTGACTGTCCGACGACGTGCGCACTTCCACTCCCAAGGGCTCGACCAAGGTTTTGATCAGTTTGCAGATATCCGGTTCGTCGTCGACGAGAAGAATTTTCATTGGCCGTCCAAAGTCGGCAGGTGAAATATCGTAGGAGGTAGATGGGGCTCGCTTAAACATGAGGAGGGAGCCGCATACCCATCCCGTGTCAAGTTCGCGCTATCGCTTCCCATCGGTCCTTTCCCACCTACGACCTACCACATGCCACCTACCGGTTGAGCCACTTCACCAAGTTCGTGAATAATTTCAGCCCGTCCTGCGAGTAATGGGCGGGCAACGAAACGCGTTCGGGATGCGGCATCAGTCCCAAGACCAAGCCGGTTTCGTCCGTAACGCCGGCGACTGATTCCTGAGCCCCATTGGGGTTACTCGGATACTCCATTGTAGGCCGTCCCTGCGCGTCGGTATAGCGGAAGACCACCCGTGTGGCTACCCCGGAGCCATCGCAAACCAGTGGGCGGCCTTCGCCGTGGGCCGTGGGCATCTCCAGAATCTCGCCCGCCAGTCCCTTAGTCCAGGCGCAACCCTCCCCTGAAACGAGAAGCCTGATCTTCCGGTCTTCGAAATGTGCCGATTGGTTCTCGAGAAGCGCCATGCCACGGTTCCCCGGTGTGCGTCCGGGAAGAATCCCCGACTCAGTCAAAACTTGGAAGCCATTGCAGATTCCCAGCAAGGGCTTGCGGGCCGCCAGGAACTCCTCCAGTTGTTGCCGCAAACAGGCCACCAGCATGGTGGCAAATATACGGCCCGCTCCCAGGTGGTCGCCGTAAGAGAAACCGCCGGGGATGACCGCCGCCTGGTAGTCGCTGAGCCGCGCGCGACCGTCCAGCAAATCCCGCAGCAGTACAAGCTGAGTCCGTCCGCCTGCGAATTCAATCGCCGCCGCGGTCTCCTCGTGGCAATTGGTGCCCGGGCTGTACAGAATGGCAGTGACGCCCCGACTCATTCGATGACCTCCCGAAACGCTTTGCTCCAGACCTCGCCAAGCGCCGCAGTGGAGTCCTGCCACACCACGTTCGTGCCGTCCTGGAGAACCAATTGTGGTTCCGGCAAGACCTCGCCGATGACCAGGTAAGGCACGCCTCCCAGTTGTGGGTCGAGATCAAGTCCCGAGGGCGCCTCGATGAGGACCGATCCCACGAACTCTCCGAATATCGCGCCGTCTTTTCTGGCGGGCGATTGTACGGGCACGCCATTGCGTTCCCCTGCGGAGGGAGAAAATGCGTCGAGCGAAATGCGCGCGCCGTAGCCGGAGCCCCACGACGCTTCAAAGAGGCGCAGCAGGATCCCGCCCTCGGCAATCGCCGACGCTGACAGGTATCCGCCCCGCTTGTGCAATCCCAGAAGCGTGTCCCACACCTTCCGCATGGAACTTGCCTCGCGCGCATCGAAGAGCCGGTCTCCGCGCTGCCCGTGGCTATCGGCGTACACACTGCCGCCCAGCGCCGAAGAATCCCAACGCCCCACGAGCACGAGGCGATTTCCGGGGCACTTGAATTCCTTGCTCACTGCCTTCCTGACGTCAGGAAGGCGCCCCATGGCCGCCACCGCCAGCGTCGGCGGCACATCGATGCGGCGGCCGCCAGTGACGAATGTTCCGGAGCTCGAATCTTTTCCTGAAATGAAGGGAACTCCCAGCGCCACCGACAAGTCGGCGATGGTCTCGACCATGGCGCGCAAATCCCAGGCTATTTCCGGCCGCACCCTTGGCGTGTAGAAGTTGTCGCAAAGGACCATCTCCCGATAGTCTGCGCCTGCGGCCACAGCCTTGGTGATAGCCTCAATCGTCATCAGGCGCGCCATCTCCGCCGGATCGATTTCACCATAAAAGGGATTGAAGGCCAGAGTGGTGATGGCGCCGTACGGCTTGCCACGCAAGGGCGCCGAGATATAGACATTGGTCGGCATCGTATGGTTCTTGCCGCCATAGGGTCCTACGGCAGTTCGCCCCTGCACGGTCGTATCAAAGCGGCAGCCGGCAGCGCTTTGGTCCGCGCAGTGGTAGTGTCCAAGCACGCCATGAATTGCGGCCGACCACTCAGCTTGCGTGCGCGGCTCGGGGATGCGCAAGGGTTGGAGTTGACGCCGGGGTTCTGCCGCCTGTAAGGGGTCGATGGGGCAGCCTTCCCAAAGGAAGCCCATTTCGAGGTCCACGACCTTCTGGCCACGCCACATTGCCTCCAGGCGGCCCGTCGCGGTAAAGTGGCCGAGGATGAAGTAACCCACCTCGTACTTCTCGAGAATCGCGCGTGCCTCCTCGAGTTTCTCGGGCGGCACCGCCACCAGCATGCGCTCCTGCGATTCGGAAAGCAGGATTTCCCAGGCGGTCAAGCTCTTGTCCTTCAAGGGAGCCGCGCCGAGGTCGATGCGTACTCCCGTCTCCGATCCCATCTCACCCACCGCGCACGAGATGCCGCCGGCTCCAAGGTCCGTGATGCTGCGGATGCACTCCTGATCGCGCAGTACTGGAATGGCCGAAGTGAACCTGCGCTCCGTAATCGGATGCCCGATTTGGACAGCGGCGGATTCCTTTTGCAGAGTCTCGCCGGTCATCCCGGTCGAACTGGCCGTGGCCCCGTGAATGCCGTCGCGGCCCGTCGCACCGCCGATCAGCAGGGCCACATCCCCGGGCTGCGGGGCGTCTTTCAGGGCGTATTTCCCGGGAATCAGTCCCACCGAATGCCCCAGTGCGAAGCACTTGGCGTAGCCCGGATGGATGCGGTAAACCGGGTGCATCATGGGAATGCCCATGGGGTTCGTGTAATAGGAAGTGGCCCGGATCGATTCCGACACGATCAACTGCGGGTGAAGCGCTCCGGGGGGAACCTCCGAAATCCGAGGATCCATAGTTCCCATCACGGTTGTGCCGCCGATCGGGTAGGCGCCCTTGCCGAATCCCAGCGTATCGCGAATCACGCCGCCGTGCTTCGTCGCAATGCCGCCGAACGGAGCTATCGAGCTGGGAAAGTTGTGCGTTTCACCCTTGATGGTCACGACCCAGCCGTCATAGAACTCCATGCCCCCGGCGTTGTCCTTGAAAGAAGAAACAACCAGGGGATGATTGATGCGCGCCGTCGCCTCACTCAGTCTTTTCAGCAAGCCGAGACTTTTCCAGGTGGTGTGGTAGCAGTGATCGCTCCAAGATTGCACCAGGATTTCGATCTCGGCATCCGTGTGCGGCCTGCCCTGGGTCAGTTCGTGCGCCTGGAGGACTTTCATCTGGGACAGTGGCGCGTACCAGGAACGGGCCTCGGAAAGAGCAGTCAATTCCTCATCACTCAAGCCGCGAAAAGAAATCGTGGATACCGGATCGGGCTCACCCGTCGGGCGGAGCGTGGTGATGATTTCATGAGGCTCGCGGATGCGCTCCACAACATGGTTGTAAAGGTACCGGGCGGCGATTCCACGCGCTTCGGTTTCATCCACGCCCCAGAACTGGTAGCGCCTGCTGAGCCGTGCAAATTCCAAGCCGGCTTCGCCGAGCGCTCTCGCTCCCGCTAAGATGGAGGGCGTCTCCGGGTCGGTCACAGCAGGCCGATAGGCGATTTCAATAATCGGCCCAAGCCCCGGATCGAGTTGTGAACGCTCTCCCGGCGACTGATAAAGTGGATTCACTAAAAGAGGCATTAAGCGGTCGAGCTTCACCGATCCTTCCAGCCAAAAAACTCGCTCGATGACCAGATTCTTCAGTTGGGGGTAGCCGCGCCGGTGCAGGAAGCCAAGCCAACTACGCGCTTCAGGGTCATCCTTTGAGAGTGTGTAAACGCTCTGAATTGGCATTGTCGCCTCAGGCCGGATTTGCTTCAGACTACCTGACCTGCGGTCCGGCGCCCGGCTGCGTCAACTTTGGCGAAACACGGACAGCAGCACACCGCGGGATCCATGAAGAAACAAAGTGCTCATTATAGCCGGGAAGCTGTGCGTTGTCTCTCCCCAATGACGGCCCACCGAGAAGGCCGCCAGCACTTGAAGTCCGCGTTACTGCGGCACCGTTACCTCAACCGGCGTGCTGAGCACCAGGTTGCCCCAGCCGATCCGCATGGTCACGTGCTTGATGTCGTCCTTCGGATAGGAGAGAGTGATGGTGAGCTTCTCCGCCTGGTTCTCGGTCTTGGTAACGCTGGACATGTGGGCTTCAAATTCCACCGGCGCCCGCTCAATTTGAAACGCGTCAAGCTGCATTTTGCGAGCCTTGGCTGGATCAATGAAGGCCAAGCTCCATTCTGAACCGTTGTCAGAGCGGTGCAGGCCGAGATAATAAAGACCAACCGCGATCTTTTTCCCGCTGATGGAGAGAGGAAGGTTGGTGTCCAAAATCGTCCAGTAGTTGCTGCCCATGCGCCAGACTTTGCCACGGGTCATGGCATCGAACTTGGCGGTGTCGTTGTACTCCTTCTTCCAAACCGGCCGGCCGTAATCGATAGCCACCTGTCCGGCGGCGGAATTGGTTTGAGCATTCCAGTAAAGCACCCGCGCCGAGGCACGGTCGTCCGGCGTGCCGCCCTCCGCCACAACCTTTGGCTTCTGCTGTGACTCCGCAATCAACGTGAACAGGAGCATCACGCCCACCAGCATGGCATAGCGTTTCATCAAGTTCCTCCTTTTGGTCTGCCTTTGTTACCGAAGCGTGATTCTAACACGGGTCTCGCCGGATTGTCGCAGCGCGCAGGGGGAACCGTCAGTTGGGAAGAGACTTGACCCCGCGGGAGGCATGACATTTTGACCTCGTTCTTTGTTTTCATAGACATTCTCGCTTTGTTCCGGCAGATTTGAGGGTCAGCGGTCGAGATTGTCCGGCAGGCCAAGCCAATCCGCCGCGCTCCCTTCCGACAGACCCGTTGTCCGAGCGGTCGACGGGCTGCAAGACGCCGGCGAAGCGTTCTGCCTGTACAAAAAGCCCACCGACCCGATTCCACTCCAGCATTGTAGCCTATAATCATGGTCTTGTCAAGAGACAGGATGTCCGAGTGTCGGGAGCGTCCCGCTCCCGAGCGCGGGCAGGATGCCCGCGCTACCGCGGACGAGACTCCCACGCTACAGTTCGCGCACGTCATGGCTGACAGGATCCGCCCGACTTTTACGACCTGCACCCCTGCCGACAAATCTCGTTGACTCTGCGCCCAGGCAGGTGCAAAATCGGAGTTTGGGGTTAGGGAACGGCCGCAGTGCCTAAGCGTCGGTCAGGGGCGCAAGTCAGACTGAACCATGATAAACCGCAAGCTTAAATTTGGCATTGGTGTGGGTATTATTCTCGCCGTGGTGGGCTGGGAGGCTGTCTCGGGCTTTCAGGAAAGCAAGACTTACTACGTCACTGTAAACGAACTGATGCAGGGGCGGGCGGCGCGCCAGCGGGTGCGCGTGGGTGGTACGGTCCAGCCCGGCTCCGTCGAACGCAGGGCAGGGAAGGTCACCTTCCGGCTCGCCCAGGACACGAACTCCATTCCTGTGGTCTACGTGGGGAATGACACCCTGCCGGATACGTTCAAAGACGGCGCACAGGCTATTATTGACGGAAGTTATCTTTCCAGTGGCGAGTTCGAAGCGGAGAAGATCCAGGCGAAGTGTGCCTCAAAGTATCAGGCGGCGCCGGTATCGCCGGCAGGCAATGCCAAGATCGCGGGATTGTAACCGAGGTAAAGGGCCCACCACAGAGAGCACAGAGGGCACGGAGACCAGACCGAAAAACCGATTTGTTCTCCTCCGCGTTCTCTATGTTCTCTGTGGTGCAAGTTCTTCTTCGCCGCCAGCAGGGTGTTTATGAACCAACTCGGAACCGTTGGCCTGATCGCTGCGTTGGCGTTCGCCGCCTACGCGGTCGTCGCCGGAGCGGTAGGCGGCAAGTTGCGGAGTTCGCGGCTGACGGTGAGCGCGGAGCGGGCTGCCCTTTCATTCTTCGTCATGCTGACGCTGGCGGTGGCCGCACTCGAGTACCTGATCCTGACCAACGATTTTCATAACGCCTACGTTGCTGAACACTCCAACCGCGACCTATTCACCTTCTACAAAGTCGCAGCGCTCTGGGCGGGGCAGGAAGGCTCGCTGCTTTTTTGGACGTGGCTGCTTTCCATTTACAGCACGTTGGCCATCCTGCTGAACCGCCACAAGAATCGGCAACTGATGCCTTACGTCGTTGCGGCGCTGATGGGGACGGGCGTCTTCTTTTCGTCGCTGGTGCTGTTCATCGCTAACCCCTTTCAAGAGCTTTCACTTTCTACGGCCGCAGGGACGCAGCCCTTTACGCCGCCCGACGGGAACGGGCTGAATCCCGTTCTGCAATACCACTCCATGGTGATTCATCCTCCCATGCTCTACCTGGGATACGTGGGCATGGTAGTTCCCTTCGCCTTCGCGATGGCAGCGCTGATCACGCGGCAACTGGGCGACAACTGGATTCGCACCACGCGGCGTTGGACGATGGTCCCCTGGGCGCTTCTGGGCCTTGGCATTCTTCTGGGCGGCAACTGGGCTTACGCCGTGCTCGGCTGGGGCGGGTATTGGGCCTGGGACCCGGTCGAAAACGCCTCACTCCTGCCCTGGCTTTCGGGAACCGCGTTTCTGCACTCGGTGATGATCCAGGAAAAGCGCGGGATGTTGAAGGTGTGGAATGTGGTGCTCGTGATCACTACTTTCTTCCTGAGCATCTTCGGGACTTTTCTTACCCGCAGCGGAATTGTCTCCTCCGTCCATGCTTTCGCACAGTCCAGCATTGGCCCCTTCTTCGCGGTTTTCCTCAGCATCATCCTCTTCTTCTCGCTCACCTTGCTTTTCCTGCGCCTCGATCACCTCAAGAGCGAGAACAAGCTTGACTCCCTGGTTTCCAGGGAAAGCGGGTTCCTTTTCAACAACTGGATTTTGTTGGCGCTGGTCTTTGCCGTCCTCTGGGGTACGTTGTTCCCGCTGATTTCGAAAGCTGTTCAGGGCGTGACCGTTACCGTGAGCGCTCCGTTCTTCAACAAGACGGCGATCCCCATCGGCCTGCTGCTCTTATTCTTGACCGGCGCAGGTCCGCTGCTGGCCTGGAGAAAGACCTCCTTCCAGAGCCTCAAGCGGAACTTCCTCGCGCCCTCGATCGCGGCGGGAGCGACGGGCGCGATTCTGCTGGCGGCGGGAATGCGGCATTTCTACGCCTTGATGACCTTGTGCCTCTCGGTTTTCGTGGCGGTTTGCGTGTTGGGCGAGTTCTGGAAAGGCGCCCGGACGCGCATGAAGACCGGAGGCGAGAACTTTGCGCAGGCGATCTATAACCTCACCATGCGCAACACGCGGCGGTACGGCGGATACGTGGTCCATCTCGGCATTGTGCTGCTTTTTATCGGGTTTGCCGGCTTGGCTTTCAAGACCAAGGCGAAGGCGCTGATGCAAGAGGGAGACCTGCTCCGCGTTAAAAACTACCTGCTGCGTTGCGACGGGCTCGTTAACGGCGACACTCCCAACTACGCATACTCGCGAGCGCTGATTACCGTTACCAAGGACGGCCACGCATTCGCTTCGATGCATCCCGAGAAGCGATTTTACAAAGCCAGCCAGGAGACGACGAGCTATGTCTCCATTCACCCCACGCTCGCCGAGGACCTCTACGTGGTGCTTTCAGGGCTCGACGAGGATACCGGCAAGGCGGTCATCGAAGTTTTTGTGAACCCTTTGGTGGTGTGGGTATGGATCGGTGGAGTCGTGGTATTTCTTGGAACCCTCCTGGCGCTCTTTCCCAGCCGGGTCGAGCGCGAGATGGCGGAAATTCGCCGCACTCAGGATATCGCCGTGTCCGCAGGCGACGCCACCTGAAAGAGGGCAGTGGGCAGTAGGCAGATGGGCAGGTGGCGGTAAGGGTTTTCTGCCCTCTCCCGTAAGGGAGAGGGTGTCCCGCTGCCGGCGCTTTCATCAGCCGGAGCGGGACGGGTGAGGGGTTACTTGCACGGAATCAAGCACGCGGCATGCACATCCACGGTGGCAGTCCTGGTGATCGGCCTCAGCGTGGCTTCGATGATCCGCGCCGACAGCCCCAGAAAACCAACCCTCGAATCGATCGGCGACCAGGTGATGTGCCTGTGCGGATGTGTCGCGACCTTGAACCACTGCCCGCATCGCGATTGCGCGACGGTGGCGGAAATGCGTCCTGTCATCGCCCAGGAAATCGCTGCGGGTAAGGACGAGACGACCATTCTGCAGGACTTGGCTATACGGTATGGCGTGCAAGTGCTGGCCGCTCCCCCGGCGCGGGGATTCAGCCTGACGGCCTGGATTCTGCCCAGCGTTGGTTTGCTGGCGGGGCTATCGCTGGTGGTTGCCGTGGCGCGCCGTTGGCGGAAACCGCGGCCGGCTCTCGCCGGCGCCGATGCCAAACCGCTGGACCCGAAGCTGCTGGCGGCGGTGGAAGAAGAAATGAAGGCTTCGAGGATGAGGGCGCGAGATTAAGGGTTTGATGAACCCATGTATTCTTTTATTGCAGTTCTAATCGCTCTTGGCATGGCGGTATTCGTGGCGATGCCTTTGCTAGCTCGTGAAGGTGCGGCGGCGTCCACCCTGCCGGTGGATGTCACGCCGCTCGCCGACTTGAAGCGGCGCCGGTTGGTGGTCTATGAGAACCTCAAGGACCTGGAGTTCGAGTACCAAGCCGGAAAACTCGCCGCCTCGGACTACGAGAGCCTCAGGCAAAACTACCTTGGCGAAGCCGCTACCCTCATGGCTGCCTCCCAAGAGGCTGAACAGCTAAAAGAGATCGATGCCGTGCTCGAACACGAAATCGCCGCACGCCGTGCCTCGCGGAAAGACCGCCTTCCCCAGGATTATGTTTGCCCCAAATGCGGCTTCGAGAACCCCCTTCCTGTGAAGTTTTGCGGGGAGTGCGGGACGAAGATCACGGATCGCCCGGGCCTTACTTAAAGCGAAAAACGACGCCAACGCTCGGAACGAGATTGTGACTGTTCCCGGGGATGATGCGGGGCTGGCCAGTTATGTAATCCCTGAGTTCCAGTCGCAAGGCGAAATGCCGTTCGAAGGCGAGGTCGGCGCCGGCTCCATAATTCCAGGCGAATTGCCACCCGTTATCCGCGTTGACCCACCCGCCAACAACCGCAGGGGCCTTCGAGGGGCCGCTGAAGCGATTGGTCCCTAACCCGGCGGTGATAAACGGCTGCACCCGCGCTTTGGCCGAGAGATAGCGGACGTAATTGAAGGAAACCAGGTCAGCGCGATTGTACCCGGCGAGCGCCGACTGCCCTGTCGGCTGAGCAGCGAAGTGGTAGAGGCTGTAAGAATAACTCGCTTCCAGGGCGTTGAGCCGCGTAAAACGATAGCGGGCCCCGCCAGTGGGGCGTATCGTCTCGGGGAAGGAGCCAGTCATGCGGACTGATAAGGGTTGGCAGCCGGGCGCTGGACAAGGGAGCGCAATTGTCTCGGTGCCGCTGCCACTATTCGAGAAAGAGCTGCCGCCTTCCAGGAAAACCTCGAGACTCGGAGCACGGCTCTGAGCGAAAGCCCAGGGGAAAACCAAGAGGAGAGATAGAATCAAGGACGGGATAATTAGACCGGTTCGCATATCACTTGCCTCCACTAACTACGCGTCGGATTTCCTTCAGAGCTTCAAAAAGGTCCACGGATTCACTCGATTCTGTGAGCTCTACTATTATTCTGGATGCCTAACGCCTCGACTGGGATTTCCGCACCAGTTTTACCCTTAACTTTTTGCATACCGCCTCATAACCTCGGCTGGGGGTCATGCAGCGGAGTTCCTTGTTTCCTGCGGGAGTTGTTTGCCGGACCGATTTAGTGTAAGTTGGCGGCGGACGACTGAAAACTGTTAACTGAGTACTGACGACTGTGTATGCGCAACCTCCGTTTGATCATCTCCTACGACGGGACGGATTTCCATGGCTGGCAGCGACAGCCGGACGCGCCGACGGTGCAGGAGTGCCTGGAGTCGGCGATCGAGCGAATCGTGGGCGAGCAGGTCCAAGTCTATGGGTCGGGAAGAACCGACGCCGGTGTGCACGCTCTGAATCAGGTCGCCAACTTCAGAACCGCCTGCAAAATCCCTTGTGAAAACCTCCTGAAGGCCTTGAATAATACCCTGCAACCTACTGTGCGCGTTAAAGATGTCAGGGAGGCGCCGCTTCGCTTCCATGCTCGATATGATGTGCGTTCCAAAACCTATCGTTATCGAATTCTCCAGGCGCCGGTCGCCCCACCTTTTGTGAACCGGTTCGTTTGGCATTATCCGTTCCCTTTGGACGTCGTCCGCATGGCCCGGGCTGCGAAACTGTTTGAAGGCGAGCACGATTTCACCAGCTTCGCGGCGTCCGAGGGTACGGTAGGCGAAGAGCGTTCTGCGACTACTTCCGTTTCACGGGGCAGCGCGGAGGCAACTCTGACGCGAACGATCCTTACCTCCCGCATTCTCCGCCGCGCCCGAACTTGTATGTTGATCTACGAAGTCACTGGCAATGGTTTTCTTCACCACATGGTGCGCAATATCGTGGGCACGCTGGTCGAGGTCGGGCGAGGGAAATTGGAGCCAGTAGACATCACACGAATTCTTCAAGCTCACGACAGGACGCTGGCAGGCCCCACCGCTCCGGCGCAGGGGCTTTGCCTGGTAAGAGTCGAATACTAGCTTGGGAGCGCCAACCGCCGGCATAAGGTCCGCGGCCTGTTCGTAACTTCAGGTAAACTTCAGTTCGACAACCGTCGTTTTGCCTGCGGGCAATTGATAACGTGCCAGGCCTCGCGCGGCGCGTGCGCCCGCAACTGGCGCGAGCGTTAAAGCTTCGCGTTGATCTACCACCAACTCGCCCTGGCAATCCGGCGGCAATGACAAACGCAGCTCGCGCCGGCCCGGCTTCCCACGACTGCTGAACCCGATGGGTCCCCGAACCGAATGAACCGTCAGCTCAAGCAACTCGAGATCGTCCGGCTGCGGGCGGATTTCGCAGCGCTGGAATCCCGGCAGCAAGGGCCGAATTCCCGCTAAGCTCATCGTCGTTACGTAAAGCGGAGCCACCGGGCAGTGACTCCATTCGTCACCCGAATCGGGTTGGGCGTGCCAGTTTTCCTGCAAGGTATTATTCAGGCCTACGGATTCCAAGGCCGCCCAGCGCTCACGGAATTCTTTTACGATGATGTCAGCTCGTCCGGCCTTGCCCAGGGCCCAGAGCCGCCAACCTGCATTCGCCGGATAGGAAAACCCCATTTCCTTGGGACACTCCACGAGCGTGCGCAATGCTGCGGCGGTCTTCCCATCCGGGCTCTGATCGAACAGAATCGCCGTTGCCAGCGAACGATCGCACATGCGCGGCGCGCCTTCTTCCGCGAGCCAAGGCAGGTTGTTAATGAACAAGCCTTGGCTCGGACTCCAGAAACGGCGCACGGCGGAGGTTTGAAGGGCGCGGCCGAAATCTCGCGCGGCCTGGGCACGGGCACGATCCCCGAATGCCTCGCAAAGGCCTGCCAGCGCATTTTGCAGCATGGCGGCGGCATAGAGGTTGAACGCGCATTGTTTGTGGCGCTGGCGTTGGTAAGCGATGTGATCCATCCACACGGCAGGCACGCCCAGATTCTCGACCCGGAGAAGACCTTCACTATCGACGATACTCTCGAGATATTGTGCAAACCTCAGCAGGCGCGGGTACGGCTCGCGCAGATCATCCAGGTCGCCCGAGTAAAGATGGTGGTAATAGCAATCGAAGTTGAAACCGACGCCGTGATCGAGAAGCGGCCCCCAGTTTGTAAGTTGAAGCTGCCTTTCCATCAGCCGGGCCAGGCGATCGAAAGCGGGCCACGTGTCCAGGAAGTAGCCATCCACCGTCAGTCCCTGGCTGTAAGTGGAAACAAAGCGCGCGGGCAGCCGCGTTTCGCCCAGGTTCAGATGCACGACGTGGATCTGGTGGCCGCAATCGCCGCTGTACTGCTGCCGTTCGCGTCCCCCGCCATCCATAATGGTTTCCTGCGCACAGTTGTTCATGGTGTTGGTCGTGGCTTCGATCAATCGCTGAATGGCCGGATCGGAGACCCGAACGTCGGGCGCCTGAGGCCAAGGGAAAATCCTGCGGCGCACGCCCACGTTTGACACCTTCACTTTGCCGGCGGCTCCGTGAATGTGGAGCTGCACCCAGCGGCAGCTTTCGAAATCGAATGTTTCAAAATGGTTAACACCTTCGCGGCAAGTGAAGCGAGCCCAACTGTGGAAGTGCGTGTTCAACAGCGCCGGGCCTCCGACTTGATGCGCCTCCTGAACCATAAGCTCGACCACGGTCCCGGACGGCGCCTCGATAGTGAAATAAGGCCACCCCACCACCTGTTCGCTGAATTCAAAGGTCAGAGCAGCGCCCAACTGGCCGTCGAGTTCGACTTCCCATGAACCCGACGCGGCCTCGTTGGCCGCAGGGCGGCGATCCGCTCGAAAACTGTTGGGTGGCAGGAACTCGAAGTACTCCTCGACAGGCCGGAGCCATTCGATCCAACACGATTCCGCCAGGCGGGCTGCGGGAACCAGCGTCTCGCGCATCAAAGGGATTCGCCGGGCGCGCAATTCACAGGCATCGGATCCGGGTTGCGCATCCAGCATGTAGTCCGAATATTCGGAGGTGATCGGCGGCTTGTCAGGCGCGCACACCAGGGGCATGGCGGGCAGCCAATCGGCGTTCGGTGCGAAGCCCGGCGTTGACCAGCCGTCGGGGAAAAGGCGCGCGTCGAACTCTTCTTGCAGGCTGCGCAGATACCAGCGTTTGTAGTGGCCGGGCTTCCAGGCGCGCGCGAGGAAGGCGTGCCAGGTCTCGTCGGACACAATCGTTTGCTTCCGGCCGTCCGCCGTTTCAACTTCCAGCCAAAACAGCAGCCCGCACTTCCCGGCCGGCCACGTGCCGTCCCCTTGACCATAATACAGTACTTGAACTCCCAGGGTGTTAGCACCTGATTGCAAAAGAGATGTTAGGTCCGTGGGGTCCGCTTCCAGCCAGCGCGGGTCGCACGGGGCCGGCCCCCATTGCACCCGACGGCCATTCACCTCGAGACAGTAACGGCTGTCGGCGGCGACCCATCCCTGAGCGCCACGCGGCCGATCCGCCAAGTCGAGTTGGCGGCGGAAGAGCACAAAGGTGTTTTGCAGGGTGCGCTCGGAGGGATACCAGATCCAGCGTGCTGGCCTTAAATCGGGCAGCGAGTTTTTTCGGGGCGTGATGATTGGGATCGGAGCCTGAAGGCCCGAGGCTGCTTGCGTTGCGCGCTCTTGCCGGCCGCGCGCGGAAAACACTGCGCTCCCGGCCAATGCCGAGCCTTTGATGAATTCCCGTCGTTTCATGCGACCTCCTCATAGCTAGTCATCGCGACGAGATTATGGCATGCAAGCTGGGCCGTCAGCAACGCGCCAGCGACCCAACGGACACGGAAGCTTGAACTGTGAACTGTCGACTGTTAACTCTGTGTTGACTGTCGACTGTCGACTCTGCAATGATCTAGGAGCATCGCAAGCGAGCAGCGAGGAGGTGGCCGTGGCTTTCACAGTGAAAGAAAAGAAACCGGGCCAGCGGGCCTGTGATCAGAGAGACGCCAAGGGCGAGTTCTGCGTCGGCCACCTGAAGCGCTGGTACTACGACGATCGCCACCGTCTCGCCTCCACGGCGGACGAAGAGGAAGCTGTCAAGGAATTCGGCCCGGGCGCCGAGATTTACCGCTGCGAGCGCTGCCATACGATCTACCGGCCAGTCGTCGCCGACCATTCTACAGCTGGGCAGAAATTCGAGTCGCGTCCGGTGAATTTGCTGGGAGCCTTTGGGAAGTCGAGAGTCGAAAGTCGATAGTCGAGAGTTAAGAGTCAATAGTCGAAAGTCGAAGGGCGGCGTTCTGGGGCTTTTCGAATGGCCTGGTTTGGGCTGGAATAGAGCATCTAGACCGCTCTCCCGCGAGACAAACCCTAACAAACTACAGCGGTCCTTCGCTGCGCTCAGGATGACAACGCTGTTTTGATCGCGATTTTCGAATTTCGATTTTCGAGTTTCGAGTTCCGCCGTTGAACATCCGAACAAAAGCTGAATTTTCTTTGGCGCTGATCACCGCCATCTGGGGGTTCACCTTTGTGATCGTCAAAGGTGCTCTCGCCGATGCGTCTCCTCTGCCCTTTCTGGCCGTGCGGTTCATGCTGGCAGGGCTTCTCCTGCTGGTGATATTGGGGCGAGGCCGCGTGGGGCGGGGAACAATCCTGCCCGGATCAATCCTGGGATTATTTCTCTTTGGGGGCTACCTGTTTCAAACCTGGGGCCTGGTTTATACCACGCCTTCGAAAAGCGCCTTCCTTACGGGCTTCAGTGTGATTCTGGTTCCTCTGATCATGATGCTGTTAGGCCAGAAGCTGGGGCCGGCGACCCTCCTGGGCGCAGTCCTGGGACTCGCCGGGATCTACCTGCTGGTGGCGCCCTCCGGGATGAGCGGCGTGAATCTGGGAGACATACTGACGTTGGCAGGCGCAACCTCATTCGCGGTTCATATTGTGCTGGTGGGGCGCTATACGAAGAGACTCTCCTTTCTGCATCTCGTCCCTGTCCAGATATTGGCGGTTGGCTTGCTTGCCTCAGTCGCCATGGTTGTTTTTCCGGCGCAAAAGTGGCATTTCAGCGCGCGCCTGGCAGTGGCGATCCTGGTGACTGCGGTGCTGGCCACAGGAGTGGCTTTTTCCGTTCAGAATTGGGCGCAGCAATACACTCCTCCCGCGCACACGGCCCTGCTTTTCGCCCTCGAGCCGGTCTTTGCCGCCATCTCCTCCTGGCTGGTTGTGGGAGAACGCTTCCGAGGCAGGACGCTGGCAGGCGCCGGCCTGATCCTGGCAGGCATGGTGGTTTCGGAGATTTGGGGGGCGCGCGTGGCGAGCCCGGTGGAAGGATAGTTGGAAAAACGAAAATGGAAAATAGAAATTGGAAAATGGAAACTGGAAAATAGAAACCGATTTCCCTAGTAATGCACTCCCCTCAACTTAAATGACTAGCCCCCTCGCGAGGGAGAGGGAACTCTTCATTATTTTGCAGGTTCCAGTTTCCATTTTCCAATTTCCAGTTTCTACCCGCGTCGCAGGGCGCGTTCGAAACCGGGCAGGGCGCGCTCGATCGTGCCCGGTGGAACGGTAAGAGATAGGCGGATGTGCCCGCTGCGTCCAAAACCCGCGCCCGGTACGGCGAGGATGCCTTCGTCCATGAGGCTGCGCACGAAGGCCAAGTCATCCGCGACGGGCGCCCTGGGAAACATGTAAAAGGCGCCCTGCGGTTTGGTGACCTCATAGCCCATGCGGGTCAAGCCGGTCCAAAGCAGGTCGCGTTTCTCCTGGTACGAGCCAGGATCAATCTTGAGGTCGGCCACTTCCATCATGACCTGTTGCCAGATGGCGGGCGCATTGATGAACCCCAGCGTGCGATTGGCGAACGTGCAGGCGTTGCGCAGCGCGTCCACTTCCTCGAGCCTGGGCGAGAGAGCCAGATAACCAATCCGCTCCCCAGGTATCGCCAGGGCCTTGGACCATGAGTACGTGACTACGGCGCGGCGGACCACGGCCGGAATCTCAGGCAACGTCAGACCGTCAAAGGTAAGGGATCGATACGTGTCGTCAGCGATCACGGTTACCGGGTGATCGAGGCCGGAAATCAGCGTCTCCAGGCCGCGCGCGAATTCGCCGGAGTAAACGGCGCCCGTGGGATTGTTGGGCGAGTTGAGAATAATCGCTTTGGTCCGCGCGGTGATGGCGGCTTCGATGCGGGCAAGATCAGGGCGAAACTGGCCGTCGGTTTCCACCAAGACCATCCGCCCGGAGTGGTTCTGAATGTAGAACTGGTACTCAGGAAAGAAGGGCACCAGGATGATGACCTCGTCGCCGGGGTCGAGCAGGGATTTCAGCACCACGTTAATGGCCCCGGATGATCCCACCGTCATGAGAATGTGATCGGCCGTGTAAGCCAGTCCGGTGCGCCTCGCGAGCTGCTGCGCAATCACGCTCCGCACCGAAGGATATCCTGCATTGGGCATGTAGGCGTGGCTGCGAGGCCGATTTGCCTCAACCACGCGCCGCAAAGCGGAAATCACTTCTGGCGGAGGCTCACCGGCGGGATTCCCCAGGGTAAAATCGAAAACGTTTTCTTCGCCGCGCTCCCGCTTCATCCGGTCGCCGATCTCGAACATGCGCCGGATCCAGGAAGAATGCTCCATCTGTTCCGAAATAGTTTTGCCGATGCTCATGTCAGGTTTCTACGCTTGCGACCCCCTCACCCGGCCCTCCCCGGCTGATGAAAACGCCGGCTGAGGGCCACCCTCTCCCCCAAGCGGGAGAGGGCTGTCCTTCATCGAGAGATGCGACTATAAACTTCCGTGCTGCCCACGACGCTGATTCCGGCCGATTGAAGCCGCTCAATGGCTGCGTCCGGCTGATTGAAGCGGAAGATCATGACCGCCGTATCTCCGCGGCCGAAGGTGAACGCATACATGTACTCGATGTTGATGTCGGTGTTGTCGAAGACAGCCAGCAATTCAGCCAGGCCCCCTGGCCGGTCGGGCACCTCCACGGCAACCACCTCGGTGACGTTCACCACGTACCCGGCATCCGCGAGAAGCCTGTCGCCTTTTTGCCAGTCGGAGACGATGAGGCGCAGGATGCCGAATTGCTCGGTGTCGGCCAAGGTGAGGGTGCGAATATTGATCCCGGCTTGCGCCAGGAGACGACACGGTTCCGTCAACTGGCCCGGCTTGTTTTCGAGGAAGAGCGAGAGTTGATGAATTTTCATATATTCCGCCGATCGATGACCCGTTGCGCTTTTCCCTCGCTGCGCTTGAGAGTCTGAGGCGCGACGAGCCGGACCTTAACCCGCAGGCCCAACGTCTGGCTCAAAGTATGAGCAAGCTTGTTGTGCAGGTTCTCGAGCGCGGCCACCCGGTCACTCGCCACCGGGGGCGTAACCTCCACTTGAACCTCCAACTGGTCCAGCCCCGCCTCGCGCGTCAGAATAATCTGGTAATGCGGCAGCATGCCTTCCACCGCCAGCAGCGCCGTTTCCACCTGCGAGGGGAAGACGTTGACGCCGCGAATGATGAACATGTCATCGCTGCGCCGGCTGATGCGACGAATGCGGCGCAGAGTCCGGCCGCAAGGACATGAGCCGGGCACGAAGGCGCTGATGTCGCGAGTGCGATAGCGAATCATCGGCATAGCCTGCTTGCTGAGGGTGGTCAGTACCAATTCGCCTTCCTCTCCCTCCGCAACCAGCCGGCCGGTTTCGGGAGCGATGATTTCCGGATAGAAGTGGTCTTCGAAGATGTGCAGACCCACCTGGCAAGGGCATTCGATGCCCACGCCGGGACCCGTGATTTCAGTAAGTCCGTAAATATCGAAGGCCTTGATTCCGGCGGCGGTTTCGATGTGCCGGCGCAAGGAGTCCGTCCAGGGCTCCGCGCCGAACACTCCCACGCGCAGCGGCAGTTCGGCTACGTTCACTTCCATCTGGGCGGCGCGGTCCAGCAAGTGGAGGAAGTAAGACGGCGTGCAGCAGATGGCCGTCACCTGGAAGTCTTTCATCACCATGATCTGGCGATCGGTATTGCCGCCGGAAATAGGAATCACCGTCGCCCCAAGCGCCTCGGCGCCGTAATGCGCCCCCAGCCCACCGGTGAACAGACCGTATCCGTAGGCGTTCTGAATGATGTCGCCGCGACCCAGACCGCACGCCAGAAACGTCCGCGTCATGGCGTCGGTCCAAACGCCCACATCGTGTTGGGTGTAGCCGACTACGATTGGCTTGCCCGTGGTTCCGCTGGATGCGTGCAGCCGGACGATCTCTTCCAGGGGGCTGGCAAACAGGCCGAAAGGGTAGGTGTCGCGAAGATCCGCTTTCACCGTAAAGGGAAGATTGGCCAGGTCTTCCAGGGTTCGCAGATCTTCCGGCCGCAGATTTCGCTCGTTCATCCGCCGGCGATAGAGTTCGACGCGTTCGTAAGCTCGGGCTGCGGTAGCCTGGAGGCGGCCCAACTGCAGGTCGCGCAATTGAGCCGCCGGCATGTAATCCGGCGCGCTGGTGGGGTGAATGTTTGGGGAGTCGCTGTTGAGAATGCCGGACATTAATTCACCTTGTGGCCGTGATCGCTCGCCAACCGGGATACCAGCGGTACCTAAGCAGTTCGCCCTGCCGCGCGCCCCACGGCCAAGGCGTGCAGATTGGCAGCGTGCAGTTTTTCCGCCAGATTCCGCCGGATGGCCTCTGTCCAGGCTTGCTCCGGGAAAGTCAGCCAGACGCTCAAGCAGCCGATGAGGGCGACGTTGAGGGTACGCTTGTCGCGCAAGCTGCTTACCGCAACGGCGCCGGGCGTGATCAGCCTGCCGCCTTCCCGCAATCTCCAGCGGTTGGGATCGACCTGGTCGGGCGATAGCACCAGAAGATAGTCGGCTTCTCCCGGAGGCACCATGGGACTGTAGACTTTCTCACCAAACCGCACATCGCTGGTAACGGAGCCGCCGCGCTGGCTCATGCCGTGGATTTCGCTCTTCTTCACGTCCAGTCCGGCCTGGAACGCCACCTCGGCGACGATGTCGGAGGCCTTCAGAACTCCTTCGCCCCCCAAGCCGGCAATCACGATGTTGGTTACATTTGTTCTTGGTTGCATGGATGAATCTCGTAGGGGCAATCCGCCAACTGGCGGATGGTTGCCCAGGGCGGCCACAAGGGCCGCCCCTACAGGGAAGGGCAGCGCCATCAGCTAATCCGGAGATTCGCGCAGCCCGATTGAATCACACTCCGCTGCCGCCGCCCGTTCGTACTCCTTGATCTTGCCTGCCGCCAGCAAACAGTTCCGACGCGCCACGATCACCGTGAGCTTTCCGCCGGCGAGGCTGGCAGCCACCAACTCTTGAAAGGCGGCAGGATCGGCCGTCGGGTCGGTCACCTGCACGCTGGGAATTCCGAGCGAACGCACCAAATCCTCAATGACGACTTTGCCGGTGGGATGGTGTTCGAGGGTTCGGCCGGTTCCCGGATGCTCCTGCATCCCCGTCATCGCCGTGGTGCCGTTGTCGAGAATAATGACGACGTGGCCGGAGGGCGGGGGATTGTAGACCATTTCCACCAAACCGGTAATGCCGCTGTGGATAAAGGTGCTGTCGCCGATGGTGCTGACGACCCGGCGTGCCTGCTCGGGCGGCAGCGCGTGCCTCAGGCCGAGGCCCACGCCAATGCTCGCGCCCATGCAGACGCACGAGTCCGTGGCCTCGAAGGGCGGCATCACGGCCAGCGTGTAGCACCCAATATCGCTGGCGACAATGCAATCGAGGTTGTGGAGCGCGCTGAAGACGGAGCGGTGTGGGCAGCCCTGGCACAGTTGGGGCGGCTTCCCGGGTGGAGGAATCGGCTCCGGAGAGTTGTCCCTAGCCAGGATGCGCCGGACGCGATCCACGTTCAGTTCGCCAAAACGATACGCCTCCGCCTTGCCTTCGACCGCCATACCCGCCGCGCGAATAGCTTCGACCAGGTACGGATCCCCCTCTTCGATCACGACGCAACGCGATACCCTGGTTACAAAATGGCGGATGGTCTCGAGGGGCAACGGATAAGTCATCCCCAGCTTCAGCACCGCGGCCCCCGGCGCCGCTTCCCGAGCATGCATGAACGAGATCCCGGAAGTAATGATCCCCAACGAGCGGTCCCCAGCCGTTTCCCGGTTCGGCCCCTCGGCTTCGTTCCATTCCAGGATGCGGGCCAGCTTTTCCCGCAGGCGACGATGGGCCGGCCGGGCATTGGAGGGAACCATCACCCGGCCTCTCATGTCACGGACGAACCTCGCCGGGGTGTCGGGCGGCACTGACCTTCCCGCCGGGCGAACCACGGCCTTGGAGTGACATACGCGGGTCGTGAGCCGGAGAAGCACGGGAATTCCCCATCGTTCGGAGACCTGCAGGGCCAGCAACGTAAAGTCGTAAGCTTCCTGGGAGTCTGCCGGCTCGAGCATTGGCACCCCTGCCGCTACGGCGTAACGGCGGTTATCCTGTTCGTTCTGGCTCGATGCCATTCCGGGATCGTCAGCCGAAACCACCAGCAATGCGCCACTCACGCCGGTGTAGGTGGCCGTGAACAAGGGATCGGCAGCCACGTTCAGGCCAACGTGTTTCATGGTGACCAGGGCTCTGGAATTGGTAAAGCCGACCCCGAGCCCCACTTCCAGGGCGACTTTCTCATTAGGCGCCCATTGTGCACGGCCTCCCAACTGCGAAAAGGCCTCCAGAATCTCCGTGGAAGGCGTACCCGGATACCCCGTGCCCAGGGTGACGCGTCCGTCGCGCGCCGCCAGAGCCACGGCCTCGTTCCCGCTCAATAACAGTCTCTCCGGTTCGCTCATCCGTTACCTCGCGACCGCCAATTCTAACCTTGCCGGCGAGTGTAATCAATTGATATATCCGATCACGAGTGACTCACCTTGATGTGGCACGGCCATCTTGGCCGTGACCGTGCACGGGCAGAGCCTGTCCGGAGCGCAGCGAAGGAATGCCGGTACCACCTGGAATTGAGTTAATAGCATCCAATGAAATAGGTGTTACGCCGTTACCTGAGGCCGATGAGTTGCGTCAAATGCAAGTAGGGCCGTGTCCAGGTAATGCTATAATCATTCACTGCGGCCGTTGAGGGCCTGGGAAGGAAATGAGAGGAGAGCAAGGAATGAGCACAAAGGGACGCAAGGTCCTCCCGGCTTTCGTCATTTTGGTGACGCTGGGGATCGGAATCTTGATCGGCACGGTGGTTTCTCACGGTGTGCGTGCCGCCAAGACGTCGCCAGCGGCTATGGACGCTAAACCGCTGCCCGCTCCGTCGCCGGCAGAGCTATCGAATTCCTTTGCCCAGGTTGCGGAGCAACTTTCCCCTACGGTCGTGAATATTAATACCGAAAGCACGGTTCGCGCCTCTCGCCGCCGCTTTCATGCACCCGATGATTCGCCCTTCGGCGATTTCTTCGATAAGTTCTTCGACTCGCCGGGCGCGCCGCAAGGAGACTTTCGGCAGCAGAGCCTGGGCTCCGGCGTTATTTTGAGTCCCAGTGGCTACATCCTGACAAACTATCACGTGGTCACCCAGAGCGGCGAAGATAAGCCTGTGGATCGCATCATCGTCTACCTGCGCGGTGACGATTCCACCAAGCATCCAGCCAATATCGTGGGCTTTGACAGGGAGACCGACCTCGCGATTGTCAAGATCGGCGCGGACCAGACGCTGCCCACTGCTTCTTTGGGTGATTCGGATGCTATGCGGGTGGGTGATTGGGTGCTGGCCATCGGAAGTCCTTTTGGCTTGGATTCCACCGTTACGGCCGGCATCGTGAGCGCCAAAGGGCGTGACATCGAGGGCGGAGTGGAGGGTCAGTTCAAGCGCTTTATTCAAACCGACGCGGCCATCAATCCCGGCAATAGCGGCGGACCTCTGGTCAACCTGGCAGGGCAGGTGATTGGAATCAATACAGCAATCGCTACCCAACGGGGCACCTACGACGGCGTAGGCTTTGCCATCCCCTCCAATACCGCGCGGAAGGTCTATAACGCTCTGATCACCTCCGGCGCCGTACACCGCGGGGCGATTGGTGTTTCGTTCTATAGCGCCAGCAATCCCTCCCTGCTGCGAAGTTTCGGGACAGATCACGGCATTGTGATCAACGGCGTTGAACCCGGTAGCCCTGCGGAGCGCGCCGGCTTAAAGTTCGGAGATGTGATCCTCAGCGTCGATGGGAAAGCCATTCGGAGTGCCGACGAGTTGGTTGCCATCGTCTCGGAAACCGGAATCGGCAAGAAGCTTCGCATGGAATACCTTCGCGAGGGAAAACGGCTGAGCGCCAACGTCGAGGTGGGTGACCGCAATAAGATCGTGGCTGAATACGAGGGTGCTCCAGCCTCAGTCCACTCCGCGGGAGCCCGGGAGGAGCAAGCCTCCGGTACGCTGGGGCTTTCCGTAAAGAGTCTAACTCATGAGCAGGCGCAGGACCTGGTGGACAAACTCCATCTGGACAGTCAGCAGGGTGTCCTGGTCATGAACGTCCAGTCAAGCGGATTCGCTTTGGACCTGGGCGTTCATCATGGCGATATCATCCTGAGCATTAACCATCATTCGGTCACTTCGGCCGAGGAGTTTAACCGCTTGCAATCTTCCCTGAAATCCGGAGATGATGTGCTGTTACTGATCGCGCGGGGCAGCGGCCCGCACGCATACACTACACTGTTCCTGGCGGACCGCCTGCCGTGACCGCAAGTCGGCGTTGATGCGATGCACCCGGACCGTCCTGGTGGCGGCAATGTAAAATCGCATCGGGCTCGCATTTGGGTTTTGGAATCTGAGCTTTGAGATACCTCTAACTCGCGCTATTCCTGAATCGAGGGAACAGAGTTTGAATTATTGGATGAAGAAATCATTCGCAGGGTGGGCGCTCCTTGCGGCCCTTGCTTGCCTGGCCGCAGTTCCGCTTCGCGCCGATACTACCGCGCAACAGAAAAGCTCCTCGACGAGCCGGCAGAAGCCCCAGGCAGTCTCCAAGAATCCCGCCCATAAGACCTCAGCCTCTTCCAGTCAACACACTTCCTTCCGCCGCTCGGCCAAGCATCGCCCGCCTTCTAAGGCTGCCCTCGCAGCCGCGGCGCGCCGGCGGCGCTCTCTGATGCGTCCGGAGTCGGATCGAATTGGAGAGATCCAACAAGCCCTTGTTAAGTCAGGCTACTTGAGTGGGGAGCCTACCGGCCGCTGGGACGATCAGACGCGCGAGGCCATGCGCCGCTATCAGGCTGATAACGGCTTTCCGGTGACCGGCCTCCCTGAGGCAAAATCTCTGATGAAACTCGGCTTGGGTCCTCATCCGCTGCCTCCGGACCTTGATACCAGCAACGTCGCAAAAGCCGGCGCCAACGGGAACGCCGCTGCAACCCCTAACGCCCCCGCCGAATCCCCCACGCCGAATCCCCAGCCGAGTTCGCCCCCGCCGGCCTCGCCGCAGCCGTGACCGGTAGCATCCGTACTCTTGCCTGTGCCACCTGCCCATCTGCCTACCTGCCGATCTGCCTACCTGCCTCTAGCTGTCGATCTGCGCACGCTGCAGCCGGTCGCTGTAATCCACGTAGACCGCTTTCCATTCGGAGTAGAAATCCAGCGCCGCGGTGGCAGCTTCGCGGTGGCCGTTGCCGGTTTGCTTGGTGCCGCCAAAAGGCAAATGAGTTTCGGCACCGATGGTGGGAGCGTTGACGTAGAAAATGCCGGACTCCATGTCGCGCATGGCCTGGAATGCCCGGTTAACGTTCCTGGTGTAGATGGAAGCGGAGAGCCCGTAGACGACTCCATTGCCGATTGCAATGGCTTCCTCGAGGCCGGCACAGGGGATGATGGAAACCACCGGGCCGAAGATCTCCTCGCGGCAAATTCGCATTTCTGGCTTGCAATCGCCGAATAGGGTTGGCGTGTAGAAACATCCAAAATCGTAGTTGCCGCCCGTCAGGCGCTCGCCGCCGCAAAGCAGCTTGGCCCCTTCATCCTTGCCGATTTCCACGTATTCCTCGACCGTTTTCAGTTGGCTTTCGTTAATGAGAGGGCCCATCTGCACTGAGGGATCGAGCCCGTTGCCCACCTTCAGCGCGCGGGCGCGAGCCACGTACTTCTCGACGAACTCCCGGTACACGTCCTTGTGCACGGCAATGCGGCTGGAAGCGGTGCAGCGCTGGCCGGTGGTGCCGAAGCCGCCCCAAACTGCGCCATCCACCGCCAAGTCCAGGTTCGCGTCCTCCATAACCATGATGATGTTCTTGCCGCCCATCTCGAGGCAGGCGTGCTTGAAACTGCCCGCGCAAGCCTCGGCCACCTTTCGGCCCACCTCGGTCGAACCCGTGAACGAAACCACTCGCACGTCGTCGTGAGAAAGCAGGGCAGTGCCGACCTCCGGGCCGCTCCCCGTAACCAGGTTCACCACCCCGCGGGGGACGCCCGCCTCCGCGAGCGTCTGGACGAGGTTGTACGTCGAAAGCGGAGTGTCGGTGGCGGGCTTGATCACTACCGCGTTGCCGCAAATGAGCGCCGGCATGATCTTCCAGGAGGGAATGGCCATGGGAAAATTCCAGGGCGTCACCAGCGAGCACACCCCGATCGGGCTGCGTACCCACATGCAGAACTTGTTGGGCAGTTCGGAAGTGGTGGTTTGCCCGAAAAGGCGCCGGCCCTCCCCAGCCATGTAATACGTCATGTCGATGGCTTCCTGAACGTCGCCTCGGGTCTCCTCCAGGACCTTGCCCATTTCGCGAGTCATCTGCTCGGCATACTCTTCCTTCCTCTCGCTCAGCAGACGCGCGGCGCGGTAGAGAATTTCGCCTCGTTTGGGAGGCGGAGTCAGCCGCCAGGTCTTGTACGCGTCCTTGGCCGCTTGAATGGCATCTTCCACGTCCTGCCGGCTCGATTTCTGAAACATTCCCACCAGTTCGCGGCGGTCGGCTGGATTACTGTTATCGAATGTGAGCCCGCTGGCCGATGGTACCCATTCACCATTAATGTAGTTCTTGAAGATTTTCGGCGGTGCCATTGTGTTGTCCCCCTTTGAACGAAAAACTATAACAGACGCGGGTGAGGGCTTCAACCCTGCAGGAAATGGAACGCGAGAACTGTGGTGCGGGCGTCTCGCCCGCTGCGACACCGGGCATTGCTTCGGCGCGCTCAGGACAGACTGTGCCCGCGATTTCCTGCCGGGGTGAGACGCCCCGGCGACGGCGGGCGAGACGCCCGCACCAGGCCTGATCGGGGGCAGGGAAGAGCCTAAAGTTATCCACAGGCGTGTCTGATAATATTTAGGTGGTGGCTGCGAGTTAACATAACATCTTTCCCACAGAATCCTCCTGAATTTCCACAGAACCGGCGGAAACATAGAATATGCAAACTGGAAAATGGAAAATGGAGACTAGGGAATTCGAAATAGGATTCTGATCGACACCGCACGGACGCTGATCGGCGTGCTCGATTCTCCAGTTTCCATCTTCTAGTTTCCATTTTCCGGCTTCCAGTTTCCGCTTTCTCAGGTTGCTCACGCTGCTCCGGATATGCTAACTTTAACGCTCATGTCGGCGCGTCGACATAGCCATGCCTCTTCGTGAGACGGAAGCGATCGTGCTAAGGACTTACCGGCTGGCGGAAGCGGACAAGATTGCTTCGCTCCTCACACGCCAGATGGGACGCCTGCGGGCGGTGGCCGCCGGGGCTCGCCGCACCAAGAGCCGTTATGGCGCCGCGCTCGAACCCTTGAGCCACGTTCGGGCGTTCATCTACGAGCGCGAAAACCGCGACTTGCTGCGCATGAATTCCGCGGAATTGATCGAGTCCTTCTTCGATATGCAGAAGGACTACCGGGTTCAGTTGGCAGCCCAATACCTCGCGGAGGTGGCCGAGCGCATGATTCCGGAGAGAGAGCCCAACGACCGGCTGTTTCGCCTGTTCCTGGCCGTGCTGCGGAGCTTGAAGCATTCCGGTGAAGTCACGCGTCCGCTGCTCTACTTTGACTACTGGCTTGTTCGCCTGGCGGGCTTCTTGCCTGACTTCGATCTCTGCCAGAACTGCGGGCGGGCGCTGGGCGAAACCGGCGGGTTCTACCTTCCCGGGTCGGAGGGTCTGATCTGCGACAACTGCCGAACCGGTGTGGCGGGCCAGCGAGTCTCCGTCGCGTCCGCCGTGCGAGCGGGGTGCCAGAAGCCGCTCGAGCGTTGGATCGCGGAAGAGAAGGCCCCGGCGGGTTGCCGCGAGGCTCGCCGCTTCCTCGAGGATCTCATCGAAACGCACGCCGAGCGAAAACTCGTGACACGTGCGATGATGGAAGAGGCGGTGTAGAGCAGGGGCCGGGTGCCGGGTTTCAGGTGTCAGGGAAGAGCTATCAGCCGTCAGCTGTCAGCTTTCAGCAAACAGTTCTCAGTTTTCAGTTCTCAGTCAAAGGATAAATTGGCGGTCTTGCCTTTTCCCTGAAAGCTGAGAGCTGACGGCTTGATATGATATAAGCCATTTAAAATCAATTTTAAATGTCAATTAAACAAAGTAAAACTTCAACTTTAAATCGAGGCCCGCTCAGCTTCCAGGAGATGATTTTCCGGCTCAGCCAGTCCTGGGCTGGGCTGGGATGTGTGGTGGCTTTGCCCTACGACCTCGAGGTCGGAGCGGGCACGATGTGCCCCGAGACGTTCTTTCGTGTCCTCGGGCCGCAGCCTTGGCGAGTGGCTTACGTGCAGCCTTCACGCCGGCCCGCCGACGGCCGCTACGGTGAAAATCCCAATCGCCTGCTCAAACACACCCAAATGCAGGTCATCCTGAAACCCCCACCCGCGGACGTCCAGGATATGTATCTCGCGAGCTTTGAGGCGATCGGGATCGAAATCCGCCACCACGATATTCGCTTCGAGGAGGACAACTGGGAGGCGCCCACCCTGGGCGCCTGGGGGATCGGCTGGCAAGTCGTGCTGGACGGCCTCGAGGTCTCCCAATTCACCTACTTCCAACAGTCCGGCGGATTGGACCTCGAACCGATCAGCGTCGAGTTAACGTACGGACTCGAGCGCATCACCGCCTTCCTCCAAAACGTCGAGGACGTTTACCACATACGCTGGAACGAATCCGTGACCTATGGCGACATGCGCCGCGCCGAGGAGCTGGAACTGTCGGTTTATGATTTCGAGGCCGCCGATCCGGAAAGTTGCCGGAAGATCCTGGACCTTTACGAGGGCGAGGCTGTGCGGCTGTTGCAGGAATACCGAAACGCGAAAAACCGAAATTCGAAAATCGAAAATCGGAACTCGAAATACGCCGAAGATACTGAAGCTAATCAAGAAAGGCAGCAGTCTGTTACCACGAGTTTATCAAGTAATACTTTAATTAATTCTGGAGGGCTCAACTCGAATTTCGGATTTCGGATTTCGGATTTCGGCTCTCCCGACCGCTTTCCGCTGCGCAAGGTCTATGACCTTACCCTGAAATGTTCCCACTTGTTTAACATCCTTGACGCACGCGGAGCCATCAGCGTCACCGAGCGCGTGGCGTTGATCGCCCGAGTCCGAAAGCTAGCCTGTTCAGTCGCCGCCATCTACGTCGAGCGCCAGACGGCGCAGGAGGTGATGGCGTGAGCGAGATTAACCTCAAATCTGGAGAACCCGATCATGGCCACGCCCGCGAAAGCGAGGGTCTGATTCCCGCTCAGGACATGGATTCCCGCTTGCGCGGGAATGACCAACCTCGGCGGAATTCGGAAAAGAGAGGGAAACGCAGGATGGGCGCCGACCCTCAGACTCTGCCGTTGCTCCTCGAAATCGGCTGTGAGGAAATCCCTGCGCGTTTCCTGCGCGATGCCGAACGCGGCCTGGGCGAGAATGTCCAAACGGCCATCAGCGAGGCGCGCTTACTGCTTGACGCGAGCGGCGGGGCGGTTCGCGAACCGCCCAATTCGAAAATCGAAATTCAAGACGTGGGTGGAGAGTTGCCGCTACAAACATATTCGACGCCGCGCCGCCTCGTCGTGCATCTGCCTGCCGTGTTAGCACGGCAGCCGGACCGGGTCGAAGAGATTCTGGGTCCCCCGGTTAAAGTGGCAGTCAACGCGGAGGGCAAGTACACGCGGGCTGCGGAGAGCTTCGCGCAAAAGAACTCGGCCCGCCTTGAGGATTTGGTTCGCACCACCACCCCGAAGGGTGAATACCTGGCGCTTCGGAAGACTACCCAGGGGCGTTCGGCCTCTGCGGTGCTGCCGGAAATCTTGCCCGCCGCCATCCTGCGCCTGGGGTTTCCCAAGAGCATGTACTGGCTGGAAAAGTCCGACCCGCGATTCGTGCGGCCCATTCGCTGGGTGCTGGCAATCCTGGGAGAAGGGAAGCGGGCTGAGGCGGTGAGGTTTGAAATCCTGGGCGTTGACTCCGGCGATTTTACCTACGGACACCGCGTGTACAGCAAGGGCAGAATCACCGTAAAGGGTTTCCGCGATTACGGCGCCCGGCTGCGCCGGGCGTTTGTGGAGTTCGACCCCGAAAACCGCCGCCAGACGATTCGCACAAAAAGTAAAGCATTACTTGAAGAATCTCTGGTTCTGATTGAGGACTCGGACCTTGAAGAATGGCTGGTGAACTCCACGGAGTGGCCTTCGGCGATCCGCGCAGGCTTTGACGAGCGGTTTCTCTACTTGCCGCGGGAGATTCTGACCACGGTGATGCGCGATCACCAGAAGTACTTTGCCGTGGAAAACCGTGAAGGAAAACTTGAACCTTACTTCGTTGCCATCCTCAACGTCGATTCCGATGAGCGCGGGCTGATCCGGCAGGGGCACGAGAGGGTTCTGCAGGCGCGCTTCAGCGACGCGGAGTTTTTCTGGGATGCGGACCAGCGCCTGCCCCTGCGCGATCGGCCGCCTCGTCTCGAGAAGGTTACCTATCAAGCGAAATTGGGCAGCTACGCCGACAAGGTCCGGCGCATGCACGCCATCGCCTCGCGCCTCTCCGGCAAACTCGAAGCTCAGGGAATTCTGCAGGCAGGGCAGCGCGAGCAGGTGTCGAGGGCTGTCGAACTCTGCAAGTGCGACCTGACCACCCAGATGGTGCAGGAGTTTGCGGAACTGCAGGGCGTGGTGGGCGGACTCTACGCAAAAGCTCAAGGAGAACCTGAAGCCGTGGCGACGGCGATCTACGACCACTACCTGCCGCAGGGAGCGGAAGACAAGTGCCCACGAACCCCCCTCGGCGCTCTGGTCTCTCTGGCCGACAAACTCGATGCGGTCGTGGCCGGATTCGCAGTTGGTAACGGACCCACCGGATCGAGCGACCCCTTTGCGATCCGGCGCCAGGCCAACGCCGTTATTAAAGTACTACTTGAATTATCGGCTTCTATCGAATTGGATTCAGAAATAGAATTTGAATTGAGTTCTCTCGGTGAAAAGCTGACTTTTGCGTCCGTCGAAGTCGCGGAAGCAATCCGGAAATTCATGCGGGAACGTCTGACCTTCCATCTCGAGGCGGTCGCCGGTTTGCGCTACGACACGGTGCGCGCTGCGATGGGCGCTCGTCAGGCTGTGTTCGAGCCCTCCCAGGTTCTGGCGCGAGCGCGGGCCATTGAGCGGATCCGTTCGAGCGATGATTTCCTCAGCCTTTCGCAATCCGCCAAACGCATTCGCAATATTCTGAATAAATCCGCCCAGCCCTCCGATTTTGAAGGCCGGGAGTTCGACCCCGCGCGTCTTGAGGAGGGGCCGGAGCGCGACCTGCACACGGCGTACGAGCGAGTTCGGGATGAGGCGGCGCAGAAGCGCTCGGCCGGCGACATCCACGCTGCACTCGAGTCCGTCGCTTCGCTGCGCTCTGCCGTGGACCTCTTTTTCGATAAGGTGCTGGTCATGGCCGAGGACCCTGAGGTGCGCAGAAACAGGCTGCAGTTATTGATTGCGTTGGATAGGCTTTTCACGGAAGACGCGGACTTATCCCTGATTGAGAAGGCCAATGTCGACGCGCCGACATCCGCGCGGCAGCGACACGGTGATTGATGGTTTTCAGATACCCGTCTGGAAATGAGATCAACGCCGGCGACGTGCGGAGAAATCAGTTCACCACGGAGACACCGAGGCACAGAAAGTTCAAAATAGAAGCCCTGCTCAGCGCCTCAGTGCCTCTGTGGTTGATTTCTTCGCACGTCCACTCGCCCATTGCAAAATCCCAGCAAATGCGCCAAAATCGTGGGTCGCTCAGCCGCGACCAGAACGCTTAGGGCTTTCAATCGACCTTCAGTGAGCTCATACCTGAATGCGGATAGCCGAAGGCTGAGAGCTGAGGACTGATAACTGAGAACCAAAAACTGAAAAACTCAAAGGAGTGCTCATGGAAAAATACGTTTATTTCTTCGGGGACGGGAAGGCGGACGGCAACGGCGCCATGAAAGACGTGCTGGGCGGCAAGGGAGCCGGCTTGGCGGAAATGACGAACGCGGGACTGCCTGTTCCTCCCGGCTTCACGATTGCCACTTCGGGCTGTCGCCTCTACTTCCAGAACGATAATAAGACGCCCGATTTCATTCTGGCTCAGAAGGATGAGGCGCTGGCAAAACTGGAGACCCTGCTGGGACAGAAACTCGGGGATCGGAAGAATCCCCTACTGGTGTCGGTGCGTTCCGGAGCCAAGTTCTCCATGCCCGGCATGATGGACACCGTCTTGAACCTCGGCATGAACGACGACGTTGTTGAGGTGTTCGCCGAGAAAACCAACAACCCGCGTTTTGCCTACGACAGTTACCGGCGGTTCATCCAGATGTTCGGCAACGTGGTGATGGAAATCCCCAAAGACAAGTTCGAGCATGTGTTCGACGGGCAAAAGAAGAAGAAGAAGGTGAAACTCGACACCGAGCTTACCGCCGAGGATCTGAAGGAAGTGATTGCGGAATACAAGAAAGTGGTCCGCAAGGTAGCCGGCAAGGACTTCCCGCAGGATCCCCAGATTCAACTGAACATGGCCATCGAGGCCGTGTTCCGTTCCTGGTACAATCCCCGCGCCAAGACCTACCGGCGCTTGAACAAGATTTCTGACGATCTGGGGACTGCCGTGAACGTCCAGACCATGGTTTTCGGCAATATGGGCGACACCTCAGGGACGGGTGTCGGCTTCACGCGCAACCCGGCCACCGGCGCCAAGGAGTTCTACGGCGAATTCCTGATGAACGCCCAAGGCGAGGACGTGGTGGCGGGAGTGCGGACTCCGGTGCCCATCAAAGAACTCGAGCAAATCATGCCGGATGTTTACAACCAGCTCCGGGAATTCACGACCAAACTCGAGCAGCACTACAAGGACGTGCAGGATTTCGAGTTCACCATCCAGGATGGAAAGCTCTACATGCTTCAGACCCGCAACGGCAAGCGCACGGGTATTGCAGCCGTGAAGATTGCCCTAGACATGGTGGATGAGGGCATGTTCGGCAAGGAGGAGGCAGTTCTGCGCGTTGAGCCGGAACTGCTAAACCACTTTCTGGTACCCCGTCTCGATGAGTCCAAGCCATTGAAGAAGCTCGCCGAAGGATTGGCCGCCTCTCCAGGTGGCGCAGTGGGCCGCATCGTTTTCAGCGCAGACGAGGCAGTAAAGCAAGGCAAACAGTATCCAGTCATACTGGTGCGCGGCGAAACGGTCCCAGATGATATCCATGGCATGGAAGTGGCGGTGGGAATTCTCACATCTCGGGGTGGCATGACCTCACACGCGGCTGTGGTAACGCGCGGCATGGGGAAATCCTGCGTCGCTGGGTGCAGCGCTGCCGAAGTGGACGAGAAAGGCAAAACGCTCAAAATTGGCGATGCCATTTTCAAAGAGGGGGACTGGCTGTCCCTGGACGGCACGACTGGCCGAGTCATTGAGGGGCAGACGCCTTTGCTCGACCCGGACCCTAACAACCCGGACTTCCTCAGGTTCCTAGGCTGGGCAGACGAGTTCCGTAAGTTAGGGGTGCGAGCCAACGCGGACATCCCCCGCGATGGTCTCAAAGCGAGAGAGTACGGTGCGGAAGGCATCGGCCTTTGCCGCACCGAACACATGTTCTTCAAGAAAGAGCGTCTTCCCCACATGCAGCGCATGATCATGGCATGCAAGGATACTCGTGGTAGTGGTGAGATCAAACAGGACATTGAAAAGGAGAACGACGCGACGAAGCTCGCTTCCTTGAAAAAGGAACTGGGGGAAGTTTTGTCATATGAAAAGGAGCGGCACGCGGCTTTGGCAAAGCTGCTACCCATGCAGCGCGGAGATTTCTACGGCCTCTTTAAGGCTATGGATGGGCTACCCGTCACTATCAGAACGCTCGATCCCCCGCTTCACGAGTTCCTTCCTAAGCGGGAGGTATTGCAAGTACTCGTGAGCATTCTCGAGGCAAAGGGTGAGGCTGGACTGAGTGCGGACCAGCGGACCCAACTAAAGGAGTCCCTGGAGGTAGTTAAGGGCCTGCGGGATTTCACGGGAAGCAAGATAAGCAGAATTAAAAGGTTACTGGGAGTAGTTGATGCTTTACATGAATTTAATCCGATGCTCGGCCTGCGCGGATGCCGGCTGGGGATTATGTACCCCGAGATCACCGAAATGCAGGCTCGAGCGATCTTCGAGGCGGCTTGCGATTGCAAGAAGAAGGGAATCGAGGTAATGCCCGAAGTTATGATTCCGCTGGTCGGCGATGTGAAGGAACTCGAGCTTCAGAAGGAGATCGTGAACCGCGTGGCCGGAGAGGTCTTTGCGAAGAAGGGAGTCAAAGTTGACTACCTCGTGGGAACCATGATCGAGTTGCCCGCCGCGGCTCTTTCCGCCGGCGAGATTGCCCAGCAGGCTGACTTCTTCAGCTTCGGGACGAACGATCTGACCCAAACGACTTTTGGGCTCTCACGCGACGATTGCGGCAAGATCATCAATGCCTACGTCAAGCAGAAGATTTGGCCTGCGGATCCGTTTGCGGTGCTGGATCCGAAACGCGTGGGCAGGTTGTTGAAGCTCGCCACCGCGGAAGGGCGGGCAACTCGCAGCAACCTCAAAGTCGGCATCTGCGGCGAGCACGGAGGCGACCCGGCCTCGATCGAGGTGTGCGCTGAGGCGGGGTTGAACTACGTGAGCTGCTCGCCTTATCGCGTGCCCATCGCGCGCCTGGCGGCAGCGCAGGCCGCTGTGAAGAGGCAGGAGAAGGCGGGGTACTCAACGGCGTAAGAGCGGGTGTCGGGCGCCGGCTGTCAGGTTTAAA
>Ga0326728_10004019_pt1 | contig 44300 bp, 39 predicted proteins | sample MB3enrmetagenome_FD_207602 | JGI IMG/M metagenome (GOLD analysis project Ga0326728, IMG submission 207602) | Lab enriched peat soil microbial communities from McLean, Ithaca, NY, United States - MB31MN | ecosystem: Environmental > Terrestrial > Soil > Wetlands > Peat | place: USA: New York...
CTCCGGGCCGTTCCGAAGACTTGCTGTTGAGAAGGGAAAGGGGGCAAATGCAAAGGCCAAACCCATCGCCGCTTGCAGCCACCTCCAGCCTTCCGCTGGTCGGCCCCGAGCGATCAAAAATCATAGGAGGACCACCCAGCACACGTGTATCGATTTCAGGATCATCTTGTATTAGAAACGATACTGCATTTCAGGATCATCCTTGGATTGGAATATGCGGAGTTTCGAGGTTGAGTAGCCTGTCGCCGAATTAGCCCGTGCGCGAGCCGAGGTGCGGCCACGTGGTGCCACGAAGCACCAGTTCCGCGGGCAGGACCACCTCGGGCAACGCCACGCGCGGCAAAGACGCTTTTTCGATGGCCATGCGCGCCAGTTCGCGCCCGATCTCGAGGAACGGCACGTGAACCGTGGTCAAGGGGGGCAGCGTCATGCGGGCGTCGGGGATGTCGTCGAAACCGAGCAGCGAGACATCCTCGGGCACGCGCATTCCGCGGCGGCGCAACTGCTCCCATGCGCCCAGCGCAATGTGATCGGAGCCGGCGAAGATCGCGGTCACGGGCACGCCGCGTTCCAGCACCGCTTCGGTCGAGGAAAAACCGTTTTGAAAGTTGTCGGGAGACAGGCTCACGGTCTGCGCCAACGGTTCCACTCCAGCCTCGGCCATGGCTCCGGCGTAAGCGCCGTAACGCCGCTCGAACCACGGTTGTGAAACATCGCCGATAAAACAGATGCGCTGGTGGCCCAGGCGGAGCAGGTAGCGGGTGGCGTCGCGGGCGCCCGAGATTTCGCTGGAGCGGGCCTGGTCGAACCCGGGGCGCGGCGCCGTCCCCACCAGGTTGGTGCCGAAGAAGACGTAGGGGATGCCGGCGCGCTCGGTGGCCTCGATCAGGTTCGGGTAATTGGTTCCGGCCAGGATCAGGCAGTCGGCGATTCCGTGCTCCCGCAACAGCTCGGGCAGTTTGAAGTCCGCGATGGCGGCATCGGGGGAATAGTCGAACCGCTTGAAGACCACGAAGTAGCCGCGCTCCTGGCAATACTGTTCCGCGCCCAGGAGGAGGCGGGCATGCATGGGGTGCAGGAAGTCGCGGTTGCTGAGGATGAAGGTGATGATGGGACAGGACTCGCGCGAGGCCTTGCGGGCATTGGCCGCGCGCACGTAATGCAGCGATCGGGCCGCTTCGGTGACCTTAAGGCGGAGTTGCGGGTCGACGCCGCGCCGGTTGTTCAACGCTCTGGATGCGGTGCCGAGAGAGACACCGGCCAAGGCCGCAACGTCGACGATGGTGGCCCGGTTTTCAAGCTTGCGACGCCTCACGCCAGAGATAGTACCACAACGTAGGCGTCGCCCTCGTTGGCCGCTACAGACGGTAATTCTTCCGAAGGGGATGGGCGCACGTTTCGGCCGCCTGGGCAGGGTCCAGCGCCGCCGCGATACCCGCCCGCGCTACTTGACCTGCACGGTCCCGCCCGCCGCCGCCAGCTTGCCTTCCAGGGCATCCTGCGCCAGAGCGCGCACGGAGTAGCTTCCCGGAGGAACTTCGATATTCATGGAGGCGGTGAAACTGGTTTTCGCCAACTGCGCGAAAGTCGCCTCCGTGAGATTCAGATCGAACTCGCTCCGCTTGCCCGTCACGAAGTTGCCGCTACTGTCCAGCAGAACGCCGATAATGGTCAGTTTCTGCGCCCGCCGGTCCTGGCCGATCTGGAAATGCAAACGGTTGACATCCAGGTGCGCGACCATGGTGATCCCCGGCGGCCCGGTCTTCCGCTCCCAGGTGAATGCGACGGGCAGATCCGCGATGGTATCGGTAGCCATCACCTCACGGTCGAGTTTGGAGAGCGGGGAAACCGGCGCGGAGGAATTCGCCTTGGGGTCCGTATAGCCCAGGCGGGCCTGCAGCGAATACCGTTTGTCCCCGGCCAGCCGCACTTTCAGGCTGTGAAAACGCCCGTCGGCCGCCACTTCCGAAGGCGTGAAGCCCAGTATGTACATGGTCTCCGGCGCCATGCCCAATTCCCGGAAGCCCCCCGCCAGATCGTTGCCGTTATGGTAGAAGGCGCCGCCCGTGCCGGAGGCCAGAACCGCCATTCCGTCGTTCTTCGCGTCTTGCATCCTGCCCTCGGTTCGCGGGCTCAACACCGCGTTCAGCCGTTTGGCGTCCAGGGTGTTGATCACTACTTCCGCGTGCAGCGCCTTAGCCATCAACCGATCCACGTCGGTCTCCAGGTTGCCCATGAAGAACTCCGCCGAGGTCAGCAGAACGATGCGCTGTCCCGGCAAGTTCGCCATGCCGTCCACCAGGCTGTCGAGCACCTGCAGCGTGGTTTTCGTGTTCAGGAGCGCGCGATTCCAAACGCTTTCGGCCAGGGACGTTACCTGTCCCTCCGGACACGGGTTGTGTTGGCAGGCTGAACATTCGGCGATTTTCGAATCCAGCAACTGACGGTCCATGCGATTGGCGATCAGGTACGCCTCATAGGCCTGCATGGTGGGGCAAGACAGGAATTCGGTTCTCTCGCGGGTATTCACCTTGGCGATCCGCTCGACCAGTTTGGGCACATCCCCGATGAACTCGGACTTCTGCGACTGTGGCGCCGCGGTGACCACCGCTACGCGATCGCCCGGCGCCAGGCTGGTCCGGACGAATCGCTCGGCCGCGTCCTTGGCCGCCTTCAAGTTGGCCGCGCCGGTGTGCAGATCGTCGAAGCAGAGCGCTATGAAGCGGGGCCGCGGGTCGCTTTTCGGCCCGGCGGCGTCAGCGGGCGCCGCCGGGATGGCGGCCGGCTTCGTACCGCCGCCGGCGTCCCCCTGCGATGCGAAATGTTGCACCGAAAAAGCCGTGATCGTCTGTTTCTTACCGGAGTCGTAGATTTCGAAATCGTCCCGCGTGAGACCGGCAACCGCGCGGCGCTGCCCATCGCGGACCACCACCGGGACGTCCACCACGTTCACCTCGGTGCGCAATGTGACCGGCGCTGGAGGAACGTACGGAACCGTCCGCGCCCGCATCTCGTCGGGAGCGATGGACTGAGCCGCCGCCAAACCGAGATAGACAAGCGCGGCCAGAACGGCCAAATACGGGCTCTTGAAGCAGTCTGAAGCGTATCCCTGCATAGGCACTCCAATGCGCATCGCGCAAGCCGACCGATAGCCAATCGCCGAGCCCCGTTTGCCGTGGACAGGCAGCCACTCCCCGTATTCATAGATTACGCAACCGCCATCCCCTTCGCAATGGGCTTCTTCGACTTGCGGCTCGGGCGGCTCCCGCGCCTTGACTTTCTCAGCCCCGGTAATTTATTCTTCAGGTTCGCCGAGGCCGCGCTAGACGGCCAGTCTGTGTATGCGGGACAATGAGCATCGCGTGACCCAAACCCTGGACTCCAGGCTGGAAAGCGTGGATAGCGCGGAGCAGATCGCCGTCGGCGCGGCCCAGCGCGCGGGTTTCGAGGACGACGATCTGATGAAGATCGGAATGGCCGTGCGGGAAGGCATGGTCAACGCGGTGGTGCATGGAAACCGCTACAACGACAAGAAGAAAGTCCGGCTCTCGGTGGCGCACGATGCGGAACACTTGCAGGTGACCATCGCCGACGAAGGCGATGGCTTCGATTTCGAGCACCTGCCGGATCCGCTGGCGCCGGAAAACCTGATGGCCACTTCGGGACGGGGAATTTTTCTCATCCGGTCGTTCATGGATGAATTCCGGATGCGGCATTTGGATCCGGCCGGGACGGAAGTAACTTTGGTCAAGTATTTGGTGTCAAAGTAGAGTTGGCGGCATTCAGCCAGGAGGCATATTCAGTGAGCGTAAAGTTGAACACTCGGCAGGTAGGCGACGTAAGCGTGGTGGATGTGGCGGGCCGGATCACCCTGGGTGAAGGGTCCAGCGCGATGCGCGACGCCATGCGCGAATTGGTGTCCAAGAATCAGAAGAAGATCCTGCTCAATCTGGGAGAGGTGTCTTACATCGACAGCTCGGGGATCGGCGAGCTGGTATCCGGTTTCACCACCGTGACCAACAGCGGCGGGCAACTCAAGCTGCTCAACCTGAACAAGCGCGTGAAGGACTTGCTGCAGATCACCAAGCTGTACACCGTCTTCGACGTGCATGAAGACGAAGCCTCGGCCATTCGCAGCTTCGCGTAACCGGTGGGTTTGCGGGGCGGGCCGCGTTTACAACCGGAAGAGGCCGAGTGCGGGGTGCCCCCTGGGCCGGGCCGCAGGATGCCATCCTGCCCCGCAGAAACAGCCCTAGCCGCCGCCCACGAATTGCACGATCTCCACCCGCGCTCCGTCGCGCAGCGCGGTGGCGCTCCATTGCGGCTGTTTGACGATGCGCCGATCCAGTTCCACGGCCACCCGCGCGGGGTCGAGCTGCAACTCCCCTAACAGGCCGAGCACCGTCTGCCCGTCGGCGGTCGACCGCGGTTCGCCGTTCACCTGGATGCGGATGGGCATGTTGGTTGACACCCCTCTTTTGCAACCATTATAGTCAAATTTGGCCGGTTTTCCCTGAATCAGATGCCCGACCCTTCGTCGTACACGGAACAGTACTTCCCTGTCCTGGTGCAGGCGCTGTTGGCTATGGCGCTGGCCGCGGGTTTGCTCGCGGTTTCGTACCTGCTCGGCAAGCGCGTGCGCAACCGCGTCAAGGACACGCCTTACGAATCGGGCATTGCTCCCACCGGGGATGCCCGCCAGCGTTTTAGCGTGAAGTTCTACCTGGTGGGGATGCTGTTCATCCTGTTCGATATCGAGGCCATTTTTCTGTATCCCTGGGTGGTGGTATTTCGCGACCTGAAAATGACGGCGTTCGTCGAAATGCTGGTGTTCGTAATTCTGATTCTCTCCGGCTTCTTTTACATCTATAAGAAGGGCGCGCTGGACTGGTCCGGAGCCAAGGTTTCCGGCCGGAAGTCCTGACGATTCGCGATGCTACCCGACAGCTTACGAGACCGCGGCGTGGCGCTGGCAGTGGAGGCATTCGATCACGATGCCGTCACGGGGGGTAAGTTCGACCGCAACGAGGTGACCCTCGAAATCGCGCCCGCGCGTATCAACAGCGTCTGCGGCTATCTCAAATACGATCAGAAGTTCGCCCGGCTGAGCTCGGTCACGGCCGTGGACCGGTATCCCGCCGAGCCCCGGTTCGAGGTGGTCTACCACTTGCAGTCCATCGAACGCAACCTGCGGGTGCGCCTGAAGTGCCGGCTGCCGGGCGGCGATCCGGCGATCGAGTCGGTGACTTCGGTGTGGCGCGCCGCCAATTGGTACGAGCGCGAAGTGTTCGACCTGTTCGGCATTCGCTTCACGGGTCATCCGGACCTGCGCCGCATCATGCTGCCCGACGATTGGGAAGGCCATCCGCTGCGCAAGGATTACCCGGTCACGGGATCGAGGGTTTAGGCCATGAGCGACGCCACGCTGCCTCCCAACATCTCAGCCGACGTGGCCGAAGAGCAACCGGCGCCCGGCCCGCGCCGGATGGTCCTCAACATGGGACCGCAGCACCCGTCCACGCACGGCGTGCTGCGGCTGGTGATCGAGCTCGACGGCGAAACCGTGGTCAAGTGCCAACCCGAGATCGGCTACCTGCACACCGGCATCGAGAAGGAGTTCGAGGTCAAGAATTACCAGCAGGCGGTCACCTTGACCGACCGCGTGGATTACCTGGCGCCGCTTTCCATGAACCTGGGCTACTGCCTGGCGGTGGAAAAGCTGCTTCAACTGGAAATTCCGCCGCAGGCGCAGTGGATGCGCGTGATGCTCACCGAGCTCACGCGCCTCAACAGCCACCTGGTGTGGCTGGGAACGCACGCGCTGGATATCGGCGCCATGAGCGTGTTCCTCTACTGCTTCCGCGAGCGCGAGGACATTTTGCGCATCTTCGAGATGTTCAGCGGCCAGCGCATGATGACCAGCTATTTCCGCATCGGCGGGCTGGCGCTGGAGCCGCCGCGCGGCTGGCGCGAAAGGGTGAAGAAGTTCATCGACGTCTTTCCCAGCCGCATCGACGAGTACGAGGACCTGCTGACCAACAATCGCATCTGGACCGGCCGGACCCGGGGGGTGGGCGCGATTCCGCTGGAGGACATGCTGGACCTGGGCGTCACCGGTCCCATGCTGCGCGCCGCCGGGCTGAAAGTGGACGCGCGCAAGGACGAGCCGTACTCCAGCTACGAGCGCTTCGATTTCGAAGTGCCCACGCGCATGGAAAACGACGTGTATGCGCGCTACCAGGTGCGCGTGGAGGAGATGCGGCAGAGCACGCGGATCGTCCGGCAGGCCCTGGAGGGCATGCCCGCGGGACCGTGGAAGGCCGACGCGCCGCACGTGGTGCTGCCCGACCGCGAGAAAATGAAGACCCAGATGGAAGCCCTCATCTACCATTTCAAGATCGTGACCGAGGGCTTCCGCGTTCCCGAGGGCGAGGTGTACCAGACGATCGAATCGCCGCGCGGCGAGCTGGGTTTTTACGTGGTGAGCGACGGGACCACGCTGCCGTACCGGGTCCACATGCGGACGCCGAGCTTCGGCAATCTGCAGGCCACGCCGAAAATGGTGGAGGGCGGGCTGATCGCCGACCTCATCGCGTCAATCGGCAGCATGGATTTCATTTTGGGCGATACGGACAGATAATGACTTTTTCTCCCCAACTGGAAGCCAGGTTCGACAAGCTCCTGAAAAGCTATCCTCCGGGACGGCAACGCTCGGCCATGATTCCCATGCTGCTGTACGCGCAGGACGAGTTGGGCCACGTTTCCGACGACCTGGTGGAGGAAGTGGCCCGGCGCGTGGGCGTCACCGCGCTGCAGGTCCACGAGGTGTTGTCCTACTACTCGATGCTGCGCCGCAAGCCGCTGGGCAAGTATCACGTGCAGGTTTGCACCAATATCAGTTGCCTGCTGCGCGACGGCGACAAACTGTGGGAACATACCTGCAAGAAGCTGGGCATCGGAAACAAGGAAACCACCGCCGACGGGCAGATTTCGATCGAGGAAGTGGAGTGCATAGGCGCCTGCTCGTGGGCTCCGGCGGTGCAGGTCAATTACGATTTTTATCACGATGTGACGCCCGAACAATTGGACGATCTTCTGGACAGCCTGAGGAAGAAACCGTAACGCATGCTGTACAACGAACCCAGTCCGCTGGAGACCAAGGTGCTTTCGCGCCGCTTCGGAAACCCCGATTCCGCGACCCTGGCCGGGTACCTGCGGACCGAGGGATACCAGGGTTTCCTCAAAGCCGCCGGAATGAAGCCGGACGAGATTATCAACGAGGTCAAGGCGTCCAACCTGCGGGGCCGCGGCGGCGCGGGCTTTCCCGCGGGATTGAAATGGAGTTTCGTCCCGCGCGCTTCGTCCAAGCCGAAGTACATCGTGGCGAATGGCGACGAGAGCGAACCGGGCACCTGCAAGGATCGCGTGCTGATCGAGAACGATCCGCACCAGTTGATCGAAGGCGTGCTCATCGCCGGCCTGGCCGTGGACGCCCACGCCGGCTACATCTACATCCGCGGCGAGTATCGCTACCTGATCGAGGTGATGGAGAAAGCCATCGCCGAAGCGTATGCCGGCGGCTGGCTGGGCAAGAACATCCAGGGCACGGGATTCGATTTCGATCTCTACGCGCACTCCGGCGCCGGCGCTTACGAGTGCGGCGAAGAATCCGCGCTGCTGGAATCGCTGGAGGGAAAGCGCGGCGTCCCGCGCATCCGCCCGCCGTTTCCGGCGTTGGTGGGCGCGTTCCAGTGCCCTACGGTGTTGAACAACGTGGAGACGTTTTGCGCCGTTCCGGCGATCCTGCGCGACGGCGGCGCGGCGTTTGCGGCGCTGGGCGTTCCCAAGTCGGGCGGCACCAAGATGACCTGCCTCACCGGCCACGTCAACAAGCCGGGCGTCTACGAATTGCGGCTGGGCTTCCCGGCGCGGCAGATGATCGAAGAAGTGGGCGGTGGCATCCGCAACGGAAGGAAGCTGAAGGCGTTCATCCCCGGTGGCAGCTCGTGCCCGGTGTTGACCGCGGCGGAGCTGGAAGGCGCCACCATGGACTACGATTCCATGGCCGCGCGCAAGACCATGCTCGGGTCGGGAGGCGTAATCATCATGGACGAAGACACGTGCATGGTGAAGGCCGCGCTGCGCATCATGCGGTTTTACGCCCACGAAAGCTGCGGCTGGTGCATTCCCTGCCGCGAGGGCACCACCTGGCTCAAGAAGATCCTGGCGCGCTTCCACGAAGGCGGCGGCGTCAAGAGCGATATCGACTTAATCGGCGACGTGGCCAGGAATATGCTCGGCCGCACGTTCTGTCCGCTAGGCGACGCGGCCGCCATGCCGACTATCTCGATCGTGGAGAAATTCCGCCACGAATTCGAAGATCATCTGAACGGGAAACCGTGCCCCTACGAGGCGGTGACGGTATGAGCTCACATGCTTATGTGGGGCAGGATGGCATCCTGCGGCCGAGTGGCACTCGGCCTGCCGCTGGACCATGGAAATTCCTCCGGCGTAGCGCAGAGCCCCGCATTCACCGGATTGTTCTCGATGTAGCTGGCAATCCGCTCGAACTCCCGCCCGTCACGCACCCACCGGTCGTAGCTTTCGTCCTGCCAGAAGGGCCGATCGACGACACCCAGCATCCGGTTCCCTTCTCTAGCGGTGGCCCTTTTGAGCGATTGCGTCAGCTTGGATACAGGTATCTGCGGCGTGACCAAGAGGTGCACGTGATTAGCCATGACAACGAAGCTGTGCAAGGTATAATGGCCCTCACTTTCCCGATACCGAATTGCCTCGATCACCATTTCCGCGAACTCCGGCCGTCGCAGGTGCAAAGGACCGGTACGCGCGGTATCGAGAAGGCGGTCCATGATAAGGAAAGCTTTCCCGCTGGTGGTCACGGCGGGAAAGGCGCGGTTTTCGGGAAGGCTGCCGGCCAGGCGCCACGTGAGGAAGATGGGATGGCCGACGGTGAAGTAGTGCGGGAGCCGGCGCGCGTGGAATTGGGGCACGAAGGGAGAGTGTGCACGGCTTCGGAATTCTCTCATGAGTCAGCAGGCCGAGTGCCACTCGGCCGCAGGTTGCCAACCTGCCCCACAAAGACAAAGACACCTTGCATCAGAGAGGTCTCTCGGTAATGGCTGACCCGGTCAAACTCTCGATCGACGGGCGCGAGATTCAGGCGGCGCCGGGGACCCTGGTGATCGATGCCGCCAAACAGAACGGAATCGAGATTCCGTCCTTCTGCTATTACGAAGGGCTGACGTTGCAGGCCGCCTGCCGCATGTGCCTGGTGGAAGTGGAGAAGATGCCGAAGCTCATGACGGCATGCACCCTCCCGGTGGCCGAAGGCATGGTGGTGCGCACCGACACGCCGCAAGTCATACAATCCCGCAAGTACATGCTGGAGTTCCTGCTCACCAACCATCCGCTGGATTGCCCGGTGTGCGACAAAGGCGGCGAGTGCGAACTGCAGGACATGACGTTCCGCTACGGCGTGGGCGAGAGCCGCTATACCGAGACCAAGGTCCACACGCCCGAAAAACAATTTTCGCCGGTGGTGTTCTACGACGCTCCGCGTTGCATCCTGTGCTTCCGCTGCGTGCGCATCTGCAATGAAGGCATGGGCGTCAACGCGCTGGGCGTGATCAACCGCGGGGTGCTGTCGGAAATCGCGCCCAACCACGGCGACCACCTGGAATGCGACGAGTGCGGCGCGTGCATCGATATCTGCCCCGTGGGCGCGCTCACCAGCGGCAGCTATCGCTACCAGACGCGTCCCTGGGAAATGACGCATGTGGGCGCCATCTGCGCGCATTGCGCCGATGGCTGCAAGACCACCCTGGGCACGCGCAACGGCCGCATCGTCCGCGGCAACAATCGCGACCGCTCGGGCATCAACGGCGAGTTCCTCTGCATCAAGGGTCGCTACGCCTTCGATTTCCACGATAACCCCGAGCGCCTGCAGGCGCCCCTGGTGCGCAAGAACGGCCGGCTCGAAGAAGTCTCCTGGAGCGAAGCGCTGGAGACCGTCGCCGCCAAATTCAAGGCGACCCTCGAAAGCGGCGGCAGCTTCGGAATCGCCGGCTCCAACCACACCACCAACGAAGAGAATTACTACCTTCAGAAATTCGCGCGGCAGGTACTCAAGACCAATCACATCGACCATCACCGCACCGGCGACGTGGCGACCCTGCTAGACGTCCTCGGCGGCAAGCCGGGCCAACTGGCCACGGTCGCCGATCTCTACGAGCGCAAGGCATTCCTGATCGTGGGCGCCGACCTGGCCCTGGAGCATCCGCTGCTCTCCTACCAGATCCGCGCCAATTACCGGCATCACCAGGCGCACATCTACGCGGTGACGCCGCAGCCGGTGCGCGAGGACCAGTATGCCGCCGCGGTGGTACGCGGCGCGGACTACGCGTCGCTTGCAGACAGACTGAAGGCCGAACCCGAGCTGGTGATCCTGTTCGACGACTCCGTGAAGGGCGGCGGCGTCCGCAAGCTGGTGGAGTTCGGCGAATCGCTGGGCATCCCGGTGAAGTACGTGTGTCTGGTGGACTACGCCAATTCACGCGGCGCGATCGATATGGGAGTGACGCCTGGCCCGACCGGCATGCGCCTGGACGAAATGATCGCCGCGGATCTGGACGTGCTCTGGGTGGTGGGCGCCAATCCGCTGAAGAACGGCAAGCCGCGCCAGGCGGGATTCCTGGTGGTGCAGGACCTGTTCCTTACGGAAACCGCCCAACAGGCCGACGTAGTGTTGCCAGCGGCTTCGGCGTACGAGAAGAACGGCACCGTGACCAACGCGACCGGCGAGGTGCAGAAACTGAAACGCGCCGTCGAGACCATGGGCGCGAAATCCGATCTGGAGATCATGGGATTCCTGGCGCGGGAGATCGGCGCGGCCGCCGTGCTCGGCCCGTGGTCGCCGGAAGCGGTGTGGGAGGAGATTCGCAAGAACGTTCTAGGATACGCCGTTTCCGAGGCGGCGCTCGCCGGCGGCGGCGCGGCGCAGACCCTGCCGACCCAGCCGTTGGACGGGCGCATTCCGGTTGAGGATCGGCCGGATCTGGTGCATTCCGATCACAATGGGCTGTTCGCCTCGGGCACTCTCGGGCGCTATTCTAAGGTTCTGAATTCCGTGGTGGAAAGCCGGCGGGGCCGCTAATGGACTCGTTCATCGTCATCACCTTGATCAAAATAGCGGTGGTCTTCGCGGTCCTCTTGACCACGCTGGCCTACCTGCAGTGGGTGGAGCGCAAGGTGATCGCGCACATCCAGGTGCGCCCCGGGCCGTATCGCGTGGGGCCGCACGGGCTGTTCCAGCCGGTGGCGGACATCGTCAAGCTGATCACCAAGGAAGACCTGATCCCGCCTTACGTGAACAAGCTGCTGTACCTGGGGGCGCCGTTCCTGGCCATGACCATGGCGCTGCTTTCGATTTCGGTGATTCCCTTCGGCCCGGAGATCCGGGTGGGCCCGTACCGAACCTGGATGCAGCTCGCCGACCTGAACATCGGCGTGCTGTTCGTGCTGGCGGTATCGTCGATGGGGGTGTACGGCATCGCGCTGGCGGGCTGGAGCTCCAACAACAAGTACGCCCTGCTGGGCGGCCTGCGCAGCTCGGCGCAAATGATCAGCTACGAGCTTCCCATGTCGCTGGCCATCGCCTCCCCGCTGCTGCTATCGAATACCTTGAGCCTGCGCGAGCTGGTGCTGAAGCAGTCGGGAAGCATTCTGCACTGGAACGTTTTGAGCGGACCGTTTCCGCAGATTTTCAGCTTTGTCATTTTCCTGATCGCGGCGTTCGCCGAAACCAATCGCGTGCCCTTCGACCTGCCGGAAGCCGAAAACGAGCTGGTGGCCGGCTTTCACGTGGAATACAGCAGCATGAAGTTCGCGTCGTTCTTCATGGCGGAGTACGCCAACATGATCACGGTGAGTTGCATGGCGACGCTGCTGTTCCTGGGCGGCTGGGTGGCGCCCTGGCCGGCCAGGTACGGGTCGAGCCTGGTACCGGTGCTGATCTTCGCGGCCGCGGGTGCGATCGCGCTTTATCACAGCGCGCACACCGTGCGCCGGCGCGACCGCTTCACGTTCCCGGTGGTCGGAATTGTTTTTCTGGGGATTGCCGCCATTTTTCTGCTGCCCATGGTGCAGGCGTGGCTGCTTCCGCTGTTCTGGTTTTGCGCCAAAACGGGGTCTATTCTATTTGCGTTCATGTGGATTCGCGGCACGCTGCCGCGCTTCCGCTACGACCAGCTCATGGGCTTCACGTGGAAGTTTCTGTTCCCGGTGGCGATGGCCAACCTGCTGATCACCGGCCTGGCCGTGGCGTTGGTGTCCTAAGATGCTATCGAGTCTCAGCTTTGCTTATGTGGGGCAGGATGGCATCCTGCGGCCGAGTGGCACTCGGCCTGCCCGGATCCGCACAAGTCCGCCCCGCGCCGACAGCCCGGGTCGCGCGGCCTCGGTAGCCCAGGTCGGCCGCCTGCAAGCGTCGGAAGGCCGAGTGCCACTCGGCCGCAGGTTACCAACCTGCCCCACAAAGGCAAAAGAGATCTTGCCATGGATGTGATTCTCTTCTTGATCTTCGCGGCCATCGCGCTGGCTTGCGCCGTCAACGTGGTGGTGCAGACGCATCCCATCTCGAGCGCCGTCTCGCTGATCGGGGTGATGGGGTCGCTGGCGATTCTGTACCTGCTGCTGGGCGCCGAGTTTATCGCCGCCGCGCAGGTGATCGTCTACGCCGGCGCGGTGATGGTGCTGTTCATCTTCGTGATCATGCTGCTGAACGCCGGCAAGGAGAGTTCCAAGGGCCATTCGTTCATGGCGCAGTTGCTGGGCGTGCCGGTGCTGATCGCGCTGCTCGGCTTGCTGGCGCTGCTGGCGCGGCATATGTACCCGCCCGAGACGATGGTGCGCTTCGGCGGATTTCAGGGCGGCACCGCGAAGGCCGTCGGCACGGCCCTGTTCACCCGATATCTGCTGCCCTTTGAAGTGACCTCGATCCTCATCCTGATCGCCATTGTCGGCGCCGTGGTGCTGGCGCGGAAGGAGATGGACTGAGATGCCGCAGGTGCCGATTTCCTGGTTCCTCATGCTCAGCGCGGCGTTGTTCGCGCTGGGCGTCGCGGGATTTCTGTTCCGCCGCAATATCATCACGGTCTTCATGTCCATCGAATTGATGCTGAACGCCGTGAACCTGAGCTTCATCGCGTTTGCGTACCAGCACCAGCAGGTGGACGGACATCTCTTCGCCTTCTTCGTGATGGTGGTGGCGGCGGCGGAAGCGGCCGTGGGTCTGGCCATCATTCTGACCGTCTTCAAGAACCGCGCGACGCTCAATATCGATGAAGTGGATTCGATGAAGAACTGATGCAACTCTGGCTCATACCTCTCCTTCCGCTGGCGGGCTTCGCGATCAACGGCCTGTGGGGCCGGCGTTTCTCCAAGAGCCTGGTCAACCTGGTGGCCATCGGCTGCGTGCTGCTGTCCTTCGCCTGGGTGTTGAAGACGCTATACGGGCTGGGCGATCTTTCCTCCGCCCACGTGGAGCACTATTTCACCTGGATCCAAAGCGGCGCGCTCAATGTCGGCTGCGACTTAGCCGTGGACCGGCTCACCGCGGTGATGCTGCTGGTGGTGACCGGCGTCGGATCGATCATCCACATCTACGCCATCGGGTACATGGCCCACGAGGGCGGCTACTACCGCTTCTTCGCCTACCTCAACCTGTTCATGTTCTTCATGCTGACGCTGGTGCTGGCGGCCAATTTCCTGGTGATGTTCGTCGGCTGGGAGGGCGTGGGGTTGTGCAGCTACCTGCTGATCGGGTTTTACTTCGACAAGAAGTTCGCCACCGACGCGGGGAACAAGGCGTTCATCGTTAACCGCATCGGCGATTTCGGCTTCTCGCTGGCGATGTTCCTGATCTTCGTGAATTTCCACTCGCTGGATTTCGCGAGCGTGTTCCAACAGGCGCCGGGCGCTTCCGTTGCCACGCTGACCACCATCGGCCTGCTGTTGATGGTGGGCGCGTGCGGCAAGTCGGCGCAGTTGCCGCTGTACGTCTGGCTGCCCGACGCCATGGCCGGTCCCACGCCGGTCTCCGCGCTGATCCATGCGGCCACCATGGTCACCGCCGGCGTCTACATGACCGCGCGCTGCTGGGTGATCTACACGCATGCGCCCGCGGCCATGCACGCCATCGCCATTATCGGCATCGCCACGGCGTTTTTCGCGGCCACCATCGGCCTGGCGCAGAACGATATCAAGAAAGTGTTCGCCTACTCCACGGTTTCGCAGCTTGGCTACATGTTCGTGGGCGTGGGCAGCGGGGCGTTTTCCACGGGAATCTACCACTTGGTGACGCACGCATTTTTCAAGGCGCTGCTGTTTCTGGGCGCGGGCAGCGTGATTCACGCGCTCGCGGGCGAACAGGATATGTCCCGGATGGGCGGCCTGCGAAAGAAGATTCCGTGGACCTTCGCCACCATGATGTGCGCGGCGGTGGCCATTTCCGGCGTGCCGCCGTTCGCGGGCTTCTACAGTAAGGACGCCATCCTGCTGGCGGCGCATGAGTATGCGCCGTGGATTTACTGGCTGGGCGTGGTCACCGCGGGCCTGACGGCGTTCTACGTCTTCCGCGCCATGTTCCTGACCTTCTTCGGGGACTACCGCGGCCACGAGCATCCGCACGAATCGTCGCCGGTGATGCTGGTCCCGCTCGGAGTGCTGGCGCTGCTCTCGCTGGGCGGCGGCTACTTCTTCCGCGTGCCGGCGTTCCTGGGCGAGTTTTTCCACGCCAAGGAAGCCGTGGAAGATCCCACGCTGGTATTCATTTCGGTAGCGGCCGGCCTCATCGGCATCGCTCTGGCCTGGGTGATGTACGTGACCAGGCCGGGCATGGCCGATGCCTTCGCCGGCAACGTCTCGGGCCTCTACAAGCTGGTCTACAACAAGTACTTCGTGGATGAAATGTACGATGCCGCGGTGGTCCGGCCGCTGGTGGGCGGTTCGCGCGCGGTGCTCTGGAAGATAGTGGACTCTTCGGGCATCGATGGCGCGGTGAACGGCATTGGCGCCTGGGCCCAGGGCGTGGGCGGCGTGCTGCGGCGCATCCAATCGGGCAATATCCGGAGCTACGCCACCTGGGTGGTGTTCGGTTCGGTGATGCTGATTGTGGCCATGAGCCTGGCGGGAGGGCTGATCCGATGAACATGAACCTCCTGACCGTGGTCCTGTTCCTGCCGCTGGCGGGATTTCTGGCGGCGCTTGGCTTGCCGCGATCTTCGGCGGAAGCCAGCCGCCGGTGGGCGCTGGCGGTTTCGCTGGTGACGTTCGTGATGTCGCTGGGCCTGCTTGCGGGCTTCGACCGCACCGCGGGCGGCGAGCAACTGGCCTGGGACGTTCCCTGGATCGCCTCGCCCAATATCCATTTCGCCATTTCGGTGAACGGCGTGAGCTTGTGGCTGGTGCTGCTTTCCACCCTGCTGACGCCCATCTGCGTGTTGATCTCGTGGCGCTCCATCCGCAACCGCGCCAAGGAATTCTACGCCTTCCTGCTGCTGCTGGAATTCGGATTGATCGGCGTCTTTCTGGCGCAGGACCTGTTCCTGTTCTACGTGTTCTGGGAAGTGTCGCTGGTGCCCATGTATTTCCTGATCGGGATCTGGGGCCACGAGCGGCGCATTTACGCCGCGGTGAAGTTTTTCCTCTACACCATGGCCGGCAGCGTGCTGATGCTGACCGCCATCATCTATCTCTACAACCAGGCGCATACGTTCAGCTACGCGGCCATCCTGAACCAGTTGTCCAGCGGCGAGCTGCGGCTCAACGCGCAAGAGCAACTGCTGCTGTTCCTGGCGTTCTTCGTGGCCTTCGCCATCAAAGTGCCGCTCTTCCCGCTGCACACCTGGCTCCCTGACGCGCACGTGGAAGCTCCCGTCGCCGGGTCGGTGATGCTGGCGTCGGTCATGCTGAAAATGGGCTGTTACGGAATCCTGCACTTCTGCCTGCCGCTGTTTCCCGGCGCGGCGCGCCGGTGCTCCGGCTGGATCGCGGTGCTGGCGATCGTCGGCATCATTTACGGCGCGCTGGTCGCCATGGTGCAGCCCAATATGAAGAAGCTGGTGGCTTATTCTTCGGTGAGCCATCTGGGCTTCGTGGTCCTGGGCATCTTCTCGTTCACCCAGCAGGGCATGGACGGCGCGGTTTACCAGATGCTGAACCACGGCATTTCCACCGGAGCGCTGTTCGTCTTCGTGGGCCTGCTGTATGAACGGCGCCACTCGCTCGAGATCTCGGATTACGGCGGCGTGGCTACGGCGGCCCCGTGGCTTTCCACGGCGTTCCTAATCACCACCCTGGCCAGCATTGGACTGCCCACGCTGAATAACTTCGTGGGCGAGTTCCTGGTGCTGCAGGGCACCGCAATTGCCCACTTCCAGTGGACCGTGTGGGCGTCGCTGGGCGTGATCTTTTCGGCGTGCTACATGCTGTGGCTGTACCAGCGGGTTTTCTATGGCAAGGTGGGAGAAGCCGTGCGGTCGCACGTGTCGGACCTGCGTGCGCGCGAGTGGGCCGCCGTGGTTCCTCTGCTGGCCATGATGGTGTGGATGGGCGTGTACTCGCAAACCTTCCTGCCGCCGGTGGGCCAGGTGACCGCGCAGATTCGGGGGATGGTGGAGAACGTGTCGCAACGGGTGGCGCAACCTGCCAGGGAGGTGGCGCGTGTCCGCTGACATCGTCGTGACCGGGTTCATCGGCGGCGACATGGTCCGCTTCCTGCCGGAGATCGTCCTCACCGTAATGGGCACGCTGCTGATGGTGCTCGATCCGGTGCTGCGCAAACGGTCGTCGTCGGTATTCGGCCATCTCAGCATCGGCGCGCTGGTGGCCGGCATCGCGGGCGCGGTCCTCGCTTATTCGCACGCGGGCCAGGCGTTCGGCGGCATGCTGCGGGTGGATGGATTCGCCACGTTCTTCCGCGTGGTGGTGATGGGCGTGGGCATCCTGACGGTTCTGCCGTCGTACAGTTTCCTGAAACGCCAGGGAGCCGAGACCGGCGAATTCCACGCGCTGCTGCTGTTTTCGATTGCCGGGCAATGCCTGATGGCGGCGGCCAACGACCTGATTATCATCTTTATCGGCCTGGAGATTTCGTCGATAGCGAGCTACGTGCTGGCCGGATATCTGCGCGACGACAAACGCTCCAACGAGGCCGCGCTGAAATACTTCCTGCTGGGTTCGTTCGCCACGGCGTTTTTCCTTTACGGCGTGGCCGTGGTGTACGGTTGCACCGGCAGCATCAACCTGACGGTGGTCCATACCCTGCTCACCTTCGGCGGAAGCGCGCAAGCAGTGCTGCTGGGAGTGGCGGCGGCGTTGATGTTCGTGGGGTTGGGATTCAAAGTCTCCGCGGCGCCGTTCCAAATGTGGGCCCCCGACGTGTACCAGGGCGCGCCCACGCCGGTAAGCGCGTTTCTTTCGGCCGGTCCGAAAGCCGCCGCGTTCGCGGTGTTCCTGCGCATCTTCATGACCGCCTTCGCGCCCATCGGCAGAGCCTGGGAACCGCTGGTGTGGCTCTCCGCGCTGGCGTCCATGACCATCGGCAACTTCGCGGCGCTGCGCCAGACCAACGTCAAGCGCATGCTGGCGTACAGCTCGGTGGCGCACGCCGGGTACGTGCTGGTGGCGCTGACGGCGCGCTCGGAAACGGGCATCGCGGCGGCTATGTTCTACCTGGCGGCGTATGGCTTCATGAATGTGGGCGCCTTCGCGGTGGTCAGCCACCTGTCGGGCCGCGGCGAAAAGCGCCAGTCGATAGACGACATGGCGGGCCTGGGCCAGAGCCAACCGCTGACGGCGGCGATGCTTTCCGTCTTTCTGCTGTCGCTGATCGGCGTGCCGCTGACCGGCGGATTCTTCGGCAAGTTTTACATCTTCAAGGCGGCCCTGGAGTCGCACCTGGTCTGGCTCACCGTGCTGGGACTGCTCAACAGCGCGGTGGCGGCATTCTACTACCTGCGGCTGCTGGTGGTGATGTACATGCGCGATCCCGCCGATGCTTCTGGCCCCGTGGAGCCGCTGACGCCGGCGTTCCGCGTGGCGCTGATTCTGCCGGCGGTGGGCACGCTGTTCCTGGGGATCTTCCCGTCGTGGGTGCTGGACTTCGCCGCCAGGAGCGCCGCGCTGGTGAAGTGATGACTTGAGGAGCGTGACTAGACTCTAGTCACGCCTTTTCCAATAAGTCGTTATTTTTGAATTCCTTACGAATTCTCTCGGCTTGACCCTAGTCACGGACCGCGCTCCTGGAGGGGCAACTCGGGCTGCGTGAAATCGTCGGGTGAAGCGGCAGGTCGCGGAGCGTGCGGCGGTAGGGACCGCGCCGGGCTCTCCGCGCGGTTCGCTATCCTACATCTTTGACCTGATGACAAACGAACAACAACTCCGCGAGAAGCTGCGTAAGATCACCGCATTATTCGAGGGCGCTTCGACCGCGGGCGAGCGCCAGGCCGCGGCGGCAGCGATAGAGCGGATCCGGCAGGCGCTCAACGCCTCGGTCCATATGCAACCTCTGCCCGAGACGAAGTTCTCCATGCCGGATCAATGGCAGAGACGCCTGTTTTCCGCGCTGTGCCGGAGATACGGGCTGGAACCATATCGCTATAAGGGCCAGCGTTACTCCACACTGATCGTGCGCGCGCCGCGGTCTTTTATCGACAACACGCTTTGGCCGGAATTCCTGGAGCTGCAGGCGGCCCTGCACTCCTATCTCAACGCAGCCACGGAACGCATTATCCGGGAGGAGGTCTACGGGAACGCGGACGAGGCGAAGGAACGGCAGGGATAGCGCTGGAACCAACCCAGGAACCTGCGCCGGGGTCCAATTGCAAAATGTCCGGGTTCGACGAAGCCCACCGTTCCCGCCGGACTCAATTCCACAAACACCGCCGCCTATGAGGGGAAGAATCGCCTCCCCTTGGAATCGGCGGGGGCGTTGCCGGTGCCCCGGCCACGCCGCGATGCAGGCCAGCGCGCTCCAGCTCCATGCTCCTCGCCGACTAATGGGCCGCAACCGGCCATCCTGGAAGCCGCTGCCTCGCGAGCCATCTTCTTGTGCACAGAACCCGCTACCAACAGCCGGGCGCCTGCCGGGAGCGGTAGCGCTGCCGGGGAGAAAAGGCACCGGCGGGGGGGCCAGGGAGCTCGCGGCGCCGACGAATGCGTTCGGCGGCCCTTGGTACGGTTCCCAGTGCCAGGGCGGCTCAAGAGCCCCGTGGAACCGCTAATGCCGGCGCTCCGCCTGGCGCCGATTATCCCCGCTTCGGTGAAACATTCGGATTCGAATCGTGCGGTAGGTTCCAGTACCAAACTTCCGCGCTTGGTTCGTCCCGGTGTAGTTGCACTGGCGCGGTGCGGGGTCTTGGTACTGTGAATCCCCGCCTCTCCTGGCTGGTCTGCCTGTTCCTACTGCTGCCCGGCGCTCTGCCCGCCGCCGCGCAGCGATTCTCCTACGGAGTCAAGGCGGGCGTCCCCATCACCGGCTTCCTCGGCACACCCACCTCCCAGAACTCTCCCTACCCCCTCTACAAAGCGTCCATCAACCGGTATGCCGCCGGCGGAACCGTCGAATTACACTTGCCGTTTGGCTTCGGCATCGAAATCGATGGGATCTATCGCCACTACGGCTATAGCAACGGCCCCTATACCAGCGACAAGACCAGCACCGGCGATTGGGAGTTTCCCATCCTGGCCAAGTACCGGCTCCCGGGGAAATCCGTTCGCCCCTACGTGGATGCGGGCATTTCGGTCGACACCTTGAGCGGCACCACCCAAACCGAGTCGCTGGCTCTGCTGGCAACGCAGGGCCGGCTCGTCACCACCACCACGTCCGATCCCATCGAGTTCAATGAGAGCACCACCACGGGCTTCGTGGCGGGCGCTGGGATCGACGTGCGCATCCGCCCGCTGCACATCCAGCCCGAGGTCCGCTACACTCGCTGGAGCGACAGGCACTTCCAGGATCCCGGCTCTCCCCACTACCTCCTCGGCAAACTGGACCAAGTGGAGTCTCTGGCGGGGATCGCGTTCTGATCCGGCGCACCGTTCCCGTCTATTTAACGCTTTTGGTCAGGTCGTTGAACTTGGCCGCGTCGGCGTCGGCGCCGGCCTTGTCGCCGGAGAGGCGGCGGGCCGAAGCGCGGTTTTGATAGGCATTGGCATACAACGGGTTCAGGCGAATGGCGTCGTTGAAATCGGCAATGGCCTCGGTGTAATGCTTCAAGATCAAGTGGGCGTAGCCGCGTGCGTTGAAGGCCAGAGCCATCGACGGATCGAGCTTGAGAGCTTGCGTCAGCGGTGCGATCGCTTCGGCGAACTTGCCCTCGGCGATGAGTTGGCGGCCCTGGGCGTGGAATTTGGCGGCGTCCGCCATGGGAGCCGCGGGCTTCTCCGCCGCCGGTTTGGACACAGGCTGGACTGGCGCGGCTTGGGCTGACGTCGGCTTAGGTGGCGCGGCCGGCGTCGGCGCCGGTTTGGATGGCGCGGTTGGGGTTGGCGCGGCTGTGGCCAGTTTTTTGGCGGGCGCACCCGGGGCTGGCGCGGCTTGAGCCGGCGCGGGTTTGGCGGGCGCGGCTGGGGCTGGCTTCGGCAGCTCCGGGGGCGCAATCAGCTTGGGGGGCGCGGCTTGCGTCGGCGCGGGTTTGGCGGGCGCGGCCGGGGCGGGCGCGGTTGGGGTCGGCGCCGGTTTGGCGGGCGCGGCTGGAGCTGGCGCGGCTGGGGCCGGCTGCGGCGGGGCAATGCGCTTGGGCGGCGCGGCAACCGGCTCCGTGGGTCCCACGGCCGGTTTCGGCGCGGGCACGGCGTCGGGCTTGGTTTGGGCGGCGCCCGGGAGCGTCACGGCGCCGGTATCGGACTGAGCTTCTTTGTTCAGCGCCCGCTGAATGATCTCGTCGACCTTGTGCTGGGCCTGGGCGACCAGTTCGCGCGTTTCGCTGTTGTTGGGATCGAGCGACTGGGCGTGTTTCAAATCGGCTAGGGCGTCGTCATACCTGCCCAGAAGGAGATAGGCGTTGCCGCGCGCCAGCCAGCCCATGGGGTAGGTGGGATCGAGGTTGATGGCGGTGGTGCGGTCTTGCAAGCCCTTATCGTGCTCGCCGAGCTGGTGGTAGGAGCTGCCGCGCGCGACGTAGGCTTCGGCGCTCTGCGGCGCCAGGCGCACGGCTTCCTCGCGGTCCGCCAGGGCCTCCCGATGCTTCTCCTGACGGGCGTAGACGGAGGCGCGCGCCAGGTGCAGACGGGCGTCGGTGGGATCCAGCCGGATGGCCTCGGTGTAATCGGCAATGGCGGCGGCGTCGTCGCCCAGCCGCTCCTTCACGGCGCCGCGGGTGCGCAAAGCGCGGACGTCGCCGGGCTTGGCCTTCAGCGCGGCGTCCAGGTCCTGCGAAGCGTGCGCGTAGTCGCTGACGCCGACGTAGCAGAGCGCGCGTTCCACATAGAGATCGGTGGCACCGGGTTTGCGGTCGAGCGCCAGGTTGAAATCGTCGATGGCATCGCGGTAACGGTGTACGGCGGCGCGAGCCATGGCGCGGCCGCGGTAGGGCTCGGGATTGTCGAGCCGCAGCCGGATGGCCTCGTCGAAGGCAAGTTCGGCCGCCTGGTACTGCGACAATGCCAGCCGGGCGAAACCCAGGCCGGAATACACTTCGGAGCGTTCCTGTTTTAGCGCGATCGCGGTGGTGTAGTCCTGGATGGCGCGCAGGGGTTGATCGGCGGCGCGGAAGAAATCGGCGCGCGCGGCGTACGACTGGCCGTCGCCCGGCAGCAGTTTGACGGCCTGCTCGAGATCGCTTCCGGCCTTGTCTTTGTCTCCCGCGGCCAGATAATCCTTGCCCCGGTTGCGCCATGCGGCGGCGTTGGACTCGTCGGCTTGAATGGCCTCGGAATAAGCGGCAATGGCTTCTTCGCGGCGTCCTGCTTCATCGGCGCGAAGGCCTCTTTGATAGGCGGCCTGGGACTTCTTCCTGTCGGGTTTGACGTCCGCGCCACTAACGGTAAGAAGCAGTCCGGGTATCGCCAGAGTTACTACAATCGGCAAAAAGCGGCAAGCTGTTCTCCACATCGCTTACGACTTAGTGTACACTCGAATTGATCCGAAAGCTCCGCTGGTGTTCGGGAAGCTGGTGAAAATCCAGCACGGTCCAGCCACTGTAAGCGCGGAGAGCCGATCGACGAAGCCACTGTTCCGGCAATGGAGCGGGAAGGCCGATCGGTTCGAAGATGCGCAAGTCAGGAGACCGGCCGACGGAGTCGGCATCAATCGGCCCTCTAAGGAGGGGCCTATTATGCATAAATCAGGTCTCCTGGCCTGTTCGGCGTTGTTTTTCGCGTGCCTGGCGTGGCCCGCCAATGGCGCATCCATCAAAGGAACGGTAACGGACCCCAGCGGCGCTCCGGTTTCGGGCGCGCAGGTGTCCCTGGTGGACCGTCTGGGAGTGGAAGCCCAGACGCTCTCCGCCCCCAACGGGACTTTCGAGCTGAAAAGCCCCGAGAGCGCGCCCGCGGGCGCGAAACTGGTGATCGCCGCCCCCGGTTTCCGCACCGCGGAATGGCCCGTGGACGGCGCGGCGCAGCCGGCGGCGGTGAACCTGGATCTGGCGCCGGTGGTCGATTCGGTGCGCGTGGTGGGCTCCGCCATCGACGTGGCGGCCAGCGAGCAGGGTGGAACCGTGAACCTGATTTCGAACGACGAGATCCGCCGCCGCAACGAACCCTACGCCGTCGACCTGCTGCGCTACCTGCCGGGCTTCCAGATCAGCCAGACGGGCGCGACGGGCGGGGCCACCAGCCTGTTCCTGCGCGGCGGCGATTCCAATTTCAACCTGGTGGAGATCGACGGAGTGCCGGTGAACTGGTTCGGCGGATACTTCGATTTCGCGCACGTGCCGGCGGAAGCGCTGGACCACGTGGAAGCCATCAGCGGGCCGCAATCGGCGGTGTACGGCTCGTATGCCAATAGCGGGGCGATCGACTACGTAACGCGGCAGGCCGGAGGCTCGCCGTCGCTGGACCTGCTGGCGGAGGGCGGCAGCTTCTACGAGCGCCGTTTCGGCATCACCGGATCGGGAACGGTGGGCGGCTGGGGCGTTGTGGCGTCGGCGGGGCGCAGCGACGACCAAGGTCCCGTGGCCAACAGCGATTATCACAACGAATACCTGCTGCTCAACGTGGGATGGCAGTTCGCGCGGCAGAGCTTGCACCTCAACGGGCTTTTCGATTGGAACGACGTGGGCGAGCCGGGGCCGTACGGGTCCGATCCGCTGCACGATTTCACCGGCATCGACCTCATCAGCCGCGGCAAAAACAATTCGGGCAGCTACGGCGGGCGGTACGAGATCGAACTCTCAAACCGGGTGCGCGAAGAGCTGACCGGCGCGTTCTTCCTGGAGAACCTGGGGTACGACAGCCCTTACGGTTTCAGCTTCGACCAGGAAATGCGCGCCCAGTGCGAGGCGCGGACCATCGTAAGCGTGTCGCGGAACTACACCGTGGCGATGGGATTCAGCCGGGCGCACGAAGAAGACAAGAATACCTACATCACCGACGCCAGTTACAGCGTCTTTCCGCTGCCGCGCGACGAGACCGCGGTGTACCTGGAAAATCGATGGGCGTTCGGCGGGCGGCTGTTTCTGAACGCGGGGGTGCGCGGCGAGTGGATCGACACACCGGCGGTGCCGACGGACGGCTACTCGCGGCCGGCGTTCCCGGCCACCACCGAGGCGCGGGCCAATCCCAAGCTGGCGGGAGCGTACGTGGCGCGCAAGGCGGACCGCGCGGCGTTCGGGTCCACGCGGCTGCACGGGTCGTGGGGCACGGGCATGCGGCCGCCCACCGGGTTCGAGCTGGCGTACACCACCAACCCGCAGCTCAAACCGGAACGGACGCGCAGCCTGGACTCGGGCGTGGAGCAGAAGCTACTGGGCGACAAGCTGTCGCTGGACGCCACCTATTTCTACAACCGCTATTACGACCTGATCGTGAGCCTGGGCGGATCGTTGGCGACACTGGGCCATTACACGACCGAGAACTTGGCCAATTCGCGGGCACAGGGCGCGGAGTTTTCGGCCAAGCTGCGGCCGGCGCGGTGGCTGTTCGTGACGGGGTCGTACACGCTGCTGCATACGCGCATCCTGTCGTTGGACGGATCGACGGACCTGGCGCCCAACGATTATCAAGTCGGGCAGCCGTTGACCCGGCGGCCGGAGAATTCGGGCGAACTGACGGCGGCCATCACGCGGGGCCGTGTCAGCGTGGACCTGACCGGGTACTTCCGCGGACGGGCGCTCTTCGAAGAGCCGTCGTTGGGCGCATCCGGCGGATTGTTCTGGGACAAGGGCTACAGCAACATCGGCGTCAACCTGAATTACGCGCTGGGACATGGCGTGACGGCGTATGGGAATTTGCGGAATGCGCTGAATGAGCACTACGAGGAAGTGTTCGGCTATCCGTCGCTGCGCCTGAACTTCGTGGCCGGTTTGAAGTGGAGTTTGGGAGGCCAGCATAAATAAACACGGGGACAGACGGAACGTTTTCCGGTTTTCCCAAAAGCGAACAGAGCTGCGGCGCATTTTAAAGGACTTACCCGAAAACCTGGTAAACGTTCCGTCTGTCCCCAGGTTTTAGAATGAAGAAATGAGTGAACCGTTCGAACAGCCGCGGATGGCGATCAATCGCGTGTACACCCGGCAGGGCGATGGCGGCGAGACGGCCCTGGCCGGCGGGCAGCGGGTTCCCAAGGACGGGCCGCGCATCGAAGCGTACGGCGCCGTCGACGAGCTGAACGCCTGCCTGGGAGCGGCGCGCGCCACCCTGCGGGAGATCGCCGATGGGGCGCCGCGGCTGCGCGAACTGGAGGCGATTCTGCTGCGCGTGCAGCACGAGTCGTTCAACCTGGGGTCGATTCTGGCCACCCTGCCGGAAGATGTCCATCCCAAGCAGGCGCGCGTCACGGACGCCGAAGTGGCGCAACTGGAAGCGGAGATGGACCGGATGAACCAGGAGCTGCCGCCGTTGCGCTCGTTCGTGCTTCCCGGCGCCAACCAGCTCGACGCCGAATTGCACATCTGCCGGACTGTGTGCCGGCGCGCGGAACGTGCTACCGTGGCGCTGGGGCGGGTGGAGAGCGTTCCACCGGAAGCCGTCCGGTACCTGAACCGGCTGGGCGACGGGCTGTTCGTCTGGAGCCGCTGGGCCAGTTATGTCATGGGGTCTCCCGAAACCTTGTGGGAACCCAACCAATCCGCGACAGGGCGGAGTGGTGGATAATTAGAGATAAGGAGAGAAGGAATGGAAAAGAACTCCGCGCGGCCTCTGGCCGTCGGCTTGGTGTTGGTGGGCGTCCTGGGGCGCCTGGTGCAGAACCTGAACTTCGCGCCGGTGGGCGCGGTGAGTCTCTTCGCGGGCGCGCGCCTGCGGGGATGGAAGGCATACCTGCTGCCCATCGCGATAATGGCGGTCACCGATCCCCTGCTGCACGGCTACTCGTTCGCGACGCCCTTCGTGTACGCCAGCTTCCTGATCAACGTGTGGATGGGCACGAAGCTGCGCACCACGGAGAACCCGGGCTGGATCGGCGCGGCCGCGGCGATCGGCAGCGCGCAGTTTTTCCTGCTCACGAATTTCGCCGTCTGGCTCAGCCCGGCGCAGATTCTGTACCCGCATAACTTCGCCGGCCTGGCGGCGTGCTTCGTGGCGGCAATTCCCTTCTTCCGCAACACGCTGCTGGCGGACCTGATGTACTCCGCGGCGTTTTTCGGCCTGTATGCTGTGCTGACCCGGACCGTGGCGCGCGCCGAGCGCGTGGCCGCGACGGCGTAACGCCCCATCCCGTCCCGGCGGCGGCCAAGAGCCCGCACGGTGCGGGGCGGAGCGCTATCATGAGCGTATGACATGGCGCTGATCGCGGTTTCGGGGCATCCGGGATGCCGTTTTGACGAGGTAGCGCGCGTAACAGCACAGCGGCTGGGATTCGAGTTACTCACCCAGTCGCGCATCCGCGCGTTGACGGCGGAAGAGTTCGGGGCGGGAACGGAATTGCCGGACAAGGCTTTCCCCAGCCTGGTGACCTCCGTGCTGGCGCGGCTGGCCACTCAGCACCACCTGGTCTACTGCGCGGTGGGGGGCGAGGTGCAGGCCCGCCACTTTCCGGGAATGCTGCGGGTGCACGTGGTGGCGCCGGAGAACGTGCGCATCGGCAACCTGATGCTGGACCGGCGGCTGGAGCGGCCGGCCGCGCGGCAGTTGCTGCTGGAGTTGGAGGCCGCCGAACGTAGCGACCGGAAGGCGAAGTTCGGGAAAACCCGCCCCACGGCGGACCTGTTCGACATGGTGATCAATACCGAGCTGCTCAGTACGGAACAGATCGCGGAACTGATCGAAACCGCGGTGGAATCGGCCGCGCTGAAGGATCGCGGATACCTGTCGCCGGCGGCCGAAACCCAACTGCAGTTTCAGGTGCGCTTCAAGCTGGCGCGTTACGGCTTTGTTCCGCCGGCCAATATCACCCTGCGCAAGAAGATCTTCGCCAACCAAAGCGAGGAGATGTTCGCCAACCTGCTGGATTTTTACCGCATCGCGTGGGAGTACGAGCCGCGCAGTTTTCCGGTGCAATACGACGCCGACGGGCGCGTGCTGGAGAGCTTCACACCGGATTTCTACCTGCCGGAATTCGACCTGTACCTGGAACTGACCACCATGAAACAGTCGCTCGTGACCAAGAAGAATCGCAAAGTGCGGCTCTTGCGCCAGCTCTATCCCAAGCTCAACATCCAGGTCTTCTACCAGAAGGATTTTGAAAACCTGATCTTCAAGTACGGTCTGGCGTATCGCCCGGTGGAAGCATGAGCACCTTGCTTCCGGGGCTCGAACGCGTGCTCTTCACCGAGGAGCAGATCGACCAGCGCATCCGCGAAGTGGCCGCCGAAATCTCGCGCAACTACCAGGGCCGGGTGCTGAAGCTCATCGGCGTGCTGAAAGGCTCCATCTTTTTCCTCACCGCGCTGGCCCGTCACATCGAAGTCCCCGTGAAGATGGACTTCCTGGCCATCTCCAGCTTCTCCAACAAGAGCGGCGCGCCCGGGGTGGTGCGCATCGCCAAGGACCTGGACGAGCCAATCGAGGGCGAGGACATCCTGCTGGTGGAGGACGTCGTGGACACCGGTTTCACGTTGCGCTACCTGCTGCAGAATCTGTCCGGCCGCGCTCCGAATACGCTGGCGGTGTGCACCTTTCTGGACCGCACTTCGCGCCGCATCGTGCAGGTCCCGGTGGACTACCGGTGCTTCGAAATCCCCGACCGGTTCGTGGTAGGCTTCGGACTGGATCACAATCAGCTCTATCGCAATCTCGGTTACGTCGCGGTGATGAAGCCATGACCGATGGGCAGCGCGCCACGGCGGGCTACGTGGCTCCCTTTCTGGCGTTCGTGGGGTTCATGGCGCTGGAGAAATCGGTATTCCACTCGCAGCACCTCTACCCGCTGCGATGCCTGGTGACGGTGCTGGCGATTGTGCTGTTCTCGCGGCCCTATCTTTCGTTTCGCCCCAGCCGTCCGGCGAGCTCCATGGCCATCGGAATCGCGGTCTTTGCGATCTGGATCGCGCCGGATGCCCTGTTCGGCTACCGGCACCACTGGCTCTTCGAGAACCAGTTGCTGGGAACCTCACAGAGCACGCTGGCGCCCGGGGACCAGGCCGACTTTCTGTTCCTGGCATGTCGCGCGCTTGGTTCCACCATCCTGGTTCCGATTGCCGAGGAGTTGTTCTGGCGCGGCTGGCTGATGCGCTGGCTGATCCTGCCGGATTTCACCAAAGTGGCCTTGGGGACGTTTACGCCTCTGGCGTTTTGGGGCGTCGCGCTGCTGTTCGCTTCCGAACACGGTTCCTACTGGGAGGTGGGCCTGGCGGCCGGCATCGTCTACAATTGGTGGATGCTGCGGACGCGAAGCCTGGCGGACTGCATGCTGGCGCACGCCGTGACCAACGGGGCGCTTTCGGCATATGTGATGACCACGGGGGCATGGCGCTATTGGCTGTGAGCGCCAAATGTCGCGGTTTTTCGGCTACCCGCCAGCCTAGGGTCTTTCGATAGCGAAATACCCCGTAAGATAAAGCGTGCAAATGATACCCGATCCGTGGTACATAGATATTTGATACATTAAGCGGGCACCGAACCTGATTCCCGGCGCCTCGGCGATCCCGCAGAACCCCTCTGGTAATCCCACAAGAATCGCCGTGTTGCGGCTCCGTGACACTGCGAGGTGGGTTCCGATCGGTATCGCAAGCTCCCAGGCGCAGTCGATTGGCGGTAATCGTTACGATTTCTTCGATCCCGCAAGATTACGGAGTATTTCCCCATGGACAGCGATCGCAAGTACAGACAGCCCGGGTACATGGACTCGGACCGCGACTCCCGAGGCTCTCGTGAGGACCGGCCCAAGCCGCCAGGGCCCCGGCCGCCCATCGACGTCACCGGCCCGCGGTTGCCGCGCCTGGTGCAGCACGTGGCGGCGGCGCGCTGTTTCAATTGCGCCACGGCCCTTCCGCCGGGAATCGGCTTCAATGGAACCTGCCCCAAGTGCAACGCCGAGTTGCACTGCTGTAAGCAGTGTTCCCATTTCGAGCCGTCCACCCGGTTCCAGTGCCTGAAACCCATCCCGGTACGCATCGCGGTGAAGGACAAGGCCAACGACTGCGCGCAATTCTCGCCGCGCGTCACGGTGGCCCGCGACGGCACGGCGGGTCCGCCGACGCCCGCCCCATCGGGTCCCATCGGCAACGGCGATCCAGCCCCGCGCAATTCCGAGGATGCCCGCAGCGCGTTCGATAAGCTGTTCAAGAAGCTGTAGGGGCCCGGAGGGCGTGAGCGGCACGCGGAAGCCAATGTTCACGCGGCGTCTCGCCGAGATCGACATTCGCCTGGCGCGAAGGATCTGCCAACGGCTTACGGCCCGCTCGATTCGCCAACTGTTCCGGCATTGAGAGGAGCGACCCAATCGCCACGGTCCCGCTGCTACAATTGTTCTATAGATGGAACTCGCCATTCAGATCCGGATTGAAGAGCTGCCGGAAGGCTTGTACCTGGCGACCTCCGATGAACTACCGGGGCTGGTGGCACAAGGGCGCACCGTTGCCGAAGCTTTGGATATCGCCCGGGATGTAGCCCGGAAGATCATCGAGGCTCGCGGTGAGCACGGGGGATCGATCCCGCTTGCCTCCGTCTCCGAGCGGCGCGATTATACCATCGTGGTGGCCGCCTAAGTGGGCCGTCTTGCAGGCTTCCGTTACCGCGAAATCGCGCGAAAGCTGAAGACCTTCGGATTCCAATTCGACCGCCAGGCCGCCGGCAGTCATGAAATCTGGTACAACTCTACAACAAACCGATACACGACGATTCCCAATCATCCCGGTGACATGCCGGAGGGAACGCTCCGAGCCATTCTCAATCAGGCGGCGATCGATCCGGACTCCTTCCTCGCCGCCTGATACCGGGCCGACAGCGGAGCAATCAAATGTCCGGCGTGTCACGGGAGGAATCCTGTTGCTGGACGGAAGGGCTGTTATCGACGGGGATCGGTCGCGGGCGGAACCCGCGACCCTTGGAGTCGACAATCATCCGGCCGGGTGGAAGGCACGGCGCTCGCCGTCGATTGACCACGCACACCGTCGCGCCGAATTCAGACGTTGTCACTGCCCCGCGCGGCCGTCTGCATTTCGCGCCGGAGAACCTCGTTCATATACGTCTGGTATTTCTTACCTCGCCCTCGGAACCAGTTGAGGACGTCGGCATCCACGCGAAGACTCACCAACTGCTTGATCGGCCTATAAAAACGGCCCACCTGAACGTCGGACGCCAGCGGCCTGCGTTCCGGCGCATCGGAAAAGTCGATTTGCGAATCAGGTCGATCGGCCAGGCGCTCCAGCTCCCGTCGCTGCTTGTCACTGATGGGAGTGGTAAAGAGCGCGCTCGCGGGGACTCGCCTTTCTTGCCGAGATAATACGGATTTCTTCTTCGCCATGTTGTTTCTCGCTTGTGTGAACTACGAGCATGATCGCGATACCGCCAGCGCTGCCGATGGAATGCCAGCGCTCCTCTTCATCGACCACGCGATCCAGGTACGACACGATATTTGGATCTTCGAAGATCCGGGCCGCCGTCTCAAAGAAAATGGCATGTTTCCGGCGGTTGATGCGATTCTTCTTCTCATCCCACGCGAAGATCATGCGTATATACAAAATTGTAGCACTTTGTTACGCGGCCGTCTGAACGCCCCGATTCCCGGATCGCCGTCCGCCCAGCCGAGCATGATTGTTGAACCGAGGGGATGTGAGAGCCGCCCTGCAGAACTGAACATGGAAACCCGCTGAAGCCTCGTTTCGGGATCCCTTCGCCGTATAACGCCTAAACAGTAGAGTTGAAGACAGCACCCGCATTCCTGTTGCGAAATCGCCATGCCACCAGTGACGGACCGGCGCGCGGAATCAGCGGGCTGATTCGCCGAGTCTTACCTATCATTTTCAGGGACAGATCCCGTGAAGCTCCTCTGCGTCGCTTGGCCGTCAAATCAAAATTCCCCGCTACCCCGCCCCGCGCCGCTTCCGATAGCTCCGCGCCAGTTCCATGTACACGCCCAGGTCGCGGTCCAGGTCGGACTGCGTGCCGTCGAAGTAGAAATTACGGATGGGAATGCCTCCCATGTCGCGGCTGACGCGTGGATAGACGGCTTCGCAGACGATGCCGTTCATGCAGGTGAACGGGCTGATATCGATGATGCCCGCGGCACCCTTTTTCGCCAGAAATACGGCCTTGCCGACGTTCAGCACCATCTCGCCAAAGGCGCCCTCGCGCGGCAGGTAGGGACGCGCGCATTCCAGAATCTGGTAAATGTCGGGCTCTTCCCGGCCGCGGAAATCGTCTTCCAGAGGCGCCACCAGGAAGTGCTCGTCGCGCTTCTGCACTTTGTTGCGAACCCAGGCGCCCAGGGCTTCCAGCGTGAGCACGCGGCCTTCCAGCTTGAGCTTGCGGAAATGTTCCGAGTTGGTGTACCAGATCCACTCCACAATGTCGGAAAGCCAGGCTTCGGCGCCGTATTCTTCCAGCGCGCGCACTAGGTTTTCGTTGGAGAAGGCATTCAGGCGGCAGAAGATCTCGCCCACGATGCCGATCAGCGGCAGCGATTCCCCGCGCCTCTTCGCCAGCTTGCGGAAACGGTCGCGGCCGCGAATGATGGAGTCGCGCAACGCCCGCAATTGCGCGCCGGGTTCCACGGAAGTGGATTCCAGAGTGCGGCACAGGTCGGCCAGCGCGTCTTCGTAGACGGCCTCGGTATCGCCGCGGCGTTCTTCGTAGGGGCGATGGATCAGCAGCAGCTTCTGCAGCAGGTCGGCGCACAGCAGGGCGCGCCACCCGGTGCGGACGAAGGGCTTCGCCAGTTCGCCCAGCCCGTCGTAGGCGTTGCGGCTGCTGGGCGAGAGAATCTCGACGGCGCCGTAGCCGTTGGCGTCCAGGACGTGGCGCAGGTAAGGCGCGTACTGCCCGAAGCGGCAGGGTCCCTGCGCCGTCGGCATGAACAGGGCCACGCGCTCCGGATCCACGCCGGGCCGCTCCAGCAGCCGCATGAAATCGCCCACCGTCACCTTGGCCGGGTAACATTCGTCGCCGGAGGTGTAGCGCGCGCCCAGTTCCCGCGTGCGGTTGTCGGACGGCGGCGTGGGCTCGGCATCCAGGCCGATGGCGCGAAACGCCGATGCAAACGCGCGCGCGCTGCCGTACGCCATGGGCGGAATGTAGACCCGCTTGCCGGTTACTGGACGGCGGACCGGGCCGCCGGCGGCATCGGCGGCGGCGTCAGGGCCGCTTCGTTCCGCCGTTCCGGCTGAGCCGACTGTTGGTAGCATCGCAGAATTCCTTTGCTGTCGAGGTACGCTTCGCAGCGCGTCATGTATCCGGCGTCGTTGCCGTGCCCGTCGAACTGCAGCACCAGCAGGGGCGCGCCGGCGGCTTCGCGGGCGAAGTGCTTGATGTAGGAATCGGGCCCGCACTTGAAATTGGTGATGAAGACCAGGTGCAGGTTGGCGTGGCCGGCCACCACGCGGGCGGCCTCCAGAATCTTGCGGCCGGAGATCCAGAACATGTTGTCGTGCAGGTCGGCGACGCTCTCGCGGCCGGTCACCAGGAAGTCCAGCGGGATCACGTTGGCGCCATAGCGGTGGCGCAACTTGCGCGGGATATCGCAATTCACGCCGCGGTCGTACAGGTTGTAGCCGCGTCCGGCCAACACCAAGCCGGGTTCGCCGGATTGCCGCAATACGTCGAGCGCCTGGCGTCCGGCCGCCAGCAGCTTCTCTTGAAACGCGCGCTGCTCGGCGTAGGCCGCTTCAGTGGCGCGATCGCTGACCCTCTTCGTCACGCCCAGCTTGCGCATGGTTTCGGCCAGGGCTTTCTTGATCTGCGCCGGACCGAGCTGGAAGTGCAGCGTGGGAATCAGCAGTTTGTGCCGGTTGGCCTCCAGCGACGGAGCCGCGCGCAAGACCCACGGCAGCGTCTGGTTCCACGGGCAGTAATGCGCCGGCCGGGACTCGGCATCCGACTCGGGGTCCGACTCCGCATCGGCCATCACCGGCACCAGAACGTAGTCGACGCCCGCGTCCAACAGCGCCTTGACATGGCCGTGCGCCACCTGCACGGGATAGCACGGCTGCGCCACGGCCATATCGATCCCCGCCGCCGAGATGCGCGGGTCGGTGACCGGCGACACTACCGTCTCCATGCCCAGTTCCGCGAAATAGCGTTTCCAGAACGGCATGCGGTCGAACGCCGACATGGCCCGCGGCAACCCCACGCGCAGGCGGCTTCCCGGCCTTTTCGGTGATGCCGCTTGCGGCAGGGCTTCCAGCAATTTGTCGCGATACTCGAAAAGGTCGTCGATCACCGGTTTGCGGCCCGTGGCGGAAGGCTTGCGGAACTTGTCGGAGCACTTGTCGCCCCAATAGCTCTTCTGGCCCTCAACCACGAACTCTTTCATGTCGCAGAGATTCGAACAGGCCTTGCAGACGAAGTCGCGCGCCGAAAGCTTCAGCTTTTGCAGATCGTAGCCGCGGAAACGCGACTCGCCCTGGGTCGCCTGGCGCCACTGGCGCGCGATCAGCGCCATGCCGATGGCTCCCATGACGCCGTTGTACGGCGGCACCGTGATCTTCTTGCCCAGCAGGCTGGCGAAGGCCGCGGTGACGGCGTCGTTGTAAGCCGTGCCGCCTTGAAAGTAAATCGCGTTACCGATCTTGCGCCCGCGCACCACGCGGTTGAGGTAATTGAGGGCGATGGAATAAGCCAGCCCAGCCACCAGGTCGGGCACAGTTTCGCCTTTGTGCAGCCAGCCGGTGACGTCGCGCTCCATGAACACCGTGCAGCGCTCGCCCAGGCGCGTGGGACTGCTGGATGACAGCGCCAGCTTGGCGAACTCGCCCTTGATGCTAATGCCCAGTTTCTCCGCCTGCTCTTCGAGGAACGAGCCGGTGCCCGCCGCGCAGGCTTCGTTCATGGCGAAGTCCACCACCACCTGGTTCTCGATGGAGATGAACTTCGAATCCTGTCCGCCGATCTCGAAGATGGTGTCCACCGGTTCGCCGCCCAGGGTGTTGCTGATGTGGATGGCGCCGGTCTTGTGTGCGGTGATCTCGTCGTTCACCGCGTCGGCGCCGACCACTTCGGCGATCAGCTCGCGGCCCGATCCGGTGGTTCCAACCCCCAGGATTTGCAGCCGTCGGCCCCAGCGCTGCTCCACTTCCGTGAGCCCTTCCTGCACGGCCTCGATGGGCCGCCCGGCCGTGCGCAGGTACACATCGTGGATCACCGTGCCGAATTCGTCGATGGCCACCACGTTGGTGGAAACCGAGCCGATGTCCAGCCCCAGGTACGCGGGGATCGGCTCGTCCCCCGGCGGCGGAACGTACACGCCCACGCGGTCGCGCAGTTGCACCACGTTCTCGCTGGAAAGCGGGTGCGTGTCCTGGGGTTTCTCGCCGCTATCGTGCTGGCACAGGCGGTGGATCTCCAGGATCGACCGTTTGCGCGGCTCCTCAGCCTCCAGCATGGCCGTGCCGATGGCGCCGCACCAGGCGAATTCCTCGGGGACGAAAAGACCTTCCGCGGTCAGCCCGAAGGCTTCGCGCAACGCTCCCGACACCCCGGCGTTCTGCGCCACCGCGCCGATCAGGGCCACGGGAGCCTGCACCGGGCGGCCCTTGACGATGGAACTTTTGAAATTGCGCGCCACCGCGTCGCACAGTCCGCGCAGGATCTCGGCGGGCGAATAGCCCTTCTGCTGGGCGTGGATCATGTCGCTCTTGGCGAACACCGAGCAGCGCCCCGCAATGCGCGCCGCGCAGGCCGCCTGGCAGACCACCTCGCCCACTTCCTCCACGGCGAAACGCATGCGCAGCGCCTGCTGGTCGAGGAACGAACCGGTGCCCGCGGCGCACTCGCCCGAGCGGTCGTAATCCACGATGTTGGAGCCTTCCAGCCGGATGTACTTGGAACTCTCGCCGCCGATCTCGAACACCGTCCGCGCCGCCGGGTAGAAGGTTCCCATCATGCGCGCGATGGCCTTGAATTCATTTTCGAAGTACAGCCCCAGCACTTTGGCGATGGCGCGGCTGCCGGAACCGGTGACCCGCATGCCCTCCACGCGGACCTCGGGGATCACTTCGTACAGTTCCTGCAAAAGGTCGTAAGTGGATTGGATGGGGCTGCCGGAGATGCGGCGGTACTCGGAGAGAACCAGCGGGCGCCCGTCGAGTTCCCGCATGCGGAACTGCGGATGGGCCGTGCACAGCTCCTGCATGATCGGCCGGTCCGATAGATGGCCAAGCGCCGCCAGCTTGAGACTGATGGCCCCAATGTCCAAACCGATATTGACGCCCATTTTCAATAGTTTCGGACAGAATTTGTCCAGTTTCAAGCGATTCGGATCTGAATAGCCGGTACAAGCGGGTGACCTGTCGCATCGGGGGGTTGAACGGAGAAAACCTGGGGACAGACGGAACGTTTCCCGGTTTTCGGTGGTCGGCCATGGCTAAGTGCTTGCCGATCAGTGCGGGTGTTTCGAAAACCTGGTAAACGTTCCGTCTGTCCCCAGGTTTTTATCTGTGCTATTTTCGGGGGAGATGCACAGAATCCGGCGGGCACTGATCAGCGTTACCGACAAGCGAGGCGTGGCTGACCTGGCGCGCGAGCTGCACGCGCTGGAGGTCGAGATCCTATCGACCGGCGGCACGGCGCGGCTGCTGCGGCAAGAGGGCATTCCGGTGCGCGAAGTGGCGGAAGTCACGGGGTTTCCCGAAATGCTGGATGGCCGCGTGAAAACCCTGCACCCCAAGATCGCCGCGGGGCTGCTGGCGATCCGCGGCAATGCCGAGCACATGCGCGCCCTCGAAGAGCACGGCATCGGACGCATCGACATGGTGGTGGTGAACCTGTACCCCTTCGAGGACGTGGCGGCGCGGCCGGACGTGAGCTTCGAGGAGCTGATCGAAAACATCGACATCGGCGGCCCTACCATGATCCGCGCGGCCGCCAAGAACTTCCAGGATGTGGCGGTTGTGGTATCTCCGGACGATTACCCGGCGGTGATCGAAGAGATGGGGCGGGCCGGCGGCGAATTGACGCGCGACACCAAGTGGAAGCTGGCCAAGAAAGCCTTCCGCACGACGGCGGATTACGACGCGGCCATTAGCGCGCGGCTGGAGCGGGTGGGCGCCGCCGATGAAGCCCTGCCGGCGATCCTGCGGGTGAACGCGCCCAAGGCCATGGACCTGCGTTACGGCGAGAACCCGCACCAGGCGGCCGCGCTGTATGGCCGGCACGGGAGCGGAATCGCGGGAGCCGAGCAACTGCACGGCAAGGAACTCTCCTACAACAACCTGGTGGATCTGGACGCGGCCTGGCAACTGGCCAACGAATTCGCCGATCCTGCCGCGGCCATCATCAAACACACCAACCCGTGCGGCACGGCCGAGCAGGCATCCCTGGCGGAGGCCTACCGCAAGGCACAGGAGTGCGACCCGGTGTCGGCGTACGGCGGCGTGATTGGATTCAACCGGGCGGTGGACGCGGAGACCGCAGGCGAGATCGTCAAGACCTTCATCGAGGCCGTCGCCGCGCCGGACTACTCACCCGAGGCGATGGCGCTGCTGTTGGGCAGGAAGAACCTGAGGCTGATGCGGGTAGCGGCGGGCCGCGACAAGCTGGTAGTGAAGTCGGTCTCGGGAGGGTTCCTGGCGCAGACCGTGGACGATGGCCGGCTGGACCGCAAATCGGCGGTGGTGAAGACCCGGCGCAAGCCCACCGAAGCGGAGTGGAAGGCGCTCGAGTTCGGATGGAAAGTGGCCAAACACGTCAAGTCGAACGCCATCGTGTTCACCCTTCCGGGACAGACCGTGGGGGTGGGCGCGGGGCAGATGAGCCGCGTGGATTCGGTGAAAATCGCCGCCATGAAGGCGGTGCTGCCGCTGGAGGGAACGGTGGTGGCGTCGGACGCGTTCTTCCCCTTCGCGGATGGGCTGGAAGAAGCTTGTAAGCAAGGCGCGACGGCCTTCATCCAGCCGGGAGGCTCGGTGCGCGACGCCGAAGTGATCGCGGCGGCCGACCGGCTGGGCGTGGCCATGGTATTCACGGGGATGCGGCACTTCCGGCACTAGGGGCGCGCGGGATTCCGAATGACGGACGACGAGCGGTTCATGCACGCGGCGCTGGAAGCGGCGCGGCAGGGCGAAGGCGATGGCGAAGTGCCGGTGGGCGCCGTGGTGACCATCGGCGGAGAGATCGCCGGCCGCGCGTGGAACGCTCCGATTGTGCGCCACGATCCGACGGCCCACGCGGAGATTCTGGCGTTGCGCGATGCGGCGTCCCGAACGGCCAATTACCGCCTGGAGGGCGCGACCTTGTACTGCACGCTGGAGCCGTGCGTCATGTGCGCCGGAGCGCTGGTGGCGGCGCGGGTGGGCCGGCTGGTTTTCGGCGCCCGAGATCTGCGCTTCGGAGGCGTGCGCAGCAAGTTCCGGATTGCCGATTCGGATGCGCTCAACCACCGCGTGGAAGTGGTCGAGGGCGTTCTGGGGGTGGAGTGCGTGGAGTTGCTGCGCGGGTTCTTCGAGAAGCGTAGATGACCCCGGCGGTCCGCGTGCCGCCGGTCACGGCTTCTCCCCCACCAGCCAGCGGATCACGGGTGCGTCGGTGACCGGGAAGGTGGCTTCTCCCCACCCGGCAAAGGTCCGGACGCGGACCTTGACCGTCTGGCACCCGGGGATAACCGGCGCATAAGCGATTTCGTAGCGGGTCGGCAGATTCAGATAGAAAGAGCGGATGAGTTCGGCGACCTCGTCGAGCGATTCGACCATTTGAAAGACCCCACGAACGCGCAGGCAAAAATCCTCGAGAACCGGATTGGGCACAGTGGAGACCACCTGGACCTGGGTTCCGGCAATCACCGCCGGCGAAAGATCTTCGGGCGGCGGCAGGAAGATCCGGGAGTTACTGAAGACGATCGCGTGGCGCTTGCCGGCCGAGCCCCCGCAATCGGCCACGAGGGCTTGCTGGACGGCGTTCCAGAATCCCGCGCACTGGGTATATTTGGGAACCTGGTGGAACGCGCGTTCGACTGTTTCCAGGTTGGCTGTGAGGCGGGGAGGATCCGCGGCGGGACGGTCGGCGCCGCTTGACTTCCCGGGCTCCTCGGGCGGCAGGTAAGGCTGCAGGCTCCACAAGTCGGACGTCCGTTTCCAGGGGCGGCAACTCAGGGCGCCGTCGACCCAGGGCTCCGTGGAAGACGCACCGCTGCGCGGAAACACGAACGACACGGACATGACCTCGGGGCCGTGGCGCGCGGTGGTGCGGTAGGAAATCACCGGCTGGCCATCCTCGGTGACGAGGAACTCGGTGCCCAGCGCGACGGGATACGCGCCGCCGTCGCCGGTGGCGATCGCCAGGTGCAGACGCCGGAGGTTCCGCTGCGGGTTGTCCTGTACCATGCCGGCCACGTGCCACGGGCCGGTCTGGCGCGCTCTGGCGAGAACCGCTTTGATTCGCCCAAGGCCAGCCAGGGCGCGCGTCCGCACCGGCCGGTGCTCGTCGCGCAAGAGGCGGGCCAAGGCCTCCAAAAATCTCGGATCGCCGGTCTCCCCCATCGCCCAGGCGGCGGTGACGCGAAAGCGCGGCAATTCATGGGCGGCCATGCGGAAAAAGCCGGGAATCGCGCTGCATTCGCCGAGGCGGTGGAGGGCTACCAGGGCGTTCCCGGCCACGCGGTTGTCGGAATCGTGCACGGTAGTCTGCAGCAGGTCGCGCACGTCGGGCGTATCCACGCCCCACAAGGATTCGACGGCGTTGGCGCGCACTCGCGCGTCGGATTCGCCGAGCCGGCTCTGCACCCACTTGACGCTGCGGGTGCCGCGGCCGATCATCTTGACGGCTTTGGACCGGAGGTGCGGGTTGGGATGACGCAACAGGCGCAGCAGCGACGCCAGGATGCGCGACCCGTCGGAGATCTCCGCCAGAACTTCCAGCAGGCGGTCGGCATCCTTGGGCCGCACCGAACGGCCGCCCGAGATGGCGCCGTCGGCCAGGCTCTTGGCGATCAGAGTTTCCGCCTCGGGATCGACGCGTTGCGCGATGCGCGCGACCGCCAGCGCCCGCTCGCGGTCCAGCGCGGGATGGCACAGAAGCGGCAGCAGCAGGCCGTTGGACACCAGGACGGCGATCACATGCTGGAAGGCGCGCGAATCGTCGGGAGTCTTCAAGACCTCGGCCGCGGCGTCGCAAAAGGCGTCGGGCCCGGCGGCCAGCAACTCGCCGATGAGGCGCCGGCTGGCGGCGTCGCGGTCGAAACCGCGCATGAGCGCGGCCAAGCTGACGGCTATCTCCGCCGATGACGAAGCGGGCACAAGAAACAGATCGGCAGCCGGGACCGATAGCTTTAGGGGCAACCGGCCGTTACTTCACTTCTTGGCCGGCGGGGCCGCCGGAGTCGCGATCTTTTTGGCCGGCGCCGGCGGAGCGGGTTCCGGACCGACGCGCTTGATGGTCACGCCGATGAGCTTGGGCGGATTCTTCGTCATGAAATTGACCGCCGGGACGCGCGAGATCTCTTTTGCGACGCTCAGGCCGTCCACCACCTGGCCGAAGATGGTGTATCCGCCGTTCCAAGGAGCGGCGGCAACCAGCGTGATGAAGAACTGGCAGGCGCCGGAATCGATGGAACCGGTGTTGGCCATGGCGAGACGGCCGGGCTGATCGAACTTGAGATCGGGACGGACTTCGCCCTTGATGGTGAACCCGCAGTCGTGTTCCCCGTTGGCAACCGCGCTTCCGGATTGGATCATCTGGTCCATCATCACGCGGTGGAAACCGATGTTGTTGTACAGCGGCCGCCGCACCATGGCGCCGGTTTTGGGATCCTTCCATGCTTTGGCGCCTTTGGCCAGGGCTACGAAATTCGCCACGGTGATGGGCGTCTCCTTTTCGAACAACTTGGCGGTAAAGGTGCCCATCTGGGTGTTGAAGACGGCGTACAGGCCATCTTCGAGCTGGGGCGCGGCGGCTGGCGGGGCGGGGGTGGTGGCCGGCGGGTTCTGGGCAAAAGCGCAGAGGGCCGTACAAATCAGAATAGATAACGGTTTCATCTGGATTCTCCGCTAAAAGGCCATTCTATACGGAACCGTGAGCGCAAGCGAGCGGCCCGAGCGCTGAAGGAAATAGTCCCACACTCGCCAATCTGGCTCGCTCCGAGGCCGCCCGGATTGTGTTTGCGGGTCTGAATCTTTCACAGTTGCCCACGGGCGTGGCCCCCGTTCGGAGCCGCAAGCGTCGACGCGCGGTTTCGCACACAGACCTAGCGCCGCCTGAACCTAGCCAGCCGCTTCAGGGCGCCGGCCGACTCCTCCACTTGCAGCGCGTACGCGGCGGCAAAGTACGTGACGCCGTAAGCCGCCAGAATGGCGGCGCCATCAAGTTTGGGCCGGGCCATCCCGACGGCGAGTTTGACCGCCCATGCCGCAGCCGCCGCCAGCAGCGCCGAGCCCCAAAGCCGCGCCACCAGCGAGGCCGGCAATCCGGTGCGGCCAATCCGGCGATTCAGGGTGCGGCGCAGCAGGGTGAACTCTACCCATCCGGCGACGCCGGCCGAAGCGGTTAGACCGGCCACGCCCCAGCGGGGCTCGATGCCAAGCCAGACGGGCAGCGGGACCGCGCAGAGCCATCCCAGTGCGCCTGTCAGGGTGACGCGGATGATGGCGAATCGCAGGGGCGTGCGCGTGTCACGGAGGGCGTAGTAGGTGGAAGAGTAGAGACGCCCCAGGGTGGAGGCCAGCAGGCCGATCGCCGAACCGGCCAGTATCCCCCCGACGTAGATGGAGTCGCGATGGGTGAACTTGCCGTGCTGGAAGAGCAAGCCGGTCACCACGTCGCCGAGCGCCAGGAACGCCATGGCCGAGGGGACTACAAAGAACGCGATCTGGCGCAGGCCGGAATCCAGGCGCTGCCGAAGGTAGCCCGCCACCTGCGCTTGGTCGCCGAGAGCGCTCGACATGGCGGGAAGTTGCGCCGCCGAAACCGCCATCCCGAACAGGCTGACGGGGAGGGCGTTGAGGGTCTGCGCGGTAAAGAGCGCAGCCACCGGGCCGTCGCCTAAGAGGCTGGCGAGCAGGGAGTCGACGTAGCCGCTGATCTGCACCACGCCGCGGCTGATGAAGACCGGCCCGAAATTGCGGATAACTTCGCGGACGTTCCCCGATGCCGTTTCCAGGCGCAGCCGCAGCTTCCGCACCAGCCGAAGCACGGTGGGCAACTGCACCCCGAATTGCAGCGCGCTGCCCACCACCGAACCCCACGCCAGAGTTACGGCAAGCGCCGACTGGGACTGGCGGCCGAACGCGATCATGGTGGCGATCTGCGCGAGGCTGGCCACCACCGGCGCGGTGTAGGACAGGAAAAACTTGCGGTGGCTGTTCAGAACTCCCAGGCACCACGCGGAGAGGACCAGCAGGCCGATGCTCGGGAACAAGATGCGCACCAAGTGGATGGTCAGCTCGCGCTTGGCCCCGTGAAATCCCGGCGCGATTGCATCGATCAGCAAGGGCGCGCCCAGGACGCCGAGCAGAACCAGCACCGACGTGGTCAACGCCAGTATGGCGAAGACCGCACCGGCTACACGGTCGGACTCTTCCTCGTCGCCTTCGGCCAGGAGGCGCGCATAGACGGGGATGAACGACGCCGAGAGCACCCCTTCGCCAAAGAGATTCTGCAGGAAGTTGGGGATGCGAAACGCCGCGTTGAACGCGTCGGCCGCATAGGAGATGCCGAAATAGCCCGAGAACACGCTCTGGCGAACCAGACCGACCAGGCGGCTCAACAGAATGCCGGCCGCTACCAGGAAGGCGTGGCGGCCGGTGGTCTCGCGCTTCGCGGGCGGCGCCACTAGGCGATTTTCTCCAGAACGGCCGCGGCGACGTCCTCGGTGCCGCTCTTGCCGCCCAGGTCGGGAGTCCGCGCTTTGCCCTCTTCGAGCACCGCGGCCACGGCGCGTTCCACTTGGGCGGCGGCGTCGGCCATGCCCAGATGATCGAGCATCATGGAAGCGCTGAGGATGGTGGCCAGCGGATTGACCACGCCCTGGCCGGCGATATCGGGCGCGGAACCGTGTACCGGTTCAAACATCGAAGGGAAGCGGCGCTCGGGATCGAGATTGGCGCTGGCCGCCAGTCCCATGCTGCCGATGAGGATGGCCGAGATGTCGCTGAGGATGTCGCAGAAGAGGTTGGAGCCCACCACCACGTCGAAACTCTCCGGCCGGCGGATGAAGTTCATGGCGGCGGCGTCGACCAGCAACGATTCGGTTTGGATGGCGGGATACTTGGCGGCCACCTCGTCGAAGACCCGGTCCCAGAGCACCATGCTGTAGCCCTGCGCGTTGGACTTGGTCACCGAGGCGACGCGGCGCTTCTTGCCGCGCTTGACGGCCAGCTCGAAGGCGAAGCGCACGATGCGCTCGATGCCGCGGCGGGTGAAGACGGAGGTCTGGATGGCGATCTCCTCGGGCTGGTGCTGGTAGACGAAGCCGCCGACCTGGGTGTACTCGCCCTCGGTGTTCTCGCGGACCACCACGAAATCGATGTCCCCGCCGCGCGGTTTCGCCAGGGGCGAGCGAACGCCCGGGTAGAGGTACGCGGGCCGCACGTTGGCGTACTGGTCGAAGGCGCGGCGAATGGGCAGCAGCAGGCCGTTGAGCGTGGTGTGGTCGGGGATGTCGGGGTGGCCGATGGCGCCCAGCAGGATGGCGTCGCAGGACTGCAAGAGATCGATCGCGCCGGCGGGCATCATGCGGCCCCAGCGGAAGAAGTGCTGGGATCCCCAATCGAAGTCCTGGAAGGCGAAGGTGACGTCGAACTTCCGGGCGACCTTCTCCAGGACGCGCTTGGCGGGCGGAACGACCTCGACGCCCACGCCGTCTCCGGCGATCACGGCGATGGTGAATGTCTTCATGAGCTGTACACAATTTTAGCGCCGAGACGCGACTATACTGAGACCTGAATGCAGCCTGAGTATCTGCGCGCGCCGCTCGGCAAGCTCGGGACGCCGGTGTGCCGGATCGGTCTTTCGGCCACCTACCGTCCGGGGCGCGCAACCATCCACAAGGCCCTCGATGAAGGGCTGAACTATTTCCTGTTTTTCGGGTTCGATAGCCAGATGATCGGGGTGCTGCGCGACTCTCTGGGCGCGCGCCGCGAGCAGTACGTGCTGGCCAGCGGGGGGTACAACTACATCTGGACCCATCAGAACCTGCGGCGCGCGCTGGAGCGGCGTCTGCGACAGGTGCGAACGGACTACCTCGACATCTTCAACTTCTTTGGGGTGACGCGGCGGAAGTACTTCACCGGCCGGGTCCGCGAGGAGCTGCAGGCGGTGCGCGAGAGCGGACTGGTGCGCGCCGTCGGCATCTCGACGCACGATCGCGAGTTTGCCGCCGAGCTACTGCGCGAGGGTACGCTGGACGCCGTCATGGTCCACTACAATGCGGCGCAGCGCGGCGCCGAAGAGGAGGTTTTTCCGCGGCTGCCGGAGTCGAACCCGGTGGTGGTGGCGTTCACCGCTACGCGCTGGGGCAGCCTGCTGCGCCGTCCGCGCGGGTATCCCCGGGACGGGCGAGTGCCGACCGCCGGCATGTGCTATCGATTCGTGCTGGGGAACCCGGTTGTGCACGTATGCATGATGGCGCCGTCGAATCTCGGGCAGTTCGAGAGCAACCTGGCGGAGATTCGGAGCGGGCCGCTGGCGGAAGCGGACATGCAATTCATGCGCGAGTTCGGAGACGCGGTTTATCGCGCGGACAAGCGCGTCAGGTGAGGATGAAGCGGTAGGGTTGGTTCTATTCCGGAGCCGAGCCGAACAGCGTTTGTATCCCGTCATGGCGCCCGTAGCGGCCACTTCCTTGGCAGGTCGGGCAGGCGCCGGAGCCGCCGCAGTTTTCGCAGGATTGCCGGTCGGAATTCAGATGGACATTGATTCCGGTACCGGAGCAAACGCGGCATTTGCCGTTGCCTGGGGATTTGCAGTCGCGACAGTATCCGGTGTCCATGGAGGGAATTGTACCGCAGAAAATCAAAAAGCCCGATCTGGTGAGATCGGGCTTTTTAGAAGAACCGGGCGACTTCCTACTCTCCCACACACTTGCGCATGCAGTACCATCGGGGCTGAGGGGCTTAACTACCGTGTTCGGGATGGGAACGGGTGGGTCCCCCTCGCTAAGGTCACCCAGAAAGCGATGACAGATACGCGAGACCGCCGGGCGGGCGGCGCGTCGCGTTGAATATTGACGGGCTAGCGGAAGAACATAGCGCATGTCGTATGCGCAGTAAATTTTATGGTCAAGCCGAACGGGCAATTAGTAATGGTAAGCTCAGCCGATTGCTCGACTTACACACCCATCCTATCAAACAGGTAGTCTACCTGTGCCCTTGTTAGCTTACGCTTGGGAGATCTCATCTTGGGGAAGGTTTCACGCTTATATGCATTCAGCGTTTATCCTGACCGAACTTCGCTACCCAGCGATGCGGCTGGTGCCACAACTGGATCACAAGAGGTTCGTCCACCCCGGTCCTCTCGTACTAAGGGCAGGCCCCCTCAAATCTCCTACGCCCACCACAGATAGGGACCGAACTGTCTCGCGACGTTCTGAACCCAGC
>Ga0326728_10004021_pt1 | contig 44297 bp, 36 predicted proteins | sample MB3enrmetagenome_FD_207602 | JGI IMG/M metagenome (GOLD analysis project Ga0326728, IMG submission 207602) | Lab enriched peat soil microbial communities from McLean, Ithaca, NY, United States - MB31MN | ecosystem: Environmental > Terrestrial > Soil > Wetlands > Peat | place: USA: New York...
CTAAGTAACGAAGTCCGGCACCCTCTGCACGGCATCCACTCTTGCGTCATCACACAGCCCATCACAGCGCCATCGCCACTACGCTGCTTTGCTCCGGAGGTGGAAGGGACTTATTCGGAATTGCAGGTCCGGGATTATCGCAGTTGCATGGGCGCGGCGCTGATGTTAGTTTAAGGCCGAGCCGTCCGCGTTGAGCGGATGACGGGAAGAAAGGACCCAAATTATGACACGACAGAGCAACATCGAGAAGAAAACGAAGCCGCAAACCTTTTCCTTCACGGCCGCCACGGCCAGGAGCGTGCAGTTGGTGGGCGATTTCACGCGCTGGAAGGAGCGCCCGATCAATCTGCAGAAAGGTCCCGACGGAGTCTGGCGCGCCACGGTGGCATTGCCCAGCGGCCCGCATCATTACCGGTTCCTGGTGGACGGAGAATGGAGGGACGACCCGGCCTGCACCATCCGCGTGCCCAATCCCTACGGCGGCCAGAACGCAGTCCGGCAGGTGGCTTGAGAGGTGATCGTTATTCAGCAGCGCACTCCATGGCGGTGGCTGACAGGGGCGGCAGCCGCACGGCGCCGCCGGCCACCGGCAGGGCGATGATCCTTACCCGCTCCGGCTCCTGCCAATGGTTCTCCACGTCGGGCTGGCGGAGGTTCAATACGTCGCACACTGTCTCGGCGCTGACGACACGCAGGGGCGGATCAAAGCCGGCGAAGCCCGGAGCGAGCTGCACGGGGCCGCGCGTCGGATTGACGGCGAATAGAACGGCCGATTTCTTGTCGTCGGAGCCGCAGGCGAAAAGGTCCAAATGGCTGTCCGACCCCTGCACCGAGAGGGGGACGGGTTTGGAGTGGAGGGAATAGAGTTTCATGACATAGTGGCTGGGCTGGCGAAGCACGCCTGTGCCGGAGGCGGCGGTTAGAATCGTTGCGCCGCAGTAACTGTTGGCCAGGTTGGAGCGGTTGGCGATTTTGACCTTGTCGGAGTGGCGCATCATCAAGTTCATGTACCGGGCGTTTTCCAGGCCCGCGAACAAGGTGGATTGCCGGGCGCGGCCCAGGCCCCAGGACCCGGCGTCAATGTTCCATTCCGTCACGCCTATCTTGACGTGGGAACAGCCGGGAGTGTGGTCAATCATCGCCCCGATTCGGTTGAAATCCAGATCGCATTCGTGGAGGTCCGTTGTGTAGTGGTGCGGGCAGACAAAATCAACGTCCCGGCCCACGCGGTCGAACAACTTCTGCGAGGGAGCGGTCGTCATGATCTTGGCCTCTGCGTCGGCCGAGCGGATGGCTTTGATGAAGGCGGGGAATTGATCCAGGTAGCCCGGGTCGTCGGGATTGACTTCGTTGCCGATCTCCCAATACTTGACATCGTAGGGCGCGGGATGGCCGTTGGCGGCCCGCCGCGCGCCCCAAGCGGTGCCGGGGCCGCCGTTGCAATACTCGGCCAGGTCGTGCGCGCTTTGGACGCCGTCGGAAAAGCTCACGCAAATCAGCGGCTCGGCGCCGATCAGTTCGCAGAATTGGCAGAACTCGTCCATCCCGACGTCATTGGGGTCAATGCGGCCCCAGTTCTCATTGGGCCAGGGCGTGCGCTGGTCGCGGTCGCCGATGCCATTTTTCCAGCGGTAATGGCCGGGGTCCACGGTGGAGCCGCCCCAGCGGAGGATGCCGGGACGGATTTCCTTAATGGCCTCGACCACATCGGCCCGCCAGCCCATTTTGTTGTCGGCGGGCATGAGGGAAAGTCTGTTGACCCAAAGGCTGCCCTGGCCCTCGGCGCGCAACTCAAAGACGGCGCGGTCGCTCTGGCCAATGGAGGTCATTTTGACGGCGTTTCTTTGCCATTCGGACGAAGGCGCGGGAAGTTCAGCGGAGGCCAGGGTGAACCATTCGCCCGTCGGCAGCAGGGTCTTGAGCAGAACGGTGGCTTTGATCCCGTTGTCTCCCCGCATATAGGTCGAAAAGTTGTATTCCATGTCTTTTCGCGCCGAGAGGCCCGATTGGGTGAGGCTGGCCGGGCCGGGTCCGGCGGTGAGTCTGGCGCAACGCTTCCCATTGAAGGGATTGTCCGTGTCGTAGCTCCAGGCGGCGTTGGTGTTCCACTGGCGGTCGCAAATATCCAGGGAGCCGTCGTAGTACACCCAATCGGCCGTCGGGACGACTCCGGCGAAGGATCGGTCGTTCAACAACTCGGCCCACGATCCCGGCACGACGTCATCGAGCAGCTCCATGAAGTTGCCGAACAAAGTCGGTTCGATCCGGCCGCCGGCCAGTGGTTCGGCGCGGATGGTGGCGTTGGTGGGGGAGTTTTGGGCGGCCAGCGGGATGGCGGCGGCCAGGAACACCGATGCGAGAAAATGTTTCATGCGGCAAATCAAAGCGCGACTTTAGTAGCATTGGATTGGAAGCCAAGCTTTTTCTTGTCTTTCGTTTTCTGCGGGGCTGTCTGCGGGCCTGTGAAAACAGGGTTGAACGCGGCTCCCATCAAAGCCTGCGGAAAGGAGCTTGACTTGGCGCGGCGGAAGGACCAATCTCGCGGCATGAAGAATTTGGCGGTCGTGCTGGCTGGGACTGTGGTTGTCTTCATTTCGGCGGCGCACGTTTGCGCGCAATCGCCCGTGCCGCCGCCCGAACCGGCGGGGCCGGTGTTTGCGCCGGCGCAACTGGATCAATTGGTTGGCCCCATCGCGCTTTATCCCGACCCGTTGATAGCGGAGATACTTCCAGCGGCGACCCTGCCGGGGGAGATCGTAATGGCCGACCGGTATATGGGCCAGGGAGGGGACATCAATCTGGTGGCCCAACAGGGGTGGGATCCGAGCGTGCAGGCGCTGGCGCATTACCCCAACGTGCTCAAGTGGATGGACGATAATCTGGCCTGGGCGACCCAGTTGGGAGAGGCCTTTGGCAACCAGCAGGCCGATGTCATGGACGCCATCCAGCGCATGCGCGCGCAGGCACAACAGCTTGGCAATCTGCCCAGCACTCCACAGGAAACGGTCGTGTCCGAGGATGGCGAGATAGAAATTGAGCCGCCGGACCCGAATCAGATGTACGTGCCGGATTACGATCCAAACCTGATTTATTATCAACCGGGAGTTTATTGCACATTTGGATGGTCGCTGCCGCTGGGAATCTGGCTGGGGCATGATTGGAATTGGCACGATCACGGGCTGATTTACTGGGGACCGGGTCATCCGCGGCCTGGCAATTGGTGGCATGAGACACCGGTGCAACGGCACAACTATATCATCGGGCATCAAGCTCCCGTGTGGCACCTGCGCCCGGGCGGGGTGGCGGTAGTCCGCGGCGGCTGGGACCGGGGATTCGAGACGCCGCGCCAGAGCGCGGTGCAGGTGATCATGGTCCATCCGGCGCCGTCCATTCGAGCGCCCGCGCCGGAGGCGGCTGTGGGGCGCGCGCCGGAGCGCGCCGAGATTCCGGTGATACGGGACCACACGGCAAACACGGTTCACGCGGAGTCGGCGGCTGGCGTTTTCGGCGGCGGGCAAACGGGACGGGAGGCGCGTGAATCCAGCAGCCGCGGCCAGACCAGCCGGGCGACAGTCGAACATGCAGCGCCGGCGGCTGCGGCGCCGCACGGCGGCGGAGGTGGTGGTGGCGGCGGCGGCGGCGGCGGTGGCGGTGGTGGCGGCGGCGGGAGTCATGGTGGCGGAGGACGGCATTAGGAGGCAGGCATGAAATCAAACCCAATTTTTACCCGGTCTTTTTACGTCAATGCGGCGTTGGCGTTGGCGGCTTCTGTGCTGGTTGTGTCGTCGCCGGCGCGGGCGGAACAAGAGCAGCGCTTTGGGACTTCGGACGAGGCGATCAAGGCATTGACGGCGGCGGCAGTCAATAAGGACACGAACGCCTTGGAGGTGATCTTCGGCCCCTGCCTGCGCGAGTTGATCTCGGCGGATCCCGTGCAGGCAAGCAACGGGCTGGCCACTTTTTCGCGGCGGATGTCGGAGAAAGTTGTGCCGGAGCGGGAGTCGGATTCCAAGATCGTGCTGCAAGTGGGATTGGACGCGTGGCCCTTCGCCATACCGCTGGTCCAGGCGGAGGGGCAATGGTACTTTGACACTGCGGCGGGCAGGGAGGAGGTACTCAACCGGCGGATTGGGCGCAACGAGTTGGACACGATAAGCGTTTGCCACGCGTACGTGCAGGCGCAGCGGGATTACGCTGGAGAAGATCGGATGGGCACGCAAGTGCTGGAGTACGCGCAGCATCTTCGCAGCACCCCCGGCACGCATGACGGTTTGTATTGGCACGCGGAGGCGGGTGAGGAAGTCAGCCCGCTGGGGCCATTGGTCGCGCAGGCGCGCGGGGAGGGCTACCGGCATGAATCCAAGATCATGACCGAGGAACAGGTTCCCTATCACGGCTACTATTTTAAAATCCTGACCCGGCAGGGTTCCAGCGCGCCGGGCGGCAAGTATAATTACATCATCAACGGGCACATGATCGGCGGGTTTGCTTTGGTGGCGTGGCCGGCGGAGTGGGGCAACTCCGGGGTGATGACCTTCATTGTCAACCAGCAAGACAAGGTTTGCCAAAAAAACCTCGGGCCGAAAACCGACGGGATCGCCCGCGCGATGAAGTGCTACGATCCGGGTCCCGGTTGGAAACCAGCCGAGGAATGACCCGGGCCAAAGAAAGGATTTCCCTTCGAGTTGGCGCGCCAACGGGCCGCTGGTTTTTGCTGGCGGCCGCCCTGCCCTTTTTTGGGCTGATGGCGCGGGGCGCCGAGGGAGTCGAGTTCCGGGGCAAGGCCGGGCCGGGACAGGGCAAACAGGTTGTCCTGCTGGCCGGCGACGAGGAGTACCGCTCGGAGGAGGGGCTGCCGATGCTGGCCAAAATCCTGGCTGTCCGCCACGGATTTGATTGCCGGGTGCTTTTCAGCATCAATGGGGCGACGGGGGAAATTGACCCGAATTGCCAGACCAACCTGCCGGGAATGGAGGCGCTGGACGGGGCGGACCTGTGCGTGATGGAGCTGCGCTTCCGCGAGTTGCCCGACGCGCAGATGAAGCATTTTGTTGACTACGTCAATTCGGGCCGGCCGCTCATCGGTTTGCGCACCAGCACGCACGCCTTTGCCTATCAACGGAACAAGAAAAGCCCTTATGCCAAATACGATTGGGCCAGCGCCGCCTGGCCGGGGGGCTTTGGAGAGCAGGTGTTGGGGGAAACATGGATCAGCCACCACGGCGCCCACGGAGTGGAGAGCACCCGGGGCATCATCAACCCGGCGATGAAACAGCATCCGAATCTGCGCGGGGTCACGCGCCTGTGGTGGCCCTCCGATGTCTATACGGTGACGCACCGGCCGGCGGATGACTGTGTGCTGGTTTGGGGCCAGGTGCTTTCGGGCATGAAACCCGACGACCCGGCCGTCGCCGGGGAAAAGAACAATCCGCTCATGCCGGTGGCGTGGGTGCGTGATTACACGGGGGAGGCAGGCAAAACCTCAAGAATTGTGACCACGACGGCCGGAGCGGCCGTTGATTTGCAAGACGAAGGGCTTCGGCGCCTGCTGGTCAACGCCGTTTATTGGAGCGTGGGACTGGAAGACAAACTGCCGCCCAAAGCGGATGTCTCTTTGGTCGGAGAATATCATCCGTCTCCGTTTGGATTTGGGACCTTTAAGAAGGGCGTCAAGCCTTCGGACTTGAAAATGGATGAATGACAACGACTCCTTCTCGGGCCACAAGGCCTACATCTGGACGATCTCCTGCTTCATTTTGACCTACTCGTTTCCGCTGCTGAACGCCCGACTGGGGGCGGCCGGGACGTTCTGGCTCTATGCGGGAATTTGCGTGCTGGGCTTTATCTTCATCAAAAGCAAACTGCCGGAAACCAAAGGCAAATCCCTGGAACAAATCGAGCGCGAGTTGGTGGATTGAGAGGTGGATTTCACTTTTTTGGGAAAGTCTTCCAAACTTGATCTTAATACCGGATCGGTTTCTGCCCGATTGCGCTGGAGCGAATCCGGCACAGTTGAAGGGTTATTCCCACCCGCCGCCCAGGGCGCGGTAGATGTTCACCAGGTCCGACGAAATGGCCTGCCGGCTCTGCGCCAGCGCCGTTTCGGAAGCCAGGAGCGAACGTTCCGCGTCCAGCACCGTGAGAAACTCCGCGGTGCCGGCCTCGTAAAGTTGCTGCGATAATTCCAGCGCGCGGCGGTTTTTGACCACGGCCTGGCTCAAGGCCTTGCGATGGTCCCACTCCTTGGCAAAGGCGACCAGATTGCTCTCCACGTCCGCCAGGGCCGCCAGCACGGTTTTCTGGTACGTGATATAAGCGGCATCCCTCGCCGCCTTCTGCAATCGCAGGTTGGAAATGGTGCTGCCGCCCGAAAAAATGGGCCAGGTCACCTGCGGGCCGCCGGAATAGATGCCGTTGGGACCCGCGAACAAATCCCGGGCCAGGCTGCTCTGGTAATTGAGCGACCCTGTCAAGGAGAATTGAGGATAAAAGTCGGCCACCGCCACGCCGATGAGCGCCGCCGCCGCGTGCAAATTTGCCTCCGCCGCGCGGATGTCGGGCCGCCGCCGCAACAGGTCCGAGGGCAAGCCTACCGGCACTTCTGGCGGGGTCAGCGGGACGGCCCCCGGTCTGGACAAATCCGCCAACAGATCGGCCGGCGGACGCGCCAGCAAAATGCTTAGCGCAAAAATGTTCTGCTGGATGGTGATTTCCAGCGGGGGAATGGTCGCGGCCGTCGTTGCCACTTGCGCGTCGGCATTGGCCTCATCCAGCGCGCTGACAAACCCGACCGAGCCTTTGCGGCGCGTCACTTCCGCCGTATGCACTTCAGACTCCAGATTGGTCTGCGCAATGGCGATTTGTTCCTGCGCACTACGGATTTGAAAGTAGTCCAGCGCCACTTCCGACACCAGCGTCACCCGCGCGCCGTAGATATTCTCGCGGGCGGCCTGGATGGCGGCGTCATCGGACTCAAGCTGCCGCCGCGTGGCGCCAAAAAAATCCAAATTCCACGCTGCCTCCGCGCCAGCTTGGAGGACACCGCGTGGACCGGCGGGGTTCGGGCCGCTGAGGGTGCCGGTGCGGGTGGCGCTGCCCGAAACGGATAGTGAGGGCCAAAGTCCGCCCGCATCCTTCCCGCGAGTGGCGCGCGCCTCCCACAGCAGCGCTTCGGCCAGTCGCACGTCCAGATTGGTTCGGAGGGCCGCATTGACCAACTCGGTCAGCTTGGGGTCCTGAAACCGGGTCCACCATTGCGCCAGCTCAACCGCGTTGGCCGTGAGGCGGGTATCGGACGCCGCTGAATTGGTCACACCAGACCAGGCCGGCGGCGCCTGGGTTTTAGGCGGCTTGTAATCCGGGCCGACCATACAGCCGCCGGGCAGGAGGAGGAGAAGGAACCAGAATTTGGGAAGGATCTTCATGGGCGAAAGTTATTCGTAACGCAACGACTCGATGGGATCCAGGCGGGAGGCCTTCCAGGCGGGGTAAAAGCCGAAGATAATTCCCACGCTGGCCGAGACGAGGACGGCGGCGACTATTGCGCCCAGGGAGGTGGCGGTGGGCCAATGTTTGATCACCCGCACCAGCCAGGAGGTGGCGCGGCCCAGGGCGATGCCGAAGATGCCGCCTAGAAGACAGAGCACCACGGCTTCGGTCAGGAATTGGCGCAGGATATCCGGCCCTTGGGCGCCCACCGCCATGCGCAGGCCGATTTCGCGGGTGCGCTCCGTGACGGAGACAAGCATGATGTTCATAATGCCCACGCCGCCGACGACCAGGGAGATCAGGGCGACGATCAGAAGCAGATTGGTCATCAGTTCGGTGGTCGAACTCATCGTCTTCATGATCTCGGTCAAATCGCGGACGGTGAAATCGTCGGGCATGGTTCCGCGCAAGTGGTGCCGCTCGCGCAAGAGGGAGGTCATTTCGTCAATGGCGGTGGGCACTTGGCCGGCGCTGCGGGCCGCGGCCACGATCTGGTCAATGTTGGCAAAACGCACCGGGGCGGGAGTATCGGCTTGCTGGACGGAGGAGGGGACCGAGTAAAGGCTGAGGGAGGTGCTGGGATAGACCTGGCTGGGCAGAACGGTGGTGCTGGCCGCCGCCGCCGAGGCGCTCAAGTTGGGGGTCGAGACCGATGTGCCCGTCACCCGGTATTTGATCGTCGTCCAGGGCGCCAGGACGATGTCGTCTTGGTCCGAACCCATCATGTTGGCGCCTTTGGGGCGAAGGACGCCGACGATTTTAACGTTGACGTTCTGCATGCGGATTTCCTTGCCGATGGGAGATTCGCCGGCGAAGAGTTCGCGCACGATGGTCTGGCCGACCAGGCAGACCTTGGTGCAATTGCGCACGTCGCGATCGGTGAAGGCCACGCCCTCGGCCATATCGGTCCAATCCCGCACGTCCAGGTAAGCGGGGGTGGTGCCGTACATGGTGTTGGGCACCCAATTACGATTGCCATAGACGATCTGCGTGCGCGTGCGCACGATGGGCGCAGCCGTGATGACCGACGGGCATTCGGCGACAATGGCGTCGGCGTCGGCCGGGGTGAGGGTGAGGATGCTGCCGCTGCCGTAGCTGACGCCGGCGGCGGCGATATTGCCTGGGAAGATCAACAGATTGAAGGCGCCCATGGTGGCGATGGTGCGTTGAATGGCCAGTTTGGAGCCGTTGCCAATTTCCATCATCGCTATGACGGCGGCCACGCCGATGACAATGCCCAGCGTGGTCAGCGCGGCCCGGAGCACGTTGCGGCGGAGGGCGCGCAAGGCGGTGCGGAGTGTGCGAAGGAATCTCATGGCGCCATCAGGAATTCTCCGGCGGTTTTTCGATCAGGCCGTCGTGGATGCGGACGATGCGCCGGGCATGGCGGGCCACTCCCGGATCGTGTGTGACCAGGATGACGGTCAAGCCCTCGGATTGGTTGAGTTGGACGACCATTTGGAGAACCTCCTCGCTGGTGTGGGAGTCCAGGTTTCCCGTTGGCTCATCGGCCAGGAGCAGGCGCGGGTTGTTGACCAAGGCCCTTGCGATGGCGACCCGTTGTTGCTGGCCGCCGGAAAGCTGGGAGGGTTGATGGTCGGTGCGGTCAGAGAGGCCGACTTTGCGCAGCAACTCGGCGGCGCGCTGGCGCATCTGGCGATCAGTCAGGGTTTCGACGGAATAGGTCAGGGGCATGACGACGTTTTCCAAGGCGGAGGTGCGGGGCAGCAAATTGAAATTCTGAAAGACGAAGCCGATCATGCGGTTGCGCAGCCTGGCCCGTTCATTGGCCGGCGCACGGGAAACTTCATTTCCATCCAGCCAATACTCGCCGGAGCTTGCATGGTCCAGGCAGCCCAGAATGTTCATGAGGGTGCTTTTGCCCGAGCCGCTTGCGCCCATCAGGGCGACCAATTCCCCTTTGGCAATGCTGAGGGAAATGCCCTTGAGCACCGGCACATCAACCTCCCCGAGATGGTAGGTTTTGTAAACGTCCCGCAATGCAATCAAGTCCATAGAGAGCGTTCAGGGCGAATTGGTCCGGCGCGGGGCCGAAGGCCGGCGGAAGGGATTCTGAGGCGCAAAAGGATTATTGGCCGGGTCCGAATCGCCCGGGTTGGAAGCCAACTGGAAGCCCAGAATGATCTGTTGGCCTTCGGACAGGCCCTTGCCTTCGACCTCCGTTTCAGTGCCATCGCTCAGGCCGGCGGTGACTTCGATGGGCCTGACGAAGGGACCTTCGGCCACCCAGACGGTGGCCGGATGGCGCGCTCCGGGTGAGTCGGGCGGAGGCCGGTGTCCGGTCGCTTGTTGGGCCGCCGCCGAATCACGGGAATCGGGCGCGATCAAATCCATCGGTGGCCGCCAGCGCAAGGCGGCGTTGGGCACCAGCAGGACATGGTGACGTTCCCCGCTGAGGAATTGTGCGTTGGCCGTCAGGTAGGGAAGCAATTTGCCATCCGAATTCTCCGTGTTGACTTCGACGGTGTAGGTGACGACGTTCTGGGTCATGGTGGCATTGAGGCGCACTTTGCCCACCTTGCCCTGGAAGGTGCGATTGGGGAAGGCATCCACGGTAAAACTGACGGGCTGGCCGGGATAAATGCTGCCGATATCCGCTTCGTTGACGGAGACCCAAACCTGCATGCGGGTAAGGTCCTTGGCGATGAGGAACAGGCTGGGGGTGTTGAAGCTGGAAACAACCGTTTCGCCGATGGTCACCCGGCGGTCAATGATAACGCCTTTGACCGGGGAAGTGATGGTGCAATAATCCAGGGTGCGCTGGGCCTTGTCCAGAGTGGCTTCGGCGGCGATGGTCGTGGCGCGGGCCTGCTTGAGGGCGGCTTCATCCAGGGCGACGTTGGCTCTGGCGACGGCATCATTGGCCTTGTAAGAATCGTAGGTGGTCGGGGCCAGGGCCTCGGAGGGGCCGAGTTTTTGCGCCCGATTCCAATCCGCCGCGGCTTGGATCAACTTGGCCTTCATCTGCTCCAAATCGGCCTCGGCATGGACCTCTCCCGCCTTGTCCTGCTCCACTTGGGCCTTGGCCAGGGCGACGTCGGCGGCGTAGAGGCAGTCGTCAATTTTGGCCAAAACGGTTCCTTCCTCCACCGCCGAGCCGTAATCAATGGTCTTGCCGTTCTTGTCCTTGCCGAAGACGTTGATTAGGCCGGCGACCTGAGCGCCGACATCCACGACTTCCTCCGGCTCCAACGTGCCCGAGGCGGTAATGGTGACGAAGAGGTCGCCCCGTTTGACGGGTGTTTGGCGGAAGGCGGGTTTGTGGGCGGCATGGGCGCGCCACTGCCAGGCGCCAACTCCGGCCAAAAGAACCAGAATGACAGCGGCAGTTACCGTTGTTTTAAGGGGTGCTCGCATAAATCAATGTGTTGCGTCCACCTCAGAGCAGGCTGGCCCTGTTGCGCCAGCGACGAACCGATGCAAAGCGCCCCTCAGCCATGCATGGGCAGTCAATCCTTAGATACGATGAGCGGCCCGGTTATTCAAGAAGATCGGCTTTCAGCGCCAACGGCCCCGCACCCAGTAGGCCCGTCCGCCGCGATAGCCCCAGTGGCCTCCAAACCAGACAGCCCCGCGATAGGGCGGAACAATCCAGACGCCCGGCGCCCAAACCCAGGCGACGCCGCTCCAATTCCAATATCCGGGCGCCCACACGTAATCGGGACCTGGCTGTGGCGGCGGGGTCTCCACCTGCGGCGCCACGGGCGGGGGCTGGCTTGCAACCACGGCTGTGCCGGGGGCAGGCTCCGGGATGGCCGCGGCCGCCGGAACCGGAGCGGGCGCAGGCGTGCCATTGACAACCGCCACCGGCGGCGGGGCGGTATAGACCGGTTCGTGGATGACGCAGCCAGTGATAATCAAGCCGGCCAACGCGGCCAAGGCCGAAACAAAACAAGAACGCATTTTCATACTCAGTGCTTCCAACTGACGCAAAATAGCCCGACCTTCAAAAAAGTTCCATCCCCAAGTATAGATGAGACAGCGTGGAGTTTTGTTCAACATGGTTGGAGAGGGCAAGGACAGCCCCCTCCGTTGGCGTTTGTTCTTCATTTCCAACGGGTTGCATCGAGCGCATCAGAGGCGCCTCCGGCTTGGAAGTCAAGTTCAAGAACAGCGGTGGGACGCCGCTGCCACTTTGTATTGCGCGCGCTCCCGGCCGGGAAATCGAGTTTAAGTCCGCCGCGCCAAATGCCGATAGGACGTATGAAATATGCCGGTTAAGTCCGCCGCGCCAAATGCCGATAGACAATATAGACGTCTGTTCAACTCATTGTGATATGGCTGAAAAACGCATTTTGATAGCCGACGCGGATGCCAAGGCTTGGGAGGAATTGCGCCGCGCTTTGGGCGAAACCTGGACGGTCACCGGCGCCACCACCTGCGGGGGCGCCCTGATCGAAGTGGATAAACAGCCCTTCAACGTTGTCATCGCCAATTTTGACCTGGCCGACATGGGGGGGGCGGAGTTGCTCAATCGCATTCGCGTCAGCCATCCCCGGATCATCCGGTTTGTCGCCGTGGCCCAAGGCATGAAAGAAAAGGGCGTGTGCGACATTGCCGGCGGCCATCAACTGCTGGCTGTTCCGTTCGATCCGGCGATGGTCAAGTGCATCATTGAACGAGCCTTGGAGGCCCATTACGGCATGAGCGGGAGCATGCGGGAATTGGTCAACCGCGTCCGGACCTTCCCGACGATCCCCTCGCTTTACGTGGAAGTGGTCAACGCATTGAAGAACCCCGACGCGACGACGGCGGACATAGGGGCCATCATCGCCAAAGACATGGCGATGACCACCAAGTTGGTGCAAGTGCTCAATTCGGCCTACTTTGGCCTGCCCCGCAGCATCACCGACCCGACGGAAGCGGTGGGCATACTCGGATTTGAAACGGTCAAGTCGCTCATCATGACCATCAAGATCTTGAGTCAATACGACAAAGTGAAGCCGGTCTATTTTTCCATTGACAGTATCTGGCGGCACAGCACCAACGTGGCCCGCACGGCGCGAGTGATGACGCTGCTGGAAACGGGCGACAGCGAACGGAGCGGCGCCGCCTACACGGCGGGGTTGATGCACGACTTGGGCAAGGTCATTTTGGCGGCGAACTTCGACAGCCAGTATCACGGCGCCCATTCCATCGCGCGCAAGCAGCACATCCCGCTCTGGGATGTGGAAAGGGACATTTTTGGCGCTTCCCACGGCGAAATGGGTGCTTACTTGTTGAACTTGTGGGGCCTGTCCAACGAGGTGGTGCAGGCCGCTGCGCTGCATCACCATCCTTCTTTTTCGGGGGACAAGGCTTTCAGTCCGTTGACGTCCGTCCACGTGGCCAACGCGCTGGAGTATGAGGAGACGACGGAAAACGACGGTCTGCCCATTCCGGAAATTGACATGGCCTATCTGCAGACCCTGGGCTTGGAGAAGCGGGTCCAACTTTGGCGCATGGCCCGCCACGACCCGGACTGGACCCAACTGCATCCGCGAATTGAACGCGCCAAAACCGCCGCCCCCGCCTCCGCGCCGGTTGCGGAGCCGGAGCGGGCCAAGACCAGGCAATCGGGGCCGGAGCCTTCTTTTCTTCACGGGCTGTGGCGATGGCTGGGCATCGGCCTGGGTGTGAGCGCGGTGCTGCTGCTGCTGGCCCGGCTGGAGATTTTGCGCCTGGAGCACCAGGGGGCAAAACCGCCGGTCGAACAAACCGCCGAAACGCCGCCGCCAGCCGACAAGCCCCAAATGGCCGCCATTGTCACGCCCGATCAAACGCCCGTCCAAACCCAGACCGCCGCCGTTGCGACCAAGGCGGCCATCAAGCCGCCACCGACCAACGCCGCGCCAGTCATCGCCCTTCAACCGCAGCCGGAGACTGCTGCCGCCCCGGTTAAAACGGCCTTGGACCGGCTGAAATTGGAAGCGATTTTATTCTCCAGCCAGCATCCACGGGCGAGGATCAACGGCACGCTCATTAGCGTTGGCCAAGAGGTGGCCGGATGCCGCCTGGAGGAGATCAGCCCCAACTCGGCGACGTTGGAATACCAAAATCAGCGCAGGACCCTCACGCTCAGATAGCGGCCAGCATCAGAATCTCACCGTAAAGGTGGCCAAGGCCGAATGAGTGCCGATGTATTGCCCGGAAGCGGGGAAATCGGCCAGGAATTTGTAGCCCAGACCCACGTCGGCCATGGAATTGATACGGAAGCGAACGCCCGCCATCGCTTGCACGGCGGGATCAATCTTGTCGCTGGAAGAATTAACACCGTAGAAATAGGCGCGATGAATGCGGGCGGCTGAATAATCCCCGCCGCCGCCCACGCCGATGTAGGGAACAACAATGGAATTCGGATGGAACTTCAGCTCCAACTCACCGAGCAGAGGCACTTGATAGTAATCGCCCCGCAGCGACGTCCAAACGCCGGCGTCTCGAACGGATTTAATATGATTATAGAGGACCCCGGTCTCAAATAACGCTCCCAAGGTGAGCCGGCTCGTGGAGAGGAAGTTATACCCCGGCTCCAAGCCCAGGCTCATGCCGGGCTGCGTCGAGAAGCGACCCGGAAATCCAAATCTCGAACTGTCGAAATCGGGCAGCACCGAAACTCCCAGGTCGCCCTCGAACTCAAATCCCAAGTCATGGCTGGAACTGGAGTAATAAACGGGCGTGGGAGGCGCGTAAGCAGGCGCGGGAGGCGTTTGTGCGGAGGCGGTTGCCGCGCCCAGAGCGAGCAGAGCGCCCGCCACCACTGACAAGGCGCGAAATTCGCGCGGACTTGAAAGCAGTTTTTTCACAGGCATTCCTTTCTTTGCTGGATTAGACCGGCATGAGAGGAAAAACATTCATCGGAATCGTAGTCCATGCCATGACCCACACAATGGCCTCAAGCGGCGGCCGCCAGCGGCAGGCCCGCCTCCAGCGGACCAGGCAGTGGCGCGAATTCCTCGATTTGCCGCCAAAGCGCCGAGAAATCCTTGTTGACATCCCCGCTCAGGCAGTCGGTCACCCAGCCGGCGGCCTCGGGATATTTGTTGGTCAGGGCGCGGAAGCTGAATTTGGGATTGTAGAAGGCATAGACCAGCCGGCGCATGTTCTCCACCCCCTCGCGCATCAGTCGGGCGTAGGCGGCGAATCGTTGCGCCGAAAAGTCCTTCTCCAACAGGGCCTGATGGGCCTCCTCGGCAGCCAGGGTGCCGCTCTTGAGGGCGAGCATGACGCCGGAGGAAAAGACCGGGTCCAGGAACGCGAAGGCGTCCCCCGCCAGCAGAAGCCCGTCGGTGCCGCAATGGCGGGAATGATGCGAGTACTCGCTGGTGAGATGGTAGGGGCCGGTTTGCTGGCCGCAAGCCAGGTGCTCCTGGATCCACCGGTTCTCCTGGACCGCGCGGCGGAATATCCCCTCGGGCGTCTTGAGGCCGTCGCGTGTCAAGTATTTCCCTTCCGCCACCACGCCCACGCTGACCCTGTCGTTGTGCTGGGGGATGTACCAGAACCAGCCCTTCTCCGGGATGTAGGCGACGGTCGTGGCCCCGGCGTCAACGCCCGGGTCGCGCCGGGCGCCTTGGTAATAGGTCCAGACGGCGATCTTGTTCAGGAAAGGGTCCTTGATGCGCCAGTGGTTGCGCACCGCGCAAAAGGCCTCCTTGCCCGAGCAATCCAGGGTGATGGGCGCGTGGTAATCCACCGCCGGCCCGCCTTTGGTTTGGGCGCGGGCGCCTATGACGCGCGGCCCCTGCCAGAGCAATTCGCTGACTGTCGTTTCCTCCAGCACGCGCGCCCCTTTCTGGCGGGCGTTGTCCAGCAGCATTTGGTCGAACTCGGAGCGGAGGACCTGCCAGGTCTGGGCGATGGTGTCGCGGTCGTAACGGTTGAAGAAATAGAAGGGCTGGCTGGCGCGGCCGGAAGGGGAGACAAACTGGACGCTGTATTTCTTGACAAAGGCCGAGCCGCGCATCCTGTCAATCAATCCCAGGCGCTGCAAGGGCTGGAAGGTGAAGGGCAGGAGGGACTCGCCAATGTGATAGCGGGGGAATTTCTCCCGCTCCAGCACCAGCGCCCGATGGCCGTGCCCGGCGACGATGGCGGCGGCGGCCGAACCGGCCGGGCCGGCCCCGATGATCAGAACGTCAGCGTTGTCGGAGGGGTTCACTTCAAGAGGGAGGCAGAATCTCCACGATTTCCGCCAGCGGCCGCTCCCAGCCATCCATCAGGGCGTTGCGGCGGCCATAGAGCCATCGCCTCCCGCCCAGGTCCAGCGTGCGGTTGAGGAAATCATCCGATGCGATGCGCAGATACGCCCGCGGCTGGCTGGAAAACGCCATGCCCCATTGCGCCAAGATCCGCCCCAGGGGCTGTTGCTCGCGCAAGATTTCCCGGCGGACTCCCTCGGGAAGTATGTCAAGTATAATCCTGATCGCCCCATACTCCACCGACCGCCCGTGCGGCCCCAGCCGCAGCACCACTTCCCGCAAATACTCGTTGCCCGCCATGCGCCGCCCGAAAACGGCCAGGCGGAGCTTCTCACCGTAAAAACTCTCCAGCGTGGAGGTCATGTCGCTCTCATGGGCCAGCAGAGAGCGGCTGGGTTCGGGCATTTCGGCCGCTTGCACCGGCTCGATGGCCGGCAAGGCCTGGCCGCGCAGGCTGTAGAGCTCGTCCAGCGGATACAGGTCCAAGACGGCCGGGGGCCGGGAAGTTCCGGCCAATGTTTCAGTTTTCATGTTCAGGCATACCTCGCGTTTCTGTGTTCGGGGAGGAAAAACTCGTGCAGGAGTCGGTCCACTTGCAGCAATCCCTGCCGGGTCAACACCACTTCGCCGTCGCGGACCCCGCCCAGGCCCCAGTCGTGCAAGGCGCGCAAGGGGCGTGCGAACCGCTCGCGGACGTCCACGCCGAATTTTTGGAGGAAGTAGTCGCAGCGTGTGTGGCCCAGCTTGAGTTGGAGAATTAATTCGCGGATTAGGCGCTCGTCGGCGCTGGGCCTGAGCGCGCGGCAAAGCGGCAGGCGCCCGGCCCGCAGGGAGTTGACGTAAGGCTCGAAATCGTGCTCGTTCTGGCAATGGGCCCCTTGGAGGTGCCCGAAAGAGGCCACGCCCAGCCCGATCAAATCGGCCCCCGCCCAAAGCCGGTCGCGATAGACAAAACGGGTCGTGGCCGGATTCTTGACAGCGGTGTAGGCGCTGGCGACGGCGTAGCCGGCCTGCTCCAATTGGGCAAAGGCGTCGGCGACCCAGGCGCGCTTGGTCTCCCAATCGGCCACCGGCGCGGTCAGTTTGCCCGCCGCCTTCATTTCCTGGTAAATGCCGGTGTTGTAGGGGACTTCCATCTGGTAAATTGTGACGCTGTCAGGGGACATTTCGATGGTCTTGCGCACGCATTGCGCCCAATTGGCCTCGGTTTCCCCGATCATGCCGGCGATCAAGTCAATATTGATTTGCGGAAATTCCAGCTCGCGGGCGCAGGCATAGGCGCGGGCGATTTCCTTGCCGTGGTGGGCGCGGCCGTTGATCTCCAGGATTTGGTCGTCAAAATTCTCCACCCCCAGGCTCAAGCGCGTGACCCCCATTTCCCGGATGGCCTTGAGCTTGTGGCTGGTCAGCGTCCCCGGTTCGCACTCGAAGGTGACCTCCTCGGCCTCATCCCACGAGATCAGTTTCTTCATCCCCTCGGCAAGCTCTTTGAGCTGGTCCACCGAGAGATAGGAGGGTGTGCCGCCGCCGAAATAGACAAAGTTGGCCTTGCGTCCGCCGATGACCGGCTTGGCCGAGTAGAGAGCCAGTTCCCGCAGGGCCGCCTGGATATAACCGCGGATGGCGGCCGAATCCTTGTCCGTATAGACCTTGAAATAACAGAAATGGCAGCGTTTGCGGCAGAAGGGAATGTGGAGATAGACGCCCAGGGGCGTGCCGGCAGAGGGGGGCCGTTCCAGGGCCGCCAGAACATCGGGCACAAACTCCGGCTTCCAAAAGGAAAAGGGCGGGTAATTGGAGACGAAGTAATTGCCGGCCGTCGTCTGCCTTTGCAGCGGCGGGCCGGGCGGGGCGGCGATTTCCAGGGTCGTCATAACGGGCGCAATAATGGCATTTGTTTCATACAACGAGGCGCTCAACTTTTTTGGCCAAAGCAATAGACGCCGCCGTCGTCGGCTCCTATCACTATTTTTTCATCCGCCACGGCGGGGGAGGAGGCCGCCGGCTGGCCGATTTCGTAAGACCAGAGTTCCTTGCCCTCGGCCAATGAAAGCATATAGACGGTGCCGTCGTCGGAGCCGAAGACGACCTTGTTGCCCGCCACGACGGGCGAACTTTCGATCTTCCCCCCGGTGGCGAATTTCCAGACTTCCTTGCCCCCGGCCCGCTCAACGCAGTGCATCACCTTGTCGTCACCGCCGAAAAGAACGCGCTTTTCCGTCACGGCCGCCGACGCCATGAAAGGGAAATCGCGGTCGTGGTAGCGCCAGGCCACCTTCCCTAAGGCCAAGTCAACGCAAAGGAACTCATTGTCGTAATGGCCCACATAAGCGCGATTGCCCGCCAGCGCGGCCGAGGCGGCGATGTAGGCGCCGGCGTCAATTTCCTTGACCTTCGCGCCCGTGGCGGCGTTGAGGACGTGGACCTGGGCGTCGCATCCGCCGAAGACGGCCTGGCCGGCGCCGACGGCGCAGGAGCCGTTGATGTAATTGCCCGTTTCGTAGGTCCAGACTGGGGCGCCGTTGGTCGCGTCGAAACAATAGAGCTTGAAATCGTAGCTGCCGACCAGAATGCGGGGCGGGCCGGGTCCGTTGGGCACGGCGTTGGCCGAGCCGATGATCTTGCCCTCGGTTGAAAACTTCCAGAGTTGGCGGCCATCGGCGGCGCTGATGGAATAAAAATCGCCGTCAATATCGCCGGCAAAGACGGCGTTGTTGGCCAGCAGCGGCGGCGCCAGCACAGCCGAGCCGGCCTTGAAGGCCCAAAGCTGACGCCCGGAGGCGAAGTCCAGCGCGTGAATTTGGCCGTCATTGGAGCCGACAAAAACCTTGCCTCCGCCGATGACAGCGGAGGACTTGACCGGGCCGCCAGTTTTGAAAGTCCAGAGCAGGGCGGGCTTGGCGGGCAGCGTGCCAGCGGCGACGCCGGTGAGGGCGGGATTGCCGCGGAAGACGGGCCATCCCTCGGCGCGCGCGGCAGCGCCGGCGCAGCACATCAGCAAAACCAGGGCGCCGCGCCTGAGCACGGACGGCCTGCAATTATCCGCTGTTTGCATGAATTGAGAAATCAGTAGCCAGCGGAACATCGCCCATCCCGGCCCGTTTGGCAACCAAATAAGAAAAGATGCGGTAATGCGTCCGTGACAGCGGGAAAGGAGGGTAGGGCGGGCACTCCGTTGCCCGCCGCGGCGCACACGGAGTGCGCGCCCTGCCAACCTTGACTGACGGATCACGAAATAAGAAGAAATGCGGTAATGCGTCCGTGACAGCGGGCAAAGGCAGGGCGAGACTCGAGGCGAGCCGTGACTTTTTCCCAAGAACTCGAGTTTCGGCTCGACGGAGTCTCGCCCTGCCAGCCTTCTGACGCATTACGAAATGCGTGATTCTGACGGATTGGAACGCGAAGGCGAAACCTGGGGTCAATACTTCGTCAGGCGCTCCGGCCTTCGATCGGCCGGAGCGCCATGAACAGAAGCCTCAGCGTTACATCAAATACGGGTTGCTGACCAACGATTGCGGCACGTAGCGGTAGCGGAAGAACTGCTGGGTTGCCGACGGGACGATCGTGTAGGGCGAGGCTGCCCCAGTCACATCCGTCCAAGGCCCGCTCACGCTGGCTGCCGTTTGCAGGACGGCGGAGGTTTCCAGCCACGTCACGACGATGCCCGCCCCTGGAGCGGCTGTGAAGTTAAACCACATTTGCAGGTCGTTGGTGTCCGCCACAGCCCCCGAAGTGCGGATGGCGGCGATTTGACTCGCTGTCAAGACGGCGCTGTAATAGCGAACGTCGGCCAGTACGCCGTTGTAAGCTCCCCACGTGGCATAGTCCGAACTGTAGCCAATCTCAAGCGGTTGCCCCGCCGGCCACGACCAGGGGGAGGAATTGGCGTTGGTGGCATCCAATGCTCCGTCAATGTACAACCCGACCCCGCCGGACGCCGTTTGGTCAAACGTCAGCGCCACGAAATGCCATTTGTTGTCCGATACACCCACTGCGGAGAGGAAGGTGTTGTCGGTAGCATTCGGGGTTTGGAAGTTCAGGTTGCCCGGCGATCCCTCTGCCAGCCACAGCAAAAAGTCATCGCCCGCAGTGCCCGTCGGTCGGCAAATAATCGCGGATCCGACCAAGGTGGTATCCGCCCCTGCCGACTGCATCCAGAATGTGATCGTCCCGTTTGTGCCGTCGAAGGCCGTGCTGTCCAGAACGGTGATGCCGTTGGTGTCGGCCCCGTTGAAATCCATCACGCCCGTTCGCGTCGTCGTGCCGTCCGAACCGGAAGCCTGCCAGGTGGCCCCCGTATTCACCCCGGCATGTTCCGTGTTCACTGGATTGGAGTCGGCCACGATTTCGGAGGCCGGACCCTGCGCGATCTTGTCCACCGTCACGACGGACACCTTGCTGGTGGCCGCGCCGTAAAGATTGGTGACGACCAGATCATAATTCCCGCCGCTGGCCAGATTAACGCTGGGAATCGTGTAGGACAAATTGGTCGCGCCGGTGATCTTGTGCCCATTCAACCGCCACTGGTAGGCGAGCGGCGGCACACCGATGGCATAAGGGTTGAGGACAATCGTGTCCGCCGGACCGGCTACCGGGATCGTTTGGGGAGACATCGTTACCACCGGCTTGTCCGTCAGGATGAATCCGGAAATCGTGCCGGCATGGTTGTAGCCGGTTCCATCCAGTTTACTCCCGCCATGTTGCGGTTGGTTGCTCATGATCTTGATGTGATCGGTGTTCAAGACGCCGCTGACAGTGCTCAAGCCCCCGCCTGCGCCTCGAATCCACGGCGCGTCACCCACATCGGATACGGGGGGCGTGCTGGGGTAGGTCACCGAATTGGTGGTCAAACCCGTGGCATCAATTACAAAAGCATTGGTCAGCGTTTCCATTGAGTCTGCCGATGCCATCAACTCAACCACAAATGGCGTGTTTGTGAACAGACTCTTCAGGCCGGTAATATCCACCCAATACCCCGGTTGATCATTGTTATTGCCGCCTGGAGGACCGAAATTAATGCCGTCCCGCAAAAATGAGGCATACACCAGCTCTTCACCGCTGGTGGCGTTGGTGTGAAGAGCCTGAGCAAACGCCTCTCCGCCGACGTCGTCGTAGCTGGGGGGGGTTCCGACGTACCCGGCGAAGGGGGTAAAATTGGCCGTCGGCGCCCACCAAGTCACGTTCAGGGACCCATTTGGGAGCGGATTCAATCCGTTGGTCGTCGTCGTGGTGTCGATGACCTCTTCCAACGTGTAGCCGTATGGCGCGTTTGTGAGCTTACAATCGTCGTAGCCGGAGCTCACCTCGAGCAGATTCTCCCAGCCGCTCGGGGCAATGCCGAAAGCCGTCAAGTTAACTAAGAAGCCTGAATAATTGGTGTAGCTGCAGTAGTTGTCCTGGAAGTGCAAGCCCACCGTGGCGGCCGAACTGACCCCCAGCATAAGGGCGGCCGCTGAAACGGTGCAGGCGATTTTTTTAGTGCGCGACATGTTCGTCATGCGGTGCAGTTTTTTCATAGAGTTTTCCTTTTTGTTTCGCTTCACATTTCTTGCCGGCATTCAATCCGGTCAAATCTTCGCTTCCAATTTGCGATGCTTTCAGTGGGAAAGCAGGTTTCATTCAACCACGCCTCCAGCCGGCCCGTCAAGCGGCTTTTTTCGACTTTTTTAAATCTTGTCCCGGCGGTTTTGACGCCGCATCTTGGGCCGGCGCGCGCGTCGCGCCCCATAATGGCGGCCCCATATCAAAACGATCTCAGCCGAGCCAGGGAGTTTCTCCTTTCCGGCGATTTCGCCCGGGCCTTGCCCCTCTATGAGAAACTGACCGCCCAAAATCCCAACGGCGCTTTGATTTGGTACGAATACGGCAATGCCGCCTTCAAATGCCGCCGCCTGGACCTGGCGGATCGCGCCTGGGTCAAAGCGGCCGAGACCGATCCGCAGAACGCCGAATTGGTCGGCATGGTGGGCCATCAATTCGAGGCCCTGCGCCGGCCGGAAAAGGCCCGCGCCTGCTTCATCCAGGCTGCCGCGGCCGATCCGCGCGCCATCAACCCCCGCATCAGTCTGGCGGTGCTCGGCGAGAAAGACCATCGTCTGCACGAAGCCCGCGCCGCCGTCAATGATTGCCTGAAAATTGATCCGCAGGACGATCAAGCCCGCTATTTCTCCGCCGTCCTGGACCGCCGGGAGGGCAAAATGCAGGAGGCCGAGAGCCGGTTGCGCGACCTCATCGCCTCCGATCCCCGCCATCCGTTCGTGCGCTACGCCGCCCGCTACGAACTGGCCCAGGTGCTGGACCGGGCCGACCGGTTCGATGAAGCGATGGCCCTGTTGAAGGAGGCCAAGGAAATGGTCCTTGCGCTGACGGACGCCAAATTGCTGATGCGGAGTTATGACCAGATCGCGGAAAGCGGCCGGCGCTTTACCGTCGCCCAGCCGAAGAATATTCTGGACACCTGGGCGAAGTATTTTCCACCCCGCAAACGGGAATCCATTCCGCCGCTGGCTTTCCTGGGGGGGCATCCCCGTAGCGGTACGACCTTGCTGGAGCAAATCCTCGACGCCCACTCCGGCGTGGCGGCGCTGGACGAGCCGACGGCCTTCCTGGAAGTCCTCCAGCCGGAATTCCACAAATCCAACGAGCTTTCCAGCGCGCGGGTCAATGTCTTGCGCCGCCACTACATCCAGGCTCTGCGGGATGAACTGGGGGCCGGCGCGGCCGGGAAGATGTTGATTGACAAAAACCCCTCGCCCACCGCCCGGCTGCCCTTGTGGCTGCGGGTCTTCCCGGAGTTGCGCGTGCTCATCGCCTTGCGCGACCCGCGCGACGTGGTGCTCAGTTGTTATTTCCAAAATATCCCCCTCAATTCGGCCAATGTGAATTTCCTCTCCTTCGACCGCCTGGCCAAGCACTACGGCGACCTCATGGGCATCTGGCTGGCCGTGCGGGAATGGCCCGGCTTTGCCTGGATCGAAACCCGCTATGAGGACGTCGTCGCCGACCTCCCCAAAGAGGGGCGCCGCGTGACGGAATTCTTGGGCCTTCAGTGGCACCCGGACCAGGAGCGGTTTTTCGAGAAAAGCGCCGCCAAGCATCTTTACTCCCCGACCTACCAGGACGTCACCCGTCCGGTCTATCAACGCTCGGTCGCGCGGTGGCGCGCTTATGAGAAGCATCTGGCGCCCATCCTGCCGGCGCTGGAACCCTTTTGCCGGGCGCTGGGATACACATAAAGTCAAATACATCTCCTCGCATCTGCCCCGATCCTCGCCTGACAAACGCGAACTCGATTGAAGACCGCATGAAATGCGAAGCCTCAAAAAGTGTGCCGATGTTGAAAGCCGGGCAAACCGCGAAATACCCGAAATACGCGAAAAACCCGGACCTTTGGCGTATTTCGGGTATTTCGCGGTTTGAAAAGAATCCTTAGTCGAGGATTGGGGAGGCGGCATCGGGCTTGCCATTTGTCGGGAGTTTCGGCAGTGTGGCCGGCGAATCGTGCATGAATGAGCCGGCAACATCCGGCGGAAATGAGAAACGAAAGCACTGTCAATATGAGCAATTCAAAGAACATCCAACAAGCCTACCAACTGGCCAAAGACCGTTACGCCGAAGGCGGCGTGGACACCGAAAAAGTCCTCAAGGAACTGGCCCAAGTGCCCGTGTCATTGCACTGCTGGCAGGGCGATGACGTGGGCGGCTTTGAGAACTTCGGCGGCACCCTCGGCGGCGGACTCGTCGCCACCGGCAATTATCCCGGCAAGGCCCGCAGCCCGCAGGAACTCCGGGCCGATGCGGAGAAAGCCCTCTCGCTCATCCCCGGCAAGCACCGCTTCAATCTGCACGCCTTCTACGGGGATTTTGGCGGCCGGAAGGTGGACCGCAACGAAATCCGCCCCGAACATTTCAAGAGCTGGATTGACTGGGCCAAGTCCATCGGCATCGGCCTGGATTTCAATCCCACCTGCTTCTCCCATCCCAAGGCCGCCGACGGTTTCACCCTCTCGCACGCGGACAAGGCCATCCGCAAGTTCTGGATTCAGCACTGCATCCTCTGCCGCGAAATCGGCGCCGTCATCGGCAAGGCCCTCGGCTCCCCCGCCGTCACCAACATCTGGATTCCCGACGGCATGAAAGACACGCCCGCCGACCGGCGCGGACCGCGCGAGCGGCTGGCCGCGGCGCTGGATGAAGTGTTCCAGAAGCCGTTGGACCCCCGGCATAATCTGGACTCCATCGAAGGCAAGCTCTTTGGCATCGGCGCGGAAAGTTACACCGTGGGCATGCACGAGTTTTATCTGGGCTACGCGGTCAAGCACCAGAAACTCATCTGCCTGGACGCCGGGCATTTTCACCCGACCGAAAACATGGCGGACAAGATTTCCTCCGTGCTCTGCTTCGTGCCCGAAATCCTGCTCCACGTCAGCCGGGGCGTGCGGTGGGACAGCGACCACGTGGTCATCCTGGACGACCCCCTGATGGGCATCGCGCAGGAACTGGTGCGCGGCGATTATCTGGGCCGCACGCACATCGGGCTGGACTACTTCGACGCCAGCATTAACCGCATTGCCGCCTGGGTCATCGGCGCGCGCAACATGCTCCGCGCCCTGTGCATCGCCAAGCTCGATCCCATTGACAAGCTCAAGAAGCTGGAACTGGAAGGCGACTACACCTCGCGGCTGGCGCTGATGGAAGAGGCCAAGAGCCTGCCCTTCGCGGCGGTGTGGGATTATTACTGCCTGAAGACGGGCGCGCCGGTCGGCGAGGCCTGGCTGGCCGAAGTGAAGCGGCACGAGAAAGACGTGCTGTCAAAACGCAAATGAACGCTTGCGTGACGATGGGAACCAATAGCTTTAAAAGCTTATGAACGAAGCGAATCCTGTTCTGGGAATTCTCCTCTACGTCCTTGGCGGCCTGGCGGGCGCGGTTTTCTACCTGCCATTCAAGAAAGTGAAAAATTGGGCCTGGGAAAGCTACTGGCTCGTTTACGCCGTCGCAGGGCTGGTCGTTGTGCCCTGGGTGCTGGCCTTCGCTGTTTCTCCGAAAGTCCTTGGTCTCCTGTCCGATGCGGACATCAAGACGCTCACACTCTGTTACGCCTTTGGCGCCATGTGGGGGGTCGGCGGTCTGATGTGGGGGTTGATGATCCGTTATCTCGGCGTCGGCTTGGGTCTTGCGGTGGGCTGCGGGCTGTGTGCTTCCGCGGGCACTCTGGTTCCACCCCTGTTCAAAGGCGAATTGGGCGGCTTGCTCCGGCTCTCCTCCGGTCAAGTCACGCTGTTGGGCGTCGGGGTTGCGCTGCTGGGCATCGTGATGGTCGGCCTGGCCGGCATGTCCAAGGAAAAGGAGTTGCCGGAGGAGGAGAAGAAAAAGGCGGTCGCCGAGTTCAATTTCAAAAAGGGGATGATTGTCGCCGTCTGTTCGGGCATCATGAGCGCCGGCATGGCCTTCGGACTTGGCAGCGGCGCCAGCATCGAAAGCGCCGCCGTCACCGCCGGCACGTCGCCAACCTGGAAGGGCATCCCGGTGCTGGTGGTGGTGCTGCTGGGCGGATTCACCGTCAACTTCCTGTGGTGCCTCTACTTGAATTTCAAGAACAAGACCGCTGCCGACTACACCAGAAAAGACGCCCCATTGCTGGCCAACACGTTTTTCGCCGCTTCGGCCGGGTTGATCTGGTGCTTGCAGTTCATCTCCTACAAAGTCGCGGATTCAAAGATCGGCGACCTTGCCTTCGCAGGCTGGACCGTGTTTATGTCCAGCATGATCATCTTTAGCACGCTGCTGGGACTGGGAATCGGCGAGTGGAAGGGTGTGAGCAGTCGCACCAAGAGGCTGCTGGCTGCCAGTCTGGCGGTGCTTGTTCTCTCGCTTCTCATCATCGGTTACGGCAACAAGCTCAAAAGCGGTGAAGTCAAAGCCGCAACCGTTGCAGCAGAGCTGAAGACGTGAACAGGTTGACCACCAATAGAAAGAACTGACTTATGGCACAACGTGTTTATCTCGGCATTGATATTGGAGCCGAAAGCGGCCGCGTCATCGCCGGCCTCTGGAACGGCAAAACCATCAAGCTCCAGGAAGTCCACCGCTTCCCCAACGGCCCGGTGCCTCTGGCCGGGAGCCTGCGCTGGGACGTGATGCGTCTGTGGGCCGAAATCCAAAACGGCCTGGCGCTGGCCGCCAAAAAATACGGCAAGTCCATCGTGTCCGTCGGCGCGGACACCTGGGGCGTGGATTTTGTGCTGCTCAACAAGCAGGACGAAATGCTTGGCCAGCCCTACAATTACCGTGATGCGCGCACGCGCGGCGCTTTCCAGCGGGCCTTCAAAAAGGTGCCGCGAGCGGAAATCTTTGCCCAAACGGGCATCCAGTTCATGGAGTTGAATTCGCTCTACCAGTTGCTGGCCTGGCAGGAACATTCCCCGGCGATCCTTGAGGCGGCCGATTGCCTCCTGTTCATGCCGGACTTTTTCCATTGGTGCCTGTGCGGCTCACGCGTGGCCGAGTTTACCAACGCCTCCACCTCGCAGTTCATGCACCCGCTCAAGCGCCATTGGTCGCTGGCGATGCTCAAGAAATTTGGCCTGCCCACCCATTTTCTTCCCAGGATCGTCAACCCGGGCGCCAGGCTGGGCGCCATCCGCAAGCCGCTCGCCGAGAGCACGGGGTTGTCGGGCGTCAAAGTCGTCGCCCCGCCCACACACGATACCGCTTCGGCGGTGGCCGGTGTGCCGACGGCCAACACGGGCCGGGCTGACTGGGCCTACATCAGCTCGGGCAGTTGGTCGCTCATGGGCATCGAAGTTCAGCAGGCCGCCCTGGGCGCCCGCGCGCTGGAGCTTAACATGACCAACGAAGGCGGACTCGACGGCACGTATCGCCTGCTCAAGAACATCATGGGCTTGTGGCTGGTGCAGCGGTGCAAGCGCAGCTTCGAGGCGCGCGGCGGCAAATACGATTACGCCCAACTGGCCCAGATGGCCGCCAAAGCGCCACCCATGCGCTCCATCGTCAATCCCGATGATTCCCGCTTTCTCAACCCCAAGGACATGCCCAAGGCGATCCAGGACTTCTGCCGCGAAACCAACCAACCCGTGCCCAGGACCGAAGGCGAGCTGGTCCGTTGCGCCTACGAAAGCCTGGCCCTCAAGTATCGTGAAGTCCTCGGCTGGCTGGAGGAACTTGGCGGCGAACACATCGGGGTCATCCATGTCGTCGGCGGCGGCTCGCAGAGCAGGATTCTCAACCAGTTCACCGCCGACGCCTGCCGGCGCCCGGTGGTGGCGGGTCCGGTGGAAGCCACGGCGCTGGGCAATTTGCTTGTCCAGGTGCGGGCCAGCGGTGAACTGAATTCATTGTCCGAAATTCGCGAGGTCGCCCGCAAATCGAGTCAGGTGACCCGCTACGAACCCGCAAACGTTCCCGTGTAAGCCGCCTCATCGCCGCACTTTGCGCTTTGCATCGCGGAGGCTCTCCGGCATTTTTGCCCGATGCGTGTTGGTGTGTTGTGCGGCGGAATGGAGGAACTGGACTGGCTGCAGAAACTGGGCTTCCGGTCCCTGCAATGGATGCGCTTTGCCCAAAGTCCCGCCGCCCCGCCTCACGCCGACTGGAAACCCTTCGCGGAAAAATTCGCCGCGGAAGCCGCCCGCCGCGGCGTGCGCGTCTCGGCCATCGGCGCGCTCTACAAGAATCCACTGGACCCCAAACAGACCGAATCGGCGCGCGCCATTTTTCAGCGCGCCATCGAGGTGGCGGCCTTCATGGGCGTCAAGACCGTCTCGGGCTTTGCCGGAGGGGTGATCGAGCTGGAAATGAACGAGCGGGGAGGAAATCCCCTTTACAAGCCGTTGGAGAATTATTTTCCGCAACTGCTCGCCTTCTGGGAGCCGCTGGCGCGCGCGGCGGCCGAACGCAATGTGCGCATCGCCTTCGAGAATTGCCCCCAAGGCCGCTGGCACCTGCCCGTTATGCACTACAACACACTGAGCCAGCCGGCAATGTGGGAGCGGTTTTTCAACGCCACCGCGTGCGAAAACCTCGGCCTGGAATGGGACCCCAGCCACCTGCTCTGCCAGTTCATTGAGCCGGTGGCGACCATCCACAAATTCGGCCCGCGCATCTTTCACGTCCACGCCAAGGACGCTTTTATCAACCGTGTTCTTCTGGAGGCCTACGGCCCCTGTCATCCCGGCGTGGCCGAGCACCGCTTTCCCGGCCTGGGCCAGGCCAACTGGGCGGAAATCATCCACGCCTTGTTGCGCGCGGGCTACGACTCGGATTTGAATATCGAAGGCTGGCACGACCCGGTTTTCCGCAACCACCCGGCCGGCCCGAACCTGGAGGACGCCGGCCTGCTCATCGCCAAAAAGACCCTGGAACGTTACACCGCCGGCACCGAACCGCCCCCGCAACCATGAGTTACCGGGACCTTTTGACAACGCCCCGCCCCGCCGCCGCGCCTACAGTTTCTTGGCCAGGTAATCCTCCAGCTTCACCGCGTCGGCGGCAAAGGTGCGAATGCCCTCGGCCAGCTTTTCCGTGGCCATGGCGTCTTCGTTGAGCATCCAGCGGAAGGTCTTTTGGTCCATCGCCACCCGGCTTAATTTCGTGTCCTTGCACGTTTCCGGGGAAAGTTGGCGCGGGACCGGCTCGGTGCTCTCCTGCAATTCTGCAAGCAGCTCCGGGCTGATGGTCAGCAGATCGCAACCGGCCAGTTCGAGCACCTCCCCTTTGCTGCGGAAGCTGGCGCCCATCACCTCGGTCGCATAGCCAAAGGTCTTGTAATAGGTGTAAATCTCCCGCACCGATTGGACGCCCGGGTCCTCGGCGGGCGTGTAATCCCGTTGGTTGGCCTTCTTGTGCCAGTCAAGTATCCGGCCGACAAAGGGCGAAATCAATTTCGCTCCCGCCTCGGCCGCGCCGATGGCCTGGGCCATCGAAAAGAGCAAAGTCATGTTGCAATTGATCCCCTCCTTTTGCAGCGCGCCCGCCGCCTGGATCCCCTCCCAGGTCGTCGCCAGCTTGATCAGAACCCGCTCGCGCGGCACGCCGGCCTTGGCGTAATGCTCGATGAACCACCGCCCTTCCGCCACCAACGCCTCCGCATCAAACGCTTTCCGCGCGCTTGTCTCGGTGGAGACGCGGCCGGGCACGATCTTCAAGATTTCGACGCCAAACAAAACCAGCAACAGGCGCACGATCTCCTCGGGCGGGCTGGAAGTGTTCTTGCCAAAGCGAATGGCCTTCTCCACCAGCGGTTGGTATCGGGGCTTTTGCGCCGCCTTGAGGATGAGCGTCGGATTGGTCGTGGCGTCCTCCGGCGCGTAGGCCTTGAGCTGGGCGAAATCGCCCGTGTCGGCGACAACGCGCGTGTATCGCTTCAATTGTTCGAGTTGGTTCAGCTCGGCGGGAGCCGGAACAACCTCGCTTTTTTCTGCGGTGGCAATGGCATTCATAATGCGGTCTCTGCGGAACAAAATGCCCCACCTGCCCCCCTTGCGCAATATCAATTCTGACTATTCTCAATCCTAATCCTAATCCTAATCTTACGGCGATATTTCCCCAGCTTTGGACGCCTGCGCTTCAATGGCAGGCTGGCCATCGGCGGTGCGCAAGGACCTGCCGCGCGGCCCCACTTCCAATGTCAGCGCCCCCTTCTGGCTGACATACACCACCGGCGCCGCGCGGCGCGCCAACCGCTGGCGCAGTTTTTCCGGCGCGCGGCGGGTGGCCGGAAATTTCGCGTCGGCTATCACTATCAGCCCCGGCCGCAGCAGCTCCAGCAGCGGCTCGCACAGCGGTTCATCGCTCGCCGGCAGTCCGGCCACGACGATGTCTGCGCGCAATTCGGGATGGCGGCGCATAAGGGCCTCCTGCCCCTGGCGCCCCAGGGCCGGCAACAGCAGAACAGATCGGCCCCCAAGCCGGCGCTGCAACGCCACGGCGTTGTCGTCGGCCTGCGGAAATGGATCCGAGGCGCCGGGATGCAGCGCCGTCCAGCCGGTGATTTTGTCGCCGTCCTTCACGGCCCGCCATCGGCCGGTTTGGCGCAACTCGGCCATCAAGTCGCGGTACGCGGGCGAGCGGTCTTGCGTCGCGCCGGTGAAAACTTCCGCCGGAGAAAAATTAGTCAAGATGACTTTCGCCCCGCCGACAAACGCCTGCCGCCCGTCCGCCAGGCACAGGCCCGCCAGCCGATTGACCCCCTGCGCGCACAGAAAAGGCGTCAGAATTTCCCGGGCCGGCTCCTCGTTGCCGCAGTCAATCAGAAGTTTTCCGCCCAATCCCGGCGGGTCCGCCAGGATGACCGGAGCGCCGCTGAGGGACAGCACGTCAAGGCGCGCGGTGGACAGGCCCAGCGCCCAATGCCCGGCCAAACCCAGGCCGGCCGCCAGCACGGCCGCGGCGCCGGCCCGTCTGTGGCGCGAGCGGAAAATCCAGCCCGTGGCCGCCAGCAATAAAACCGCATAGTAGAAAATGCAAACGCCCAGCGACGGCGCGGCCGCGTTGAAATTGCCCCTCGGCCATTTCGCCGCGCACTCGCTGAACCAGATTATGAATTTCATCATCGCCCACGTCGTGTTGTTGAACAGGCCCGCCAGCGCTGGCAGCCACCCGCCCGTCAGCAGGCTTGCCATTCCGCTCATCAGCGCCAACCCCGTTGCGGGCACCACCACGCAATTGGCCGGCAGGCTCACCGGCGTGAACAGGTGAAAGTAATACGCCGCCAGCGGAATCGAGCCGACCCAGGCGGCGAACGACACGGCGGCCGTGTCCACCGAGAAGACCGCCGGCGCCAGCAGCGCGGCAGGCCCGCGCGATTGCAGGGACACGGGCAAAAACGGGTCGCGTTTGAACAGCCAGGCGTGCAGCCTTCGCTGCACCTGCGGCAAAATCACGGCGATGCAAAGCACGACCAGAAAGGAAAGCTGAAAACCGGGTTGAAAGAGTTGCGCCGGTTCCCACAACAACACGATGACCGCCGCCGCAAAAAGCGAGTTGATCAAATCGCCCGGCCGCCGGCACGCCCACCCGACAATGACCACAGTAATCATGATCGTCGCCCGCACCGCCGAGGCCGGCCAGCCCGTCAGGTAAGCGTAGAACCAGAGCATCGGCAGCACCAGCCCGCCGCAGAGCGCCCGCGGCAGCCGCAGCAGCCGCAACAATCCCAAACCGATGCCCGCCAGCAGTCCCATCCGCAACCCGTCCACCGCGAAAATGTGATACGTGCCCGCGCGCAAAAACGGTTCCTCCACCGAGCCGGTCAGGGGCGCTTTCCAATCCAGCAGCAGCGTCCAAGTCAGCCGCAACGCTTGGTCTTCTTTCTTGGGCAGCCCCAAAGCCAGAGTGTTCGTGGCCCATTGCCGAAACCGTTCCGAAATCCGCCCTGCCGCCGTGCCGCCCTCCGCCAGCACTTTCCAATCGTTGGTCGTGTAGGTTTGTAATTGGAAGAAAACTCCCTCCCGCTTGTAGAAGGCGCGCGGATTAAACATGCCCGCGGCAACCGGCCCGCGCGGCGGCTCGATCACCCCCTCCACTTCCACCTTCTGGCCCTCGAAGACGTCGGCGGGAAAAATCTCCGGGATGCCCGCCACCACCCGGCCCGCCGCCGGCTGCCACGCATCGTTGGTGCGAATCTCGCAGGCCTGAATCAGCGCCGACGAGCGCCAAGACTCCCGCTGGTTCCGCTCATAAATCCGCTGCGAAGGCGGCGCAACGATCACGCCGCGCAACGACACCTTATGCGGCTCGTCGCCCAGCAACAATCGCAAGTCATGGGGCGAGACGACGGCCGACTGCCAGCGGGCGTCCGTCCATCCGGTCAGAAACAAAAGCAGGCCCAGCAACCAGGGCCGGCCGTTCTTCCAGATTAGTGCCGCCGCCGCCGCCACAAACGACGCCCCGAACAAGAGCGGCAGACCGGGCCGGGCCACTTCGCCGCAGAGAATGCCGCCGATTAGCAGCAACGCCACCGGGAGCAGCGGGCGTTTCATCGCGTCATTTCGCCCCGCGGCACCGGCGCGTGCCCCAGATGGCGACCAAGCCAAAGCCCGACCCGCAGGTATCCAGAAGAACATCCTGGACGGCCGCCTGGCGGCTCGGAACAAAGCTCTGGTGAAACTCATCCGACGCGGCGTAAAGCATGCACAACATCAGCGCCAGCCGAAACCGCCGCCCGGCAGAATACGCCCCGAACGCCGGGTCAAATTCAACCGCCCGCCAGGCCAGCACACCCAGCACGGCATATTCGACAAAATGAGCCGTCTTGCGGACGATGAAATGTATCTGCTCGAACTTCTCCTCCGATATATGCGGAAAGAGCCAGTGCATCAGCGGACGGAAAAAATAGGAAGTATTCTCCGGCGCTCCCAGCCTCGTGGACGCGCTGAAAATGATGGCCATCCACAGAATCAGGGGCAGCCAGTATTTGCACAGTCGGCCAGGCACGCCAGCAACAAACAGTATCGCCTCCGCAAACGCAACAGGAAATTTCGCCAAAACCGGTCTTCTGGACAGCAGCACAAACCTTCATACCATCCCCTCTTTCACCGGGAAAGAAAGTGAGGACGAGAGGCGCGCAACGCTGGGGCGCGAGACAAAGGGTGAGGCAACATTGAATTTTCCAGCGACATCGGTAATCTGGAAACCGTGAGCTTGCTCTATCTCGTCGAAGCATTGTCCGCCGCCAAGCATCGCCGGCACGAATTCTCGTGCGAGGAGCATGACCTGACCGAATTCCTCCATAACCGCGCGTTACCGGAGATGGAGGCGCGGGCATCAGCTTGTTTTGTGCTTGCCCCGAAAGACGATCCCAGCCGGGTTGCGGGATTTTACACGCTTTCGGCGGCAACCGTCAGTCTGGCCAAGCTGCCGGCGGAATTGATAAGTCAATTGCCCAATTATCCGAATTTGCCCGCCACGCTGCTGGGGCGATTGGCGCGTGACCAGACATTTCGCGGCGCTGGTTTGGGCGATTTGTTGCTCATCAGCGCGTTACAACGAGCACTGGCCAGCACCATCAGTGTCGGTTCAGTGGCCGTGGTAACCGATCCCAAAAACGCCAAGGCAGAGGGTTTTTACAGAAAGCATGGCTTTCGTAATTTGGGCGCAGGACGCCGGATGTTCCTGGCCATGAAGGAAATTGCCGCGTCGCTTGAAAAAGGAGGGGTGGCGTGAACGGTTCAGGCCTCTGTTACCTGCCGGCGATAACGGACCATTGCCTTTTTCAGGGCGGCAGTCGGTTCGCGCGGGGAAGCCAGCAATGCCTCAACCAATCGCCGGGATTGGCCGGCATCAAGTTGAATCGGATTGCTTCGATGGACGACTTGGCGGGCCACTTCACGGACATGTGTAATTACAAATTGAGCCATCGAGCGTCCCTCAATCGCGGCCGCTTTCTGCAAAAGCTCTTTGTCCGCCTTCGTCACACGTGCGGCAAATCGCCGGCTTTTTTGCTCTTTTGCCATCGTCTGCACGCACCCAATGTATGCCTGCGTGGCACACATGGCAAGAACCAGTTTTCACGCCCCTTATCGCCTAACTGGACCAAAATGAGAAGAATCAAGCTCCTGCGCGCTGAGATTTCTGTCATCCGGTCTTGCCAAGGGAGCGGGTTTTTGGCAGACAAAAATGCTCTTTATGCGAATACACAATATGTTTCTGGCGGCGCTTTTTTCCCCGGTGGCGGCCGCTTTCTTTCCCGGCGGGGCGGCAGCGGCCGGCGGCCCGGGCGCCGTGGCTTTGCAATACCATTTCGCCGGCGCGGCGAACCTGGCCGGCAATACAAACTTCGACAGAGCCAGGCGGATTTTCAGCCTCCCGCCCAGCCGGCGCTTCCAGGACCTGGTGCTGGACCGCCTGGCCGGGGTGTTTTGGGACGCGCTCCAGTTCGACCGCGGCGCAAGCCCTTCCGAGGTGCTGCGGCCCTTGCTGAACGATTTGCTGCAAGCGCCCTCGCAAGGGAGTTTCGGGGGCAATGATAGAAACCGGTTGGATTTCGTGCTGGCCGCGCAGTTGAATGACAATCAGGCTGAGGCGTGGCGGCAAGGCCTGGAAAAGGCGCTGCGCGGCAAAGGGGAGTCGTTGGCGGCCGACGGGTTTTCAGGCTGGATCTGGAACCGTCCCGGCAACGACGCCTTTTGGATGGTGCGGGCGCGGGAGTGGCTGGTGGTGGGCCGGGGCGATGATCTGCAGGCCGTTCGCGCCGATTACCTGCAACGAATCCGACAGGAGAACCGGCCCCACCCCATCATGAAAGATAGCTGGCTGGGAGCCGACGTGGACTGGCCGTTGCTGGCGGCTTGGGCGCCGCTTTCCAACTGTCCGTTCAAGCTGGCGCGGACCGTCGTGGATGTCACCGCCAGCGGTGGAAGGTTTCATGCCACGGCCCGCGTTTCCTACCCGCAGGCGGTGCCCTGGCAGCCGCAACCCTGGCGCATTCCCAAGGACTTGGTGGGCGGTCCGCTGTCCAGTTTCGCGGCGGCCCGTGACGTGCAGGCGTTTCTGGCGCCGGACCAGAGGTTCTCGCGCCTGGACGCCAACCCGCTGACCAACCAGTTTTTCTGCTGGGCGTTGCGGGAAATGGCGCTGGAATCCTGCGCCGCCTGGCCGGTCGCCGACGCCACCAACGCCTTGCGCATGCTGGGCGCCGAAGCGCCCGCGGCCTTCAATCCCACATTGGAAGCGCGCGGTCATTCGCAGTTGACGTGGGTTCCGAAAGACACCCGGCTGGCCTGGAATCATTTACAGTTGACAGCTCCCACGCTCCGGGCGGTTCGCGGCCAGAACGGAGACTTTCTGGCGGGCAGGTTGTTTCCGGGTGAAGCCACGCCGGGCGCGCCGCCCGAGCGGTTGTGGAGCCAGTTCGAGGGACGGAACAATCTGGTCTATTACGGCTGGGAATTCACGGGCTTGCGCACGATGCAATGGAGGCTGCTCACCGAGATCCTGCCCATTTACCCCCCGCCCACCCGCGAGCAGGCGGCGCGCGAACAAAAAGCGGCGCAGGCCGCCAAATCGCCCCAATTTGCCGGCAAAGTCCTCTCCCCGCTCTTTGCCACCGATGCGTGGCTGGACGAATTGACGCCCATCCTGGGCAATACGGTGACGGAAGTGACGCGGACTTCGCCCAGCGAGTTGACAGTGGTGCGCAGTTCGGAATTTGTTTTCACGGGATTTGAAATGGTTCTGCTCTCGCACTGGCTGGCCGACGCGCCGATGGGGCCGATTGACTACAACCTGCTGCCGCGGGCAAAAATGACGGGGCCGGGACTCCCGCATTCGCACTGATCCGCCATGCTCAAACTGGGCGTCAATATTGACCACGTCGCCACCTTGCGCGAAGCGCGCTATCGCGGATGCGAGCGCGGCGAGCCGGACCCGATCGAGGCGGCCCTGATTTGCGAGTCGGCCGGCGCGCACGGCATCACGGCGCACTTGCGTGAAGACCGGCGCCATATCCAGGAGCGCGACGTGCGCCAGCTCCGGCAAGTCCTCAAGACCCGTCTGAACCTGGAAATGGCCAACGTCCCGGAGATCGTTTCCATCGCGCTGGACGTCAAGCCCGACATTGTCTGCATCGTCCCGGAGCGGCGCCAGGAGGTCACGACCGAAGGGGGCCTGGACGCCGCCGGGAACTGGCTTTCCCTGGCCGGGACCCGCAAACGGATGAACGACGCCGGCATTGAAGTCAGCCTGTTCATCACGCCGGAGGCCGCGCAAGTGGAGGCGGCGGCGCGCATCGGCAGCCAGTTTGTCGAACTGCATACGGGCGCCTTCGCCGAACACTTCCACCGCAAACGCGAGCGGGCGGCGGAACTGGAGCGGCTGGCGGCCGCCGCGCGACAGGCGCACGAGCTTGGCCTGCGCGTCAACGCCGGCCACGGCTTGAACTACCAGAACCTGGCCCTGCTGCGGCAAACGCCCCACCTGGTTGAATTGAACATCGGCCACAGCATCATCAGCCGCGCTTTGGTGGCGGGACTGGCGACGGCGGTGCGGGAGATGCTGCTGGTGATGGGGGAATCGAATACTTGACAGATACCGCATCCCGTGATTCTTGGAACCGGCATTGACATCATCGAAGTGGAGCGGGTCCAGGCGGCCTATGCGCGGTTTGGCGGCCGGTTTGTCGAGCGGATCCTGCACGCCTCCGAGCTGGCCTACTGTCTGTCGCACGCGGCGCCGGGGCCGTTTCTGGCGGCCCGTTTTGCGGGCAAGGAAGCCATCTCCAAGGCCTTTGGCACCGGCATCGGCGCGCTCCTGGGCTGGCAGGACATGGAAATCTGCCGCAAAGAATCCGGCCAGCCCTACGTGGTGTTCCACGGCAAAGGGCAGACGTTGCTGGCCGAGCGCGGCGGGCGGGCGGTGCATCTGAGCCTCAGCCACACCGCCAGGCACGCGACGGCTATCGCCATCCTGGAAAGCTAGATCACTTTGGTCACGCCCGGAACGGCCACCGGATAGCGCCCGTCGGCGTCGGGTTTGACCGGCGCCTCGGCGTCCCATCCCAAGGCTTTGGGAAAGGTGTTAATTTGGGAGTTGATGGCGTCGTCCCATGACACTTCAACGCCCGAGTAGGTGGCCATGCGGCCCAGGATGGCAGTCATGGTGCTGTAAGCGCCGTAAAGCGCCGTTTCGTTGTAAGGTGTGTCGCTCCGAATGGCGGCGAACAGATCGTCGTGCTCCTGTTGATAGGCGTCTTTTTGCTTGCCGCTGAAGCGCCAGCGGTTCTCGCCCTCGATGTGTCCGCCAACGTCGCAGGTACCTTTGGTGCCCTGCACGTGCTCGGAGACGTTATCCCAGCAGCCGCCGATATGGCGGCATTGGCTGCTCAGGCGGGTGTGATCGGCGTATTCAAACTCGACGTAGTGATGGTCAAAAATCTGGCCGTGATCAATTCCTTTGCGCACCTGCCGTCCGCCCATGCCCCAAGCTTTGACCGGATGGCCCTTCTTGACCCAGTTGATGACATCCAGATTGTGGACGTGCTGCTCGACAATATGATCGCCGCAGAGCCAGACGAAGTAATACCAGTTATAGACCTGGTATTCCATCTCGGTCGGAGCACGGCCCAGCTTCTCTTGAAGGGATTTGCGGGTATGGACCCATACGCCGTCCCCGTTCCAATAGCAGCGCATGGCGACAATGTCGCCGATGGCGCCGTCATGCAGGCGCTGGATGGTTTCCAGATAGGGGGGTTGATGGTGCCGCTGGAAGCCCACGCCCACCTTGAGATTCTTCTTCTTGGCTTCCTCGGCGGCGGCCAGGACCTTGCGGATGCCCGGGGCATCCACCGCCACGGGTTTCTCCATAAAGATGTGTTTGCTCTGGCGGACGGCTTCCTCGAAATGGCCCGGCCGGAATCCGGGCGGGGTGGTCAGAATGACAACGTCCGCCAGCGGAATGGCATGTTGGTAAGCGTCGAATCCGACAAACTTGTTCTCCTCCGGCACATCCACGCGCTCGGGATGAAGCTGCTTGATTGCGTCGTACTTTTCGTCCACGTGGTCTTTGTAAACGTCGGCCATGGCAACGAGCTTGACGGGACCAGCGGTGCTGAGCGCCTGGTGGGTGGCGTCGGCGCCCCGTCCGCCGCAGCCGATCAGCGCCACTTTCAAGGTGTCGTCGCCGGCGGCGAAAACGCCCGGCGCCAGGCTCGCGGCAGCGGCCAGGGTCGAGGTGGTTTTCAGGAAATCACGGCGGGTGAGTTCGGGACTGGTGGATCTTTGCGTATTCATAGAATGATGATTTTGACCATCGGGTGTTTTTGCTTATTCATTAAATTACGGGCATGGCGAGTCTTCACTCCTTTTCCACGCCGCTGTGCCAGTACTTGTACATCTCTTCGGCGGAGGGGACTTTCAACGGACGAACGATGCGGAAACCGACAAATTGCGCGTCTGTCAAGAACCAGATGCTCTTGGGCAACTGCGGGTCCTGCATCTTCCAATCCGGGGTGGAACCGCGGCGGCAGGCGCTGCGCAGTTTGTCCGGGTCGTCCTGCCAGGAACCCCCGCGCACCACTTGCGGGTAGGGTTTGGCGGATTTGTTCCACGGCTCGGTCACCGTCTCTTTGAACTGCTGGTAGTAATCGGGGGCGTATTGGTCCAGCGTCCATTCGTCCACATTGCCGATCATGTCGTAGAGGCCCCAGGGATTGGGCTTTTTGCGGCCGACCTTCTGATACTTGTAATCGCTGTTGTCGGCGAACCAGGCGTAATCGCCCAAATGGGCCGGGTCGTCGCCGAAGATATAAGCGGTGGAGGTGCCGGCGCGGCAGGCGTATTCCCACTCGGCCTCGGTGGGCAGGCGGTAGAAATGGCCGGTCCTGGCACTGAGCCATTCGCAATAGATGTTGCAGCCGTGCTGGGTCATGCTGATCGCCGGGTAGCCGTCCTTGCCCATGCCAAAGCTCATCTCGACATACGGCTTGGTCGGGCGGGCCACCGCGTCGGCGTTGGTGCTGGTGTAGTTGGTCGTCCCGTCGGTGGACGCCAGCGGCCTGTCCTCTTCGGGATACATGAACAACTGGAATTCGTTCCAGGTCACTTCGCACTTCTCCATCCAAAAGGGTTCGATGATGACGCGGTGTTGGGGGCCTTCGTCGGCGTTGCGGTTAGTCTCGGATGCCGGGCTGCCCATGACGAACTGGCCTCCGGGAATGGGGATCATGGCATAAGCGACCGCGGAGCCGGGAATGGTGTTGGTGTAAGGCTTCATGTCCGCCTGGGTGTTTTCCTTGCATGTCGCCAGGATGTTGCGCCGGATTTCCCCGACCAGGTCCATTTCCTTGGCCTGCGCGCCGCCTTTGGCCGGGCCTAGTTTGGCCTCCAGCGGCCAGGAAGCTCCCTGCTCCACCCATTGCCGCAAGGTGGCCTTGGCCTCGTCGGAAAGCGGACCGCCGCGCGCGAAGATCGGCTCCACGTCGCGGCCAAAATCAATCAGGCCGGCCGGCGCGGCGGCAACGCCCGGCGGCGCTTTGGCAGAGGGGAAGCTGACCGAAGCGGGCCAGTTGGCCCCCTGTGAAAGCCACAGGCGCAGGACGTCTTTGGCCTTGTCGGAAAGCGGACCGCCATGATCCAAAATCGGCTCGATGTCGCGGACGAAATCGGCCTTCATGACCACCTTGAGCGTGATGCCCTCGGGCCAATTGGCGCCCTCGGCAATCCATTGGCCGATGACTTCGGACTCCTGTTTGGCCAGGGGCGGTCTCTTTTTGGGCATGCGGTTTTCGTCGTTGAGCGGCAGCACTGTCAATGAATAAACCAGGCTCTTCTCCGGGTGGCCGGGAGAGATGCGCTGGTCGGTCTTGTGGGGCTTGAAGGCCTCCTCCCTGGTGTCGAGGCGGAATTTGCCGTTCTCTTCGGAATGCTGGGGATTATGGCAGACCAGGCAATTCATCTCAAGAATAGGTTTGACGTCGGTCACAAAATCCACTGGCCCGGCCGCGGCCCCGACCGCGAGAACGGCCCCGGCCGCGACTGTTTCGAGCACCCAACACTTTGACAATCTCATCTTTAAAGGGGTGATCATTGATGGCGAGCGAAGGAAAGTCAACCCCGTCCAATTATGGCGGCAGGGAGGGGCGCATGACAAAAATCTTCACCTGGCTGGCAGGGCAGAGCTGCCGCTCTGCCCTGAACTTTTGGGCGGCGCGGAAAGGCATGTGCCCGCCATGACCGAGGCATTGCGCCGACATGAATATTGTTCCTGACAATTCATCAGGAATCCATGGGGCCGCGGGTGACGCCGAGGCGGTTTTGCAGTTTCAGTTCGCGCCACAATTGCGCGCCGGTGATTTCCCCCTTGAGCAGGGCCTGGTATCGGGCGATGACGCGGGCGGTCTCCGCGCCGCTTTCGTTGACAAACTCAATGCGAAAATGGCGCGCGCCCAGAGCCAGAAGCCGGCCCGCGTACTCCGCCCCGGTCTGGGCGCGGGCGTTAAACAATGTATTACGGCACCCGGCGTCGGCCTTGAGCGGGTGTTCCAGGCCGACGCGGTCGCGCAGGGCCGCGGCATGGCGGTCGCAGGGCCGCCCGCAATTGGTGTAGTCGGTCCCGTTGGTCAGGAACGCGCAGAAGAGGCAATGCTCCATGTGAAACATGGGGATATGCTGGTGAAGGGTGATCTCGAACCATTCGGGCGGGGCCGAGCGCAGCAGCGCTTCCAGTTGGGTGATGTTCAAATCGTAGGAGGCCGTCAGCCGCTCCAGGCCGAATTGCTTCTTGAAGTAGCCGGCGGCCAGTCCGTTGGCGACATTGAGGGAGAAATCGCCCACCAAGCGGCGGCCGGCGTAGAAGTGCAGGTCATCGTAATTGCGCGCCAGCCAGCCGTCGGCCTGGCAGGAGAGGACCTGCTTTTGAATCCACTCCTCGCCGGTTTTGAAAATGCGCGGGGGCGCAACGAAAATCTCCGAGGGCGGGCCGCCGGACCGTTGCGCGGCGCGGAAACGGGCGACGGCCTCGCGGTACTTTTTGGGGTCCTCGAACTCGCAATAGATGACGGGCAAATCGAAGGCCAGCGCCGCCTCCAATTGCGCCATCGCGCGCACCAGCACCGCCAGGCGGGGCGGGTCCGATTTGGAGCGGACCGGCGGCGGAGGCTCCGCATCGAGCCGTGTTTGCGGCGGCGCTTGGCGCAACGTCCAGCGCCGGGGCCGCGCCCGCAATTGCTCCAGTCGGCTGACCAAGTCGCGGCGGAGGCGGTTCAATTCGCTCACGGGCAGCATGAGCACGCCCTCCAATTCGTTGCGCAAAGTTCCCAGGCGGAAGGCCGTCCCGCCCAGGCGGCCCAATTGTTGGCGCAAGCGCTCCTCTGTCAGCGGCTGCTTTTCCGCCACGGCCAGCGGCAGGGCGGACTTTATCTCGACGACATGGCCCGAGTCGTCACGCCCGATGACCGTCAACGGCTCGCCGGCGCGGCCGAGCACCTGGATCTCGATGGCCCGCTGAAAATTCGGAGTTGCGCCGGAAAAACTCTGGCGCAACTGGCGATCCAATTCCGGGTCGCTGGTTTTCCAGATCTTGTCGCCCGGATGGATGCGGTCGAAGTTGACGCGGCCAAAGAGCCGGACTTCCATTTCGCCGTTGCGCGCCGGCGCGGAGGAGAGCTTGGCGACGCGGCCGCCTTCCTCGTCCTGATCGGGTTGTCCGGCGTCGAAAACGATGCCGTCGCCCGGTTTAAGCGGGGCTTGCAGGCGGAGAAAAACGGAGGCGGCGCGGACGGCGCGGACTTCTCCGAGAAAGACGCCGCGTTTTTTGCCAAAACGGCCATGAACCAGGCGCTGATTGTTGATGCCCCCCAGCCAGCCGGTGTATAAGCCGCGCGAAAAGGCCATCTCCATGTTGTAACGTGTCCGGGCGTCCGGCGGCGGAAAATTCCCGTCCAGTGCCCGCCGATAAACCCGCGTGATATTGGCAACGTATTCGGGCGACTTGAGACGGCCTTCAATTTTAAGGGAGGCGACGCCGGCGCGGATCAATTGGGGCAGCACCTCCAAACCGGCCAAATCCTGCGGGCTTAACAAATAACGGCGGTCGCCCAGCGCAACGGGCTGGCCGTCGCATATCAATTCGTAGGGCATGCGGCAGGCCTGGGCGCATTCGCCCCGGTTGGCCGAGCGGCCGCCCAGCGCCTCGCTGGTCAGGCATTGGCCGGAATAGGCGACACACAAGGCGCCGTGAACAAACACCTCCAACAACACCGGGGACGAAGAGGTGAGTTTTTCGATTTCCTTGATCGAACATTCCCGCGCCATCACGACCAGACTGCAACCCAGTTGGCGCGCGAACTCAATCCCCGCCGCGCTGGTAATGGTCATCTGCGTCGAGGCGTGAATCGGGAAGTCGGGAGAAAGGCGCCTGATGAGCCGGCAGAGGCCAACATCCTGAACCAGCGCCGCATCCACGCCGGCGCCGATGATCGTTCGGAGATATTGTTCGGCCGCCGCCATTTCATCCTCGAAGACCAGCGTGTTAAACGTGACGTATCCCTTGACCCCGCGCCGATGCAGAAAGTCCATCAGCGGCGGCAGGTCGCCCTCGGTGAAATTGTCCGCCCTCATGCGGGCGTTGAAGCGGTCCAGTCCGAAGTAGATGGCATCGGCGCCGTTTTCGACCGCGGCCCTGGCGCAATCCCAATCCCCGGCCGGCGCCACCAACTCAGGCAGGCGCAAGGCGGCCCGGGGCGGTTCTTGCGCCGCAGGCAGGGCGGGAGGCGCTGATAGCTGGGTGGCACTACTCATAAATCACAAGGCTAAAGGATAAAGGCTGAAGGCAGAAGCAAAAAGGTGTTTGTGGGGTGTGATGAAGCGTCAGGACACACGCCGGAGCCGGGAGAAATCAGGAGAGCTTAGGATCCGCGCAAAAACAAGTTCCGATAATTACGCGCAATTCCAACATAATCGGCGTGGCGCTCTGGAAGCGCATTCATTGAAGACCATTGAAAACTGGTCATTGAAAATTTATAATTGGCAATCGTGCCGTTGGGGAAGTGGAGTTCAATTGCTAATGACCAATTCTCAATGATCAATTCTCAATCAACGGTTCTGATGCGTTCCCAAACGGCCCTGTTCCAAAGGTCAGTGGTAAAATCGGAAGTTATTTTTGCACGGACCCTTAGTGCAGTGGCAGGGCGGGGCCGTCATTTTGGCTGACCGGCCTCCAGTTGCTCGAACAAGGGGACAAGCCGTTTGTGGGCGTACTTGGAAGACTTGAACATCATCGTGAAAAACAGCGGCACCAGCACCAGCAGCAAAACCGCGCTCCACCAGTGATGGGGACGGAACCGTTTGACATCGGGCGCGTATGCCAGCAAACCCAGCACCGCCGCCAGCACCCCGACGGCATCCAGGCTGGCGCGCTGCCAATAGGTGGAACCGTCCAACCGCACCCACATCCCAAACTCGTCGAATGTCAGCGCCAGGCCAACGCCGTAGGCGACGGCGGAGATTTTCAAGGCGCGCCCCGTCGGATCGCGGAAGAGGAGAAAAGCGCCCACGGCCACAAGCAGGAAAATGCCGTAATTCAAATGGTGGATGTGGTTTCCCCCCAGATGCAAATAAAGGTCGGGGATCATCCGGGCCATGATCAGATAGACCATCACGCGGGAGGCGATGAACGTGAGCAGGAACGAAAAGAGGACCAGGCGGGCCATGTGGGCTTCATTGGGATGGCCCGGCGGATTAGATATGGGCGCGTTCTGTTCGATGGCCCATGATTGCGCCGATCCGGTTGCCAGCGCAATCTTATGTCAGCGCAAAAACGACTGGGTGAAATCCTCGTTCGACACGGCCGCCACTTTCTTCTCGAACTTGGAGGCGGCGATCAGTTCGTTTAGCTTTTGCTCGTAGGCCGCGCCGTCCAGCGGCAGGTCAATCGTCCGCTCCACCAGGCCGGAGTAGAGGAGCGCGTTGGCCAGTTCAATGGAGTTGATGCCTTCCTCGCCGGGGGCCGTCAAAGGCGCGCCGTCCAAGATCGCGTCAACAAAATTCTGCGTCAGCGTGGCATGCCGGGCCGGCTCGGCCGAGATGGGGATTTCGATCTTCCAGGTTTCCGGCTTTTGGAAGCCCAGCTTGGCGGCCTTGCTGAGCTGGAACATCGAAACCTCGTTGCGGAAAAAGAGCAACTGGTCGTTTTCCAGCAGCAATTTGCCCATCTCTCCGATGATCTCCAGCCGGTTGCTGCCGGGGGCCTCGCCGGTGGTCGAAACGAAAATGCCGGTGGCGGCTTTGGAAAATCCCAGGTAGGCGGTCACGCTGTCCTCGACCTCGATGTTGTGGAACCGGCCCAATTGGACGAAGGAGCGAACGCGCGAGGGCATGCCCAAAAGCCATTGGAGCATGTCCAGTTGGTGGAGGCATTGGTTGATGAGGACGCCGCCGCCCTCGCCTTTCCAGGTCGCCCGCCAGCCGCCGCTGGCGTAGTAGGCCTCGGTGCGAAACCACTCGGTGATGATCCAGGAGAAACGGACGATCTGGCCCAGGCCGCCCTCGGCGATCAGTTTTTTTATCTTGACGTAGCGGGACTCCGCGCGCATCTGGAACATCGCGGCGAAGACCTGCCGGGGATGCTGGCGGCGGACGGCGATCAACCGCTCGGCTTCGGCCTTGTGGGCCGAGATCGGTTTTTCGATCATGACGTGCAACCCGGCCTTCAGGGCGGCTACGCCCAGGGGGGCGTGCAGAAAATGCGGCGTGGCGATGATGACGGCGTCCACTTCACCGGAGCGGATCAATTCAGTGCCGTCCGAGAAGATTTTCAAGCCCCGTTGCTGGTAGGAGGCCAGTTTCTGAATCAGGGTGTCGGAGACGGCCTTGAGTTCGCACCGATTGACTTTGCCGGCCAGGAGGTAATCAGCATGATGGCTGCCGATGTTGCCCATGCCGATGATGCCGATACGAACGGATTTCATTTCGCCCGATTTTCGCCCAAACGCCGGAGGTTTTTCAAGCGTTTTATTGGGCCGTTCCTATTCTCATTCCTAATCCTAATCTTAATCTTAATCCTAGCCAAAGATATTTGAAATTTTCTGAAGAGCCGACGTGAGCCTTTTGTGGTTCTCCTGTTCGAGTGGCCGGCGGTTGCCCCCTTCCGAAAATTTCA